>Ga0172374_1001971_pt1 | contig 13374 bp, 11 predicted proteins | sample LakKiv3m_FD_114536 | JGI IMG/M metagenome (GOLD analysis project Ga0172374, IMG submission 114536) | Freshwater microbial communities from Kabuno Bay, South-Kivu, Congo - kab_092012_10.3m | ecosystem: Environmental > Aquatic > Freshwater > Lake | place: Democratic Republic of the Congo... | reverse complement strand
GGTGTGGGCTTCCGCCTCTGTTCGTTTCCGTTGCCGCTCCATCTTGTCTGCCGTGGCAATCACTTCCGTTAAAAGAGGGGCAGCGGTTTCCCTGATCCTGGCCTCAAGTGCCTCGTCCACAACGACCGGGGGAATCACCCTCTTGGCTTTGCCGGCCTCGGCCTTGAGGCGTTCCTGCATATCCAGCATCGGCTGAATGGCCTCATGACCGTAGAAGATCGCCTCGATCATGTCGGACTCAGAAACAAATTTGGCACCCGCCTCAACCATGACAACACCGTCACGGTTTCCCGCCACGATAAGATTGATATCGCTCTCAGCCTGCTGGCTGATAGTGGGATTGGTGATGAACCGGCCATCGATCCTCCCTACCCTGACCCCGGCAATCGGCCCGAAAAATGGGATATCCGAGATCTCGAGCGCAGCCGAGGCCCCTAATATGGCCAACATATCGGATTCGTTTTCTTTGTCTGTGGACAGCACGGTTGCAATAACCTGGGTCTCGAAATGGTAGTTCTTGGGAAACAGGGGCCTGAGCGGCCTGTCTATCAATCGCGACGTCAGGGTCTCCCTTTCACTCGGCCTCCCGATATCCCTTCGGAAGAAATTGCCCGGTATATTGCCGCCTGCATAGGACATTTCTTGATACTCAACGGTCAGTGGGAGAAAATCAATCCCTCCACGGATCTCATCTGTAGACACCGCCGTCACCAGTACGACGGTCTCCCCGTATGTCACCACCACCGAGCCGCTCGCCTGTTTTGCAACACGACCCGTCTCCACATTCAGCGGCAGACCATTTATCTCAATAGAACAGCTTTTTATCATCGTTTTTTCTATCCTTTCAATAGGTTAAGCATAACTTCAGCGCATGTTGCCCTACTTTCGAATACCGAGTTCCTGGATCAGATTCCGGTATTTCTCCACATCTTTTTTCTTCAAGTAATTGAGAAGTCTTCTCCTCTGGCCGACCAGTTTCAACAAGCCGCGTCGTGAATGGTGATCCTTCTTGTGAACCTTGAAATGATTGGTAAGGTATTGAATACGACTGGTAAGTAAGGCAATCTGGACCTCGGGTGAACCGGTATCTTTTTCATGGATTTTAAACCGTTCAATAACTTCCTTTTTTGCTCCCGCTGACAGAACCACTTTTCGTACCTCCTGTATGTTTATGGATTGCAGCCTCTTTTCTCATGGCGCATCGCACAGCCGCCTGTACGCTGCCGTCTGCGCTATGACGAAAACACCCTCTCTATGTTGACCCTGCCGTGACCGCCCCCATCCTCAAGCGCAACATGTAGAATCGCGACGAGCCCGCCGTCACTGACAAGCTTGATCCATCCATCATGAAGATCCGGGCCGACGGAGGTCTCTGCATCACAACTCGGCATCAGTTCTTCCCAGGCCGGCCGGCAACCCTGCCGCACCTTTTGAGCCGTCTTTGCACTGACAAGGATTTCCCCTATGTGGGGAATCGCCTCTCGCATGGGGATCACCCTCTCCGACAGGGACTCTCCATGGACCTGGCAACCCATCTCCGCCGAGGAAAGCGCCTCCCCGACATCGAAGGGACCGCTCTTGATCCTGCGCAGCGATCGAAGGTGTCCGCCCGGGCCCAGGGCCTTACCCAGGTCTGATGCAAGGCTCCGGATATAGGTCCCGCTGGAACACCGGATCCGCATGTCGATCTGCGGAAGATCCACCGACAGGACCTGAAGGGAATAGACGGTAATTTCCCTTGCCTTAAGTTCCACGTGCTGGCCGTTTCTGGCCAACTGATAGGCCCGCTTCCCCTTGTATCTCACAGCCGAATAGGCAGGCGGTACCTGAAGAAACGTCCCTGTAAATTGCCTTGCCTTTTCCCGGACTCCTTCCAGGCCCATATCCGGAACGGCAGCAGTGGCAACTACCCTTCCGGTAAGGTCCAGGGTGTCTGTTTCAACGCCCAGTTCAAGGGTTGCCAGATACACCTTTTCACCCGACATAATGAACTGAGAGAGCTTGGTCCCCTGACCCACCAGGACGATGAGCAACCCGGTGGCAAAGGGATCCAGGGTCCCGGCGTGCCCGACCTTTACCCTGTTTTCACTTTGAAATGCGGATCTGATCTTCTTGACGACGTCGTGGGAGGTTTCACCCATGCATTTATCGATCAAGAGTATCCCGTCAGTCACAGATCCCATCCAAAAATCGTTCGGCCTCTTTCAGAAAAGAGTTCTCTGCAACCGTCACGGGACCGTGATAGGTGAATCCAGCAGCCCTCTCATGCCCCCCGCCCCCGAATCGGGACGCCAGTCGGGCTGCGTTCACCCAGGTGTTGGACCGAAGACTGAACTTGCACGCATCCGCGCCGATTTCCCGGATCAGAACCCCCAGCTCAACCCCCCTGACAAAACGGGGATAATCCACAAATTGGTCGCTGTCCGCCTCGTGAGCCCCCGCCTCCTCCAACATCTTGCGGGTCAGCGTCATGATGGCAACTCGTCCCTTATGGTGTAACTGGATGGTATCCAGGGCCATTTTCAACAGCCGAAGGCGGGGCAGGCTGTGGCTGTCCATCACCTTCCGGGATATGCCCCAGGGGTCCGCGCCCCGATCCACCAGATCGGCAGCCACCCTCAGGGCCCTGGCCGTGGTATTGGCATATCTGAAAGAACCGGTATCTCCCTGTATGGCCGCATAGAGGTTCCCGGCCACATCGGGGCCTATGGGAAGACCGGCAGCCTGAATCACCCCGAACACCAGCTCGCCGGTAGAAGAACTCTCCGGTTCAATAAGGTTCAGGGTCCCGAAACAGTCGTTGGTTTCGTGATGGTCGATATTGATCAGGGGAAGCTGATCCCTCAATTGATCGGCAGCGTAGCCCAATCTCTCCTTTTCTGCACAATCCAGAACCACCGCCACATCGAAAACCTGGTCAGCATCCACTCGGGTGACCACCTGGCCCGCTCCTTTCAGGAGATTGAGGGGAGGGCGGAGCGGCTCCTGAGACAGGAGCGTCGTCTCCTTTCCCGCATCGGACAGACTTTTCCCGAGGGCCAGCATGGAGCCGATCCCATCCGCGTCCGGGTCCTTATGGGTCATGAGGAGAAAACGATGCTCGTCAGTTAACACGGCCGCTATCCTATGGAGACACATCATGTCGGGCCTTTTTCGAATGCGCCCATCTTCTCGAATACCCGCTCCAGACAACTTCCCTCTTCCAGGGACGCATCGTGAACAAATAGAAGCTCCGGCACGTAACGCAGCTCCATCCGGGTCCCGATCTGTCGTTTGATAAAGCCCTTGGCGCTGTTGAGACCTTTCAAGGCCTTTTCTATCTCTACCTGCTCTCCCAGGACGCTGTAAAAGACCTTCGCCTGTTTCAAATCGTTACTGAGACGGATACCGGTCAGCGTGACGCCTCGAACCCTCGGATCTTTGACCTTTTCTAAGAGGAGAAAGGCCATTTCCCTCAGGATCAGGTCTCCCACTCTCACGGCCCGTTTCCCTGACGCCATATTCGCTCCATCAATCCCATCCACAGATTACGCAGATTTCACAGATACCAATTCCTGAATCCCTCAATTCCTCAATTTGCATAGACGTCACAGATTGATAATGTCCATTTCCGTGTTCACCATCTGGGCGAGGCAGAGGTCATCGAGGAAATCGAGAATGTGACTCAGGGAGGAGTCAATATGCCGTCGATCATTCCCTACGGCGCTGATCCCCAGTTCGATCTTCTGCCATTTATCGTTGGCCCCCACCTCTGCAATGGAGACATTGAACCGGGCCTTTACCTTGTCCACCATGCTCTTGACCACCTTCCGCTTTCCCTTGAGCGAGCGGTTGTCAAAGAGCATAAACTCTACCTTGAGGGTCCCCACCACCATATCTTAAAGCTCTGCGGCCACCTCTTTGACCTCATAGACCTCAAAAATATCAGCCGGCTTGATATCACTGAAGTTTTCCAGACCGATGCCGCATTCATAGCCGCTCTGGACCTCCTTGACATCTTCCTTGAATCGTCGCAGCGAGGCGAGCTTGCCGTCAAAGATCACCACATCATCACGCAAGAGTCTTACATGGGCATTTCTGTCCACATGCCCGTCCGTGACCTGGCATCCGGCAACCGCACCCACTTTGGGCACACGGAATATCTCCCTGACCTCTGCCCGGCCGATCACGTGCTCCTCCAGGACCGGCGACAAGAGACCGGTCATGGCGAGACGGATATCATTGATGGCATTGTAGATCACATCGTAATACCGGATATCGACGTTCTCCCTGTCCGCAAGTTCAACCACGCGAGGATTGCCCCTCACATTGAATCCGATAATAATCGCCCCCGATGCGGAAGCCAGCATGACATCCGATTCGGTGATGGCGCCCGTTGCCGAATGAATAATATTGAGTTTGACCTCCGCTGTGCTCTGCTTGACCAGGGAATCGGAGAGCGCCTCTGCAGATCCCTGAACATCGGCCTTCAAGATGATGTTGAGTTCCTTCATATCCCCCTTGTTGATCCTGTCGAAGAGGTCGTCGAGGCTGACCGGACCGCGCCTCACCATCTCCTGCCTCTGGGGTTTGGCCTTTCGATGTTCAATGATCTGTTTGGCGGTCTTGTCATCTTTGACCACAATAAACTCATCTCCTGCCATGGGTACGCCTGAAATGCCGTACAACTTGACAGGAACGGACGGACCCGCAACCTTCATCTTACGCCCCCGATGGTCGAGCATGGCCCTGACGCGGCCATAATAATCCCCGCAGACAAACTGGCCGCCCTGCCTGAGCGACCCGTTCTTGATGAGGACCGTGGCCACAGGGCCGCGGCTCTTATCCAGTTCCGCCTCGATCACCGTGCCCCTCGCGTCTCTGTCGGGGTTGCCCTTCAACTCGAGCATCTCGGACTGCAAGAGGATCAGGCCCAACAGATCGTCGATGCCCTGGCCGGTCTTGGCGGAAATATAGGCCCACAGGGTTTCGCCGCCCCATTCTTCAGGGGCAAGATCCAGTTCGGCCAGTTCTCTCTTCACCTTATCGGGATCAGCGTCCGGCTTGTCCATCTTGTTGACGGCGACAACGATCGGAACGCCGGCGGCCCGTGCGTGATTGATCGCCTCCTTTGTCTGGGGCATGGCCCCGTCGTCTGCGGCCACCACCAGCACAATGATGTCGGTGACCTTCGCCCCCCTCGCCCGCATGGCCGTAAAGGCCTCATGACCCGGGGTATCCAGAAAAACGATATCGCCCCCATCGGTCTTCACATAATAGGCCCCGATGTGCTGGGTAATGCCCCCGGACTCTCCGCCGATAATATTTGATTTACGGACGTAATCGAGAAGCGAGGTCTTGCCATGATCCACATGCCCCATGATGGTTACCACAGGGGGTCGCGGAACCAGGTCCTCAGGTCGATATACAACGTCTTCAAAGAGGCTCTCTTCCTTGAATGTGTCTAATTCCAGCTCAAAGCCCAGTTCATCGGCCGCGACCGATGCGGTCTCAAAGTCTATCGGCTGATTGACATTCGCCATGGCGCCCAGTTGGATGAGCCGCCTCATCAGTTCAGTGGCCTTTGTCCCCATGGCCTTGGCGAGATCGGTGACCGTCACCAGCTCCTGGACCCGAATCTTCCGCTTGATGGCCTTGGGAACCGTGATCTCCGTATGCTTGAGTTTTCGGACGACCTCTTTCCCTTTTTTGCCCGCCTTTACCCCCTTGGGCCGTTTGGGGCGTCCATTGTAAAGATCGGCCCGCTCGTAAACCTCCTTTTTTCGTCGCCGGATTGTGCCCCGGTCAGGGGCCTCTTCGACCTCCAGTACCATTTTCTCTTTCTTCTTCTTAAAGGTCTTCCCCTTCTTGGGCCTTTCTCCCTCTTCCTCGAAACCCGCAGGGGAGACCTTCACCGGCGTTGGTTCAGGAGGGGCGGCCGCGGCCTTCTCTTCAACCTGCTTGGCTAACAGGTCCTTCAGGGGGCCTTCTTCCGGCCGCATGATGATCTTGGCAGGCCGTTCAACTTTTTTCTTTTTCACCTTCTTCGGTTTGGGTTTGGCCTGTTTACCAGGTCTGACGACCTCTTCTTCAAGGCCCTCTGGTTCGGCCTTCTCGGTTTCAGGTTGGGTCAATGCGGGTTCTTCAGGAATGGGCATCTCTTTCTCTTCCGCGAGCGCGACAGGAGCGGGGGTGGGCTCCTCCAATCCAAGTTCCACCTCGGCCGCAATATCAACACCGGGCCTTTCTTCAATCTCCGGGACCTCTTCTTCCGCGACTTCGGGGGCAGCCTGCTCGACAACAACAACCTTCTTGCGCCTGCGAATCACCGTCGGCTTGATTCGCTTCTCTACCACCACTTCCGAGACGGCGCCGGAAAGGATCTCTCTTGCCTTGACAACCGATGATTCATCAAGGGTACTCATGTAGTTCTTGACGTCCAACCCTCCGGCAACAAGTTTGTCTACCAGACTCTTGCTGTCCATGTCGAGTTCTCTTGCTAATTCATAAACCCTGACTTTAGCCATTGATTCCCCCAAATCAATTCATTATGATCCGCACACTGCCATGATCCGCACACCGCCCTGATATCACCCTCCAGGGGTTCCGGCATTATTGACAGCACGAAAAAAATCGGGATGAACCGAAACAACGCCCCCCGTCCTGAATGCTCTCTTCAGCCGCTTGTTCGTCCTGAGGGACCTCAGACAAGATTCATCCGGACACACATAGGCGCTGCGGCCCTCGCCTTTTCCATCCGTGTCCCGAATAACCATCCCATCACCATTCAGGATCAGTTTGATCAGGTCCTTCTTATTGCGCCTGGCGTTGCAGGATATGCATGTCCGTATCGGTATGTGCCCTGTTCCTCTACTCATCAATAGGTTTCGAAGTTTCGGGTTCCCGATCGCCCTCCTCGGGGGCATCCTCCACCTGAGAGGTCCCCGACGATTCGGTTTCGGATGCCGCTTCTGATTCGTCGAGGTCGAAGGTCTCCTGCGTCAGGGTCTTGGAACCCGGATCCAAAAGGGATGGTCGCGATTCAAGCGATCCCCCTGCTTCCTCCTCCACAGCTTCCTCCGATTGCTCTACGGACGCTTCCTGCATCCCCGTTCCCGATGCCTCTACCTCATTACGCTCACTGACATAACGGATGGCCTCGTCAATGAGAGACTCTGCCCTGGCCTCTGTCATCCCTTTGACGGAGAGGAGGTCCTCAATCGAGGCCCCCGCCACATCCCCAACGGATTTAAAGTCCGCCTCATAGAGATCCGTCGCCCGTTTTTCCCCGATTCCCTCTAGGTCAAGGAGGGACCGGTACCCATCCTTGAGCGCCGTATTATAATTGGTTTCTCCGATAACATCCAACCTCCATCCGGTCAGTCGAGAGGCCAGGCGCACATTTTGCCCCCGTTTTCCAATAGCCAGGGACAACTGGTCATCCGGGACCACCACCTCCATGCTGCGGCCTTCCTCATCCACAATAACCCGCGTGATATCGGCCGGGGCCAGGGCATTGCATATGAATTTCGCTGCATCAGGGTCCCAGGTGACAATGTCAATCTTCTCTCCGCGCAGTTCCTGGACCACGGCCTGAACCCGCCTTCCCTTCATGCCCACACATGCCCCCACCGGATCCACATCCGAATCCCTCGAGGCGACCGCAATCTTGGCCCTGCTCCCCGGCTCCCGGGCCACCTGCACAATCTGAACAATGCCCTCGGAAATTTCAGGGACCTCGTTTTCAAAGAGGCTCGCCAGAAAATTGGGATGGGTCCTCGAAAGAATGATCTGCGGTCCTCGACTGAACTGCTTGACCTCCAGGATATAGGCCCTGATTCGATCTCCCTGTTTATAAGACTCCCTCGGGATCTGCTCTTTCTGCGGGATTTCGGCCTCTGCCCGCCCCACATTGACAATGATGGCTCCCCTGTCGAATCGCTGCACAATCCCGTTGAGGATCTCGCCGCGGCGGTCTTTGAAATCATCATAGACCATATCCCGCTCAGCCTCTTTCAGCCTCTGCATGATGACCTGCTTGGCAGACTGGGCCGCAATCCGGCCAAAGGCGTCCGTATCCATCTTGATCCCGAGGCTGTCTCCCAATTCAGACTCAGGGTCCACTTCCTGGGCCTCCTTGAGGGATATCTGAAGGTGTTCGTTTGTCACCTCTTCAACGACTTCCTTGAATTCAAAGGCCTCCACCTCCCCGAGTTCCTCATTATAATTGACCTCCAAATCGTAATCGGGGCCGTATTTCTTGCGGGCCGCCACCTTCACCGCCTCCTCAAGCGCCCCGATCAGCACATCCTGCTCAACACCCTTTTCACGACTTACTTGATCAATAATCCTCTTCAAATCCGAAATCATACCGTTCGCTCCATCCATATACTGAATTCTTTGAGGCCTTAGAAAGGCGGTCCCTCCCTCCCCGTTGGATCACAGTCTGCGCCATCCGGGCAGGATCATCGCTCACAGGATAAACGAAAACAGGTCAAAAGGCGACGAAGGGCTCAACGGCCTTGGTTTAATCCCCAAAGTCATAGACCAGATTGGCCTTTTCCACTCCCCCGTAGGGAAGGAGAAATCGATTCTCGTTTGCCGTCACGCACAACGTGCCATCCTCAAAGGACTGGAGTTTTCCTTTGAAATTCCGGCGACCGCCAACGGGGGCCGCCATCCGGATGTTGATATTCTTTCCGATGGCATGGACAAAATCCTTTTCCTTTTTAAGGGGTCTGTTGAGACCCGGAGAGGAGACCTCCAGAACATATGTCTGTCTGAAAAGATCCTTGACATCGATCAGATCCTCGATCTCTCGACTCACCCGGACGCAGTCATCGAGGGTAATCCCCCCCTCCCTGTCCACATAAATCCTGAGAATCCACCTCCCCCCTTCTGAAAGATACTCAACATCAACCAGTTCGATCTCCATCTCATCAAGAATCGGTTCGATAAGAAGGCTTACCTCTCTGACAGCCTGCGTGTACATCCACACCCCATCCTGATGAATTTATACCCAGGTTAAGCGGTTCAGCGTTCAAGGTTCAGGGTTGAAACAATCTAACTGATCATCATCAATAGAAAAATAACTGATACGTGCAAATGTACTGTTTCACCCAGTGGGTGAAGATGGCGCATCTGAGTCAGTCATCAGGAGGCATCATTAAAAGTTAAGAATGTCATCAGGCTATAACCTTTGAACCTGGAACCTGGAACCGCTCAGCTTAGGTTATAACAAGTGCCGCATGGAGGTTCAAGGCCTAAGGCGCAAGGTAGAATAGTTCACGGCACAGCCGGGATTCGGTCTTGAAGTCTTACGCCTAAAAATAGAAAAAGCGGGCCCCCTCGCCCGCTTCCCCCACTGCAGACTCAATTGTAAAGCGCTTTCTTACATAAGGTCCTTTGAGCAAAAACCGACAAGGAATTATGAAAAACCACGCAGTATCCGCAATTTGAAGTAGATGAACCGTTGCCAATACCGTTCAATAACCTCAAAAAGGGGGAATCAGGCCCGACCTGTCAGAAACGAATGGAGCGGGCAACGGGGTTCGAACCCGCGACACCAAGCTTGGGAAGCTTGTACTCTACCAACTGAGCTATGCCCGCTCAAACCATCATTTCAGCCCGTTCGTTCGCAACGAAGATAATATAGTTAATCTGAGCAGTCAAGAGCTATTTTGACCTTCCAAGACCCGCCATTGCAAAAAACTTGACATTCATCCGCGGCAAAAATAGAATCTCCTTGAAACTCCCCCTATTTTGACATCATGACACACAAGACCTTTAGGAATTTCTCGAATACCTTGATCCATAAACAGCGCTGTGACACAGAGAGGTAAAGGGTCTTTTTATCAAGGCCTCGACGAGGAGACAATAACACCTTTGGAAGATGGCTCTGAACAGGGATTTTTTCACTTTGTCAAATCCTTGATCAAAAAAAAGATACGCCTTGACGACAGCGATGATCTGACCGAGGAAATCCATGACCTCATGGATGAAGGGCAGGCAAAGGGTTTCATCACCGATGAAGAATCCCACATGGTCTACGGCGTGCTCGACCTCAAAGAGACACCCGCCCACGCCATCATGATCCCTCGGACCGAGGTCTCCTCTGCCTCAGTGGATTCTACCTTAGGTGAACTCATTGATCTGGTTACCCGTTGCGGGCATACCCGGATCCCGATTCATAAAGACAACATCGATCAGATCGTCGGCATCCTTCACGCAAAGGACCTTCTCAGGCTTTTGGGAAAGGATCCTGAATCCAAAATCCCGACGGAGATCCTCAGGAAGCCTTTTTTTGTGCCCGAAGGTCGAAGGGTCAGTGAACTCCTGAAGGACATGCAGGAAAGGACGACCCATCTCGCCATTGTCACAGACGAATACGGCGGAACTGCGGGCATCATTACCATCGAGGATATCCTTGAAGAGATAGTCGGGGAGATTTTGGATGAACACGATCACGAAGAAACCCTCCTAACCCGCCTTGAGGATGGATCGCTCCTGGTGGACGCCCGATTGGACGTTGAAAAATTAGGAGAGGCCCTCCAGATGGAGCTGCCCGAGGGCGAATTTGAATCCGTAGGCGGCTTCATCATCGACCGCCTTGGGAGGATACCGAAAATGGATGAAGTGATCCGGTTTCTGGATATTGAAATGACGATCCAGAAGGGGGATCAGCGGAGAATCGAAAAGGTTCTGGTCTCCCGCGTGACGTCACGCGACTCTTTTGAGGAGGGGAAATCCGCTATTTCCAGTCATGCGTAACCCTGTTCCATGATGCGGCCGACAATACCATCCTCCCTGTTGCTTCGCAACATCCTGCTTGCAATTCTCTCCGGCATCCTGCTGACGTTCTCTTTTTCTCCTGATTATTTTTCTCTTGCGGCATGGGTTGCCCTCCTTCCTCTCCTGATGGGCATCCAAAACGCTTCTCCTTCAAACGCCTTCAGATTGGGCCTTGTTTCGGGTCTTGCCCATTATCTGACCCTCATGTATTGGATCGTCGTCGTGCTGGAGCACTACGGAAACCTGAATATCCTCGTGGCCCTGTTTTCCCTGCTCCTCCTCTCCCTCTACCTCTCTCTCTACGCGGCCTTCTTCTCCTTGTTGGCATCCCGCCTGCCAGATTCCGGGCTGTACCCTGTTATACTGGCCTGTTACTGGGTTGCCCTGGAGTACCTCAAGGCCCACCTCATGACCGGCTTTCCCTGGTGTCTGATCGGCTACAGCCAATATGAACATCTGCATATCATTCAACTGGCTGACCTGTTCGGGGTATACGGCGTCTCTTTCCTGATCGTCCTCGTCAACGGGCTTATCTTTCGTATTTGCCGCAGCCTTCCCCTTCGAAACGGCAATGTCTTGAAATGGAACCTTCCTGCCGCTGTCCTGCTATTGGCGGGGGCATGGGCATACGGCCACTTTCAGATATCCGGAATCCGGGCCGATGGAGAGGCGGGCAGGCCTGTAAAGGCGGCCGTTGTACAAGCCAATATCGACCAGTCCGTCAAATGGGATCCGGCATACCAGGAGAAAACCATAGAGGCCTACTACCGGCTCACCCGTTCTACCCACAGCTTCCATCCCGACCTGATTGTGTGGCCGGAGACCGCGCTCCCCTTTTTCTTTCAGGACCATTCGAAGTTCTCTCAGGGAATCATTTCCCTTGCCGAAGAATCGGGGGCCGTCCTCGTCTTTGGCAGCCCTGCCTACAAGCGTCACCAGCGGGCCATACACTATTATAACCGAGCCTACGCGATTGCACCGAATAGCCGCGGCATCCTGTATTACGACAAGAACCACCTGGTGCCCTTTGGAGAATATGTGCCATTCAAGGAATATCTCCCTTTTATCCATCGCCTGGTGGAGGCTGCCGGTGATTTTGCCTCGGGAGAGAGAGTAACACCGCTCAAGGCAGGGGACCTGTCACTGGGGGTCCTGATATGCTTTGAGGCAATTTTTCCTGAATTGGCCGGGGCCCTTGTAAGAGATGGGGCCAATGTCCTTGTGAACCTCACCAACGATGCCTGGTTCGGCAGGACCAGCGCCCCCTACCAGCACCTGCGCATGGCCGTTTTTCGGGCAGTAGAAAACCGCAGACCCATGATACGGGCCGCCAACACCGGATTTAGCGCGGTTGTCGCACCCACAGGCGCCATTCAGGCCCAAAGCGATCTCTTTGTGGAGGACGTTCTGACGGGTTCCGTGACCCCCCGGACCTTTCCGTTGACATTTTATGCCCGTTTTGGAGATCTCTTCGCGAAGACCCTCCTTGTTATTTCCCTTGCTCACGTCCTTTACGGCATATGGAGAAGACGCAAGCGGTGCTGACCCCCATATTACTCTGAGGCCCAATCCTCCCACAGCGAAACGGCCATCACTTCAAATCTGATCCATTCACAAAAAACCGTCACCCCGGCGAAAGCCGGGGGCCAGAACCACGTCTTGGCAGTGCCTAAAGCACAGCTGTTGCAGGCGGGTTCGCCGGAATGACGAAAGAGTGCACCTCCTGACTTTTTGCGAGTCCATCGAATTTCCCTTGACACCCCTTTTTGTATAATTTATAAAGTATACAATTCTGGTTTCAGGGAACCTCCGATGCAAAAGATCCGCGCCACCACCCTTCACCAGGAAATCGTCTCACGGATCCGTAAGATGATCCAGAAAGGGACCCTGGTGAGGGGCCAAAAGGTCAATGAAAAGGACCTCTGCAAGTCCATGGGGGTCAGCCGGACCCCCGTCCGGGAGGCCCTTCGACAGCTCACATCCGAAGGGCTCATTCAACTCATCCCCCACAGGGGGGCCTTTGTCAGTCAGCCCCGCATGGAAGAGATCAGCGATTTGTTCGAGGTCATGAGCGTCCTGGAAGGGACCTGCGCCCGGCTCGCCGCGACCCATATGACGGACAAAGACCTTAGCAGGATCGAGGACCTCCACAACGATCTCGAAACCCACTACCGGAACAGGGATCACGAGGCCTACCTGAAGACCAATCAGGACGTTCACGGCTTTATACAGGAACTGAACGGAAACAGGGTGTTAAATGACGTGATCAACGGCCTGAGACAGAAGATCCTCCTCTATCGCCAGAAACAGCTTTATCAGCCGGAGCGTTTCGATCAATCCATCCAGGAGCATCGGAACCTGCTGGGGGCATTTCGAACGCGGGACCCGGAATCAGCCGAATCCTCTATGAAACACCACCTCCTCATGCAGTGCAGGGCCCTGGTGGGGCTGTATGCCAACAAAGAGGCGGGAGAAGGAAGAAAGCCGGCGCCTTGACAGAAGCGCCATTTGTTTAACCCCCAAACGGATAAGGAGGTCGCGATGAAATCAAGAACCACAACATTAGGAGTTCTGGTCGGTTCACTGTGTCTGGCATGCGCCTTT
>Ga0172374_1001970_pt1 | contig 13377 bp, 9 predicted proteins | sample LakKiv3m_FD_114536 | JGI IMG/M metagenome (GOLD analysis project Ga0172374, IMG submission 114536) | Freshwater microbial communities from Kabuno Bay, South-Kivu, Congo - kab_092012_10.3m | ecosystem: Environmental > Aquatic > Freshwater > Lake | place: Democratic Republic of the Congo... | reverse complement strand
TTCAAAAATCTCTTCAAAATCCTTGCCGAAGCCGAGCCCGAGCGTAGTGAGGGCGAGGCAACAACCCTCAAAAACGCTGAAATTGTAAATTGGCGGTACCTTTTGGACAAAATCCGAACTTTTTTTGACGAAAATCCGGACTGCGAATTTTGATTGCCGCGCTTCGCGCGGCAGAGAAAACTTTTCCGCTCGGGCGGGCAAAAAGGAAGGGGGTTGGGGGGAAGGAATTTTTGCCCGCCCTCGCTTTCCGCCGCCGTCGAATTTCGTATTTTGCTTTGCAAAATGCGCCGCCATAAATGGAGTTGTGTTTGCCCCACCCACCCGTGCGCACACAACAGATTTACTCCCTTGATTTTGCTTGCTAGAAATCATTTTATTTGGTAGTATAAGAATACAGATAATAATCCCATATACTATAATACTACCAAAACTTTATTTATATGACAAGTGGAAAAACAATAAGTGAAAATATCAAACGATTACGCAATAAACTTGACTTAACACAAGATGATTTAGCCAAGAAAGCAGATATTAAATATACAACGCTTATGAAGGTCGAAAGCGGAACAGTTAACAAGCCGAGCGTCCAAACTATGGCGAAAATCGCCAAAGCGTTGGGCGTTTCAATAGAATATTTGATAAAATAAACTTGGTATTGCAAAAAGTGTCGGGGGGGGGGTAAACTATAAGTAAGGTCTTAAAAAAAATTATAATTAACGAATAACAAATAATTTTATGAACAAAGAACAAATCAAAAATGATTTTATATTGCCACACTTGAAACAAGGTGAGGAATTGATTGGTTTTTTCCAAGCCAGCTATACTCCTTCGATGGGATGGCTTTTTCTGATTGGCCCCTTAATGTTTATGGGGATGCGAATTTATTATGTAGCAGTTACTAATCAAGGATTACATCTACACAAACTTAGTTTTTTTGGTAAACCTGAAACTTATAACTTCTTTTCTTATGCAGAGATTTCAAAAATAAAACTTGGCAAAGGATTTTTACAAGCTCCTTTACAATTGGTTTTTTCAAATGGCAGAAAACTCGCACTTAAAGCACAATTAAAAGGAGTTGAGAAGTTGGCAAAATTAGACGATCAAACGAAAGAATTTCTTCTTTCCAAATCCTCTTAAAATATGGTGATTTTTTTATTAACCATTTTTGCATGGTTTGCCTGTTTATTTTTCTTGCGTCCTAATCCGAGCGACCTACAAGCAAAGATACCTAGTTACTGGGAAAGTTTTAAAAAGATTCAAGCCACTTTTTGGTTGGGAATTTTTTTAATTCTAGTATTTTTTATTTTTTCTGACGGTACTTTTATTAACCTAGACGAAAACTGGTTTGCGATATTAGGGGTGAACAATGTTAATTTATTTACTCCGTGGTGGTTTATGCAAGCATTTACGCATAATTTTATACATATCAATTTATTGCATTTATTGGTAAATCTTACTTTTCTTGGGATACTTTCATTATATGAACGAAAGGTATCCGCTGGACGTTTTTTAGCAGTCTTCCTGTTTGGTGGAGTTCTTTCATCTGCATCAATGTTCTTCATGTCTGCACCAATGGTATCTGCGGGGGCTTCTGCGGGACTATTTGCTCTTGCTGGCGCGTATTTATTGGACACGCCGGGATTAACCCGCAAAGATTATATTTTAGGATTAGGAATGATAACATTTTTATTCTTAGTACTTAGTTTCTCTGAGACAAATAAATCGACAGAATCGCTTAATTTTGAAATTGACTTTTGGGGTCATTCGTTTGGTTTGATTTTTGGCGTCGTTTTTTGTAAACTCTTTCCAAGAAAAGTAGTAACCGTTATTTAAGGCGGCGCGCCAACTTCGTTGGCACGAAATTCGACGGCGGCGGAAAAGTTTTCTCTGCCGCGCGAAGCGCGGCAATCAAAATTCGCAGTCCGGATTTTCGTCAAAAAAAGTTCGGATTTTGTCCAAAAGGTACCGCCAAAATTGAAATGTAAAGCTAATAATCAGTATTGGTCTTTTGTTTTTTTCTTCAAAAAATATGATGAAACTTTTTCTCAAAATATTCCGTACAGAAAATACGATTGTCCCTATCGATATAGCAAATGATTCTGAAGATATGGATCTTGTTGTATTGGGAGAACAGATAAAAGAATCTGTGAAGAAATTGTTTGGAGGATCCCTCGCGATTCGACAAATAGACGGAGGATCAGATAATGCATGTGAACAAGAACTCGTTGCGCTTTCTAACAGTTTCTATGATGTTGAGCGGTTCGGTATTCATTTTGTCGCTTCTCCACGTCATGCAGATATGCTCCTCGTCACTGGTCCTGTGACGCGCAATATCCCCACCGTAGGAAAAAGAAGAAACGGCGGGGATGCTCCCTACAAATACTTAAAATGCAATCTGAACAAAGGTCTGCTCATAAGGAGCTTTTTAGTAAACCTTTTCCTTCTCGTGATAATCTTTGCTAAGTGTTGATCTTTATGCCAATTACTTCCCGACTTTTTGTGGTATTTTAATTTTTTTGATATTATTAAGACAATATGGAAGGAAAAAAATACACCCCGGAACGAGCTATAGAAGAAGCAACTCGCCTTCAAGAGAAGGTGCAGGAGGGTACGGCTCAAGATTACAAGGAGGCAGAACTTCAACTTGAAGCTGAAAAACTTATTCAAAGTCCAGAATCAACTGTCCGTGGTTTTATTGATTCTAAATTAAGCGACTTACAGCATGTAGAAGGCTGGGAAGGTCGGTTGCAAATGAATCTAAAAAATCGTTTGGCTGGGAATCCGGACAAGCGTTATCTACTTGGTCTCCGTCAGGCCGCGAGTGGCATGAGCGAAGAAAAGGAGAAAATCGTAACCGCTGCATATTTATATGAATTAGAACATCGCAATGAAATGGAAGCGATCCCAAATTATAATCCTACGGTTCTCTTTCGACTGACTTTGGATTTTGCGAAAACTCGCGAAGACTTACTAGGGGTTGCGATGAAAAAATATTTAAATTCTGTCCCTCTAGAAGAAATATATAAAAACTTTAAAGGTGTTAAAGGTATTACCCCAGAAGATTTGCCACGCTTGGCAGAAATGGCATTAGAACGTCTGTCCGTAGAAGAGGAATCATCGAAAAATGTTCTAGAGGACGCAAAAACTGATCTCTTTCGTCCAGCAGTGAATGCGAAGAATAAGAAGTTACAGGCAGATAGCTTTTTTACGTCGGTGGGAAACTATGCTTTTAATGCGGAACGTTTTACACCTGAAGCACTAAGTTACCTGCTTACGAATGTAAAAGAAGAAAATCCGACTCTATTTCAAGAGGTCGTACAGAAAATTGATACTGAGCTTGAACGCATTTCTCGCAAGAATATTCCTGCAGACGAGAAAGAATTTGCCAGAAAACTGGAAGAGGTCGCATATAGTGAAAGGGATTATTTGCGGAGAGATTGGCACGCAATGAAGGTTTTTAACGAAATGATCCAGTCTGTTCCTGCGCTCGGTGAAGCTCATAACGAAATCATTACAAAAAGACAATTAAAGGAAGCTGAGACGGCTCGTGTGGAAGAAGAGCGACAAAGACAATTGGCGGCTGAACGTGAACAGGAAAGAGTGCACGGAGATGCAGAGAAACAGCGAGAATCCGAGGAGCGAGGTAGACTTTACCAGGAAGAGCGAGCAAAGAAAAAAGAACTTGCCAATATGGAATGCGATCGGATTTTAGGTGAGTTGCCACAATTTTCCGTTGACACCTCCATTATTGATGATCAGATAACATCTCGAGTACAGGAAATAAGTCTTGGAGAATTGTCAAAATTACTGAATTTTGATGAATGGGAAGTAGTACGTCCCCGCGAAGAAGCGATGCCATCGAAACTTTCTAGTTTGGATCATAGAATATATGCACTATTTGTTCGTGGAGATGCTGATCGAGAGAAAGCCGACTCTCTTTATAGTGCTTGGAAAGGAGAGAAAGAAGAACTGGAAAGATCGATCGAAACTGAGCTTGTTGGTAAAAAAGACAGAATTCTTGAGGCGGTAACATTACGCCTTTCTCTTACACAGGAAAATCCAACAATCAGTGATTACGAAGAATACCTTGAAACCCTTCAAACCGTACTTGAAAATACAAAACGTGCCTCGGAATCTACCAGAGAAGAAAACGCCAAACAGTTTCTTCAGGGCATTATAGACGTAGCAGAACAAAAAAGAGCAGGTGCTCTTCCTGCATATGAGGCAATGAAGGCATCAATGGAGGAAGGAGAAAAACATGAAGCTATGATTGCGGCACAGGAAGAATATCTACGCGATCAAATCGAAAAACAGACAGATTATTTGAAAGAAATATATGCAATCGGCACCGGCCTCGGCTTAGCTCATGTTGAATCCCGTGCATCTCACGAGGCTGGTAGTGTAGTGGGGTCTGTATCTTTAGGAATGGGATTGAGAATGAGACAAGAACTGAAGCTTGAATTAAAGTTGGAATTAGTTGCAGAGCAAGACAATTTGACATTAGAGATGGGTGAAGATTTGGAATCAATCAAGAAACGCATGGCAATGGTTAACTGGGTGGCACCGCATGAAATAGCTCACTTGGTTGATTGGTCTTCCGATATGTCCAATAGACTTTTTACGGAGGAAGAATTGGCACCTATGAAATCTCTAATTGAAAATTGGAAGGGTGATAATCAAAATCTTGCACAGGAAATGATTCCGATGGTAGTGAAAGAAACTGCTATTGATGGGGTAGGATATAGAATGGTTAAAGAATATGGTACAGCTAATCCATTTGATGAAACTAAACCGGAGAGAATCGCCGCCGCAGTAAAAGGCTATGTTGCGATGATGGATGTCTTAAGAAATATCTTAGCGACCAATGCGGAAGACGTAGAAATGAAAGCCCGTTATTCCACAATTTTGCTCCGCAAAATTGCTGACGGAGAAATTATTCTTGATGAGGCGAAAGATAATAAAGTAAGTGCCGAAGTTATTGGCCAGATTGAGGGTGAAATAGAAACATTAAAAAACACCTTTGCAGAATTTAACGAGGAAACTCGGTTCGTTGATGGAGGTCAGGTCCAAGAGATTATAGAATTGTGTAAAAACTATTTCAAAAAAGCTGAACAGGTACCACTTGTAAGGCGACAGCGAGAATAATACAAAAACCCGGTCTTACCCGGGTTTTTGTATTTTAGGATACTGTCTTGCGAAGAATGTGTTTGCCAGTTTTCGCCCACCTATTTACTACTTGCGAATCTTGAACTCTGCCTTCCTTTGCATCCACGGCAACTAAACCGATGTCGTCATATGTATGCTGTTCAGGCTCATCGTTCCATTTTTGTTTTATCGCTCTTAATCTCAAGTATTCTCTATCTGTATTTTCATAATCAGCTCCGTGATTAGATCTTCCGGCATGTTGTGATGCGGTAAGTATTTCTTTACAACCCAATGGTTTGGCCAACTGTTGCTCAATGGTCTGTAAAACTTTTCGAGCCGCAAGATCAGTTTTCTTATCCATATAAACACCGTTCAATACGAGCACAGGCTCACCCTCTCTATTCATGCCATAGCTCCCAAAAACAAACCCCACAGAATTACGTCTGTCTGATTGTTCATCCGATGGTTCCTCTATATGAAATACAAAGGAGAGAGGATCTTTCCATATACGAGCAATATACTGTTGAGGTCCCGTACCTTGAAAATTCTTGCTAGTAAAACAGCACATCGCACTATCAGCAAACCTTAGGTACTCTGGGAGACTCGCAGTCTTATCAAGATAGCGAAGATTGAGCTGTCTTACTTGGGATTCTCCACGCCTCATTGTTCTCGCTTCTCGCGATGCCTGAATAGCCGCTTGAACGTGAGATTTCCATTCGTCGAGAGCTGGTGCAAATGATGCTGGAAGTTCATTTGCAAGTAGTGTGGGAAGGACGGATTCAGGATTTTGATATCCAGCTATTAGGCGGTCACGCTCTTCTTTCGATGATTTTTTCTGTTGAGTTGCTTTGCGTGCATTGTCGACTAGTTTTTTCCCAAGCGCCGTTAAGGCAGGTTCGATTTTTGTTATTCCCACATCGAGCACCTCTTCACTAAAGCTCTGGCGTAACGGGAGATCGTCCGAGGAGTTCTTTTCAATAACAGATGGGACATTTAAATTTTCCAATTCTGAACCAAAAGTTGATTCGCAGTATTCTAGAAAGACGCTTAATGAGCCTAAATCTTGTCCGGCAGATTGCCACAAGTTCTCAATTTCATCCGTTTTCCTTTCCGGCGGTAGCTGATCAATGAATGAGCGATACATAATGGCACGGGTAAATGCACCAAATTCGTTGCGACCAAGCGTGTTCCCAACAAGTGAACGAGCCTGTTCGGTCTGTGATTCAGTATTTGCGTCAACAACACAGTCAAATACAGCCTCCTTATTTTCAGATGTTAATGGAAAGCGTCCAGACTTGACTCTTTGAATAATTTGCTCTGCCTTCTCTGGATCATGACGTTGTTTTATCGTTTGTTCGAAGGTGTTAAATGGCTCTGCATGTACCTCAAGCTCATTTCCCATCTGTAATACATTCGTAAACTTGGCAAAATTATAGTCATTGATAAGACTAAATTTAGTGCGACCACCATTGCGCAAGAAATAAAGAAGTCTCATATTTAAGTCGCCCATCAGCTGTTCCCCGAAAGCTTCATACTCCCCATTTTGTTCAAATGTCTTAACCTGCTCAATCATGCGTTCGAGACTCGATGAGATTTCCTCACTTGAGTGCCCGTCGGTATACCGCATTATTGATGAGTCTGGATTGATCCCATACTTTTGTATCAGCATACGGAACCGATCAGCATCTTTTAACTTTTCCCCATCCTCAGATCGATCTGCAAGTCTCTTCTCTTCAAAATAGCCCCGAAGATCGGCATCCAGATGTCCATTTTCAACTAACAAACGAATAAGATAACGTGAAAGTACCTCGGGTGTACCTTGAGCGGCCATAATTTCAGAGAGAACAGTATTTGCTTTGAAGCTTTCCATCCCTGAAAGGGTTTTCACCAGCCGATATGTTGTCCCTGCACTTCCTCCTTGTTCTAGGTGTCGTTGGGATATCCGTGTGAGTTTACTTGCCGCTTCTGGCGTACGTGCACTCAAAAGGGTATCGAGTGAAAACCGCAATGTTTCGAAGTCATGGGATTCAATAGCCTGTATGAGTCTAGAAGCCGCACGTTCAATAACGGGGCCGAGATTTTGCTCTTCAATACGTGGAGCCGCATACCAATCTGCCAACATAACTGCTCGTTCGCGTTCTTCTCCCGGTAACGCTTGCAAGAATTTATTCCATTCTTGTTTATCAAGAGAAATCGAAGCCAAAAGAATTGTATCTCTACTATCCTCCGGACTATATCGATCGATAAATTTTTGAACCTTTTCCTGCGATGATAGACCCTCTATGTTCTCTACGAAAGCCTCCTTGGCCGAGGAAGCAATAGACGTTGCGTATACGCTTGGATAGCGCTTCATAGCTTCTGCCCGCGGTATAATCGTCTCGATAGCTTCTATAAGAGAGCCTACGTTTTTTGAAGTTCCGCGTTCTGTTAGAAATTTTGAATACCACTCAATTCCGTTAGGTCCAAGTGATGACAAAAGACTCGCGAGCTCGCGCAATTGAGTCTCTGACTGGAGTAAACCCTCAAAAACTGGTTCAACAAAACGCTTAAAGTTTTCTTCGTTTTTGAATAGAGAGTGAATATGTGCAAGAGATTCTAATGATCCAGAAGTAAATATGAGCCGTTTGAGCTCAGTCATATTTTTTACCTGCTCTTGCTCGGGCGCACGGTTTTTTGTATCTCTACCGCCATCCCTTAACTCTATAGATATATTCTTAAATACCGTGGATTCATTAGTTAAAGAACCGACAAATCTTTTTACGAAATTTTTTGCTATTTCTTTTTGACCAGCTTCTGTTAGTGTATTTGTGACTTCAAAGGCAGTGTCTAGATCTGTCACTTTGTAAAGCAAGGGCTCAATTTCCTTAACAGAACCAGTTTGTGCAATTCGTTTAACAAGATGCGTGAGCATCCCATCTTCATGTAATACTGCAAACCGAACAGCTTCTTCACTTTTTCCTCGGTCAAATAATGAATCGAGGTAGAAATGTTTGAGGGTGTTCTCTTCATACGATGGCACTGCTCTCAAAAACTCTTCCTGCCCAATGGTCTCAATGCACCTATCAATGATGAGGCGTTGATCATCCGACAAATATTCCCGGACAGTATTAAGAATTTCTGCCTCACTTACTCCTTGTGCTCTCAATAGGGTGGGTAATTCACCAACAAGTTTATTTATCTGTATGTCCTTTTCTGAACTCAATTCTCCACCTGCTTTCTTGTAAGCAACGAATGCGGAAAGAGTTTTCCGATTCGGAAGCATTTTAGCTGGAGCAGTTTTAATCAATTCTTCGGCGATATCTAATGCGCCCTTGCTAATCAACTGACGTGCTATTTTTTCTTGCCCCAATTCACCGCATAGTGTTATAGCATTGTGATACTTACCGGATTCAATCAGAGCATTAAGGATCTTATCTTTATCGTAGGGAGATTGGTCTAGAAGTGTTCGTAAACGCTCCGGACTCATTTCGGCAACATTAGTCTGAAGTGTGAGCATTTCTTGGTCTTTCTCAAGTCCAGCAACAAGCTTACGAGCTTCTTCGCTCTGCTCATAAACCTTAAGACGCTTTGCATCCCCAATGGCTCGCTTCAATGCTTGGTCATCCTTCTGCTCCAGTGCAACTTTGCCTGCCGCAATAAAAAGCTCAATTTTTTGATTGGCTCCCAACCCAAGTTCAGCAATCGCAAGATCACGGCCATCTTCCACAAACATTTTCAGAACACGTTCTCGGGTTTCTTTATTTGAAGGTATCTGACCTTGTTGCCATAATTCCCACGAAAAAGACCTGTATTGGTTTATCCGACCGCGTACTGCATTAGTCTCTTCCTCAGTGAAAGGCGGAATATATTCTTGTCCATAGCTCTTGGCTCTTGTAATTAGAGACTCGAGTTGTTTCTCAATTTTCTCAGCATCCTCGGATACATAGCGGTCACGCTCAACTTGCCCAAAAGAAGTTCGGTAGCGATCCGCAAGGCTCAATATTGCACTAAGTGTAGGTGAACCGGATTTTTTGGCTTTTGAAGCAAGCTCCGAAAGGACGTCGGCCGGTTCCCACCCTTTAGTCTTCCAAAGGGTTTCCACGCCAGTCTGATTACCTTCTTCCAATGTTTTTGCTATAAATCCTTCAAGATTTTTGCTTCCTGAATATCGAGCGGCTTCCTCCCGAAATCCATTTTGATTTAAAACCTCGGCAAAAAAGCCATATCGTTTTGAAGATTCGTATCCATACCTCTCGCTCGACAATGATTGATTGCAAAAATCTTCAAGTAAAGATAAGCGTGTCTTACGCTGATCTTCTGGTAAATCAGCTAGACTTTTTACGCATTTTTCAATTAGTTTATCGGGGAAATATTCTGTGCTTCCACTATGCTGTTTAGGTGCATTTGATTTTTTTATCGCCTCAATTGTTTTGGCTACTTTCTCCCAATCTTGTGATGGATCAAGGAAATCAGAGAGTCGACTCTCAATTAGTGCCTGTTCCTCTCTTGAATATGGGCTCGGTAACTTCTTATCCAAATATTCGTGGTAAGAAGCGCGAAGTTGATCCGCCAGCGGACGATATTGTTCTGCTGTTTCTGCTCTTTTTTCTAAGGCTGTATACAACGTCTCGATGTCGGTAGTTTTTAATCCTTCGATTTTACTTCCAATTCGCCCCAATTCATCTTTAACAAGTTCCGGTATATCACGCTCAATTCCTGTCATTGCTAACCGATGCTCCAAATCTATTTCAAATTGTTTTGTTTCCTGTTCTTCTCGTTCTGGTTTTTGTCCTCGCTTTGGCCGTTCTTGCCCTTCCTGCTTTGAGCGCTCTTGAACAAAGGACTTAAAAATCTCAGGGTTGTCTATACGGTCAAATGGTAAAGAAACTTCTCGATGCGTATCACCAGAATATCCTTTATGCCATTGAAGTTTCCCCAAAAAGCTACCGGCTGTTTTATAAAGTTCTAGAAGTCTTTTTCCTGCTAATTCTTGCTGTTCGGATGGCATTTGCTTGATAAGCTCAATTCCGGTTGCCAATGCTTGGTTAGTTTTTTCTGCTAAGAAATGTTTTCTATCGGCGATACTATCACCCGTCCATCTTTCAAGAACTTGAGTGGGTACTTCTACCTGTTCCAAAAAGTTAGTCACATCTCGCCACTGATCTTCTAGGGGGACAGTCGATATATCTTTTTGTTCTGGTGCTCGAAGGTGAGTAATGCGCACCTTAACGTCTTTGTACTCGCGATCGCGAAGCGTCTCGTCAAGTGGATTCTGATAACCTATTTTTTCTTCGATTTCTTGAATGCGATCCTGTCCATAAATCTTGTTAATAGTTTTATCTAAGGCCTGCGCTAGACGAGTCGATGCATTTTTAGCTTCCCATTTAGCGTCTCGGTCATTAGCTGCTCTCTTTCGTTGTATGTATTCTTCCCCAATTCGATCAGCACTTTTTTCCATTAGTTGACCCGCCAGTTCTGGGCTGTCATCTGCAAGATGCTCTAAAATATTTAATTTTACTTCAACAGATTGATTATCAAACCGACCAACTAATTGTTCACGAAGCCACTCTCTATCTTTCTCAAAATTTGGATTACCTTTAAATGATTCGTTTAACTTCATTAGATCAGGCACTTTGAACTTAACCTCCTCTTCGGCCGCACTTCTTTTGTACGTGTCAAATAGTGCGCGAGCTTCAAGAACCCGTGTCTCTGGTTTTTCTGCAGTTGCTGGAATTTCGTGTCGAAATGTTTCTCGCATATGTTTATTTCAAAAGTTCATCAGTCGAAACCCCAAGGGCTTTCGCTAATTTCGTGATAGTGGAAAGTGTCGGATTTGTTCTTCCATTTTCAATGGTACTAATAAAACCACGACTAACTTCTAGCGTTCGTGCAATATCCCCCTGCGATATACTTTTCTTGGTTCTGATCCTTTTCAGATTCAAACCAAGTTTTGCTGATTCGTTTTGCATTATCCACAGTATATCGCATGGGTATAGTATATCACAATGATATGATATACTGTAACAGGGATGTTCGTCCCGAAATTCGCCAAAAGAAAACGGATGGAGCAAGCGGAGGATTCCTCCCCAGACCCCTCCTCCTCCGCTTGCGAAATCCAAATCAGTCGAGGTTTTGCGGAAACCATTCCCCCAGAAAAATGCTTCCGCAAAACCGAGTCCGCATTGTTCCGCCACCTGCCCGAATACTTGGAGGGCAGAACACCAAAGAAAAATGTCCTTTCCACTTTCAAGAAAAATTTCGCCCCCGCCAAATCAAAAAAGCAAGAGACATTTTTCTTTGGTGTTGCCGAGTGAAGCGAGGCAGTGGCGGAACGATACGAGCGTACGATTCAGTTTCAAGGCACCACGCACGCGGGGCGTGCTACATTAGTCAGAGTTATGTTCAAAATAGGTTCGAGCAAAGCAGAGTAATACAGCACAATTCATAACTTGGTCGGAAAATTGCCCCGCGCGCTTGCGCGCGGTAATGAGAAGGGGGTGGGCGAAATCCGAATTGGTCTTGCAAGCAAATGCAAATTCGGTGGGCGGGCGGAAAGCAAGAAATGAGACGACAACGGATTCTTCTTTTTTCATAATCCAAAAACATATATGAACAAACCAAAATATTTTCTCTACGCGCGAAAGTCCACCGAGGACGACGATAAGCAAATTATGAGTATCGAAGCTCAACTATTTGAGCTTCGTGAGTTCGCGCGTAAAGAAAATCTTGAAATTCTTCAGGAATTTCAAGAGTCGAAAAGCGCAAAGAAACCGGGTCGTGAAAAATTTGGCGAGATGATGTCCCGCATTGAGAATATGGACGGAGTAGGTATACTCGCATGGCATCCGGATCGTCTTGCTCGTAATTCCATTGACGGCGGGCGCATCATCTACGCTGTGGACACGACCAAAATCGTTTCTTTGCGTTTTCCGACATTTTGGTTTGAACCGACCCCGCAAGGTCTCTTTATGTTGCAAGTGGCGTTCGGACAATCAAAGTATTACTCGGACAATTTGAAGCAAAATGTTGAGCGAGGTATCCGCCAAAAACTGCGCCGTGGCGAATGGCTGACAAAAGCGCCTTTTGGATATGTAAATAATGTTAAGACGAGAAATATTGAACCTGATAAAGTGAAATCTCGTCTTGTTGTTCGCGCTTTTAAGGAATTCTCCACGGGCAAACATTGCTACGAATCAATCGGGCAGTTTTTGGCGGATCACGGCGTGGTTACTCGCAATGGAACGCCCCTTAGCAAATGTGCCGTCTCCGCCATGCTTTGCAATCGTGCATATCTCGGTTTTGTAAAGCATCACGGCGAATGGCATGACGGCACATTTGCGCCAATTCTTTCTCCCGATTTGTTTGAAGCCGTGCAAAAAAGATTGAGAGAACGAGCCAAACCTCGCAAATCAAAAAAGCATCACGATTTTCCATTTACCGGACTTTTTCGTTGCGGAGAGTGTGGAGGAATGATAACCGCGCAATGGGCGAAAGGTCATGGTGGACTCTATCGCTATTATCGTTGCACGAAAAAGAATAGAAAATGTGAACAGGGATATTTGCGAGAAGAAAAGCTCATCTCTCAAATCAGAGAACGGCTTCAACAAATCACGCTTCCCGACGACTGGATTGACTACATGACGAAAAAAACTGACGAATGGGAAAAAGAAGAAAATGTATCGTCGGGAAGCCTTGTCGAGCGGATTAAAAACAATGAGCAAGAGACGAAGGAGAAGTTGGATAATCTCGTAACTCTATATCTTGATGGCGATATTCCGAAAGAGCAGTATTTGAAAAAGAAAAACGATCTTCTGGAGCAAAAAGCGTCTCTTGCTCACAAAATGCAATCCGCCCGACAAGAGAGAAAGAATTGGGTCGAACCTTTGCGGGAGTGGATTTTGGATATGAAAAAAGCCACGCAATTGCAATCTAGCGATAATTTTTTTGAAATTCGCGACTATTTCAAAAAAATTGGAACGAACCTGCAATTGCGGGACAAATCCGTCTCCGTCTCATTTTGCCCGCCCACCGAATTTGCATTTGCTTGCAAGACCAATTCGGATTTCGCCCACCCCCTTCTCATTACCGCGCGCAAGCGCGCGGGGCAATTTTCCGACCAAGTTATGAATTGTGCGCTTGGCAGGAATCGAACCTGCGACCCTCTGGACCGCAACCAGATGCTCTATCCACTGAGCTACAAGCGCAAAAATATACTCACTCTCTCCATAAGGAAAAGAAAGTATTTTTAAATAT
>Ga0172374_1001964_pt1 | contig 13414 bp, 13 predicted proteins | sample LakKiv3m_FD_114536 | JGI IMG/M metagenome (GOLD analysis project Ga0172374, IMG submission 114536) | Freshwater microbial communities from Kabuno Bay, South-Kivu, Congo - kab_092012_10.3m | ecosystem: Environmental > Aquatic > Freshwater > Lake | place: Democratic Republic of the Congo... | reverse complement strand
GCTGGAAAAAGAAGTCGATGATTTGGAATTCCAGACTTTGTTTTCCGGAGAATATGATCGCAATGACGTGATTATGGCGATTCATTCGGGAGCCGGCGGTGTGGATGCTCAGGATTGGGCACAAATGCTTTTGCGTATGTATTTGCGCTTTGCGGAAAAAAGCGGTTTTAACGCGAAGATTATCGACCAATCAATGGGACAGGAAGCCGGAATCAAAAGTGCGACATTGGAAATCGATGGTGATTATGCTTATGGAAGATTGAAAGGTGAAGCTGGCGTGCATAGGCTGGTCAGGCTTTCTCCGTTTAATTCCGACAATTTGCGCCAGACATCTTTCGCATTAGTAGAGGTGTTGCCGGTTATTGGAGAAATAAAAGAAGTGTTGATAGATTCTCAAGATTTGTTGATAGACACTTATCGAGCTTCCGGAGCTGGCGGACAACACGTTAACACGACGGATAGTGCGGTGAGAATCACTCATAAGCCGACCGGAATAGTTGTTACTTGCCAAAGTGAAAGGTCGCAAATACAAAACAGGGAAAGGGCGATGAAAGTTCTCAAAGCCAGAATCCATCAGAAGTTCTTGGAAGATCAGGAAAAAGAAAAAAAGAAATTGAGAGGAGAATTCCAGAGCGCAGAATGGGGAAGCCAGATTCGGTCATATGTCGTCCATCCATATAAGCTTGTTAAGGATCACAGGACAAAATATGAAACAAGCGAAACGGAAAAGGTTTTGGACGGCGAGATAAACGGATTTATTGAAGATTATTTGCGTTTTTCGGCGGGAAAAGATGTTGCTAAAAAAGATTGAATATTTTATAATAAGAACAAGGTAGGAATTGAAAATTAGGCTCGAAACAAATATAAAAGTAAAAACCATTTTGTTATATTCGGACGCAATTCGGATGTAATCAGGATGGCAATTCGTATAAATGATAAAATTTGAAAACGTTTCAAAAATATATCAAGGAAATTTTATCGCTTTGGAAAATATAGATTTGCTTGTCGGAAATGGAGAATTTGTTTCCGTGGTCGGTCAAAGCGGAGCCGGTAAATCAACTTTGTTAAAAATGATTTCCGCTGAGGAGCAGCCGACCGAGGGAAGGGTTTATTTTAATGACCGCCCACTGGACACCATAAAGAAAAAACATCTTCCATATTTCCGCAGAAACATCGGAACCGTTTTTCAGGATTTCAAATTATTGCCGCAAAAAACTGTTTTTGAAAACGTGGCATACGCTTTGGAAGCTGCCGGTGAAACCGACGAGCAAATAGCAGAAAAAGTTCCTGAAATTTTGGATATTGTTGGAATGAGCGATAAGATGGAAAAATATCCCCATCAATTAAGTGGAGGAGAGAAACAAAAAATTTCTTTGGCACGCGCCTTGGTGCATAATCCGCTTGTGATTTTGGCTGATGAACCGTCGGGAAATCTCGATCCGATTTCAACTTGGGAAATAATCCAATTGCTTTTGAAAATAAACAGTTTGGGGACGACAGTGGTTTTGGCTACTCACAACAAAGATACTGTGGATAAGATCGCGAAAAGAGTCATTACTATGGAAGCGGGCAGAATAACAAGAGATGAAGTGAAAGGGAAATATGTAATATAAATTGAAAAATTAAAAATCAAAATTCAAAATTAAGGTGTTATATTTATGAAATGGTTGAAAATAGTCAGGACATTTAAAGAGGGATGCGTCAATTTTTATCGTAACGGTTGGCTCAGTTTCGCCACAGTCAGCATGTTGGCGATTTCCTTATATATTATCAGTGTGACGGCAACTCTTGGCTTTACCGCGAATCTGGTCATTGCCAGTTTGCAAGATAAAATCAATGTCAGCGTTTATTTCAACTCAGGAGTTTCAGAAGAACGAATTGTTGAGATTAAAAATAAGCTCGCGCAATATGACGAAATCAAATCCGTCGATTATGTTTCCAAAGAGAAAGCATTGGAAGAGCTTATCGATCTTAGTGGTGGCACTGACACGATAAATAAAGCATTGGAAGAAATCGGTGAAAATCCGCTTTTGTCCTCGATAGTGATCAGGGCAAACGATCCGGAACAATATGGAAAAATCGTCGAATCAATAGGTAACTCATTCTTTAAGGATGATATAAGCGTCATTAATTATGAAGAAAATAAAAGCGTTATCGACAGGCTTACGAATATGATTTTGATGCTGCGAAAATCCGGTTTGATATTCGGTTTGGTTTTTGTTTTTGTCAGTGTCTTGATAACATTCAACGCCATCAGGATCACGATGTATTCGCACAGACAGGAGTTTGAGGTGATGCGGTTGGTGGGAGCATCGAATCTCTATATCCGAATGCCGTTCGTTTTCGAAGGTGTTCTCTATGGTCTTGTCGCTGGAGCGGTGGTTATGATATTTTTATTCGCGACCTCATATTTCATTTCTCCTTTGACAGACGGCAATATTCCGCAAGGTAATCTTTTGGATGTGTATTTTGGAAACTTCTTCATAATTTTGGGCGGTCTTTTTACTGGTGGAATCCTTCTGGGGGTTATCAGCAGTTTTATCGCAATCAAAAGATACCTCAAGGTTTAAAATACGCGGATTTAAATATCACTCAAATATTGAAAAAAGCAGAAGAGGTTGTGCCAAATGGCCCAACTTTTTTTCAATTTATAAAAATATCCAAAAACTATTGATTAAATTTAATTTCGGGAGTAAGATTATTTAGGTGAGACCTTCGTGTCTTTTTTAATTTTATTGTTTTATAAAAAAATATGGATTTATTGAAGAAAGTGTTTCCTTTTTTTAGCTGGCGAAAACTTATCACACGTGAGAATCTGCAAAAAGATATGATTGCCGGTTTTATCGGTGCGGTAATCGTTTTGCCGCAAGGTGTGGCTTTCGCCACTATCGCCGGACTTCCTCCGGAATATGGTTTGTATTCAGCTATCATTCCGGCTATCATAGCCGCGCTTTGGGGATCTTCCCGTCATTTGGTGTCCGGACCGACAACAGCCATTTCCTTGGTGGTGTTCGCTTCCCTCAGTCCTTTCGCTTCAGTTGGAACGCCTGAGTATGTCAAATTGGCTCTCACACTCAGCTTTTTGGTCGGAGTGATCCAGCTCGTTATGGGATGGATGAAAGTGGGAAAGTTGCTTAATTTCGTTTCTCATACAGTGGTTGTCGGTTTTACTGCCGGAGCTAGCATCTTGATCATTTCCAGTCAGATAAAAAACTTTTTCGGAATCAAAGTGGCGCAAGGAAGTTCATTCTATGAAACCATTCATACTTTCATCTCTAAATTCGGAGAAATAAACCATTATGTGTTAGCTGTCGGTTTGGCAACTCTTTTGTCTGGAATTATTCTTAGAAAAATTTGGCCGAAAATTCCATATATGATTCCGGCAATGCTGATTGGAAGTGTGGTCGGTTTTATGCTTAACAAGAATTTTGGTTTTGACGTAACCGGAATAAGGACAGTCGGGGCTCTTCCGGCGACTTTGCCTCCTTTTTCCGCGCCTAGTTTCGATATCCATATCATAAAACAAATGGCTTCGCCGGCTTTGGCGATAACAATGCTGGCTTTGACTGAAGCCGTCGCCATTTCTCGCGCCGTGGCTTTGCGTAGCGGTCAAAAAATCGATGGAAACCAGGAAGTGATCGGTCAGGGGATGTCCAATATTTTCGGAAGTTTCTTTTCAGCCTATCCGGCCAGCGGTTCTTTCAACCGGAGCGGATTGAATTATGAATCCGGCGCCAAGACCCCGTTAGCTTCGGTTTTTGCCGCTCTGTTTTTGATGGTGATAATTTTGTTCGTGGCTTCTTTGGCGAAGTTTCTTCCAATTGCGGTTATGGCCGGGGTTTTGTTTTTAGTCGCTTGGGGATTGATTGATTTCCATCACATAAAAAATATACTTAAGGCTAGTCGCAGTGAAATGGGGTTGCTCCTAATCACTTTCTTGTCGACCTTGTTTTTGGAACTGGAATTTGCGATTTTTGTCGGGATATTCCTTTCGATTATGAATTATCTTCGAAACACTTCAAAACCGCTTTTGGAGTGTCTGGTTCCTGATGACGAGCATCCTAATCATAAGTTTATGCCGTTTAACGGTTCTCCGCGTTGTCCCCAGTTGGGAGTGTTGAGAATCGATGGTCCTTTGTTCTTCGGGTCGGTTAATAATATCGAAAATGAGATCTTCCGGATTTTGGAAAAAAGTCCGCAAAAGAAAAATATTCTGATAATTTTCAGCGGGGTGAATATGATTGATTTATCCGGAATAGAATTTCTGAGTGAGCAAGTGAAGAGCTTCAGGAAAAAAGGCGGGGATGTTTTCTTGAGTAATGTTAACAATGTTGTGCTGGGAAAGATGAAAAAAGCCGATTTTATCAATTATATCGGAGAAGGAAATATTTTCGATTCCAAACGGGATGCGATTTCCCATATCTACACCAAATTGGATAAGGATATTTGCGCCGGATGCAAGAAGAAAATATTTATCGAGTGCAAATAGGGAATTGGCTGAAATTTTGAAAAAGCGCAGGGCTTGGTCGATGCCAAGATGCGCTTTTTCGTTCGCGACGTTGCGCCGAAACTCCTCAGTGGGTTGTTCCTTCGTCAAACAGGAAGCGCTCGTCCTTTTCGATGTAGAAAAGATCTTCCGTCATCGAAGAACGTGCATCATTAAGAGTTTGGACGAGGTTGCGGGCTTCTTCCGGGATAGAGCAGTTTTTCAGAACGTATCTTGTGTTTGCGTAGGGAATCAGTCCCAGTACTGCAGTGGTTTTCCTAGGAGCTTTCGCGTTTTGTTTCATAAGGCGGTCCTCCTCGGTTTATGTTAAAATAATTGATGCAATTCAAAACATAATACAAGCCTGATTGATATAACTTGCAAAAAGTTATTGATATTTTTTTTATTTTCTATTATCATATAGTATATGTGAGTATTTCGTCTTCTAATCGGATTTATCTGATCGGAGGAGCCTACGGGGGTGGGCTTAATCACTCCCGACCAAAAATCCAAAGGAGCGTTCGTCAAATGACGTGCTCCTTTTTTTTTTAATCTTGATTTATTGGTGTGGAATTGGTATGATTTATTATGTTTTCTGGGTCGTAGCCAAGCGGTAAGGCAACGGGTTCTGGTCCCGTGACGCGTAGGTCCGAATCCTACCGACCCAACAACAAATGCGCGGTTTTGTCCCCATAAACACTTGACAAAATATTCCAAATCACAAAAAAGTACTGTATAATAAGGGTGCGCAGTAGTGCGCGTTAATAAATTAACATAACAAAACGTTATGGCAAAAATGACAAAGTCACAGATCGTGGCAGCTATGTCTGAAAAAACAGGCTTGGCAAAAAAAGAAGTGAACGGTTTCTTTGAAGAAATTGCTGCCTTGGCTTACAAGGAAGTGAAAAAGAACGGAGAATTCGTTCTTCCTGGTTTCGGAAAAATGGTTAAAGCTAAAAGAAAAGCAAGAATGGGAGTAAATCCTGCCACCGGAGAAAAAATCAAGATTGCCGCAAAAACTGTTGTTAAATTCAGACTCGCAAAAGCTGCTAAGGAAGCTGTTCTTTAGTCGGTATTATAAACAAGTTTTGAAAAAATCCCCCGTAAAAAGGGGATTTTTTTGTTCATATCGGCTTGAAAGAAGATGTGAGACGGCAGTGTAGTATCAAATAGAATATGAAATTTTTTAATTTTAAAAAAACTATATTTTTTTTCGCGATACTGGTTGTGGCAGCGGTTTTCTTTTTCGTTTATTTTCTTAAATCGGTGGATGTTTTAGAAAATGGCGAAAATGCGGATGAAACAAAAACGGAAACATCAATTGAGGAATCCAAAGAAAACGGAAAAAAAATTATTGAAAAAAATATTCCGGAAAACGCGGTAATGGTCGTTGTTAAAAAGCTAAAAGCCAATCAGATTATTGAAAGTCCGCTGAAAATCGAGGGCGAGGCGAGGGGAAATTGGTATTTCGAGGGTGATTTTCCGGTAAAGCTTGTGAATAAAAATGGCGATGTTTTGGCACAGGGAATCGCCAGGGCGCTTTCGGATTGGATGACGACTGATTTTGTGCCTTTTGAATTGGTTTTGAATTTCAATCCCGGCGAAGCGGGCGAGGGAACGATTATTTTTGAAAAAGACAATCCGTCAGGTTTGCCGGAGAATGACGATGCCTATGAATTGCCAGTATTCTTTACTAATGGAACACACACAACGGTAAAGGTTTATTTTAGCAACCCTATTTTAGGAAAAGATTCCATTGATTGTTTCGATGTTTATCCGGTAGAAAGGACCGTGGAAAAAACTCCAAGAATCGGTCAAGCGGCGCTGGAAGAGCTTTTGAAAGGTCCGACAGATGAAGAAAAAGAAAAGGGATATTCCACTTCTATTCAAGAAGGCACGGAGCTGCGGGGATTATCCATTCAGCATCAGGTGGCGTTCGTTGATTTTAATGAAATTTTAGACAAAGGCGTCTCGGGTTCTTGTCGGGTGATCGCTATCCGTTCCCAAATCGAAGCTACATTGAAGCAATTCCAGACAGTCAAAGAAGTGCAGATATATATCGGTGAGAGAAGCGAGGATGTTCTCCAGCCTTGATTTTTTTGGAAAGAATTGAAAAGGCGGGTTCCGTCGTTCCGGAACCCGCCTTGCCTTATTTTTTTTTGTGATTATTTGAGATTATGTGGATGATGTCATCCACTTTCTCATTCATCATCGCAGCCATTTTTCTTGGGTTGCTTTCAAGAAAAGTCAAACAGAACGGGTGGCTTTTGATGGTTATTTTGTAGGCTTCGTGTTTTTTTGAATACGTGCACTTTAGCACATACCCATCTGGGAGTTTTTCTGTCAATCTTTTTAGTTTTGACAGAATTTTCGGGCATATTTTTTCCCGCGAAGGCATCATTTTTTCGCGAATTTTATAGATTATCTCCACAAAAGACAGCAACACATCTTTGCTACTCAGGGATATTATCTTTAATTTTTCATCCACCAACTCATCGGTGGTTACAAAAAAATTATATTTTCCAGTCGAAACGGTTTTTTTTAGTGTTTTGTGAAAATCATTATCGACCACAAAACATATCCGGTCCATCTCCATCTCTTCCATTCTCAAGAAATGATTTTCCGGATGAAGATGTTTCCTTTGAATATCTTTTAGTAAATTCAAAATACTTTTTTCTAATTTTTTCTTCAATAACCCAGCTTTATTTTTTAGCATTTCCCCTCCTAGGCGTTGAAATTGTCTATTGTTTGTCTATTTTTCTGTAAAAGAGCACTCATAATCATATACTCTTTCTCATTTTTTGTCAATAGAATAATTTTTTTGAGAGGGTTGTCTAAATTTCTTCGATATGCTAAACTGGGATGAACCTGAAAAAATATGAAGACGGAAAGATCGATAAAATTGAAGAAAAACCGCTTGAAATACAGGCTAAAAAGAAGTCCGGAAATACGGGAAATGAAGCTTTCCATTTCCAGAAAAGGCTCCCTTATTTTGACTGCGCCAAAAAAGTCTTCATATAGTTCGATTCGAAGGTTTATTGTTTCAAAAGCTGATTGGATTTTAGACCGATTGGACGTGATTATCAAAATCGATCAAGGGAAAGCTATTAAATCATCCAGAAAGGATTATCTTAAAAACAAGGAAAGGGCGAGAAAGTTCATATCCGATCGCGTTCGTTATTTCAGCGAGATGCATAACTTCAAATACGGAAAAATACGGATCAAAAACCAACGGACGGTGTGGGGAAGTTGCTCTGTTGATGGCGATTTGAATTTCAATTATATTCTTTTCAAGATGCCCAAAGATATCGCCGATTATATCATTGTTCACGAACTTTGCCATTTGAAACGTTTTGATCATTCGGAAAGATTCTGGAATTTGGTGGAAAAAGTGCTTCCGGGTTATCGCAACATTAAAGCGAAAGCGGACGAAATCGTTTTTGTGTAGATTGCTGTTTGTCATTCCCGCGGAGGCGGGAATCTGGAATATTTATCAGTTTATCGTGCACAGGCAATTTTATATTTAAATGCATCCTTTAAATTTTCGTGTTAGAATTGGGGCAGAATATGGAAAAACACGGAAATAAAATTGAATATGTCTTGAAAAGAAGCAATCGGGTGAGAAATGTCCGTCTTTCTGTTTCGTTTGACGGCGTTATTGTGACGGCGCCGAAATCGTGCGGAGATGATTTTATTGAAAAATTCGTTTTGCAAAATTCAAATTGGATAGCGGAAAAGCTCAACGCTTTTTTGAATTTGAAAGGGAAAACCGTCATTCGGACAAACCGACGGGATTATCTGAAATACAAGGAGCAGACCAGAAAATTGGTGCGCCAAAGAGTCGCGCATTTTAATAGGTTTTATGGTTTCAAATTCAATCGGATTGCCATCAGAAATCAGCGTACGCTTTGGGGGAGTTGCAGCGGGGATGGAAATCTGAATTTTAATTACGCGCTTGTTAAATTGAATTTCGAATTGGCGGATTATGTGATCGTGCACGAAATGTGCCATCTTTGGCATTTCAATCATTCGCGGCAGTTTTGGGAGTTGGTCGGCAAAGCCATTCCGGATTATAAGAAAAAAAGAAGGGAATTGAGGGAAATTATTTTTGCATGATTTTTGGTCCCTTCGAAATTTTTGTTTCGCCTGTTTCCTTTTTCGGCACGCTTCGCAATCGAAGAGTTATGATTGCTCACTAAGAGTTCGCTGTCGCTCTCTATTGCCTAAAAAGAAAACAGTCGAAACAAAATATAAATTCTTGCTTCTAAGCTATACGGTGCATAAAAGTATATTTTTGGAAATAAGCGGTATTTACCCCAGGGCAAGCCGCGCTTTATTTACCTTCTTGTTGTCATCACTCGCTCGGAAAAGAAAACTTGTTTTCTTTTCGCTCGCTTCGTTCGACAATAAAAAAGCCCGCCAAGTTCCGATGGTTACGGAACGAGGCGGGCAGGGCGGCAGTGGGCTAAAATTCAATTGACAACGCCACTGCCGCGATCAGGCTTATCGCTATTGCGATAAGCCTGTTGTCGTACCAGAAAATTCTCTGGCGCGACAGGTATTTCTTTTCTGCATAATCCTTCATATTTCCTCCTTCGGCTCATCCGAGCCTTTTTATGTATTTCTTGTTTGTCATTCCCGTGAAAACGGGAATCCAGAATTATGTCTTGCTCTAGATTCCGGATCAAGACACGTCGTTCGCGAACGACAGGTGTCAAGTCCGGAATGACAAGCCAACTGTTTTTTTAAATGTACTACTCTAACTATCTATTATACTCCTTTTTATCAGTTTTGTCAAGCCTATCGAGAGGGGATTTTTTCCTGTATAATTGGGGAAAATATGATTGGAATTTTTGACAGCGGGGTCGGCGGTTTGACGGTTGCCCGCGAAATGAAGAAAAAATTTCCCGAAAAGCCGATAATATATTTCGGTGATACTGCCAGGGTTCCCTGGGGAAACAAGAGTCCGGAAATCGTGCGCGGATATTGCGAACAAATCTGCGATTTTTTGATTTCTGAGGGAGCCACGGAAATTATTATCGCTTGTAACACTGCTTCCGCCTTGGCGGCGGAATATTTGCGCAAAAAATATCCGCATATAAAAATTTATGACGTTATTGATCCTGTTGTGGAAAAGATAATCGCCGAAAGCGGGGATGGAAAAAACAAGATAGGGGTTATCGGCACCAAAGGTACGATTACTAGTGGAGTTTATGAAAATAAAATAAAAGAAAAAAGTCCGAATTTGGAGATTTATTCGCAAGCTTGTCCGTTGTTTGTTCCATTGGTCGAGGAAGGTTTGGCGGATGATTTCGTTTGTGAAATTGTTGCGGAAAAATATTTGACGAATTTGAAACGAAAGGGCATAACAAAAATAATTCTCGGTTGTACGCATTATCCGTTGCTCAAAGGAGTGATTGAAAAGTTTTTAGGGACAAATGTTAGATGTATTGGCAGCGACGAGGAAGTGGTGAAATCTCTTTCTGATGAAAATGAAATTTTGGCGGAAAAGCAATCGGGAAAAGACAGATTCTATTTTTCCGACCTTTCCGAAAGTTATTTGGAGTTGGCTGGAAATATTTATGGAAAAAAGATTAAAGCAGAAAAAATAGAATGGTAGTTTATTGTCGAACGAAGCGAGCGAAAAGAAAACTTTTTTCTTTGAAATATTGCTAACAATGCTACGGCATCCAATAAATAATCAAAAAAGAAATTTATGAAGATAGCGATTCACGTTGCTGATTTGGATAGCGAGAGAATTGACGGAACCAGGGTGTATATCCATAACATCCTCGATAATCTTGGAAGTATGTATCCCCAAGATGATTTTTTGGTTTATCACAAGGGCGATTTTAATCCGAAATTGGCTCTGAAAAAGTTTCCGAATTATGAAATCAAAAAAAACAGTTTCCCTGTTTCTTGGACGCAGACCGCTTTCGCTTTCGATTTGTGGAAAGACGCGCCGGATGCGCTGTGGATGCCGATGCATAATTTGCCTTTTTTTCGAAGAAGAAATCTCAGAACAGTGGTAACGATTCATGATTTGGCATTTAAGATTTTTCCGGAGCATTTTCCGAAAAAGGATTTGAGAAAATTGAATTTCCTGACCGATTACGCCGTGAAAAATTCCGACAGGATCATCGCGGTTTCCGAATCGACGAAGAGGGATATTTTGAAATTTTATCCGCGGATAAAAGAGGAGAAAATAAAAGTCGTTTACCACGGCTTCGACTCGGAAATTTTTCAAAAGGAAATTTCTTCCGATGAGTCCGTTCAAACTCTTTCAAAATTCAAAATTCAAAATTCAAAATTCATTTTGTATGTCGGCGCCATCCAGCCGCGGAAAAATCTGCCTGTTTTGATAGAGGCATTTGAAAAGATAAAAAAAGAAAAGCCGGATCTGAAGCTGGTGTTGGCCGGAGACAAAGCCTGGATGTGGGAGGAAACGATGGAAAAAATCGAAAAAAGTCCCTGCAAAAAAGACATTATTATTACCGGCTATGTGTCATTCGGTGATTTGGCGATTCTGTATCGCAATGCCGAAATTTTTGTTTTCCCATCACTGTATGAAGGGTTTGGGATTCCTTTGTTGGAAGCGTTCGCTTCGGGAACTCCCGTTGTGTCCGCTAACAATTCAAGTCTGAGTGAGATCGGAGGTGATGGAGCGCTTTATTTTGATGCAGAAAATCCCGAGCAACTTCGCAAAAAAATCATCCAGATTATGGATGATGGAAAGTTGCGCAATTTGATGATTGAAAAAGGAAAAGAAAGGGCGAAATATTTTTCTTGGGAAAAATGCGCCGGAGAAACGATGGAATTTATCAAGAACGTTTGAGCGGAGAAAAGGAGTGATAAAGAATAAAGAAAATCAAAAGGGTGGCGGTAGTGATCAGAAGATTTTCCCAAAGGGCGAATTTCAACATCGAGTTTCCGATCAATATGAAAGCGACAACCAATATCAGCGGTAAAAAGCGCTGTTTTTTTTCGTGTTGAAATCCTATGTTCAGTTTTTTCCCGATTGTTGCCAAGGACGATATCGCCGCGAAAGCAAAAGCGGATACTATGAAAAAGCCGTTATTTCCGGAAACCATTCCGGGTAAAACCGCCTCAAGAAAAAGCGCCGCGACAAAAGAAAGAATTGTCAGTAGGAGGATGTCTTGTGAAATTTTATATATCAAAAACAAAAATTGAGGATCGTTTGTTGTCGAACGAAGCGAGCGAAAAAAATGAAAAAACGAACGTTGATTTATTTTTTTAGAAGATGATTTCATTTGTTTATTTAGTTTAATCCGTAATTTTTGAATACTTTATTTTTCAGTGATCCCAATGATTTTTTCGTATTATTCCAATCTAATAGTTGGCTGAATTCCACGTCTATTGAATCCAAGACTATCGGACTGTCAATGTTTGTTGCAAATTGATAGCTGTTGCCGGGAAAGTTGTTAATTTTTTGTATGCCAGACGCGCATTTATAAAGACCGAATAGTCTGAATGTTGGATTGATTGAGCACGAAACGCTTGTTTCCAAACTTTTTTCCATAACCGGTATATAGCTTGCGCGAGGATATGTTTTTAGGACTGCGGCGCTGGTTATTTCCCGTTTCGTTTCGTTTTTGATGTAATAATATTTTCCACTGTCTTGAGTATGAAAAATGGTTCCATCCGGATGAGGCGAATCGATCGTAAAAAGCTTCTGTTGTTCGTATATTCCGATTTCTTCGCTATTGGCGGGTATTATGTCCGACCACAGATAACCGTCTGATTCGAAGGTGATAGGATTGTTGATTGGATATAATTCTTTTCCGCTGGTGACATATACGGATATGTCGGCAGAAAGCAGTGTGCCATCGGAAAATCCGAGATATTCTTCCGCGACAGAATAATTATCAAGAAAGGCAAGATCCTTTTCAATGGCTTGAGACGGAGAATATTGACTGAGATAGGCTTTTTCGCTCACAAAACGCAAAAGGACGTCATTTTTTAATTGGAAATATTCATCAAGGATATGAAAAATTGAATCCGCAGGATAGGACGAGTTTTCGGTTATGTTATTTCCTCGCGGATTAAGGGTTAAATCAGAAGAGGTTACTTCAATGAAAGCTTCCTTTTTAAATCCCAGTTTATCAATTGCGTTCATAGATGAAAATTTTCTGATAGCGCCGTCGGATACCATAAAATATTCTGTATTGTTTTTCAGCAGTGAGCCGTTATTGAATTCAAGAGGTCCTTCCGTCGGATAGAAAAAAGCTTGATGGGATTTGCGTATTTCTACAACACCCTTTAATTTATCAGACAAATTTTCATCCAAATTAAAAACGATGTCGGTTTTAGAAAAATCTCCGGCTAACGATGTTTCAAAAATCGGATTTTTTCCGGCGGAGATATGGCCGTTTTCATAGAAATCTCCCTGTCCATTTTTCATATTGATGATGGAATTTTTCGTGGAGTTCGGAGTGCGGAATGAGAAAACAAAAGAAGCGGACGGAAAAAGAATTTTATATGCGACGAAAAATACGATAAAAATAAAAATTGCGAAAACGACTAAACGGGAGAATTGATATCGTCGATTCCATTTTTTATCAAACATTGGTTGTTTTGTTTTATTGTTCATAGAGTTATTTTTTCATTTCCAAAATATATCCTTCCGCGACGATTGTTTCCTTGTGAGGGAATTTTTCAAGCGGAAGGAGGTTTTTTTCTTGCGGTTCGCTCAATCTGGTCGTTTCCAGAGAATATTTTTCCAAAACATCGAGGCGGCTTCCGATATCACTGCTGGCATATGTCGATATTTGTTCCTTGGGAACTATTAGGAATATTTTGTCGAATTTTTGCAAATCGATTTTTTTCAAATCGGAAATATTGAACAGATACGCCGCTTGTTTTTTGAAAATAACGCGCATCGGTCCGGACAAGAGCGACCAGCCGTCT
>Ga0172374_1001963_pt1 | contig 13415 bp, 11 predicted proteins | sample LakKiv3m_FD_114536 | JGI IMG/M metagenome (GOLD analysis project Ga0172374, IMG submission 114536) | Freshwater microbial communities from Kabuno Bay, South-Kivu, Congo - kab_092012_10.3m | ecosystem: Environmental > Aquatic > Freshwater > Lake | place: Democratic Republic of the Congo... | reverse complement strand
GTCGGTCACCCCCGCCAAGCGGCGCCGGATCGTCGTCGCCGCCCGGCAGTACCTGTCGGACGTTCCCCCCTCCTCTTGGCGCGAGGCCCGGTTCGACGTCATCGCCATCGAAGGGAGCGGCGATGACGCGGTTCTCCGGCACTATCCCGCCGCGTTCGACGCGAAGGGGAAAGTGCTCTAACCGAAGAATTCTTTCGCTATTCCGTAGATGCCCATGTCGACGGTCTTGAGCGTCGCGGTGGCCTCGGCGAGGGGGACGGCGACGATCCGGTTCCCCTGCAGCGCGGCCATCTTCCCGAACTCGCCGCGGTGGACCATCTCGGTGGCGAAGACGCCGAAGCGGGTCGCGAGCACGCGGTCGTGCGCGGTCGGAGAGCCGCCCCGCTGGATGTGGCCGAGCACCACGTAGCGCGTCTCGAACTTCGTCCGCTTCTCGATCGCCTTCGCGAGGACCTGCGAGATCCCGCCGAGCCGCACGTGGCCGAACTCGTCCTTCTGCGTCTCCTGGAGGACGAGGTCCCCCTCGGAGCCCGGCGTGGAAGCGAACTGCGCGCCTTCCGCGACGACGATGATGGAGAACGTCTTCCCGCGGCTGTGACGCCGCAGGATCAGGTCGCACACCTCGTCGAGGTCGATCGGGATCTCGGGAACGAGGATCACGTCGGCGCCGCCGGCGATCCCCGAATACGTCGCGATCCACCCCGCGTGCCGCCCCATCACCTCGACCACCATGACGCGGTTGTGCGACTCCGCCGTGGTGTGGATCCGGTCGATCGCGTCGGTGGCGGTCGAGATCGCCGTGTCGAAGCCGAAGGTGAAGTCGGTCCCGGACAGGTCGTTGTCGATCGTCTTCGGGACGCCGACCACCGGGAGCCCCATTTCGTAGAGTTTCGCCGCCGCCCCGAGGGTGTCTTCGCCGCCGATGGCGATCAGGGCCTCCAGCCCGAGGATCCGCATATTCTTCAGAGCTCTCTCGGCCTCTCCGGGGTCCTTGAACGGGTTGGTGCGGGAGGTTCCGATGATCGTCCCTCCGATGTGAAGGATCCCGGAGACCATCTTGCCGTCGAGATCCATCGGCGAGGGATCGAGCAGTCCCTTCCACCCGTTGCGCAGCCCGACCACCCGGGAACTGAGCGTATCGGATTTCCGGACCACCGCCCGGATCACCGCGTTCAAGCCCGGACAATCTCCCCCTCCGGTCAAGACCCCGATTTTCATCGCCGGTGTTCCTCCCCAAACGAAATTATATGGAATAAGTATAACAGAAATAGCTGGTTGCAACTTTCCACTTGAAACAATATTGATTCATGGTATTTTGGTACTCAAAACCCATTTTGAAAAGGGGGGTCCGTGTCCGTTCTCGACAAGACGGAAGAGATCCGGTTGCTCTCCGGGAACGAAGCGATCGCCCGCGGCGCCTTCGAGGCGGGGGTAAAGGTCGCCTCGGCGTACCCTGGGACGCCCAGCACGGAGATCCTCGAAAATTTCGCGCGCTACGAAGGGGTCTACGCGGAGTGGGCGCCCAACGAGAAAGTCGCCGTCGAAGTGGCGATCGGCGCGTCGATGGGCGGTGCGCGCGCCCTGGCCACGATGAAGCACGTCGGCGTGAACGTGGCGGCGGACCCGATCTTCACCGCCTCCTACACCGGGGTGCGCGGGGGCCTGGTCATCGTGACGGCCGACGACCCGGAGCTGCACTCTTCCCAGAACGAGCAGGACAACCGGCACTACGCCGTCGCGGCGAAGATCCCCATGTTCGAGCCGTCGGACTCCTTCGAGGCGAAGGAGTTCACCCGCCTTGCCTTCGACCTCTCCGAGCGGTATGACACCCCCGTTTTTCTGCGCACGACCACCCGGATCTCCCACGCCAAGGGAGTCGTTCGCCTCGACGCGCCGGCTGGACCGGCGCACTCGCCCGGGTTTACACCCGATCCGGCGAAATGGGTGATGCTTCCCGTCAACGCGAAACGACGCCACGTCCTCGTCGAGGAGCGGACGAAGGCGTTGCGGGAGTTCGCCGAAACGTGGGGCGGGAACCGGATCGAATGGGGGGATCGATCGCTTGGGATCGTCACGTCCGGCGTCTCCTGGCAGTACGTGAAGGAGGCGTTCCCCGACGCGTCGGTCCTGAAGATCGGCCTCGCGTGGCCGCTCCCCGAGCGGCTCTTCCGGGAATTCGCCGCCGGGGTCTCCCGCGTGGTGGTGGTCGAGGAGCTCGACCCGCATCTCGAAACGCACGTGAAGGCGCTGGGGATCCCCGCGCAGGGGAAGGAGCTCATCCCGATCGTCGGGGAGTTCGACCCGCGCATCGTCCGACAGGCGATCACCGGGGAGGCGGGTGACGTACGCGCCCCCGAGCAGGTTCCCCCGCGTCCCCCGAACCTCTGCCCCGGGTGCCCCCACCGGGGACTTTTCTTCGCGCTGAAAAAGCTCAAGGTGACGGTGACCGGGGACATCGGCTGCTACACCCTGGCCACGTTACCGCCGCTGGGGGCGATGGACAGCTGCATCTGCATGGGCGCGTCGATCGGGAACGCCCACGGGCTCGAGAAGGCGTTGGGTCCCGACGGCGCCGGGAAGGTCGTGGCCGTCATCGGCGACTCCACGTTCCTCCACTCCGGCGTCACCGGCCTCATGAACGTCGTCTACAATCGCGGCGCCTCGACGGTGATCGTGCTCGACAACGACATCACGGCGATGACGGGGGCGCAGCAGAACCCCGCTACCGGGAAGACGCTCCTCGGGGAACCGGCCCGCCGGACGGACCTTCCGGCGCTCTGCCGCGCGCTCGGCGTGGAGCACGTCTACACGGTGAACCCGCACGACATGAAGCAGACGGAGAGCGTGCTGCGGCGGGAAGTGGCCCGCCCCGAGCCGTCGGTGGTCATCACCAAGGCGCCGTGCGCCCTGCTCCCGGACCATCGACGCCAGAAACGCCCGGTGTACGAGGTGATCGCGGACCTGTGCACGGGATGCAAGGCGTGCTCCCGGCTCGGATGTCCGGCGATCGAGTGGGTCCCCTTCACCCCGGAAGAGGCGTCCGCCACGGGAAAAAGGCCGACGCAGAAGGGGATGGCGCGGATCAATCCGCTTCTGTGCGACGGGTGCAACCAGTGCCCGCCGCTGTGCAAGTTCCAGGCGATTCTGGAGAAGAGATCATGAGCGTGCAAAAGGGGGACGTGTTCCTCGCCGGCGTCGGGGGGCAGGGAACCTTGCTCGCCTCCGAGGTCTTGTGCGACGCGTTTCTCCTGTCAGGGTTCGACGTGAAAAAAAGCGAGGTCCACGGGATGGCGCAGCGCGGGGGATCGGTCACGACCCACCTGCGTTTCGGCCCGAAGGTCTTCTCGCCTCTCATCGAGCCGGGGAAGGCGGACCTGCTGATCGCCTTCGAGAAGATCGAGGCGCTCCGGTTCGCCCACTTTCTTCGGCCCGGAGGGGCGATGGTGGTGAACGCCCAGGAGATCTTCCCGCCGTCGGTGGCAACCGGTCTGGAACCGTACCCGGGGGACGCGGTGGAGCGTCTTCGGGCCGTCACGGACCGGCTTCATGTGGTCGACGCCCTTGCCGCCGCGATGTCGATGCGCGAGGTACGGGCGGTGAACATCGTTATGGTGGGGGCCGCCTCCCGCTTCCTGCCGCTTCCCGAAGCCGCCTACGAGGAGGCGCTTTCGGCCCGTCTGCCGGACAAGATCGTCGCGGTGAACGTGCAGGCGTTCCGCGCCGGCCGGGCGCTGCTCCAGGGCGCGTAATTGACAGTTAAAAAGCATTGAGGTACTTTTTTACCGTAAGTCATTGCAAGGAACGCTGAATCCCTTACCTTTTCGAGGAGGATCCCCTTGGCCGAAGCGCCGCACCGCTGGTGGATGACGGCTCCGGGTGAGCCGATGGTTTCGGCCGACTTCGACCCGTTTCCGCCGTCCGCTGTCGAGGTCGTGGTCGAGGTGGCCGGCTGCGGGGTTTGTCACACGGACCTCGGCTTCTACTACGACGGCGTGCGGGTGAAGTCCCCGCTTCCCTTGACGCTTGGCCACGAGATCAGCGGACGCGTCGTCGCCGGGGCGGAAGCGTGGCAGGGGAAAGCGGTGATCGTCCCCGCGGTCATCCCTTGCGGCGAATGCGAGCTGTGTCTCTCCGGACACGGCACGATCTGCAAGCGGCAGCAGATGCCTGGGAACGATATCCAGGGGGGATTCGCGACCCACATCCGCGTTCCGGCCCGGGGTCTCTGTCCCGTGGACGAGGTGCGGCTCGCGGCGTGCGGTCTGCAGCTGGCGGACGTCTCCGTGGTGGCCGACGCCGTGACCACGCCGTACCAGGCCGTGGTGCAGGCGGGGGTCGGGCCCGGCGACTTCGCCGTCGTGGTCGGCGTGGGCGGCGTGGGCGGATACGCGGTGCAGATCGCGCGCGCCTTCGGCGCCACCGTGGCGGCGCTCGACGTGGACCCGCAGAAGCTCGCCGCCATGGCTGCGAACGGCGCCGCGTTGACCGTCAACGTCCGCGAAGTCCAGGGCCGCGACTTGAAAAAGGCGGTCCAGGAGTTCGCGAAGAAGAACGGCTGCCCGGACACCCGGTGGAAGATCTTCGAGTGCTCGGGGACCGCCGTCGGGCAGGACACCGCTTTCGGGTTGCTCAATCACGGCGCGACGCTGTCGGTCGTCGGCTTCACCATGGACAAGGTGGAGTTGCGCCTCTCGAACCTGATGGCGTTCCACGCCCGGGCGCTGGGAAACTGGGGGTGCCTGGTCGAGCACTACCCCGCGGCTCTCGACCTCGTGCTCGGCGGGAAGATCGCCCTGGCCCCCTTCGTTGAACGTCACCCGCTTTCGGAAATCAACGAGGTCTTCGCCGCCGCGCACGCGCGCAAGCTGACCCGGCGCGCGATCCTCGTCCCGGAGAGATGACGATGGGTGCGTCCCCCCTCAATGTGGAACTGGTAAAGGACGGCGCCCTCCTGCGCCTGTGTCTCTCCCGCCCCAAGGCGAACATCGTCGACGCCGCCATGATCGCCGCGCTGCGGGAGGCGCTCCGGGAGCATCTTCCGGGTGCGCGGCTTCGCGCCATTCTTCTGGAAGCGGAAGGGCCGCACTTCAGCTTCGGCGCCAGCGTCGAGGAACACCTGCCGGGGTCGTGCGCGGCGATGCTCCGGGAGCTGCACGCGCTTCTCCTTACGCTTGTCTCCAGCCCGGTCCCGGTCCTGGTGGCGGTTCAGGGGCAATGCCTGGGGGGCGGTCTCGAACTGGCGGCCGCCTGCCATCGGATCTTCACCGCCCCCGGCGCCATGTTCGGGCAGCCCGAGATCAAGCTGGCGGTGTTCGCCCCGGCGGCCTCCTGCCTGCTGCCGGAGCGGATCGGTTTGTCCCGCGCGGAGGACCTCCTCTATTCCGGGCGTTCGATCGGGGCGGAAGAGGCGCACCGGATCGGGCTTGTCGACGCGCTGGCCGACGATCCTTCGGCGACCGCCCTCGCGTATTTCGAGGAGCATCTCGCGCCGAAAAGCGCCGGCTCCCTCCGGTTCGCCGTGCGCGCCGCGCGGTCCGACTACGTTGCGCGGGTCCGCCGGAAGCTCGACGAGGTCGAGCGGCTGTATCTCGAGGAGTTGATGGCGACCCACGACGCCCTGGAAGGATTGACCGCCTTCCTCGAGAAGCGCCCCCCGGTCTGGGAAGGCCGCTGAGAGAATGACGACGCCCGTTTTCGTCGGTCTCGACATCGGGTCGTCGCGGACCAAGGTCGCGGTGATCGGCGCCGACCGCGGGGTCCTCGGGCACGCCGTCCGGAAATCCGGGACCGACTTCACCGCGACCGCGGCGACCTGCCTCGACGAATCGCTGGAGATGGCCGGACGCGGGCGCGGCGGGATCGCGGGCGCGATGTCGACCGGGTACGGCCGGGCCAACGTCGCCTTCGTCACCACGCAGAGCAGGACCGAGATCGGCTGTCTCTCCCGGTTCGGCCGGGAGCGGTTCCACGAGGCGATCACCATCATCGACATCGGCGGCCAGGACAACAAGGTGATCAAGCTCGACGGGGAGGGGCGGCGGGCGAGCTTCAAGATGAACCGGAAGTGCGCCGCCGGGACCGGGGCGTTCCTCGAGGAGATGTCCCTGCGCCTCGACATCCCCATCGAAGCGATGGACGCGCTGGCCCGCGAGTCGACGGAGATGGTCAAGCTCGGCAGCTACTGCACGGTTTTTTCGGCCACGGAGGTCCTCGAGAACATCCGCCACGGGAAGAAGGTCCCCGACATCGTCAAGGGGCTTTTCTACTCGGTGATCAAGAGGGTGATCGAGATGGACTCCCACGACGGGCAGGTCGTCATGACCGGGGGCGTCGTCGCGCACAACCCGTACATCGTCGAAATGGCCGGGGAGATGGCCGGCCGGCCGGTCGTCCTCCCGGAATTTCCGCAGCTGGCGGGCGCGATCGGCGCCGCGCTGTACGCACTGGACGAAGCGGATTCCTCCGGGATCCGGAACAATATCTCCGCGGGAGAGAACGATGGCTGAAGAGAAGAAGACGATCCGGAAGAAGATCCAGGCCGCCGACACGATGAACAGGATCATGGCGGACTATTTCCATGAACTGAACGACGCGGCCACCACGGGAAAGCGAAAGGTCGCGTGGTGCACCAGCGTGGGTCCGGCGGAGCTGCTCCAGGCCCTCGGGTTCGCCGTCCACTTCCCGGAGAACCACGCCGCCATGCTCGGCGCCACGCGGATGTCGACCGACCTCATCCCGGCGGCGAACGCGATCGGCTATTCGCCCGACATCTGTTCGTATCTCACCGCCGACATCGGCGCGTACCTCAAGGGGATCACTCCGCTTGCCAAGGCGTACCCGGGGATCCAGTCGGTGCCGAAGCCGGACGTCCTTGTCTACAACACGAACCAGTGCCGGGACGTCCAGGACTGGATGGCCTGGTACTCGAAGAAGCTCGGGGTTCCCTCCATCGGCATCACCTCCCCCAAGAACGTCAACGACGTGACCGACGCCCACATCGACGACGTCACCCGCCAGATCGAGGCCCTGATCCCGACGCTCGAGGGGATCGCCGGGGTGAAGCTCGACATGGACCGGCTGCGGGAGACGGTCGATCTCTCGCGCGAATGCACCGAGCTGTGGAGGCAGGTCCTCGAGACGGCGAAAGCCGCTCCCGCGCCGCTCACCTTCTTCGACGGGACGATTCACATGGGGCCGGCCGTCGTCCTCCGGGGAACGCAGAGGGCGATCGACTACTACAAGATCCTCCTCGCCGAGCTCGAGCAGAGGATCCGGGACGGCGTGGGAGCGGTCGACGGGGAGTCCTCGCGGATCTACTGGGAGGGGATGCCCGTCTGGGGACGCCTGCGGCAGCACTCCGAGCTGTTCGCGAACCTCAAGTCGACCGTCCTGGCCTCCACCTACTGCAGCAGCTGGATCTTCCCGGCCTTCGACGGGAACGACCCGATCCGGAGCATGGCGAAGGCGTACCTCGAGCTGTTCATCGTCCGCTCCGACCGGTACAAGGAGAAGTACATCCAGGGGATGATCGAGAAGTTCCGTATCGACGGGATCATCTACCACGACGCGAAGACGTGCCCCTACAACTCGAACAGCCGGTACGGCCTCCCCGGACGGGTGGAGGCCGAGACCGGCATCCCCTCGCTGGTCATCTCGGGCGACCTGAACGACCTTCGCCTGATCTCCGACGAGCAGACGAAAACGAACATCGAAGCGTTCATCGAACAGATCGCGGAGGGGAGATAAGATGCTGACCCCACTGTTCCGGCCGAAAGCGGTGGCCATCATCGGCGCCTCCACCAAGGAGCTGTCGATCGGAAACGTCATCATCCGGAACCTGCAGGAGTACGGCTACAAGGGAGGGATCTACCCGATCAACCCGACGGCCCCGGAGGTCCGCGGCATCAAGGCGTACAAGACGCTCGACGAGATCCCGGGAGCGGTCGATCTCGCCCATATCATCATCCCCGCCAAGTTCGTTCCCCAGGCGATCGAGGATTGCGGAAAGAAAGGGGTCAAGGCGGTCGTCATCAACTCCGCCGGGTTCAGCGAGATGGGCGAGGAGGGGGCGAAGCTCCAGGCATTGTTCCTCGCCAACGCAAGGAAGTACGGCGTCCGGGTGTTCGGCCCGAACTGCCAGGGGATCATCAACACCGATCCCGCGCTGAAGGCGTACTGCAACTTCACCTTCACCTACCCGGAGCCCGGCGCTGTTTCGGTCGTGGCGTTGAGCGGCGGGGTCGGCGCCCTTCTCATGCAGGGGCTGTTCGACCTTGGCGTCGGCATGAGGATGTACGCCTCCAACGGCAACGCCTGCGACGTCTCCATCCCGGAGATCCTCCGCTACTGGAAGGATGACGAGGGATGCAAGGCGATCGTCCTCTACACGGAGGGGTTCTCCGACCCGAAGGAGTTTCTCGACGTCGCCCGCGAGGTCGCCCCGAAGAAGCCGATCCTCGCGATGAAGGCGGGGCGCACGGCCCAGGGGGCGAAAGCGGCCTCGTCCCACACGGGATCCCTCGCCGGAGTTGACATCGCGACCGAGCTGATCTTCGAGAAGACCGGCATCCTCTCTTTCCAGGACGAGGAGGAGATGTCCCGCGCGGCCATGGCGTTCGCCACGCAGCCGATCCCCGCGGGGAACCGGGTCGGGATCATCACGAACACCGGCGGGCCCGCCGTCATCGCAACCGATGTCCTCGTCGCCGCCGGCCTCGATGTTCCGAAGCTCTCCGAGGCGTCGATCGCGCGGCTCAAGACGACCCAGTTTCCCCAGGCGGCCCTCGAGAACCCGATCGACGTCGTGGCCACCGCCGGCGGTCCACAGTTCCGCGCTGCCATGGACGTGCTCCTCGAAGACGACGGCGTGGACAGCATCTTCATGAACTTCGTCACCGCCCCCTTCACCGACACGCACGAGGTGGCGCGCCAGATCGCCGCGGTCAGCGCGATGGGGAAGAAGCCGATCGTCTGCAACTTCATGACCGATCTCAGCCAGGAGCGGTACCGGATCACGATGCGGATCCTGAAAGAGGGCGGCGTCCCCTTCTACGCGAACCCGACGGCGGCGGCCCGGGCCCTCGGCGCCCTCGCGCGGTACGGGCGCCTGAAGCGCCGCGACATCGGCAAGCCGGAGCCGCTTCCCGGCGTCGATGCCGCGCGGGCGGCGGCGGTCGTCGAGCAGGCGAAGAAAAGCGGACGCAGCGTCCTTTCCGCGACGGACGTCTACGCGATCTTTGAGGCGTACGGGATCCCGGTCGCCTCCTGGAAGGTGGTGGATTCCTCCACTGCGGCCGTCGCGGCGGCCGACGCGATCGGCTACCCGGTCGTGGTCAAGGTCGACACGGAAGCGATCGACCACAAGAGCGACATGGGCGGGGTCGCCGTGAACCTGAAGGACGCCGCCGCGGTCCGCGCTGCCGCCGAGGGGATGCAGGCCCGGCTGGGATCGTCCGGCGCGCTCCGCTTCCTCGTCCAGAAATTCCTCCCTGGCGGGCGCGAGCTGATCGTCGGGGCCAGCGTCTCGCGGGGGCTCGGTCACCTCGTGATGTTCGGGCTCGGCGGAATCTACGTCGAGGTGCTCAAAGACGTGGCGTTCAAGATCGCGCCGGTCACGCGGCTCGAGGCCGCGGAGATGATGGCCTCCATCAAGACGAAGGCGCTTCTCGACGGGATGCGCGGGGAGAAGGGGATCGACAAGGAGAAGGTGATCGACCTGATCCTGCGCGTCTCGCAGCTGCTCAGCGACCTCCCGTCGATCCAGGAGATGGACCTCAACCCGATCCTCGCTTTCAGCGACGCGGTATGCGCTGTGGACGGGAGGATAAGGATTTGATCCTACTGTACGGTGCGAGGGAGGGGCACACAACAGGAGGGTCCGGCTGCGTCGCCTCGGAGGACGGGGCTTCGTTCGTGGCTCGCCGTGCGATGAACCTGCACGGCTGCGCTTTACCTCACTCCGCCCCGCCTCCTGCGGCGACTCCGCCAAAGAGGGAGCACGTAGCCCTCCGCACCGTGTCGTCACAAAGCAGAATATTCGCCCGCACATCCGAGCGAACGGAGCAGGGGGGTCCCCCGAGCGGAGACCGTAAGTGTGGAACCGGCGGAGGCCTCGCGATCGTTAAGGAGAAAGACGCTCTGCGTTCGATGGATGTTGGGAGAACGCTGGGAGATGAACGCGGAACACGTTCGCTGGATGCAGCCGGGGAGCCGCGCGGTCGGATGCGAGCGGGGAGCCCCCCTGCGGAGAAGCGGTAATATCGCGGGCATAATTTATTGTTACGAAAAGGAGAGATGACGATGTTGACCAAGGCGTACATCCCGTACCGCGGTTACTACAGCACGCCGTTCGTCCGCTGGCAGGGGTCGCTCGCCAACGAGCATTCGATCGTCCTCGGGGCGAACACCTCCCGGCGGTTCTTCGAGTCGAAGGGGTGGGACCCGAAGACGATCGAGTACGTCCTGGTCGGCAGCACCGTCTACCAGAAGCAGTGGTTCTACAGCGGCCCCTGGGCCGCGGGAATGATGGGCGCCGCCGGGGTCCCGGGCGTCCTCGTCAGCCAGGCGTGCTCGACCTCGGCGTTCACCGTCTACCAGGCCGGCATGGGGGTCGAGACGGGCCTCTTCGGCAACGGCTGGTGCCTCCTCGCGGACCGCTGCTCCAACGGCCCCCACGCCTCGTGGCCGAACCCGAACGGCCCCGGTGGCCAGGTGATCTCCGAGGACTGGGTGATGGACAACTTCGGCAAGGACCCGTGGGCGGGCGGCGCGATGATCCAGACCGCGGAGAACGTGAGCAGCGAGAGCGGCGTGACCCGCGCCGAGTGCGACGCGATCACGCTTCGGCGGCAGGAGCAGTACGACTCGGCCCTTGCGAACGACCGCGCGTTCCAGAAGCGGTACATGTTCCCGGTCGAGGTGCAGGTTTCGAAGAAGAAAACGATCACCGTGGCGGCGGACGAGGGGATCTTCGCCTCGACGAAAGAGGGGCTTGCGGCCCTGCGGCCCGTCCTTCCCGACGGCGTGCACACGTTCGGAACGCAGACCCACCCGGCCGACGGGAACAGCGGCGTCTGCGTGACGACGCGGGAGAAGGCGCGGGAGCGGAGCGCCGATCCGAAGGTGGAGATCCGCCTCGTTTCCTTCGGGTTCGCCCGGACGAAGAAGGCGTTCATGGCCGCCGCCGTCGCCCCTTCCGCGCAGATGGCGCTGGCCAACGCCGGGATCAAGGCGTCGGATCTCGCCGTGATCACCACCCACAACCCGTTCGCGGCGAACGACATCGTCATGGCGAAGGTGATGGGGCTCGACGCGAACGCGATGAACAACTTCGGCTCGTCCCTGATCTACGGGCACCCGCAGGCGCCCACCGGCGCGCGCGCGATGATCGAGGGGATCGAGGAGGCGGCGATGAAGGGGGGCGGGTACGTCCTCTTCTCCGGCTGCGCCGCCGGCGATACCGCCGCCTCCGTCGTACTGAAGGTCGGCTGAATCGGCTGCGCCGCCTCGGAGGGCAGGGCTTCGTTCGTGGCTCGCCGTGCGATGAACCTGCACGGCTGCGCTTTACCTCACTCCGCCCTCCCTCCTCCGGCGGCTCCGCCAACGAAGAGGGAGCGATCTACGGGATGAAGAGTACGAGAAACGGGGGGTACCGATGGCATACGAGTTCTTAACGTTGCAGCGGACCGGGAAAGTCGCGACCGTGCTCCTCAACCGGCCCCCGACGAACCCGCTGTCCGGCGCGTTCGGCCGGGAGCTGTTCGACGTCTTCACCGAGGTCGACCGGATGGAGGACGTGGCGGTCGTGGTGATCGCCAGCGCGCTCGAGAAGGCGTTCGTCGCCGGGGCGGACATCAAGGAGATGGCCTCCATGGACCGGGCCGCGTCCGAGGCGTTCTCGATCCTTCTGCAGGATGCCTTCAACCTTCTTCCCCGGATGCGGAAGGTGACGATCGCCGCGATCAACGGCCACGCCCTCGGCGGCGGCTGCGAGCTGGCGATGGCGTGCGATTACCGGCTCATGAAGAAGGGGAAAGCGCTCATCGGCCTCCCCGAGGCGACGCTCGGCATCCTGCCGGGCGCCGGCGGCACGCAGCGGCTTCCCCGGCTGGTCGGACTGCCGAAGGCGCTGGACATCCTTCTTCGCGGGAAGGCGATGGGCCCCGAGGAGGCGCTGGCGATCGGCCTCGTCGACCGGCTGATCGAGCCGGAGACCTTCATGGACGAGGTGATGAAATTTGCCGAACAACTGGCGTCCGGGGCCACGAAGGCGATGGGGCACATCAAGGCGGCGGTGCACGAGGGGATCGACCTTCCGATGGAGCAGGCGCTGGCGGTCGAACGGAAGTACGGTCTCGAGAACCTCGGGACCCACGACGCGAAGGAAGGGCTCCTTGCCTTCGCAGAAAAGCGAAAAGCCGTCTTCCTGGGCAGATGACCGGATACGGGATGGAACCTACTTCACCGGAGGGTGCGCGATGAACGTCGAGGAGATCAGAACGGTAGGGGTCGTCGGAGCGGGCAGCATGGGGACGGGGATCATCCAGGTCGCCGCCCAGTCGGGATTCGAAGTGAAGGCGGTCGACGTGGATGACGCGGCGTGCGCGCGGTCGGCCAAGTCGATCGCGAAGGTCCTCGCGCGGCTCGTCGAAAAGGAGAAGATCACCGAGGAGCAGAAGAAGCAGGTTCTCGGACGGATCTCCTGTTCGACGGACGTTTCCACGCTTGCGGGGGTTCCCTTCCTCTTCGAGGCGGTCTTCGAAAGCGTCGACGTGAAGAAGGCGATCTTCGCGAAGCTCGACGCGATCTGCGGCGAGGGAACGGTGTACGCCACCAACACCTCGTCCCTTTCGATCACCGAGATGGCGTCCCTGGTGAAGCGCCCGGCGAAGTTCGTCGGCATGCACTTCTTCAACCCGGTGCCGGTGATGAAGCTGGTCGAGGTGATCCCCGCCCTGCAGACCGCGCAGGAGACCACCGACCTGGCGCTGGCGATGGCGAAGAAGCTCGGCAAGACGGCCATCACCTGCAAGGATACGCCGGGGTTCGTCGTGAACCGGCTCCTGGTGCCGTACATGCTCGACGCGGTCCGTCTCCTCGAGGCGGGCACGGCGTCGGCCCAGGACATCGACACCGCGATGAAGCTCGGGTGCGGCATGCCGATGGGTCCGTTCGAACTGATGGACTACACCGGGGTGGAAATCTCCTATTATGTCGGGGAGATCTTCCACAATTATACGAAGGAGGCCCGGTTCGCCCCCCCTGGTCTGCTGCGGAACATGGTGAAGGCGGGTTATCTCGGGAAGAAGACGGGCAAAGGTTTCTACGACTATCCGGCGAAGCCGCCGCAGGAGGGGGGCGCAGTGAGGTAAAGCGCAGCCGTGCAGGTTCATCGCACGGCGAGCCACGAACGGAGC
>Ga0172374_1001962_pt1 | contig 13416 bp, 11 predicted proteins | sample LakKiv3m_FD_114536 | JGI IMG/M metagenome (GOLD analysis project Ga0172374, IMG submission 114536) | Freshwater microbial communities from Kabuno Bay, South-Kivu, Congo - kab_092012_10.3m | ecosystem: Environmental > Aquatic > Freshwater > Lake | place: Democratic Republic of the Congo... | reverse complement strand
GCGTCGGTCGAGGCACCCGCGGAATCGATGGCGCCCGACCCCGGCCCGCTGGAGGATTCCGCGCCGCCCGCGCCTGCCCCCGATCCCGCACCCGAGCCGCAACCGCCCGCGCCGCAGCCTGAACCAGCGCCCGCACCTGCGCCGGTGCCCAAGGCTGCGCCCAAAGCGGCACCCAAGGGCCCCGCACCCGCGCCAGAAAAGGCCGCGCCCAAGGCGACGCCGAAGCGCGAAGCCGCACCCAAGACGCCGACGCGCACCGCGGAAAAATCCAAGGCCACTGGCGAAAGCCCAGCGGCAAAGGCGCGCCCGCGCAGTTCGCGGCTGGGCGATAATTTCCTGAAAGGCGTGGTCGCCAACGAAAGCGAAGGCAAAGCGCAGACTCCGCGCGCGCAGGCGGTCAGCGGCGCTGCGGTCGCGGGTCTGGCCGATGCGATCGCGCGCCAGGTCCAGCCCTGCGCCAATCGCATCGCCAGCCCCGGCCCCGGCGCGAACCAGATCAGGACGCGGCTTCGCATGCAGATGCAGCGCAACGGATCGCTTGCCGCGCGCCCCGAAATTCGAGGGCAAACCGGCGTGGACGACGACAATCGGCGCTATGCCGAGCGCGTCGGCGAACTGGCGCGTGCCGCCGTCATCCAGTGCGCGCCCTATGAATTGCCCGCCGAACTCTATGAGGGCGGCTGGCAGGACATCATCATCAATTACCGACTGCCCGGCTGACGCAGATGAGAAGGAAACCCATGCCCAGCATCAAAACCCGGCTCGCCATTGCCATTGCCGCTCCCTTTGCGGTGCTGAGCGCGACGCCTGCACTCGCGCAGGTCGAGGTCGATATCGTCGGCGGCGTCAACGACCCCGCGCCGATCGCCATTCCGGCGATGCCCACCCCCAACGCGCAAGGGACGCCCGCGGGCGCAACCGATGCGCTCGGGCGCCAAGTTGCGGAAATCGTCGCCAACAACCTGCGTAATTCCGGGCTGTTCAAACCCGTCGGCCCCAGCGGCATTTCCGCGCCGTCGATGGCGCAGGTCCAGGCCCCCGATTACGGATACTGGACCGGCACGGGCGCGGCGACGCTGGTGCAGGGGTTCGTCCAGGCCAATTCGAACGGCACGCTGACGATCGGCTGCTATCTCTACGACACCTTCGCGCGCACCGAATTGACGCGCCAGGGCTTCGTCGTGCAGCCGAGCGACTGGAGGCGCGGCGCGCACAAATGCGCCGACAGCGTCTATACGCGGCTGACCGGCGAGGGTGCCTATTTCGACAGCCGCATCGTCTATGTGTCCGAAACCGGGCCCAAGGCGCGGCGCATCAAGCGGCTGGCGATCATGGATCAGGACGGAGCCAATCACCGTTTCCTGACCAACGGCCAGTCGATCGTGCTGACCCCGCGCATGTCGCCCGACGAGCGGCGCATCGCCTATATGAGTTATCAGAATAATCGGCCTGCGCTTTACGTCTACGATCTCAACAACGGATCGCAGCGCGCGCTGGTCGAGAATGTCAGCCTGGCGTTCGCGCCGCGCTTTTCGCCCGATGGCCGCTGGATATTGTTCTCCATGTCCACCGCTGGGAACACCGACATCTACCGTGTCGCCGCGAGCGGAGGCCAGCCCACGCGGCTGACCAACGCGCCCGGCATCGACACCGGCGCCAGCTATTCGCCCGACGGCAACCAGATCGTGTTCGAAAGCGATCGTTCGGGCCAGCAGCAGCTCTATGTGATGGGTGCGGACGGATCGAACCAGCGCCGCATCAGCTTCGGCGGCGGGCGCTATGCGACCCCGGTATGGAGTCCGCGCGGCGACCTGATCGCGTTTACCCGCATGGGCGGCGGTGCGTTCCGTATCGGCATCATGAACCCCGGCGGCGGCGGCGAGCGGCTACTGACCAATGCCTGGGGCGACGAAGGGCCGAGCTGGGCGCCCAATGGCCGCGTGCTCACCTATTTCCGCGCCGCGCAAGGCTCGGGACGCGCCGAATTGTGGGCAGTCGACCTGACCGGCCAGGCGTCGCGCCGCATCCCGACGCCGATCGACGGATCGGACCCGCATTGGGGACCGTTACGCCCCTGAACCTTTTCGCCCCTTGCGGCGTTATATCGGGGTCGCGCGCCTTGGCGGCCCCCAAAATCTGAGGAGACACGATGATGGTCAACAAGAAGCTCGTGCTGGTGGTCGCCGCCGCCGTTGCGGTCACCGGTTGCGCAAAGAAGCGCCCCGACGTGCTGCCGCCTGCTGCTGGCGATACCGGCGCACTGCCGGGCGACGGTGGGTACAACGATCCCAACGCGGGCATGGGCGGGCTTCAGGACCAGTTCCGTCAGGCCGTCGGCAACGACACGGTCAATTTCGCGCTCGATCGCTATGACGTCGATGGCAATGCCCGCGCGATTCTCGATCGTCAGGCACAGTGGCTAAGCCAGAACCCGAACGTCCGCGTTTCGATCGAGGGTCATGCCGACGAACGCGGCACCCGCGAATACAACCTCGCGCTCGGCGATCGTCGCGCCAATTCGGTGTCCAACTATCTGTCGGCGCGGGGCGTGTCGGCGACGCGGATCACCACCGTCAGCTATGGCAAGGAACGCCCGATCGCGATGGGTTCGGACGAAGGCAGCTGGGCGCAGAATCGCCGCGCGGTGACCGTCGTCCTTCAGTAAATCTTGTATCCGCTGCGGGTCGCAACCTTGCAGTTGAGGGGCGTCGTCGGGTGACCGGCGACGCCCCCCTTTTTTTGGTCAGCTAAGCGCGACGCTTTCACGGTCGGTCGATGCCGGAACCGGTGTGGTCACGGGGCGAAGCGCTTCCCGTTCGCTCGCCGGGACCGGCGCTGCCGGATCGGGGCGAAAGGCGTCGGGCGCGCGGTCGCCGGGACCGGGGCGGTCGGACTGGGGTGCCAGGTCGGGCGCTTCATGCCCGATATCCTGCGATTTTCGGAGTTTGAGCGCGGCGAAGATCGCAGCCCCCGCGCCGACCAGCGTCCCGATCGCCGCGAGGCCGATCGTGCGTTTTCCCATCACTCCGTTTCGTGTCTTGCGCGCCATGATTCCTCCGCGGTTTGAATGTCTTGCCGACTAACGGGCGGAGGAAGACGACGTTCCCCCGAACGCATCGGTCGGAAATCGTCCGACCGCGACGTCCGAGCTGCTAACGCGCGCGGATAAATGCGCGCAAATCACGGGAAAGATTGCGTAAATCCTCTTCTCGCACATACATCATATGGCCCGATTCGTAATAAGCCCAGGTGATGCGTCCGTCGTCCGGGATACCGGTTCGGTTAAGCGAATATTCCGCCCCGAACAAAGGCGTCGCCATGTCGTAATAGCCCTGGCCGACGAACACGCGCAGGCCGCTATTCTCGCGCATGGCTCGCCCGATGAATGGCGCCAGGTTCAGATATCCCGAACCGCCGCGCGGTCCGGTGCCGATATTCCAGTCCCAGTCGGCGACGCCGCCGATCGAGACATAGGAGCGCTCGGGCGAATATTTCAGGCCTTCGCGCGCCCAGTGGTTCATCGCCGCGGTGTAGGCACCGTCGATGCCATAGAAACTGGGGTCGTTGTCGGGGCGCTCCCCGGCATTGTCGTAGTCGCGACCGGTATAGCGGGTGTCGAGACGCCCGATGGTCAGTCCGCGATCGCGCAGCAATTCCTTGTAGAACCGGCTGGGCGACAAGCGCAGTTCGGCGTCGGACAGAAAGCGTTGGGAAATTCCGGTATAGCGCGACAGCTGCGGCAATATGCGTTGCCGCTCGGCGGCGCTCAGCCCATTGCCCTGGAGCAAAGCTGCGGCATAGGGACCGATCGCGAACGCGCGGGCCTCCGCAACGAAATCAGCGACCTGCGCCGGTTTGTTCTCAACCTTGTCATGATACCAGGCGGTCGCCGCCATCGTCGGCAGGTTGGTGACGTAACCCAGTTCGTTGCCCGGCACGTCCGCTGCCTGGCTCATGTCCAGAATGGTGGAGATCAGGATGATGCCGTTCACCGACACATCGGTATAGCTGCCCTCCAGTTCGCGGATCACGGCGGCGGCGCGCACCGTGCCATAGCTTTCGCCGCCGATATATTTGGGCGCGTTCCAGCGGCCGTGCTCGTTCAGCCACAGCCGGATGAAATCGGCCATCGACTTGGCGTCCTGGGTGATGCCCCAGTAATCCTTGGGATCGGTCTTGCCCAGCGCGCGGCTGAACCCCGTCCCGACCGGGTCGATGAAAACGAGATCGGTGACGTCGAGCAGCGATTCGGGATTGTCGACGATGGGGAAGGGCGGGGCGCCGTCGTCGCGGGCGTCGGACGGGACGACCACCCGCTTCGGCCCGAACGCGCCCATGTGCAGCCACAGCGATCCCGATCCCGGCCCACCGTTCCAGATGAAGCTGACCGGGCGCTTCGGATCGACCGGGCCTTCCTTGATATAGCTGTACGACGTGATCGCGGCGAGCGGCTTGCCATCCTTGTCGCGGAGATAGGTTTCGCCTGCGACGGCCCGATAGGCGATGCGCTGGCCGCCGAAACTGCCCGTATGGCGCGTGGTGGAGACCACCGGTTCGGGAATGGCGATCACGCCGCTGCTCGCATCCTGTCGCGGTGCGGCCGTGGTCGGCTCCGCGATCATCAGCGTTGCCAGTGCGAGCGATGCCATCAGCTTCATGCGTTTCCCTCCCGGTTTTCGAGGACCGTGTAGGGGGGAGGTGCCGCAGGGGCAAGGATGGCTCAGTCGCGGACGTGCCGCGCGAAGAACGCCCACATCGCGTCGTTGTCGGCGACCGTCCAGTTGTGGCCGCCATCGGTGTCGATCACCGATACGACCTCGGACCGGGCGTTGCATCCGCCGCGCGAATCGACGGTCACGTCGGCGGCGCGGTGGTAACGGGGCAGCGCGGGGCCGCAGCGGTTGATGGTTGCCCAGCGCGCGACTGCTGTGTCGAGGCTGTAGCCCCAGCGCGCGCCTTCGCCGCCTGCATTAGGATTGGTGCGATCCGCGCCGCCCGAAAACGCCATGACGGGCATCGGATTGGCGGGCGTGCAGTCGGCTTCGTCCACCTTTGTAAGATCGTCCGCGCGAGCGCGCCCGGCGCGTAAGCCCACCACCGGCGCGATCGCCGCGATCCGATCGCTTAGCGCGCAGCCAAGCCACGAACTCATTCGTCCGCCGCCCGACAGGCCGGTCGAATAGACGCGCGTTTTGTCCACGCATGCTTCCGACGCCAGCGTATCGATCAGCGTGGCGATGAAGAGGACATCATCTTCATCGTCCGGCCCGGGTATCTCGCCCGTGATGGTCGGCACGCCGGGGATGTTCCAGACAAAGCCCTTGCCATCGTTCACCGGAATCCCCGCGTCGGGCGCGGCGACGATGAAACCGTGCTTGTCGGCGGTTGCCGCCATCCCCGAACTATTGAGCTGTTCCGCTCCGCGCGATCCGCTGCCGTGCAGGTTGAGCACCAATGGCATCCGAACGCGCCCATCATAGCCTGTCGGCAGATGCACCAGCGCCTGCCGCGTCGTATCGCCCCACGTGACGGAAATCATGTTCTCGCCCGGTTGCAATCCCGGCCCGCACCCTTGCGCCGCGGCTGGGGCCGCAATCGCCAACAGGGGGAGGGCAAAGAAGGGCAGTCGCGAAGTCGTCAGTCGGGGCACGGCTCGATCCGGTAATGAATGGGCTTGAAGCTGCCGCCGTTCGAATCGGGGGCGGAGCAGGCGGTCAGGCCGATTACCAGATCGATGGCGGCGCGAAAAACGATGCTGTCGCCCGCCTTGCTTATCGGCGGCAGCACGCGCAGCTTCCCCGTATCGCCATCGACGGGCACGTTCATGAAGCAATTGAACGCGGTCGGGATGCGATCGGGCATCACGCCATAAGGCGCGAGCGCCTCGGCCAGATTGCCGAAACAGCCGCGATGGCGGTCGAGCTTGGGATAGAAATGGTCGAAGGTGTCGACGCTGCACGGCGTCAGCAGAAAATCGTGACGCCCGACGGTATCGGCAACGATTTCCAGCAGCACGTTCGAACGGTTCGAATAGAGTTTGTGCCCGGTCGTGAGATAGATCGTCTCGGCATAATCGAAGGTCCGCCCGGATGAGATCACCTCGTCGATGTCGGCGGCGCTGAACGCCAGCAGGTCGGCGACCTGTTCGCCGCGCGGATCGATGACGTGCAGCAACTCGCCCGCTTTCAGTTCGAACGCGGTGCCCGATCGTTCGGGGATGTGACAGGTTTCTATGGTTTTTCTCCGCGATATTCGAATGGCGCCTGCCAGTCGGGATCGACCATGCGCCCGCTATACTGCCGGGCTTCGCTCGCTTCGCCATGCCGCGCGAGCATCGGGTTGCGGCTGCCCGCCAGCCCCTCGTCGCGTACCAGGATCTTCTCGCGCATCCCTTCATATTTCCCCTCCGCGCGCAGCGTTTCGAACTGGTCGTGGAGGTTGAAGATGATCGCGGGCCGATCGAACCGGCGCGCCGGACGACTGGCATGGGGGTGCAGCCCGACAAGGAAGAATGCCGACCCGCCGAAGCTCAACGAAAAATGCGGGTTGGCGGGATCGGGGCTGACCCCCGTGTCATAGGCCTGGCCACGCCACACGTCCTTGTCCGACAGCGACTGGACACGCTTCCACAGCGCCGCTTCGAACTCTGCCTCGGTCAAATCGCCGGGACCGTCGAACACCACCGCGAAGCTGCGGAACAGCCCCGGATCGCGGCGATAGCTTTCGGCCCATTTCAGCAGACCGTCATGGATGCGCAGATCGTCCCACGCGCTGTCGATCCGGTCGCAGGCGAGCACCGCCAGCGTCCCCCTGGCCAGCGCCGCCTTGGCACCGACGCAGGGAAACTCATCCGCCTTCACATGCGCGAACAGCAGTGCTTCCAATTTTTCCTGCGCGTCGTGCCTCCAGGCAAACATGGATCAAGATTCCCAGGATTTCTGACGGTTGTGTCGCCCCCTTTACGATTCCGCCGGGGCAAAGGTTCCGTTCGCTGGACGGTTTCGGAGCGATGCGACATGATGCGGGCAATGACGACATTGCGCCTCGACAATTTCCTGCCTTATCGCCTGTCGGTGGCGTCCAACCGCGTGTCGGACATGATCGCGCGCAGTTACCGCGCACGGTTCGGGTTGCGCATCCCCGAATGGCGGATGATCGCGGTGCTCGCCGAAAGCGGGGGCATGACGCAGCAGGCGCTGACGCACCGGACGCGGATGGACAAGGTGACGGTCAGCCGCGCGGCGATTGCGCTCGCTGACCGGGGCTTGATCGAACGCCTGCCCAACGACGCCGACCAGCGGTCGCACCTGCTGGCGCTGAGCGGCGAGGGGCGGGCGCTGTACGAGGAGATCGCACCGCTTGCGATCGAGACCGAGCGGCGGCTGTTCGAGGGATTTGCGCCTGAGGAAGTCGAGCGATTGGCCGCGATGCTCGAACGGCTGGAAGCGGCAGCGGAGACGCTGGGTCGGGATGAGTGGAACGAATGATTTAATCCAAGCCTCTCCCCGTTCGTGCTGAGCTTGTCGAAGCACTGTCTTTTTCTTCTTGCCAAGAAGGGCAGCATTTCGACAAGCTCAATGCGAACGGATTTGGGGGGGAGTTTGCGTGCTTCGCTATCTCCGCTATCCCCTGACGCCATGAAAATCCTGTTCCTCGCGTTCGCCTCACTGGCGCTTCACGCCGCACCCGCAACTGCGCAGGAAGCCAAGGCGCCCGGCGTGTTCAAGACCGGCGAGCAGCTTTACCAATCCTGCATTTCCGCCGTGGCGAGCGACGTGAAGGCGTGCGACTGGTATCTGATGGGCGCGCACGACATGGCGGCGATGGCGCGCGACCTGGGCTGGATCGACCGTGACAATTTCTGCATGCCGCGCGATGTCGATATCGTCCGGCTTCGCGGGCTGGCGGTCGAGTTGTGGCGCGACAATGCCGAAAGCCGTCGCTACTCGGCGGTCAGCGCGACGCTGAACGCGATCACCGCCGCCTATCCGGGGGCGTGCAAGGCCGATCAGTAACGGTCGCGGCGCGGCTTTACCTGGCGTTTGCTGGGCAGCGTGTCGGCCATCGTCGCGCCGCGCTTGCCGATCGGGCGCGGATGGCCGGTGGTGGTGTCGATGCCGGTCTGTCGCTCTGCCTCGGCATTGATTTCCGCGCCGATCAGCACCGCATAGCTCGATACGAACAGCCACATCAGCAGCACGACCACCGCGCCCAGCGCACCATAGGTCGCGTTGTAGTTCGCGAAATTGGCGGCATAGACGCCGAACCCCAGTGTCGCGACCAGCCATAACAAGGTCGCCGCCACCGACCCGACCGACAGCCAGTGCCACCGCGCCCGCGCGCGATCGGGGCCGTAGCGATAGACGAAGGCGAAGCCCGCACTGGCGATCGCGCCGGCGATCAGCCAGGTCAGAATCTGAATGAGTACGACCCCGGTCGAGCCGAGCACGCCGACGAGCGTCCCCAGATAACCGAGCGCGCCCGCCGCGAGCAGCCCGACGATCGCCGCCAGCACCGCGCCCACCGTCAGCAGCGCGGCGAGCAATGTGGTGTGGATGAAGTTGCGCTCGTCCTCTTCCTCATACACCACGTTCAGCGCCTGGATCATCGCGCTCGCCGCGCGCATCGCGCCATAGATCGAGATGACGAGCGCGACGCCCAGCCCCAGCCCGGCCTGTTCGGCGGCGGTGGTGACGACCGCGATCAACTGATCCTCGATCAGCCGCGCGGCATCGACGGGGACGATCTCGAAGATCGTGTCCATGTGCCGCCCGACGGTCGATGGATCGGCGATCAGGCCATAGGTCATGACGATCGCCCCCAGCAGCGGCACGAACGACAGAAACGCATAGAAGGCGACCCCCGCGGCCATCAGCGTCAGGTTGTGATAGCCGTTCATGGCATAGACCCGCAGCAGGATCGCGCGCCAGGCGGGCCACGGATGCTGCCACGGCCGCGTCGATTCGACGCCCGGAATCGGCTTGTGCTCGTCGCTTTGTCCGGTCGCGTCGGTCGTGTCCGTCATCGGCCCTGTTCCCCTTTATCGTTTCGCCAACGCGCCCTGTGGCCATTTGGATGCAGTGCGCCGCGAAACTTTCGCCAATGAATCGAGATGCATGGCAAAATCGTTATGGATCGAATAACGATCCCGATCGTTCGGGCCAGGTTCGCGCGGGGTTTCTGTCCGAGATATCTCCTGCGCGGGCGAAGGGGGGAACTGCGTGATTTCATCGGGTCGTGATCGTGTCGTCTTGAGCGCGTTGCTCGGCGTCGCCTTCATTCCAGCCTTGGGCTTCGGCGCGCCCGCATTCGCGCAAACGGCGGCCCAAAACACGCCCAGCCCCCAAAGCACGCCGACCCCCGCGCCGCAGACCACGCCGCCGCCGGTGGCAGAGGCCGATCCCGATGGCGATGAACCGGTGATCCCCGATGCCGAATTCGAGGAGGCGGTGCCCGAGATCACCGACGATATCGACGCGCCGATGGAGCCGATTTCGCCGTCCGCGCAGACGGTGCAGCCGATCGCCCCGCCCAATCCCGACGCGCCGCTCAACGATCCCGAAACGCTGGCGCCCGCCGTCCCCGCGCAGGATGCGGCCGAATTGAGCCAGCCGCTTCCGCCGATCGACAGTTTCGACGCGACCCCGGTCGAGGTCGCGGGCGTGGAGGACGAACGCGCGGTCGAGCTGCGCTATGACGTGGTGGTCAACGGCCTCGACGAACTCGAACTCGAAGGCCGTTTCCGCGATCTCTCTGCGCTGGAGGAAGGCGACGGACGTGCGGCGAATGCGACGATGGTCGCGGCGCGCGCGCGCGAGGACGAGGGGCTGGCGGTGCGGCTGCTCCAGTCGCTCGGCTATTATGACGCGACCGCGCTGTCGGTGATCGAGCCTGCGACCGAGCAGCAGCGGCTGCGCGCCGTCATCACCGCGACGCCGGGCAGGCGCTTTGATCTCGGCTCGATCGATATCAGGGCGAACCCGGTGACGCCGCCCGACCTCATCACCTCAAATCTGCCGCTCAAGGTCGGCGACCCGATCGAGGCCGACCGGATTCAGGGGGCGGAGGCCAATGTCAGCCTGAAATTGCCCGAAAACGGCTATCCCTTCGCGCAAGTCGGCCAGCGCGACATATTGCTCGACGAAACGAGCTTCACCGGCGCCTATACGCTGCCGGTCGATACCGGCCCGCGCGCGTCTTTCGGCGGCATTCGCACCGAAGGCAATATGGTGTTCGATGTCGATCATATCGAAGTGCTCAGCCGGTTCGAGCGCGGCGAACTCTATGACAGCCGCATGGTCGATGATCTGCGCCAGGCGCTGGTCGCGACCAGCCTGTTCTCCACCGTCTCGGTCGAGCCCAAACGGACCGGCGAGACGGCCCCCGACGGCACCGAATATGTGACGATGCTGGTGCGGCAGGATGCAGGGCCGCCGCGTACGCTGGCGGGCGAAGCGGGTTTTTCGACCGGCCAGGGTTTCCGGCTGGAGGGTAGCTGGACGCACCGCAACCTGTTCCCGCCCGAAGGCGCGCTGATCGTGTCGGGCGTCGCGGGCACGCAGGAACAGGGGGTGGGCGTCACCTTCCGCAAATCGAACTGGAAGCAGCGCGACCGCACGCTGCAGCTGCGCGCATCGGCGAGCCGCCAGGATTACGAAGCGTATGAAGCGTTTACCGGCGTGCTATCGGGTCGCGTTTCCTATGATTCGACGCCGATCTGGCAGAAACGTCTCACCTATTCCTACGGTCTCGAACTGATCGCAACCAACGAGGATCGGTTCGATTTTGCTTTGGGCAAGCGCGTGCGCGATACCTATTTCGTCGGGGCAGTGCCGTTGTTCGCCGGGTTCGACACGTCGGACGATCTGCTCAATCCGACGAGCGGCTATCGGCTGAAACTGAACCTTAGCCCGGAAGCAGCGATCAACGACGGCACGCGGCCCTATGCGCGGGCGATCGTCGAGGGGACGGCCTATTATCCGCTCAACGACAGCCTGGTGATCGCGGGTCGCGCACGGGCGGGCACGATCCAGGGGATCGAGCGCGACGCGCTGGCCCCGTCGCGGCGTTTCTACGCGGGCGGCGGCGGATCGGTGCGCGGCTTCGGCTTCCAGCAATTGGGGCCGCAAACACCCGAGCTGAACGAGGATGGCGAGCCTGCACCTCGGCCCATCGGCGGCCGGTCGTTCAACGAATTCTCGATCGAGGCGCGCTACCGGTTCGGCAATTTCGGGATCGTGCCGTTCCTCGACGCGGGCAATGTCTATGAAAGCGAGTTTCCCGACGCCAGCGGGTTACGCTTCGGCGCAGGCATTGGCGGGCGTTTCTACACCAATTTCGGACCATTCCGCATCGACGTCGCCACACCGATCGGCCGCCGCGAAGGCGAACCGCGCGTCGCCCTCTACCTCTCGATCGGGCAGGCATTCTGATGGCCGAGGATACCCCCCCGATCGCCGACGAGCCCATTCGCGAAGAGCGCGTGGTCGTGCGCCGCCCGCTGTGGCAGAGCATCGCCAAATGGACCGGCATCGTCATCGGTAGCCTAGCGCTGCTGATCGTTGCGACGATCTTCGTCATCAATACCGGGCCGGGCAAGCGGTTCGTGGTCGAACAGATTGCCGGTTACGAGCTGGAAAACGGCCTGAATGTCCGTATCGGTCGGATCGACGGGTCGCTCTATGGCGCGATGACGCTGCGCGACGTGCAGGTCTATGACCAGCGCGGGGTGTTCGCGGCGTCGCCCGAAATCAATCTCGACTGGCGACCGTTCAAATTCGTCAACAATCATGTCGATGTGCGGTCGCTGACCAGCCCGCTGATCCGGCTGGCGCGCTTGCCCGAATTGCGGCCATCGACGACCCCGACCGACCCGGACGCGCCTTTGCTGCCCGATCTCGACATCGATATCGGCGAATTGCGGATCGACCGGCTCGACATCGGCGCGGCGGTCAGCGGCGAGCGACATGTCGCGCAAATCAACGGTCGCGCGCGGATCGCGGATCGTCGCGCGCAAATTGTCGCCGATGCACGGACGCTCGATTTGGCGGGCGCGGCGGGCGGCGACCGGCTGAGTTTGCGGCTCGACGCGGTGCCCGACGACGACCGGCTCGACCTCGCGCTGCGCGTCGATGCGCCGCAGACCGGGTTCATCGGGCGCATGGCCTCGCTCGAAGCGCCGCTGGCGTTCGCGGTTGGCGGGCGCGGTGCATGGTCGAACTGGCAGGGCAAGGCGGTCGGCACGCTGGGCGGCGCGCAACTCGCCAATCTCAATTTGACGGCGCGCGACGGTGCGATCCAGGTGCGTGGGGGGGTACGTCCCGGCCTCTATCTCGAAGGTCCGGTCGAGCGGCTGACCGCGCCGTTCATGCAGGTCGGGATCGACGCGACGCTGGACGAACGCCGCGCCGACACGCGGATTGCGCTGCGTTCGGATGCGCTGATGGTGCGCGCCAATGGTGGCCTGGACCTCGGCAACAGCCGGTTCGATGATTTCCGCACAGAGGTCATGCTGCTGACGCCGGGCGCGATCGCCGAAAATCTCAACGGTCGATCGGTGCAGGCGGCGGTGGTCCTCGACGGCCAGTTCGCGACGCCGACGGTCGATTACAAATTGCAGGCCGCGTCGATCGGGTTCGGCGACACGGTGGTCGAGCGGCTCTATGCAGAGGGCCGCGCGACGGTCGACGCCGACCGCATCCTGATCCCGGTCAATGCGCGCGCGCTGCGCGTCAGCGGGCTAAACGCCGCGGTCGGCGGGCTGGTCACCAATGTCCGCATTCAGGGCGATCTCGCGATCAGCGGCACGCAGATCCTGTCCGACAATCTGGCGATCCGGTCGGACCGGGTGAACGCGACCGCGATCGTCGTCGCCGATATGAGCACCGGGCGCTACACAGGCGCGCTCAAGGGTCGCATCAACAACTACATGATCGATGGCATCGGCATCGTCGATCTGGAGACCGACGCCGACCTTTACGCCGCGCCGCAAGGCGGGTTCGGGATTCGCGGACGGGTGTCGGCGCGGACGCAGGAAATCTTCAACGACGGCGCGCGCGAATTTCTGGGCGGCAACGCCTATCTGTCGGCGCAGGTCGGACTTGACCCCGATTTCATCGTCACCGTGTCGCGCATCCGCATGAACGCGCCGCAATTCCGCATCACCGACGGCTCGGGACGATACGACCCGGCGGGGCCGATCGCCTTCAATCTGAGCGCGGTATCGAGCCAGTACGGCCCGCTGACCGCGACCGCATCGGGAACGCTGACCGCGCCCGTGGTGCGGCTGCGCGCGCCGCGTCCGGGCGTCGGCATCGGCCTGGTCGATCTCGACGCGACCTTGCGCGGGCAGGGCAATGCCTATGCCGTGGTCGCATCGGGGGGCACCAATTACGGGCCGTTCGACGCCGACCTGCT
>Ga0172374_1001958_pt1 | contig 13429 bp, 8 predicted proteins | sample LakKiv3m_FD_114536 | JGI IMG/M metagenome (GOLD analysis project Ga0172374, IMG submission 114536) | Freshwater microbial communities from Kabuno Bay, South-Kivu, Congo - kab_092012_10.3m | ecosystem: Environmental > Aquatic > Freshwater > Lake | place: Democratic Republic of the Congo... | reverse complement strand
CCAGCCCCGCGCCGGCGATCGCGTTGAGCGCGATGCCCGTGAGCAGGAGGGTCACGACCGCGGTGCGTCCGCCGGAACGGGTGAGGAAGTACACCGAGAACACCGCGATCAGACCGCCGAGGAACGCGAAGGCAGGTGTGGTCCACATCCCGAAGGTCGCGAGGCCGAACGTGATGCTGGCGGCCGCTCCGAGCGCGGCGCCCGAGGAGACACCGACCACGCCGGCGTCCGCGAGCGGGTTGCCGAAGATCGCCTGCATCAGCACACCCGAGACGGCCAGGGCTGCGCCGACGAGGAGCCCGAGCACGATGCGCGGCATCCGCAGGTTGAAGATCACGCCGTGGTCGGTGGCTGCCTCCGGCGCCCAGGCCGTGTCGATGCCGATGCCGCGCAGGAGGACCCCGAGGAGAGATGCGGGGGAGAGGTCGTACTGTCCGCTCGTGATCGACACGACACCGGTGATCCCGAGAGCGATGATCAGACCGACCGTGACGAGTCCGAAGCGCAGCCCGCGGTGTCGCGCCGGAGTGGGGGTGACGACCTCGCCGGTCACTGCGCCGACTCGGGGGCGTACAGCGCTCGGGCCAGCGCGCCGATCACATCGGCGGTGCGCGGACCGAAGCTGAGGATCTCGCTGTCCGCCATGTCGATCACCCGGCGGTTGGCTCCGGCAGGGGTCTCGGCCACGGCGGGGATCCGCTCGATGAGTCCGTCGATCCCGCCGACCGACTCGAGGCCGTCGGTCATCATCACCAGGACATCGGGTCGTGCGGCGACGAGGGCCTCGGCGGTCATGGGCTTCATGCCCTCCCAGCCGATCTCCGCCGCGACGTCGATCCCGCCGACCGCGTCGATCAGCGAGTCGGCGCCGGAGTCCTCCCCGAAGATGTAATAGACGTTCGCACTGCCGCGCACGTAGAGGAACAGCATCCGCGCCCGGTCGGCCGCATCCGCGGGGGTGACCGCTGCGATCTCGGCGAGGGTCTCGTCGACGGAGGCATCGAGGCGCGCGATGAGGGCCTCGCCCCGCGACGGCACGCCGAGGGCCGTGGCGATCTCGGTCACCAGCTCGTCCGTGGTGTCGAGGCGGCGGTCGCTGGAGATCACGACCACCGCGATCCCCGCGTCACGCAGCTGCTGCCGGACCTCCTTCGGGCCGATCGTGGTGTCGGTGAGGACCACGGTCGGGGCGAGCTCGAGGATGGCCTCCGCATTCAGCGTGTGCCCCGCCTGGGTGACGACGGGCAGGTCCTCGGTTCCCGTGAAGGTCGTCGACGCATCGCGGCCCACGACCTGATCCCCGAGCCCGAGGGCGAAGACGGTCGAGGCGATGGTGCCGGAGATGTCGATCGGCAGGATGCGGTCGACGTCGTCGATCTCGACGTCGTGGCCCTCGCTGTCGATCAGCGTCACCGGGAGCTGCGGAGCGGATTCGTCGTCGACGGGCTCGATCGCGTGGCTGGACAGGCATGCGGTGGATGGACCCGTGTGAGCGCGCACGTCCGCCACCAGGGGCAGCGCGGCGAGCGGGACCGACGCCTGCGGGCAGATGTCGTCGGCGGACGCGGAAGCGGGTGCTGTGTCGCTCGGACCCGCATCGGCGCACGCGGCGAGTCCGAGGGCGAGAGCGGCGACGGAGAGAAGAGCGAGGACGCGACGCATTAGGCAAGGCTATCCTAAAACTTGACGCGCACCAGCTTGCCGCCCTACGCTCGGGATCGGCGGCTTGCTTAGCCAAGCCTAACCAAACTTTCCCTGTCGTTCGACCGCATTGCGGCACCGCGGCACGCGTGCCTTCTGCGTGCCCGGAGCCGTGGAGAATCGTGAATCCCACTGCCACAGCATCGTCCGCAAGCTCACGCATACGCGTGCTGCTCGCCGCCCTCGTCTCGTTCCTCCTGATCGCCGCCGGAGCGGTGATCGTGCCGCCCGCGCGTGCCGACGGGGCCACCGTCGCGGCGACCGTCTCCTCGTCCGACGCCGCCGGCCTGAGCGTGCAGGTGCAGGCGGCGGGGCTGCCGGAGGTCGCAGGGGCCTATGCGGCGCTCATCGTGAAGGGCACCGAGGCGGGGCTCAGCGGCGGCGGCGGATACGCGGCGTTCATCATGCCGACCGTCGCCGGAGGGGAGAGCTCGTTCGCGCTGGTCGCCCCCGCCGGGTCTCTGGATCGGACGAAGACCTACGAGGTGCTCGTGTGGCAGAAGCACTCGAACCCGAGTGAGGCCACGATCTACGGTCGCGGTGACGTCTCCGTCTCGGCGCAGCAGTGGGACGCGGTGTTCGGCCCGGCACCGACCGATCCTGGCACGGAGCCGGGAACGGATCCCGGCACGGAGCCGGGGACCGAGCCGGGTACGGAGCCGGGTACGGAGCCGGGAACGGATCCTGGCACGGAGCCGGGAACGGATCCCGGCACCGATCCCGGCACCGACCCCGGCACGGACCCGGGCACGGACCCCGGGACCGATCCCGGTACCGATCCGGGCACGGAGCCGGGGACCGAGCCGGGTACGGACCCGGGCGAGCCCGAACCGGCATCCGCGAAGCTCGACGTGTTCCTGGCCGACGGCACGACGCCGGCAGCGGGTGTCGCGCTGACAGCGGGAGACGAGGTCGTCGTGAAGGGCTCGGGCTATGACCCGACGGCGAACGTCGGCGGCCGCGGTGCTCCGATCCCGAAGCATCTGCCGCAGGGCACGTACGTGGTGTTCGGCAACTTCGCCTCCGTGTGGCAGCCGTCCGCAGGTGCCGCGTCGTCGAGCCGAGCCGTCGGCGCTCAGGTGTGGGCGCTCGCCGAGGGCGTGCTCGATCAGGTCCCGGCGCAGTATCAGGCTGCGATTCGCGCGCAGTGGGTCGACATCGCCGCCGACGGCACGTTCCAGACCACGCTGACGCTCAAGGACACCGCGGCGACGCCCGGCTCCTACGGCGTCTACACCTACGCTGCAGGAGGAGTCGTCAACGCCGCACAGGAGCGCAGCGTCGCCCTGAACTACGGCGAGCACTCCGCCGTGACAGCCACGGTCAAGAGCGCGAACGCGAAGGACGGCCTGAGCATCACGGCATCCGCGTCGAACCTCGGAGCGATCCCCGGCGCCTACGTCGCGCTGATCGAGAAGGGCACGGAGGCCCAGGTCACCACCGGCAGCGGATTCCTCGCGATGGAGTACGTGCGGCCGATCACCGGCGGCGCGCTGAGCGTCGACCTGACGGCTGCCGCCGAGACACTGGACCGGACCAAGGCGTACGAGGTCATCGTCTGGAAGCAGCACACGATGCCGGGCGCGGAGACCATCTACGCCCGCACCACCGTCGTCCTCACGGATGCGCACTGGGAAGCGCTGCAGCCGGCGGCTCCCGGTCCCGCCGTCGCAGTCGCCGTGAAGTCCGCGACCGCGAAGGACGGTCTGACCGTCACGGCATCCGCATCCGGCCTCGCGGATGTCTCCGGCGTCTACGTCGCGCTGATCGAGGCGGGCACGGAGGCGGATGTCACCGCCGGTGGCGGGTTCCTCGCGATGCAGTACGTGCGCGACATCGGTTTCGGAGTCTTCTCCGTCGACCTCACCGCGGCGGCGAAGAGCCTCGACCCCGCGAAGTCCTACGAGGTGATCGTGTGGCAGCAGCACACGATGCCGACGGCGGACACCATCCACGCGCGGGGCCCCGTGACGATCACGGACGCCCACTGGAAGGCGCTGCGCGGCGAGACGCCGACGGAGCCCGAGAAGCCCACCGAGCCCACGAAGCCGACGACCCCGGCGAAGCCCGCCACCCCGCCGGCGAGCGTGCCAGGCGGCTCGCTGCGCTGGGCGATCTCCTCGTCGTTCGCGAACTACGTCACGGGCCCGATCGCGCAGGGCGCCATCGAGGTGTCGAACGGAGCCACGCGCTCCGGCGGTCAGTTCCAGTTCGGGCAGACCGTCGGCGGCGACTTCGACCCGGGCACGGGTCTCGGCAGCGTCGTGTATCGCGGCTCCGTGCACTTCACCGGACACCACGGCGTCCTCGACGTGACGGTGTCGAACCCCCAGATCCGCATCACCTCCGCGGGCTCCGCGACCCTGACCGTCACCAACGGCGGGGAGCAGATCCCGTTCGCGACGCTCGACCTCACCCGTGCTGTGCGCACCACGGCGAACGGCGCGGTCTCCTACGCCGCGGCTCCGGCGACGCTGACGGCCGCGGGACGCGATCGCGTGCTCTCGGGCTACAGCACGACGCTGAACCCCGTGTCGTTCACGATCGGCTCCGTCGCCGCGGCGCCGACCGGCACCACGGGCACCGTCGCCGTCGCCGCCGTCGCGGTGAAGAAGACCCTTCCGGCCGCGGCACCCGCGACGGCCGGGATCGACATCGACGAGGAGAACCTCGCGGCCCTCGCAGCCGGCCGGCAGGCCGTCGTGTCGGCATCCGGATTCCAGGCGGGCGAGAAGGGCATCCAGGTCGTCGTGTACTCCTCGCCGGTGCTGCTCGACACGGTGACCGCGGATGCCGACGGCGTGGCGACCTGGACGGGGTCGCTCCCCGCCGGTCTCGAGGACGGCGAGCACACCCTGACCTTCCAGGGGTCGGTCGACCGCGGGCTCGTCTTCACCCTGGACAGAGCCACGACCGTGATGGGTGCGTGCACGGTCGACGGTGCCTCGCTCACCTGGGGATACAAGGAGTCGTTCCGCACCTACATCGAGGGCATCGCCCGCGGAGGGTGGGCGCTCACGGACGTCTCCTACGAGTACCCCGCCTACGTGTGGCGCGCGGGCACGGGCTCGTTCGACGACGGGACACTCACCGGGCAGATCTCCTACGGCGGCAGCATCACCTTCACCGGCCATGACGGAGCGCTGAACACGACCCTCGCGAACGCACGGCTCGAACTCGCCGGCGACACCGGGTACATCGTCTTCGACGTGACCGGCACCACCCAGGGCGGGGACAGCGTCGACCAGAAGGGCGTCCGCCTCGCGGACTTCCCCCTCGGCGACGCAGCGGTCGCAGACGGGGCGCTCTCGCTCGACGCGCTCCCGACGACGCTGACCGAGGCGGGGGCCGCGGCCTTCGGCACGTACGCCGCCGGTGAGGCCCTCGATCCGGTCTCCGCCGTGATCCCGGTGAACGCGGACTGCGGCATCGCCACGGAGGAGCAGGTCGACGCCGAGGCCGAGACGACGGCGACCGTCACCGCTTCGACCGAACCCGCCGCGGCGGAGGGCGCGCCGGTGTGGCCGTGGATCGTCGGAGGGCTCGTCGTCGTCGCGCTCGCCGCGACCGGGGGAGTGCTGATCGCCCGCCGCAACCGCGCGGACGACTCCGAGGCGACCCCCACGGCCTGACCCCGAGGGCCCTCCACCCGGAGGGCCCTCCCACCCCCTCCCATCCCGTCCCCCGTTCCCCGTCCCCCGTCTCGTCCATCCGGCACGTCCGCTCGCGGCTCTGCACGGATGTCGGGCCGATGTCCGGATGTCGGACGGATCAGCCGCGTCCTGCCCTGCATCCGTGAAACCGTCCGACAGATGCACGGGCAGGGACGGGCGGGAGCGGGCGGGAGCGGGCGGGGCGGGGGCGAGGGGGAGACCGGTGCGCACTCCGGCCCGACGGTGGGACAATGGATGCATGGCCCCCACCGATTCCCACCAGACCGTCGAAGCGACCGTGCGCCGCGTGCCGCGGTACGGCGTGCTCATGGGCATCGGCGTCGTGGTCGGCATCATCGCCGCCGCCATCCTCACCTGGACGGGCAGCTTCGAGGAATCGCAGGCGCTCGACGTCGTCTACCCTCCCGGTCAGGTCTTCGGCTTCCTGCTGCTGTGGACCGTGCCGATCGGTCTCGCCCTGGGCGGGGTCGTCGGCCTCGTCCTCGAGCGCGTCGCCCGGCGCCACGACCGCGTCGTGCAGGTCGACCGCGAGACGGTCATCGACGACTGATCCCCGCGCCGCCCAGCGCCGCCGAGCGCACGGCTTCCCGCCGAGCGCACGGCTTTCGCGCGCCTGGATCCCGTGCACTCGGCGGGTTCCCGTGCACTCGGCGGGTCGCGCGGATCGCGCGGGGCGCCGGAGCTAGGCCAGCTCGGCGATCACGGGGCGGATGGCGGCATCGAAGGCCACGACGTCGCGGCGAAGGCCGTCGGTCACCGCGACCGTCAGGGCGCCGACCCACCAGATGCCCCGCTGAGAGAAGGGGAGCACCTGCACGTTGAGCTCGAACGAGTGGGCGCGGCGGCCGATCTCGCGCTCGAACTCCGCGATGGCGCTGGCGTACGCGCGGTAGGCGTCTCCTCCGGTGTGGCTCTTCATCGAGGAGACGTACCGGTCGTGCGCGGCGCGCGCGTAGCGGAGAGCGGATTCCGCGTGGGGGGCGATCGCCGCGGCGAGCTCCTCCGCGCCGGTCGCCGGCAGCGCGACGAGGGTGTCGAATCCGTCGATGAGCTCGAGCGGAACGCCCGACGGATGCGCCCGGGGCTCGACCGTCATGTCCCAGTAGTCGCGCCACTGCGCCTCGACCGCCGGCGAGGCGTCCGGGGCATCCGGAGCCCTGACCCCCAGCTCGCGGAGCGTGGGAAGGTCGTCCGGCACCCTGATCCCCAGCGCCTGCCGCAGCGCGAGCGCGACGAGCACCGGGACGCTCGCATCTTCGCGGATGAGCCACTGCGGCTTGTCGGACATGGCCCCATCGTAGGCGGGGAAGACCCTCGGATCCGAGGTCCGTCCGTGCGGAGAGTCGGACCGGCTGCGGACGGTAGGCTGTGAGGGTGGCTGCCTCCCCCACCAACCCCTATTCCGAAGCCGGCGTCGACACCGCTGCCGGTGATCTCGCCGTCGAGCTGATGAAGTCGTCCGTGCGGGCGACGCACGGCCCTGAAGTGCTCGGCGGCGTCGGCGGTTTCGCCGGGCTGTTCGACGCCAGCGCGCTGCGTGACTTCCGCCGCCCGCTGCTGGCGACCAGCACCGACGGCGTCGGCACGAAGGTCGCGATCGCGCAGGCGATCGACAAGCACGACACGATCGGGCAGGACCTGGTCGGTATGGTCGTCGACGACATCGTGGTGGTGGGCGCGAAGCCGCTGTTCATGACCGACTACATCGCCTGCGGCAAGGTCGTCCCGGAGCGCATCGCCGACATCGTGCGCGGCATCGCCGAGGCGTGCGCGGCGACGGGCACGGCGCTGGTCGGCGGCGAGACCGCGGAGCACCCGGGTCTGCTGGGTCCGCGCGACTACGACGTCGCGGGCGCGGCGACCGGAGTCGTCGAGGCGGATGCGGTCCTCGGCGCCGAGCTCGTGCAGGACGGTGACGCGGTGATCGCCGTCGCCTCCAGCGGACTGCACTCCAACGGCTATTCGCTCGTCCGCCACATCATCACCCGTGCCGGCATCTCGTACGCCGACAACGCGGCCGACTTCGGCACCACCTGGGGCGAGGCTCTCCTCGAACCCACGCGGCTGTACACGCTCCCGCTGCTGCGGCTGATCGACCAGCTCGCCTCGACCGCTTCGACAGGCTCAGGGGCCCACGGGGCCCACGGGGCCGGAGGGGCCCACGGGGTCGGAGGAGTCCACGCGCTCACCCACGTCACCGGCGGCGGCATCGCGGCGAACCTCGCGCGCGTCCTCCCGCAGGGCAGCTGGGTCGAGGTCGATCGCAGCACGTGGTCGCCCAGCCCGGTCTTCCGCGTGCTCAGCGACATCGCCGGCTCCACCCTGGAATCCGCGGAGGGCACCTGGAACCTCGGCATCGGCTTCCTCGCCGTGGTCGCCGCCGACAAGAAGGATGCCGCGATCGCGGCGTTGAACGCCGAGGGCATGCCCTCGTGGCAGGTCGGGAACGTCGGCTTCGGCCCGCGTCCTTCCGGCGAATTCGAACAGGGCGCCAAGGGTGTCGACGGTGGAGCGGTGCGCCTGGTCGGCGCCTACGCGGACGGAGCGAAGTAGAAGCCCATGTGCGGCATCGTCGGAATGGTGGGCTCTGCCCCGGTCAATCAGGACATCTACGACGCACTCCTGCTGCTGCAGCACCGCGGCCAGGATGCGACGGGCATCGCGACCGCCGAGGCGAACGGCGTGATGCACAACGCCAAGGCGCAGGGCATGGTCCGCGAGGCGTTCCGCACCCGCGACATGCGCGCGCTGCTCGGCAACGTGGGTCTGGGTCACGTGCGCTACGCCACCAAGGGCACGGCGTCGAACGAGGAGGAGATGCAGCCGTTCTACGTGAACGCGCCGTACGGCATCATCCTCATCCACAATGGCAACCTCACCAACACGCGTGAACTCACGGCCGACATGGCCAAGCGCGACCGCCGTCACCTGAACTCCTCGAGCGACACCGAGCTGCTGCTGAACGTGCTCGCCGGCGAACTGCAGAACACGACCTCGACCGTCGACCTCGACCCCGAGCGCATCTTCGAAGCAGTCGCCCGCACGCACGAGCGCATCGAGGGCGCCTACGCCGTGATCGCCGTGATCGCCGGATACGGTCTGCTCGCGTTCCGTGACCCGTTCGGCATCCGCCCCCTGATCCTCGGTCGCCGTCCCTCCACCGTCCCCGGTGCGGAAGGGCGCGACGAGTGGGTCGTCGCGAGCGAGTCGCTCGTGCTGGAGAACGGCGACTACGAGGTCGTCCGCGAGGTCGAGCCCGGCGAGGCCGTGTTCATCACGAACGACGGCGAGCTGTTCACCAAGCAGTGCGCGACGGAGACGCACCTGGCTCCGTGCGCGTTCGAGTACGTCTACCTCGCCCGACCCGACTCCGTGATGAACGGCATCTCGGTCTACGAGTCGCGTCTGCGGATGGGCGACAAGCTCGCGGACACGATCGCGAAGCACGTCCCGATGGACAAGATCGACGTGGTCATGCCGATCCCGGACTCGTCCCGTCCGGCAGCCATGGAGGTCGCCCGCAAGCTCGGCATCGAGTACCGCGAGGGCTTCTACAAGAACCGCTACGTCGGCCGGACCTTCATCATGCCGGGGCAGGCGGTGCGCAAGAAGAGCGTGCGCCAGAAGCTCAACGCCATGTCCACGGAGTTCCAGGGCAAGAACGTGCTGCTGATCGACGACTCGATCGTGCGCGGGACGACCTCGAAGGAGATCATCCAGATGGCGCGGGACGCCGGGGCCGCCTCGGTGACCTTCGCCTCCGCGGCTCCGCCCGTGCGCCACCCGCACGTCTACGGGATCAACATGCCCTCGCGCCACGAGCTCATCGCGCACGGGCGGACCATTCCGGAGATCGCGGAGGAGCTCGGCTGTGACCACCTCGTCTACCAGGAGGTCGAGGACCTCAAGGCCGCGATCACCGAGGGCTCCGTTCTGGAGGACCTCGACATGAGCTGCTTCGACGGCCGCTACGTCACCGGCACCGTGTCCGACGAGTACCTGGCGTGGGTGGAGGGGTCGCAGACCTCTTGATGTCCGGGTCCCCGAACTCGTCGATGGGGCGCCCGCTCTGGCAGGGTCGGGCTCTCGCGCTGATCGGGATCGTGCTCGTCGCGTTCTCCCTGCGGTCTGCGGTGGCCTCGTTGTCCCCGGTGCTCGATCACGTGGCCGCCGACTTCCCCGTGTCGCCGGTGGTCGTCGGCCTGATCGGGGCGGCGCCGCCGGTCTGCTTCGCCCTGTTCGGCCTGCTCACTCCGCTGTTCGAGCGGCGGTTCGGCCTCGAGCGGATGGCCGTCTCGGCGATCGTGCTCATGGCGGCCGGGATGCTGTTGCGCGGTCTCGCGCCGGACTCCTGGACGCTGCTCGCGGCGACAGCAGTGGTGTTCGCGGGCGTCGGGTCCGGCAACGTGCTGCTGCCGCCCCTGGTGAAGAAGTACTTCCCCGACCGTCTCGGCGTCATGATGACCGCGTACTCGACCACGCTGGCCGCTTCGACGTTCCTGCCGCCGCTGGTCGCCGTGCCGGTCGCCGACTCGCTCGGCTGGCGGGTCTCGCTCGGCATGTGGGGAGTGGTCGCGGCGCTGGCCCTGGTGCCGTGGGTCACGCTCCTCATCCGCAGCCGCTCCGCGGACGACCGGCCGATGCCGACCGAGCTCCTGGTGCCGGATCCGACCGACGGGGTCGACGACGTGCGCGACGCGGTCGCCGCCTCCACCGGTCCGATCACGACGCAGTCGGCCAGCCCGCAGGTGTTCCGTCGGCTCTGGCGACTTCCGCTCGCCTGGGCGCTGGCTCTGGTCTTCGGCACGTCATCGACCATGGCCTATGTGTCGTTCGCCTGGCTTCCCACGATGCTCGTCGACATCGGCGGGGTCACTCCCGCGACGGCCGGGTTCCTGCTGTCGCTGTTCGCGCTGATCGGGCTGCCGTGCTCGATGCTGGTGCCGATCCTGGTCGTGCGGTTCCAGGCCACCCGGCCGCTGTTCTTCGTCGCGGTCGGCGCGGGACTGGTCGGTCTTCTCGGGCTCCTGTTCGCACCGACCGTGGCGCTGCCGCTCTGGGTCAGCATCTTCGGTCTCACCGCCATCATGTTCCCGCTCAGTCTCGTGCTGCTCAGCATCCGAGCGCGCACCCCCGAGAGCGCGGTCGCCCTCAGCGGCTTCGTGCAGAGCTTCGGCTACGCGATCGCGGCGGTCTTCCCGCTGCTGGTCGGGATGCTCCACGAGACCACGGGAGGGTGGCAGGTGCCGCTCCTCGTCGTCGGCGCGGTGCTCGTGGTGTCGATCCCTGCCGGGATCGTCGCGGGTCGTCGGCGCACGGTCGAGGACGAGTGGGAGCGCCGGCACGGGCGCTGGTGAACTCCGTCAGCGACGGGCGCGCGGCGGCGCGGTGGACGACCGGACGATGAGCTGCGGATCGGTCGAGGGCACCTCGCCGAGCGCCTCATGACCCTCGATCTGGGCGATGAGGCGCAGGGCGGCCGCGCGGCCCATCGCCTCGAAGGGCTGACGGACGGTCGTCAGGGCGGGTGAGGCGTAGGCGGCGAGGGCGATGTCGTCGACGCTCACCACCGAGACGTCCTCCGGCACGCTGCGGCCGGCCTCGTGCAGCGCGCGGATGAGTCCGAAGGCCATCTCGTCGCTGCTGACGAACACGGCCGTCACCTCCGGGATCGCCGCGATCGTGCGCCCTGCGCGGTACCCCGATTCGGGAGTCCAGTCGCCCGGGATGACCGGCGGGGGTGCGATGCCGCGATCGCGCAGCGTCTGCTCCCAGGCCTCGCTGCGCTGCTGGGTCTCTGTCCAGTAGTCGTCTCCCGAGACATGCCACACGGTCTCGTGCCCCAGGTCGAGCAGATGCTCGACGGCCAGTCGCGCGATCGCCCTCTGGTCGACCGCGAGCGGGGCGTTCTCGTCGAGCGAGGTGCGCTCGCTCCGGGTCGCGGGGGTCCGTTCGGTGCGGGTCTTCATCGCCGGACTCTCCAGCTCGACCGGCACACCGAGGATGATGCCCTCCGCGCCCTGGCGTTCCAGGCGATCGAACGCCTCCAGGAACGACTCCGCTGAGGCGTGGTCGGCGACGGCCGCGGTGGTCACGGTGTAGCCGTTCGCCGCCGCGGCCTGCTGGATGCCGACGCCGAGCGCGGCGGAGGAGTACCGGTCGGTGGACACCACGATGACGCCGAGCACCCGCGTGCGCCCGGAGGCGAGCGATGCGGCGGCGGCGTGCACCCGATAGCCGAGCTCCTCGACGGCGGCGAGCACGCGCTTGGCGGTGTCCGGCCGCACGTTGTCCTGCCCGGACATGACGCGCGAGACCGTCTGGGTCGAGACTCCGGCGAGCTGGGCGACGTCGACCTGGCTGGGGGCGCGGTCGTCTCTCGGGCGACGAGGTGACATGTGCCCAATGGTAGCGATCAATCGGCGGAAAATCGGGAGGCGAGCACATCGGCGATGCGATAATGTGAACGCAAACACTCGTGCTTGGAGCGCTATGCCTGACCTTCTCGCCTCGGCTCACGACGGCTCTTCCCTCGCTGTCGTCGCCCCGGCCTCCGCGGCGCCGATCGGCGCGCCGGCCCTGTCCTGGCGCGACGGGGAGATCCTTCGCGACGGCGTCGCTCATCGCATCCTCGCGGGCTCCATCCACTACTTCCGCGTGCACCCCGACCTCTGGGAGGACCGGCTCCGGCGACTCGCGGCGATGGGCGCGAACACGGTCGACACCTACGTCGCCTGGAACTTCCACGAGCGCGTCGAGGGTGACATCCGCTTCGATGGATGGCGCGATGTCGAGCGGTTCATCCGGCTCGCCGGGGAGGTCGGACTCGACGTCTTCCTGCGTCCCAGCCCGTACATCTGCGCGGAATGGTCGAACGGCGGGATCCCCTTCTGGGTGTCCGGTCGGGTGGCCGCCCTCCGCACCAGCGATGCCGACTTCCTCGCCGCGGTCGATGCGTGGTACGACGAGCTCATCCCGCGACTCGTCCCGCTCCAGGCGTCGCACGGGGGACCGATCGTCGCGATCCAGGTCGAGAACGAGTACGGCTCGTTCGGCAGCGATGCGGCGTACCTGGCCCACCTGAGCGAGGGACTGCGTCGGCGCGGCATGGTGGAGATGCTCACGACCGCCGACGGCATCACCCCCGACATGATCGCGCACGGCAGTGTCCCCGGGGCGATGACGACGTTCACCTTCGGAACCGGCGTCCCGGTCGCCGCAGCTCTGCGTCGTGAGGGCGAGGCTCTGATGTGCAGCGAACTCTGGGGCGGCTGGTTCGATCACTGGGGCGAGCGGCATCACGTCCGGTCCGCCGACAGCATGGGCGGCACCGTCCGCGAGCTGCTCGACGAGGGCGGTTCGGTCAGCCTGTACATGGCGCACGGCGGCACGAACTTCGGGCTGTGGAACGGCGCCAATCACGACGAGGTGCTGCAGCCGACCGTCACGAGCTACGACTCGGATGCGCCGATCGGGGAGGACGGCACGCTGGGCGAGAAGTTCCATGCGCTGCGTGCGCTGTTCGCGCCCTTCCATTCCGGAGAGCTCCCGCCCGTGCCGCCGCAGCCCCGACGTCAGCGTGCTGCTTCGACCGCGCTGGAGCCCGTGGCGTCGCTGCTCGATGTCGTCCGCGCGACCCCTGCCGTCGGAGAGCCGTCGCCTCGGCCGCTGACCTTCGAGCAGCTCGGCGCAGAGGACGGGCTGGTGGCCTACGAGGCCGAGGTGTCCTTCCCGGAGGACGCGACGCTCACAGTCGACGGCCTGCACGATCGCGCCGTCGTCTTCCTCGACGACCGGCGCCTCGGCGTGCTCGAACGAGACGGTCAGACGACCCTCGCTCTTCCCGTCGAGGGCGGCGGCGGGCGGCTCACGCTCCTGGTGGAGAGCCTCGGGCGCATCAACTACGGCCCGTACACCGGTGAAGGCAAGGGCATCATGGGCGGCGTGATGATCGGACGGCGCTTCGTGAACGGCTGGATGCATCGCGCCATCCCCCAGACGGCTCCTGGCCTCGTCGGAGCGGGCGGAGACGACGGCGCCGCCGTCGCGTCGTT
>Ga0172374_1001952_pt1 | contig 13442 bp, 23 predicted proteins | sample LakKiv3m_FD_114536 | JGI IMG/M metagenome (GOLD analysis project Ga0172374, IMG submission 114536) | Freshwater microbial communities from Kabuno Bay, South-Kivu, Congo - kab_092012_10.3m | ecosystem: Environmental > Aquatic > Freshwater > Lake | place: Democratic Republic of the Congo... | reverse complement strand
TCGACTCGGTCGACGGCTTCGAAGTGGGCCAGGAGATCACGGTCGACATGCTCGCCGCCGGCGAGAAGGTCGACGTGACCGCGGTCAGCCGTGGTAAGGGCTTCGCCGGCACGATGAAGCGTCACAACTTCGCCGGTCAGGGCGCCAGCCACGGTAACCACAAGCACCACCGTGCGCCCGGCTCCATCGGCCAGTGCAGCTTCCCCGGCCGCGTGTTCAAGGGCCTGAAGATGTCGGGTCACATGGGCCACGAGCAGGTCACCACCCTCAACCTCGAGGTCGTGCAGGCCGACGTGGAGCGCAATCTGCTGCTCGTGAAGGGCTCGGTCCCGGGCCCCAACGGTGGCGTCGTCATCGTCCGCAACGCTGTGAAGGGGAAGTGATGAGCACCGTCACCCTCAAGACCCGCGACGGCAAGGATGCCGGCTCGCTCGAGCTCGACGCCGATGTGTTCGGCGTCCAGCCCAACGTGCCGGTCATGCACCAGGTCGTCACCGCTCAGCTCGCTGCTCGCCGCAGCGGTACGCAGAGCACCAAGACCCGCGCCGAGGTCTCCGGCGGCGGCAAGAAGCCGTTCAAGCAGAAGGGCACGGGCAACGCCCGTCAGGGCTCGACCCGTTCGCCGCACTTCAGCGGTGGTGGCGTCGCCCTCGGCCCGAAGCCGCGCAAGTACGGCCAGAAGACCCCGAAGAAGATGGTGAAGCTCGCCCTCCGTTCGGCGCTCTCCGACCGTGCCGCCGACGGCAAGGTCGTCGTCGTCGACAGCTGGGACTTCGCCACGCCGAAGACGAAGGACGCCAAGGCTGCGCTCGCCGCGCTGGGTGTCGAGGGCAAGGCGCTCGTGGTGGTCGACGTGAACGACACGAACACCATCCGCAGCTTCCTCAACCTGCCGTCGGTGCAGCTCATCGAGGTCAACGAGCTCAACGCGTACGACGTGCTGTGCAGCGACTGGGTGATCTTCTCGAAGGCCACCCTCCCCGGTGAGGTCGCCGAGGCCGCCCCGGCCAAGAAGCCCGCCAAGAAGGCTGCCGCCAAGAAGGCCGATGCGGCCGACGCAGCCGACGAGGCCAGCGAAGCAAAGGACGCTGAGTGATGAAGGATCCCCGCGACATCATCCTGGCACCCGTGGTGTCGGAGAAGAGCTACGCCCTCATCGAGCAGGGCGTCTACACGTTCAAGGTGCACCCGAGCGCCAGCAAGCCCGAGATCAGCGACGCCGTCGAGGCGATCTGGGGCGTGCAGGTGCTGAAGGTCAACACCCTCAATCGCAAGGGCAAGGTCACGCGCGCACGCCGCGCCGGCCGCGCCGGCAGCAAGCCCGACACCAAGCGGGCCATCGTCACCCTGGCAGCGGGCAATGAGATCCCGCTGTTCGAGAACTGAGGCGCACCATCATGGCCATTCGTTCCCGTAAGCCCACGAGCGCCGGTCGTCGTTTCCAGACCAGCAGCACGTTCGGCGAGATCACCAAGACCACGCCGGAGCGCACGCTCACGGCGCCGCTCACCAAGAGCGGTGGTCGCAACGTGTACGGCCGCAAGACGGCTCGCCACCGCGGTGGCGGCCACAAGCGCCAGTACCGTCAGATCGACTTCAAGCGCGTCAAGGACGGCGTGACCGCCAAGGTCGCCGCCATCGAGTACGACCCGAACCGCACCTGCCGCATCGCCCTGCTGCACTACGCCGACGGCGAGAAGGCCTACATCCTGGCGCCGAAGGGCCTCAAGGTGGGCGACCACGTGCAGAGCGGTCACGGCTCCGACATCAAGCCCGGCAACGCGATGCCGATGCGCTACATCCCCGTCGGTACCACCATCCACAACGTCGAGCTGCGCCCCGGTCAGGGCGGCAAGATCGGCCGTTCGGCCGGCATGGCCGTGCAGCTCGTCGCCAAGGAGGGCGAGTTCGCCACCGTGCGTCTGCCCAGCACCGAGATGCGCCGCGTGCTCATCGACTGCCGCGCCACCATCGGTGAGGTCGGCAACAGCGAGCACGAGCTCATCAAGATCGGCAAGGCCGGTCGCAACCGCTGGAAGGGCGTTCGCCCGCAGACCCGTGGTGTGGCCATGAACCCGGTCGACCACCCGCTCGGTGGTGGCGAGGGCCGCACCTCTGGTGGTCGTCCCGCCGTCTCGCCCTGGGGCAAGCCCGAGGGTGTGCGCACCCGCAACACCAACAAGCCGTCGCAGAAGCTCATCGTGCGCCGTCGCCGCACGTCGAAGGGCCGGAGGTAATCGCCCATGTCCCGCAGCCTGAAGAAGGGCCCGTTCGTCGACGACCACCTGCTGAAGAAGGTCGACGCACAGAACGCAGCCGGCGAGCGCAAGGTCATCAAGACCTGGAGCCGTCGCAGCACCATCATCCCCGACATGGTCGGTCACACCATCGCCGTCCACGACGGTCGCAAGCACGTGCCGGTGTACGTCACCGAGAGCATGGTCGGTCACAAGCTGGGTGAGTTCAGCCCCACTCGTACCTTCAAGTACCACGCCGGCCAGGAGAAGAACTCGAAGGGACGCCGCTGATGACCGGCCCGAAGCTCAACGAGAAGTCGTTCGTCGCAGGCGAGCGCAGCGGCACCAAGGCCAGCGCCCTCTACGTGCGCATGTCGGCCAGCAAGGTGCGCGCCGTGCTCGACCTCATCCGCGACCTCCCCGTGCGCCGCGCCGACGAGGTGCTGCAGTTCACCGACAAGGAAGCTGCCCGCGTCGTCCGCAAGGTGCTCGCCAGCGCCGTGGCCAATGCCGTCCACAACGACGAGCAGGACGCCGAGGAGCTGTACGTGAAGGCGGCGTTCGCCGACGAGGGTCCCACCCTCAAGCGCTTCACGCCCCGCGCCCGTGGCCGCGCCGGCCGCATCAACAAGCGCACCGCGCACATCACCGTCGTGGTCGACCGTCTCGACGACGATCGCATCGAGATCGTGCAGGCACGTGAGGCTCGTCGCACCGCCGCCGGCCGTCGTCGTGTCGCCGCCGGTGGCACCGCCGCCAGCCGCAAGGCCCGCGTCGAGCGCAGCCGTACGAAGGCCCAGGGCCTGAAGGCGGGCGAGACCAGCGAGGCCACCGAGTCCACCGTCACCGAGGCCACCGAGGCCGAGGAGTTGGTCGACCAGGTCGAGGCCACCGAGGTCGAGGCCGACGAAGTGGAGGCCGTCGAGGCCGCCGACGCCACCGACGAGGCCACCGAGGCCGAGGAGAGCAACTGATCATGGGTCAGAAGATCAACCCCTATGGTTTCCGCCTCGGTGTCACCACCGAGTGGAAGAGCCGCTGGTTCAGCGAGCGCGACTACAAGAACTACCTCACCGAGGACTGGAAGATCCGCAAGGCCCTGATGGCCAAGCTGGAGTCCGCTGCCGTGAGCCGCATCGAGATCGAGCGCACCCGCGACAAGGTCCGCGTCGACATCCACACGGCCCGCCCCGGCATCGTCATCGGTCGTCGTGGCGCCCAGGCCGACGAGCTCCGTGCGCTGCTCACCCAGATCACCGGCAACCCGAAGGTGCAGCTCAACATCGTCGAGATCAAGAGCCCCGAGCTCGACGCTGCGCTGATCGCCCAGGGTGTGGCCGACCAGCTGGTCAACCGCATCGCCTTCCGTCGTGCCATGAAGCGCGCCGTGCAGAACGCACAGAAGGCGGGCGCCCTCGGCATCCGCGTGCAGTGCTCGGGCCGTCTCGGCGGCGCCGAGATGAGCCGTACCGAGTGGTACCGCGAAGGCCGTGTGCCGCTGCACACGCTCCGCGCCGACATCGACTACGGCATGCGCGAGGCTCGCACCTCCAGCGGTCGCGTCGGTGTGAAGGTGTGGATCTACAAGGGCGACATCGTCCCCTACAAGGCCCAGACCGAGGACAAGGTCACCCGTGAGGCCGCGATGGCCGTCGGCGAGACCGCCGGCATGCCGGCCGCCCGCAAGGTCGTGTCGTCGGGCGCTCGCAAGAAGAGCGACGAGCCCGAGCTCGAGGCCGCACCGCTCGTCAAGGAAGCCGATCCCGAGCTGGAGAAGCTGCTCGACGAGGAAGAAGAGATCGCCCGTCGCACCCATGGTGCGGCGCACGAGGCCCCGCACTTCCGTGGGGAGGACTGATTCACCATGTTGATGCCCCGTAAAGTCGCACACCGCAAGCACCACCGCGGCCGCATGACCGGCATGTCGAAGGGCGGCAACGAGCTGGCCTTCGGTGAGTACGGCATCCAGGCGCTCGAGCCGGGTTGGCTCACCGCCCGCCAGATCGAAGCCGCACGTATCGCCATGACCCGAGCCATCAAGCGTGGTGGCAAGGTGTGGATCAACATCTTCCCCGACAAGCCCGTCACGAAGAAGCCGGCCGAGACCCGCATGGGTTCCGGCAAGGGCAACCCGGAGTTCTGGGTGGCCGTCGTGAAGCCGGGCCGCGTGCTCTTCGAGCTCTCGTTCCCCAACGAGGAGACCGCCAAGGCGGCCCTCAACAAGGCGATCCAGAAGCTGCCGATCAAGGCGCGCATCATCACCCGTGAGGAGATGTTCTGATGGCACGTTCCAACACCGAACTCAAGGAAATGGATCTGGGCGCCCTCGTCGAGGAACTGCGCGCCACCAAGCAGGAGGCGCTCAACCTCCGCTTCCGCAACGCCACCGGCCAGCTCGACAACAACGCCGAGATCCGCAAGGTGAAGCGCCAGATCGCCCGTATCAACACCCACATCCGCGCACGTGAGATCGCGCTGGCAGAGGCAGGCAAGTGATGGCCGAGACAATCAACGAGCGCAACACCCGCAAGGTCCGTGAGGGCCTCGTGGTGTCGAACAAGATGGACAAGACCGCGGTCGTGGCCGTCATCGAGCGCGTGCGTCACCCGAAGTACGCGAAGTTCGTGCTGCGCACCAAGAAGCTGTACGCGCACGACGAGACCAACGACGTGAACGTGGGCGACAAGGTCCGCGTCATGGAGACCCGCCCGCTCAGCAAGAACAAGCGCTGGCGCGTCGTGGAAGTGCTGGAGCGTGCCAAGTGATCCAACAGGAATCCCGTCTCCGCGTCGCCGACAACAGCGGCGCCAAGGAAGTGCTCTGCATCAAGGTGCTCGGCGGCACGCGCCGTCGGTACGCCTCGATCGGTGACATCTTCGTCGCCACGGTGAAGGACGCCATCCCCGGCGCCGCCGTGAAGAAGGGCGACGTCGTCAAGTGCGTGGTCGTGCGCACGAAGAAGGAGAAGCGCCGCCCGGACGGCAGCTACATCCGCTTCGACGAGAACGCCGCCGTCATCATCAAGGACGACCTCACGCCGCGTGGCACGCGCATCTTCGGCCCAGTCGGCCGTGAGCTGCGCGACAAGAAGTTCATGCGCATCGTGTCGCTGGCCCCGGAGGTGCTGTGACCATGAAGCTCAAGAAGGGCGACACCGTCGTCGTCATCGCCGGCAAGGACAAGGGCGTCGAGGGTGAGGTCGTACAGGTCTTCCCGAAGACGAACAAGGTCATCGTCAACGGCGTCAACACCGCCAAGAAGCACAGCAAGCCCAGCCGTGGCAACCAGCAGGGCGGCATCATCGACCGCGACATGCCGGTCGATGCGTCGAACGTGATGCTCGTGCACAAGGGCAAGCCCACTCGCGTGGGGTACCAGACCAACGCCGACGGCACCAAGGTGCGCGTCGCCAAGCGCACCGGTGAGGTGATCGCATGAGCACGGACACCACCACGGTCCCCCGTCTCAAGACCCGTTACAACGACGAGATCGCAGCGGCGCTCAAGGAGCAGCTCGAGCTCGGCAACGTGATGCAGGTCCCGCGTCTCGAGAAGATCGTCATCAACATGGGTGTCGGCAAGGCCACTCAGCAGCCGTCGCTGCTCGAGGGTGCCGTCGCCGACCTCACCAAGATCAGCGGCCAGAAGCCCATCATCACCAAGGCCGGCACGTCCATCGCGTCGTTCAAGCTGCGTGAGGGTCAGAGCATCGGCTGCAAGGTCACGTTGCGCGGCGATCGCATGTGGGAGTTCCTCGACCGCCTCATCGCTGTCGCCATCCCGCGTATCCGCGACTTCCGCGGCCTGCCGGCGCAGAGCTGGGACGGCCGGGGCAACTACACGTTCGGTCTCACCGACCAGACGGTGTTCCCCGAGATCGATTACGACAAGATCGACGCGAACCGCGGCATGGACATCACCATCGTCACCACGGCCACCACCAACGAACAGGGCAAGGCCCTGCTCGACGCCTTCGGTTTCCCCTTCAAGAAGGGTGCCGACGGCGAGGCCGCCCCGAAGAAGAAGCGTCGCGGACCGGTCCGCGGCGGTAAGGGCGCCAAGGCCCCGGCGAAGAAGAAGAAGTAGGAGAGGGCACCGCAATGGCAAAGAAGTCGTTGATCAACAAGGCGAACGCCACCCCGAAGTACAAGGTGCGCGGGTACACGCGTTGCCGCCGCTGCGGGCGTGCTCGCTCGGTGTTCCGTAAGTTCGGCCTGTGCCGCGTGTGCCTCCGTGAGATGGCCCACGCCGGCGAAATCCCTGGCGTCACCAAGGCCAGTTGGTGAGGAGAGAAGATGCTCACTGATCCCATCGCCGACATGCTCACCCGAGTCCGCAACGCCAATACGGCGATGCACGACGAGGTGCGCATGCCCGCTTCCAAGCAGAAGGTCGCACTGGCCGCCATCCTCGAGAAGGAGGGCTACATCTCGGGGTACTCCGTGGCGCCCGCCACCTCGGGTCCCGGCGAGGTGCTCACCATCTCGATGAAGTACTCGAACGATCGTCGCCGCACCATCTCCGGTCTGCGCCGCATCTCCACCCCCGGCCTGCGGATCTACCGCAAGAGCACCGAGGTCCCGCGCGTCCTCGGTGGCCTGGGTGTGGCCGTCCTGTCCACCAGCCAGGGGCTGATGACCGACCGCGAAGCGCGCAAGCGCAACGTGGGCGGCGAAGTCCTCTGCTACGTGTGGTGAGAAAGAGGATTCGTCATGTCTCGTATCGGTAAGGCACCCATCGCCGTGCCCGGCGGCGTCGACATCGCCATCGACGGCGCGCAGGTCACCGTCAAGGGCCCCAAGGGCACCCTCTCGCGTGGCATCCCCGGCGCCATCACGGTCCGCCAGGAGGAGTCGCAGCTCATCGTCGAGCGCCCGAACGACGAGCGGCAGAACCGCTCGCTGCACGGCCTCACCCGCACCCTCGTCAGCAACATGGTCGTCGGTGTCACCGACGGCTTCTCGAAGGAGCTCGAGATCATCGGCGTCGGTTACCGCGCCGAGGCCCTCAGCCCCACGCAGCTGCGCCTCGCGCTGGGTTTCAGCCACCCCGTGGTGATGGATGCCCCCGAGGGCATCACCTTCGAAGTGCCGACGCAGACCCGTGTCATCGTCAAGGGCATCGACAAGGAAGTCGTCGGCCAGGTGGCCGCCAACATTCGCGCCGTCCGCAAGCCCGAGCCCTACAAGGGCAAGGGTGTGCGGTACCTCGGCGAGAAGGTCCTGCGCAAGGCCGGCAAGACCGGTAAGAAGTGAGCGGAGAGAACTCATGAGCAACGTCGCACAGAAGCGCCGCAACGGTCGCATCATCCGCCACCGCCGGGTCCGCAAGAAGATCCACGGCACCGCGGCCCGCCCGCGCCTGGCCGTGTACCGGTCCAACAAGCACCTCATCCTGCAGGTCATCGACGACGAGAGCGGCCGCACCCTGGTGTCGGCCACCACCAACGAAGCGTCGTTCCGCAGCGATTCCGCCGGTGGCAACGTGGCTGCAGCCACCCGCCTCGGTCAGCTCGTCGCCGAGCGCGCCAAGGCCGCCGGTATCGACAAGGTCGTGTTCGATCGTGGTGGCTACGCCTACCACGGCCGTATCGCCGCAGTTGCCACTGCGGCCCGTGAAGCAGGTTTGGAGTTCTGATGGCCGGTCCCTCGAATTACGGCAACAACCGCAACGAAGAGCGGGCACCCGATCCGATGGGGCTGCGCGAGTCGCGCGTCATCACCATCAACCGCGTCGCCAAGGTCGTCAAGGGCGGTCGTCGCTTCTCGTTCACCGCCCTCGTGGTGGTCGGCGACGGCAACGGTCGCGTCGGCCTCGGCTACGGCAAGGCGAAGGAAGTGCCGCTGGCCATCCAGAAGGGCACCGAAGAGGCGAAGAAGAACCTCTTCGAGGTCCCGCTGGCCGGCAGCACCATCACCCACCCGATCATCGGCATCAACTCGGCCGGCCGCGTGCTCATGAAGCCCGCTGCCCCCGGTACGGGTGTCATCGCCGGTGGTGCCGCTCGCATCATCCTGGAAGAGGCCGGCGTCCACGACGTGCTCTGCAAGTCGCTCGGCTCGGCCAACGCCATCAACGTGGCTCGCGCCACCATCAACGGCCTCAAGTCGCTCCAGCGTCCCGACGAGGTGGCGGCCCGCCGTGGCCTCCCGGCCGACGAGTTCGTGCCCAAGGGCATGCTCAAGGCCTACGAGGATCGCAAGAAGCAGATCGCAGCAGGGGAGACCCACTGATGACTTCCGAGAAGACCCTCACCGTCACCCAGGTGCGTTCGGCCATCGGCAACAAGCCGAAGAACCGTGGCACCCTGCGCGCCCTCGGCCTGCGCAAGATCGGTGACACCAACACCCTTCCCGACCGTCCCGAGATCCGCGGGATGATCGCCCGCATCCCGCACCTCATCGAGGTGTCGGAAAACACGGAGAGCTGACATGCGCGTCGACGAACTTTCCCCCGCACCGGGGTCCAACAAGGCCAAGAAGCGCGTCGGTCGCGGCATCGGCGGCAAGGGCGGCAAGACCGCCGGCGCCGGTACCAAGGGCCAGCACTCGCGTGGTCGCGGCAAGGTCGCTCGCGGTTTCGAAGGTGGCCAGATGCCCCTCAAGCAGCGCGTGCCGAAGCTGAAGGGCTTCAACAACCCGTTCCGCGTGGAGTACAGCCCCGTGAACCTCGACCAGATCGAGGCCATCGGTCAGGCCGAGGTGAACCCCGAGGTGCTCGTCGCCACGGGTCTGGTGCGCAAGAACACGTTCGTGAAGGTGCTCGCCCGCGGCGAGATCACCACGGCCGTGCACGTCACGGCGCACGCCGTGTCGAAGGCCGCTGACGCAGCCATCACCGCCGCAGGCGGTAGCGTCACGCTCCTGCCGCTGCCGTTCAAGCAGGGCCGTCCGCCTGTCAAGGGCAACCAGTTCACCAACCGCTGATCTGACCTCGAGCTCCTCGGAGCCCGACCTCGACCCCTGCTGGGAGCCAGCCTGTGTTCTCCAACCTGAAGAACGTCTTCCGGGTACCCGACCTGCGGAACAAGATCTTGTTCCTGATGGCGATGGTGGCGCTCTACCGCCTCGGTAACGCTGTCCGCGTGCCGGGCATCGACCGCGACGCCGTGGCGCAGTTCAAGGAAGGCGTGCAGTCGCAGGGCGCGCTCGGCTTCCTCGACATGTTCTCGGGTGGTGCCTTCGGCAGTTTCAGCATCTTCGCGCTCGGCATCATGCCGTACATCACGGCCAGCATCATCATGCAGGTCCTCGGTGTGGTCATCCCGAAGCTCGAGAAGTTGCAGCAGGAGGGCGCGGTCGGTCAGCGCAAGATCACGCAGTACACGCGTTATCTCGCCATCGGCATCGCCACGTTGCAGGCCACGGCTCTCACGTTCATCTTCGGCAACGGCAACGGCAACGCCTTCTTCGGCGCGGCGCAGCGCCTGCCGCAGAACATCAAGCTGCTGCCCGACGGCATGTGGCCGCGTGGCTACCTGGTCATCCTCACGCTCGTGGGTGGTACCGCCGCGCTGATGTGGATCGGCGAGCTCATCAGCCAGCGCGGCATCGGCAACGGCATGTCGATGATCATCTTCGCCTCGGTCGTCAGCGGCCTGCCGTTCGGCTACTACGCGATCTTCCTCGAGGAGGGCTGGCTGCCCTTCACCCTGTTGCTCATCATGAGCATCGGCATCGTCATCGCCGTGGTCAGGGTGGAGTTGGCACAACGGCGCATCCCCGTGCAGTTCGCGAAGCGCGTGGTCGGTCGGCGGATGTACGGCGGCCAGAGCACCTACATCCCGCTGAAGGTGAACCAGAGCGGTGTGGTGCCCATCATCTTCGCCAGCTCCATCCTGTTGTTGCCGGTGCTGCTCAGCAACCTGCTCGGCAGTTCCAGCGAGGGTTCGTGGCGCTACGAGGTCCAGCAGTGGGTCGACACCTATCTGGTGAACAGCCAGAACTGGGTGTACATCTCGCTCTTCGCGCTGATGATCGTGGCGTTCGCCTACTTCTACAACAGCATCGCCTTCGACCCCATCCGCCAGGCCGACCAGATCCGGCGCCAGGGTGGCTTCATCCCCGGTGTGCGCCCCGGTCCGCAGACCGAGCGCTATCTGGCGAAGGCGGTCAACCGCATCACCCTGCCGGGTGCAGTGTTCGTGGCCGTCATCGCCATCCTGCCGTACATCCTGCTGTGGGCCTTCGGTGTGCAGAACTTCCCGTTCGCCGGCACCACCGTGCTCATCGCCGTGGGTGTGGCGCTCGAGTTGATGCGCCAGATCGACAGCCAGCTGATGCTGCGCAACTACGAGGGCTTCCTGAAGTGATCCCGGGCGCCCGGCTGATCCTGCTCGGGCGCCAAGGCGCTGGCAAGGGCACACAGTGCGTGCGACTGTCGCGCCACTTCGTCGTCCCGCACATCAGCACCGGCGACACCCTGCGCGCGGCGGTGCGTGAGGGCACCGAGCTCGGCGCGATGGCCAAGCGGGTGATGGACGAAGGCGGTCTGGTCAGCGACGAGATCATGGTGGGCATCGTCCGCGAGCGGCTGCTGCAGCCCGACGCGCTCGGCCGTGGGTACATCCTCGACGGGTTCCCGCGCACCGTGCCGCAGGCCGAGGCGCTCGACGACATCACCGCCGAACTGCCCATCGACGTCGTGCTCGACCTCGATGTACCGCGCGAACTGGTGCTGGAGCGGCTCTCGGCACGTCGGGTCTGTCGCGACTGCGGCACCAACTATGTCGCTCGTGGCGGTGAGCATCTGCCGTGGATCTGCGAGGTGTGCGGTGGCGACGTGATGCACCGCGACGACGACACCCCCGAGGCCATCGATCACCGCCTCGACCTCTACGAGCAGCAGACCTCGCCGCTCATCGAGTACTACAGCCGCAACGGCCGCCTCGCGGTCATCGACGGTGTCGGCCACCCCGACGAGGTGTTCCGCCGGCTCACCCAGGCGGTCGACGCCGCTCGCCGAGTGATCTGATGGCACGCTTCGGTCGCAGCGGCATCCCGCGACGCACGGCCGACGAACTCCGCCACATGCGCGCCGCGGGGCGCGTGGTCGCCGAGATGCACTCCGTCATCCGCGCCGCAGCCCGGCCAGGTGTCACCACGTTGCACCTCGACCGGCTTGCTCGCGATGTCATCGAACGGCGCAGCGCGACGTCGAACTTCTTCGGGTACCACGGGTTCCCCGCAACCATCTGCACGTCAGTCAACGACGAGGTCGTCCACGGCATCCCCTCCGACCGAGTGCTGCTCGACGGCGACGTCCTGTCGGTCGACTGCGGTGCCATCGTCAACGGTTGGCACGGCGACGCAGCGTTCACGATGGGCGTCGGCACCATCAGCACCGAGGCGCAGCGGTTGATCGACACCGCCGAGTCAGCGCTCGATGCCGCCATCGAGCAGATGCGCCCGATGCGCACGCTCGGCGACCTGGGCCATGCCATCCAGACCGTGGTCGCGAAGGCCGGGTACGGCAGCCCTCGCGACTTCTGCGGTCACGGCATCGGTACCGCGATGCACGAGGATCCCGATGTCGAGAACCGCGGCCGGCCCGGTCGTGGCCTCGCCCTGCAGCAGGGTGTGGTGCTGGCCATCGAACCGATGCTCATCGCCGGAGGCGACGACGGCGTCCGCCAGTTGCGCGACGGTTGGACGGTGGTCACCGCCGACGGGTCGCTCGCTGCGCACGCCGAGCACACCGTGCTCGTCGGTGAGCACGGCCCCGAGATCCTCACGCTCCCGTAGCGTCGGTGCGGATCAGCGCGTGGCGGCGCCGTCGCGTACCACGACGGCGCCGTCGAACACGGTGTGCCGCACCTTGCCGCGCACGGTGCGCCCGGCATACGGCGTGTTGCGACTCTTGCTGGCCAGGTTCGCCGGCACGACGGTCCATTCCGCGGCGGGGTCGAACACGGCGAGGTTCGCCGGCTCACCCGCCCGCACCGGACGCCCGTGACGGTCGGCGACTCCGGCGATCGCGGCCGGGTTCCAGCTCAGCAGCGCCAGCACGCGCTGGAGGGGCAGCCCGAGTTCGCTGATGGCCAGCGCCAATGCCGTCTCCAGACCGAGCATTCCAGGGGGTGCCTGGTCGAGCGGCGCCTCCTTGGTGTGCGGCGCGTGGGGTGCGTGGTCGGTGGCGATCGCGTCGATGGTGCCGTCGGCGAGACCGGCCTTCAGGGCGGCGATGTCGGCGGCGGTGCGCAGCGGCGGGTTCACCTTGTACACCGCGTCGTAGCTCTCGAGCACTTCGTCGGTGAGGGTGAAGTGGTGCGGCGTCGCCTCGGCGGTGACGGGCAGACCCTCGGCCTTCGCCTGGCGCACCAACTCGACGGAACGGGCGGTGCTGAGATGGAGGAAGTGCATCGGCACACCGGTCAACCGAACCAGCTCGATGTCGCGGAACAGCATCAGCTCCTCGGCGAGTGCCGGCCAGCCGGGCAGTCCGAGGCGGCTGCAGCACGAACCTTCGTGCATCACGGCGCCCTTGGTGAGCGAGGCCACCTCACAGTGCTGGGCCAGCACGATGCCGAGCGGCTTCGCGTACTCGAGCGCTCGGCGCATCAGCTGCGCATCCTGCACACCGTTGCCGTCGTCGGTGAACAGGTGCACGCCGGCACCGGCGAGCTCGCCGTACGGGGCGAGTTGCTCGCCGTTGCGTCCGACAGTGATGCAGCCCGATGGCAGCACCTCGCACAGGCCGGCGCGCCGGCCCTGTTCGCGCACGAACTCCACCACGGCCACGCTGTCCTGCGCGGGGTCGGTGTTCGGCATCGCGACGACCGCCGTGAACCCTCCGAGTGCCGCGGCGCGACTGCCGGTCTCGATGGTCTCCGCCTCTTCCTTGCCGGGCTCGCGCAGGTGCACGTGGAGGTCGACGAAGCCGGGGCTGACGATGCAGCCAGCAGCGTCGAGCGTGTCGTCGCCGATGAGGTCGGGGCCGACCTCGACGATGCGGCCGTCCTGCACCGCGACGTCGGCGCGACGTTCGCCCTGCTGGTCGACGACGGTGCCGCCGGTGATGACGAGGCGGGTCATTGCGAGTCTCCGATCGAGGCGGCGCTGCCCGAGCCGAGCAGCGTGAAGAGGACGGCCATGCGGACGGCGACACCGTTCGTGACCTGTTGCAGGATCACCGAGCCGGGCAGCTCGGACGGGTCGACCACCATCTCGACGCCGCGGTTCATCGGCCCGGGGTGCATGACCAGCGC
>Ga0172374_1001951_pt1 | contig 13443 bp, 15 predicted proteins | sample LakKiv3m_FD_114536 | JGI IMG/M metagenome (GOLD analysis project Ga0172374, IMG submission 114536) | Freshwater microbial communities from Kabuno Bay, South-Kivu, Congo - kab_092012_10.3m | ecosystem: Environmental > Aquatic > Freshwater > Lake | place: Democratic Republic of the Congo... | reverse complement strand
TTAACCAAAACAAAGGAGGTGAAAATATGACCGCCTTACCTGCCTAAAATCGAACCATCACGGGTAGGGGTGGTACACTTTTCATTTCCCGAAATTGGTACACTTTTATTTTCCCATTGACAGTGCAACGCCATCGATGAGCAAGGGCATCGGACCCATGTTTTGAGTCTCGTCGGCCACCAAAGTAAAAACTGCTACGCCCAAAAAAAGTTGGCACCCTACCCGTAGGCGACCGCGAAGAGGCCAAACGCACGAACGAAATCAAGATGGCTATCCCTCTGCTGGACACCGTCGATATTGCGGGCAAGGATATCACGGCAGATGCTTTGTTGACTCAGCGTAATATTGCGGAGGATCTGGTCACCCAGCGTCATGCCCATTATCATTTCACTGTCAAAGCAAACCAGCGCACCCTTCTGGACGATATCGCTTTTTTATTCCAAGATCGCAAACAACCCGCTTTCATTCAGTATGACCCTCCCGACCATGGACGAATTGAAACCCGGAAGATATGGACATCCTCTGAACTCAACGGCTACCTTGACTTTCCACACGTCGGACAGGTGTTCGTCATTGAACGCCATTGCATAAACAAAAAAAGCAGCAAGACTTCCTGCGAAGTCGCCTACGGCATCACCAGTAGGAAGCGCAATGAAGCTACCCCCCAGCGGCTCCTCAAGATTAACCGGGAACATTGGGCAATCGAAAATAGCTGCCATTATGTCATCGATTGGAACTATGATGAAGATCGAAGTCGAATCCGTACTGGCTACGGTCCGGAGAATATCAATCGACTGCGCCGCTTCGCCATAGGGATCATCAAATCCAAAAAGGTATCCAGCGTCGCTCAAAAAATGAGAGAGTTGACACGAAATGTGCGGCTCGTGTTCGATTACTTGCGGATGACTGTCTTGAGCTTCCCAAACTATCCAGAGTTACTCTCTTGGGCGGTCGCAACAACGTCGGCAAAACGACTATTTTGGAAGCGCTCTTCATGTTCCACGACCGGTTGAATCCGCATATGATACTGCGGCAATTTGCCTGGAGAGGAGTAGGTTCCATTGCGTTCGATCCCGATTCAATGTGGGCTCCGGTCTTTCACGATTATGACATCAACAAGAAGATTGTTATTGCCGCTGTTGTAGACGGCAATAAAGAGGAAATGACCATAACTTTCAATCCTAACTACACCCGTCCGTCGATACAGGCAAACAAGATAAAGCCCGGTTCAATACCACTGCAGATCCGAACGGATCAGAAACCGGAGCCATCTTTCGCTCTGGACGTGGTCTACGATTCAAGAGAGATGAAGAATCAAACGGTTCACCTTCTCATGGGGCTGGAAGGTTTAGGCATGCATGTGGAAAAAGTGAGTACTAAGCAGCGACGCGCGTCATTTCTGGGAGCTCGCGTCCCGATGAATCCATCAGAAGACGCCCAAAAATTTGGTCAGTTGGATGTCCTTGGCAAACAGGAGAAGATTAGAGATTTTCTCAGAATCATCGAGCCTGATCTGAAATCTCTCTCCTCCGTTGCGATGGGTGACAATTCTTTGATTCATGGAGATATCGGCTTATCGAGAAAAATCCCCGTATCTTACATGGGTGATGGCGTGGCGAGGTTGCTATCTATTATTCTTGCCATCGCCACATCACAGAATGGGATGGTTTGTATAGACGAGTGTGAAAACGGCATTCATTATTCAGCCATGCCCAAGGTTTGGGAAGCGATTGCGAAAGCTGCCCGTGAATTTGATTGCCAGGTCATTGGAACAACGCATAGTTACGAGTGCCTTGAAGCCGCATATCATGGAATGAAAGGTGAACTGGCTTCCGACTTCAGCTACGTTCGTCTCGACAGTTCCGACATGGGAACAACCGCGAAAACCTTTGATCACGGACTGCTCAAGGTTGCAATAGAGACCAATATGGAGGTGCGTTGAAGATGGCGCCTCGAACAGAAATCAAAAAATCCAAGCTGCTCCTAGCGGAAGGCGCAGATGCGCTTCATTTCTTTATCGCAGCATGCGAAGCTTTCGGTGTGGATGACGTACAAGTCATGGATTTTGGCGGGATAAAAGACTTAACAACCTATCTCGCACGCCCTCGCACGCCCTGGGGTCACGCCCTGGGGTCAGGTCTTGCAATCAAGCATCGCTGCTCCCTGTTTCTTCACCGCGCGACTTACCGTCGCATAATGAACTCCGAAAAACTTGGCAATTTCCTGCATGGTATAATCGCCAGTGGCATAAGCCGTAACCATCGCCTCACCATTGTCAAGACAAAAAATCGGGTTCCTGAAGATAGCTTGACAAGAAGCGTTGTATATATTAATATTCCGCCGTATTTTGAAGGTGATGGAGTTCACCAACAACCGCCTTTGAGGCTGATGACTCCTGGCGTGGAATTTCTTCCTGGACAGGAGTGATATGAAGATAAGGAACTCCTTCAGGGAATGCCTGTAGGAGTTTTTTGTGGGCTTACCGCAGAGAAATGCAAACAATCAGCAGACGGACTACCTGGCATCTCTCCTGGATCGCATCCAGGTAATTTGCGATCAATTCCGTATCCTTTCCCTTCAGCGTCAGTTCAATGCCTGCCGCAGGGTGCTCAGCCTGGATCAGCAGATCGATGTGGCTGTTCTCGGCCAGTTCAAGGCCGGAAAGAGTTCCTTCCTCAACAGCCAGACCGGCAAGCCTATCCTTCCCGTGGGTGTTATTCCCGTTACCACCGCCATCACCCGCCTCACCTATGGGGAAAAGGCCCGGGTCGCCTTTTCCCGGTTCCTGGAGATTTTCCGGAGTCTTCTGAATCAGAATATCGAGCGGGTGCTCGGCATCCGGCTGGCCGAGGTGGACTGGAAGATCGAGGTCAAGGTCCCGGAAAAGCCGGATATCCGGATGCTACGGATCTTCGATCACCACATCGACCTTCTCTGGTTCCTGATTCCCATGGCTGTCTTTCGCCCCTTCGTGGAGAGACACTTCTTAAATGAGGTTCCCCGGGAAGTGACAGTGAACCTCTCGCGCCTGGCCAGCCAGTGTGAAGAACGGATCAACCGGGCCATAGGTGAGCTGAAGGAACAGACCCTTAAATATGTCGGGGAGGAATTGGCCACGCTGGAATCCTTGCTTTCCCGCGCCCAGGGACAGACGGAAGAGATCAACACCGCAATAGGAGAATTGACGGCCGGATGGGAAACGGGATTATCGCTGCAAGGATGAACCGAAAGGTTCCGAGGTGGGTTCCTTGCGGCGCGCAATAGAGCAATTTGCCGGCCTGCGGGAGGTCTTCGGCAACGATCTGGAACGAAAGAAAGGACTGCTTACAGGAAAAGTGGAACCCCTGTACAATAAACTTTCTATAAAGGAGGATAGACCTATGCACAAGAATATCCTGCACGGGCTCGATGGTTCTTAAGGTTCATTCAAAGCGCTGCGGGAGGCCATCACGCTCGCCAAACTGTACAATGCCGAATTGCACACGCTAACCGTTGAGGAATTGCGGACCTATTCCGGACAATAGGCGAAGTGGAGGAAGAAAAAGAGGCGATAGAAGACAAATACCGGGAAATAACCGACAAGGCAAAGGAAATGGCAAAAGCAGAGGGCGTCGAGATCGTCCCCCATTTTGCCTATGGCCATGAAGTCAAGGACTTTGTCGAACTTATCAAACAGGAGAACTTTGATCTGCTGGTGATTGGGTTCATGGGCCATTCCAGACTTTACGACCGGATTTGGGGCGGCACATCCCAGAACCTGACACGTCTGGCTCCTTGTACGGTAATGGTTGTGAAGTAGAAAGGAGATTATGGAACACATTTATATCATCGCGAGCCTCTGGCTCGGGCTGGCCGTTATTTCGGCCATTATTGCCTATCACCTGCGGGTATCCATCGCCCTGGTGGAAATCTGCGTGGGCGTGGCTGCCGGCGCCGTGGCCGCTTCCCTTGGCTTGACGGATGCGCTGGGCGCCCGTGGGGAGTGGCTGAGTTTTCTGGCTTCATCGGGTGCCGTTTTGCTTACTTTCCTGGCGGGGGCCGAACTTGAGGCCGACGTAATGCGGGAAAAGCTCCGAGAGGTTAGTGTGATCGGCCTGATCGGTTTCCTAGCTCCCTTCCTGGGCTGCACAGCGCTCGCCTACTACGTCCTGGGATGGAACATCCGGGCGAGCCTGCTCTGCGGCATTGCCCTTTCCACCACGTCCATGGCTGTCGTCTACGCGGTCATGCTGGAGACAGGTTTCAATAAGACGGGATTCGGCAAAGGCATCCTGGGGGCCTGCTTCATCAATGATCTGGGAACGGTCATCGCCCTGGGCCTCGTTTTCGCACCCTTCACATATAAGACCGCGATTTTCGTTTTAGTAAGCGCCCTGGTCCTGGCCTTGCTGCCCCTGATCACCAAGGGAATAACCAGGGTCTATGCTTACCGGACGGCGGCCATCAGAACAAAATGGGTTCTGCTCATTCTTTTCGCCTTAGGAGCGCTGTCCATGTGGTCCGGCAGCGAAGCCGTGCTTCCCGCCTACATCGCAGGGATGGTCCTGGCGGAAAGTGCGGCCAGTGATGTCTTCTGGGCGCGGCGGCTCCGTACCCTGACCGTGGGCTTTCTCACGCCCTTCTATTTCCTGCGCGCCGGGACCCTTGTCTCGCTTTCGGCTCTCTTCGCCGCCCCCATTGTGTTTGTTGTGTTGATCGCGGGCAAGGTGTTTTCGAAGATCCTGGGATTGTACCCTTTCGTCGGCTTGTTCCGGACCGAACGTAAGGAAAGGTGGTATTATACGCTCATGATGTCCACAGGGCTTACCTTCGGCACAATTTCAGCGCTCTACGGACTCACCCATGGCATCGTCACCGATGGCCAGTATTCCTTTCTCGTGGCGGCTGTCATTGCGAGTGCCGTTGTCCCCACACTGATTGCTAACAAAGCTTTCCTGCCGGTTCATCTCCTGCCAAAGCAAGGGGAACAGGCAAGCGAAATGCCCAAGGAGAATGGTTTAAGTGACGAGGGGTAGCATGTTTATGAACTGCCTGAACGACCTTGAAACGGAGGGCAGGTTTACAGTAGGCGTGTGAGGAAGGTACGATCCATGGAATTACCGTCAGAAGTAATACTGTTGCGGATATATCTAGAGAAACCGACAAGTATGAGGCCCGGCCGCTCTACGAGGCAATCGTGGAAAAGGCGCGTGAACGCGGCATAGCCGGAGCCACGGTAGTGAGAGGCATTATCGGCTTGGGCGCCTACGGCCAGATACATACTTCGAAAATCCTGCACATCGCCAAGGACTTGCCGATGATCGTGGAGATAGCGGATGAAGAGGAGAAGATTGAAGCATTTTTACCCGAGTTGGACCGCATGCTCGGCGAAGGGCTTGTGACGCTGGGAAAAGTCAAGGTCATTGCTTATCGGAACGACGAAAGAAAGTAATCAGTAAAGCAACCCCGTCCGAAATGGCAATCGTCAGGAAAAAAGCGGCATCACTATTACATGATTCATAAGGAGGCATTATGGCAAAGCTCGCGAAGGTGAAGGCAAGGGAAATACTGGATTCACGGGGAAATCCCACCGTTGAGGTAGACGTTGTCCTGGATAACGGAATCATGGGGCGGGCCGCCGTTCCTTCCGGGGCCTCCACCGGGAGCCGGGAAGCTGTGGAGCTGAGGGACGGCGAGGCTGGACGCTACCACGGCAAGGGCGTGCTGAAGGCAGTAACCAACGTCAACAAGAAAATAGCACCGAAGCTTAAGGGCCTGGCCCCGGAGAAACAGGAAGCCATCGACCGGCTCATGATCGACCTCGACGGGACGGAGAACAAGGCGAAACTGGGCGCCAACGCTATTCTGGGTGTTTCCATCGCCGTGGCCAAGGCGGCAGCCCTGGAGAAGGGAAGACCCATTTATAAGTACATCGGCGGCAAAGACGCCCGCCGGCTGCCCATCCCGTTTTTCAATGTCTTGAACGGCGGGAAGCACGCGGACAATAACGTGGACATCCAGGAGTTTATGATCGCCCCTGTCGGCGCTCCCTCCTTCCGGGAGGCCCTGCGGATGGCGGCCGAAACGTACCAGACCCTGAAGAGCGTGCTGAAGTCCAAGGGGCTCAACACTGCGGTGGGCGATGAGGGAGGTTTTGCGCCCAACCTTCCTACCAATGAAGACGCCCTGCGGCTGCTCGTCACTGCCATGGAAAAGAGCGGCTACAAACCCGGCGAACAGATCGCTATCGTCCTCGACCCGGCTGCCAGCGAATTTTACCAGGACGGCAAATATCTCCTGAAAGCCGACAACAGCAGGCTCTCTTCCGAAGAGATGGTGGATTATTATCGGACGCTCGTGACCAAGTATCCGATCATCTGTATCGAAGACGCCCTGGCGGAAGACGATTGGGAAGGATGGCGTATCCTGACAAAGAAGCTGGGCAAGAAGATCCAGCTTACAGGTGACGACATCTTCGTCACCAATCCCCGGATCCTGGCCGAAGGCATCAAGCAGGGCATTGGCAACTCGGTTCTTATCAAACTTAACCAGATCGGGACGCTGACGGAGACACTGGCGACGGTGCAGACGGCAAAAAGTGCCGGTTATACCTGCCTGTTTTCCCACCGGTCGGGAGAGACGGAAGATTCCTTTCTGGCGGACGTGGCCGTGGCGACCAACGCGGGGCAGTTGAAAACCGGCGCGCCGGCACGGTCGGAGAGGCTCGCCAAGTATAACCAGCTCTTGAGGATCGAGGAGGACCTGGGCGGCAAGGCTATCTTCCGGGGCGATTTGCAGTGGTAGGGGACCGGACGAATTATACCAATTTCGACATAGGCATGGTTGTTGTAGACTGCTGGCCAGCAAAGCGATAACTATTCCCATCGCAAGTTGAAAAGGAGATTTGCCATGCTGGATGTTGATATTCCTGGATTCGGCAATGTAAGATTGAAATATCTTGTATCTGACTATACAGGGACTCTTTCCCTTGCCGGCAAACTATTGCCGGGTGTGAAGGGCTTGCTGAACCGGATTGCGGCGACCTTGGAAGTGCACGTGGTGACGGCCGATACCTTCGGCCTGGCACAAGCCGAGCTTGCGGGCGTGGAATGTCGGGTGCATATCACCGCGGGAGCGAGCGAGGACGTCCTGAAAGAAGAGTATGTCCGTACGCTCGGCACGGAAAACGTCATCGCTATTGGAAACGGTAACAACGATCGGAAGATGCTTGCCGCCGCCCGGATCGGGATTGCGGTTTGCCAACAGGAAGGATGTGCGCGGGATACTGTCCTGGCAGCGGACATCCTGATGACATCGATCAGGGACGCCCTCGAGCTGGTGCTCAACGAAAAGATGCTGAAAGCAACGCTGCGGTCTTAGGACTGTAAATCAGTAGAACGAAGAGGATAGAATAGATGCAGATGGAAAAAGAGAGGACATATTTCGGTTTGAACTTGGAACAATCTATTATTGCAAATGCGATTGTTTCAAGAGCAATAGTTTGACACCTTTCTTTAAGCACAAACCTTCTATGTATTTCAAGCGATCAAGATAGTCTTGTGTAGGTTTATCTTCTTCTATTAATGCAAGGATAGGTATCCTGTCAGAAACGTCACCGTAATGGAGTGCTTGCCAAAACGCCAGTCGGCGGAGATATGCCCCGCGGCGTCCTGCACATCGCGGGCGATAATCCGAAGAAGATCGGCAATTTCCTTTTTGCTGGTCTCGTGGGAGCGCAACCAGCCGTATTCAAGCCATTGCTGCAAGCTCATTTTCAGTGCCGATAATGAAAATCTTGGGTGCCCCAAGAACCTGATTCAGGAAATGATCCTGTTCTTTTTTCCGCTTTACAAATTCCCGCTCGGTTAAGGCATGGGGGTTAATCTCACGACCAATCCTGCCCGAGACATCCATCAGCAGTCCCGATAATTTTCTCAATCCCATGTCACCCAGAACCATAATGTCTATATCGCTATTGGCTTTTTCTTCCTGGCGCGCGAACGATCCGAATACAAAGGCTGCTTTAATGCCCTGCTCGTTGCGTAGGGCATCTTGTATCACATCTACCAGGCCGGTCGTTTTCAGGACAAGGCTGCGGATTTCGGGGTAAAGGGGGTGGGTGGTGTTTGCCCGGTAATAAACGCGGTTGCCGTCTTTCACCCGGGAAATGATCTCCAGACGCTGGAGTTTCTTCAGCTCCGTCTGCACGGTGCCGATGGCAAATCCTGTGCGCCTTTCAATCTCACGCATGTGGAGGGTCGTCTCGGAAGCGACACCAAAGAGGAGGTGAAAAACCTCCGCCCTGATTTTTGAGGACAATATCTCGGACAAGATTCCCATGGCGTATGCCTATACCATACAGATGCATGGTTGTACCATACATTTAACAGCAATCAATAGGTGCGAGGTCATGTGCATGTGCATGTGCATGTCCCTGTCATGCTCTGCCGATAATTCACACTTACATGTTCCAGGTTGCTTCGTCAAGATTGATTTCCGCCCATTCGGCATGTCTTAACTCTCCGGGACGAACGAAAAACATCGGGGCAAGGCGAAGGGCGCTCTTGACGACAAAGCCTCCTTGATAGCCTTCCAATGCTCTGAGAAGGATGGCAACTTATTGCGGTTCTGTTATGGCGGCATGGTGTTTTACTTTGGGCGGCGGCAAAGCCCCGCGAAGATCACCCGAAGGATCACGTTCAGCCCTGCCGGTTGCAACGGCATACCGGAACACCTGCCCGGCAATCGCCCTGAGACGGTGAGCCAATTCCAGAGCATTCCGGCTTTCAGCGCGTCGCACGACAGCAAGCAATTCAGAGGCCCTGATTTCATTGATAGGACGTGCGCCCAACCAGGGAATGAGGCCATGCTTCAAGCGGCTCAAAATCGTTTGAGCATGTCTTTCCGTCCATGTGGAAAGATGCTTTTTATGCCATTCAAGGGCGACGATCTCAAACGTTTCCTCTTCTTGAACCGTCGCTTGCTTTTGTGCCTTCTTCACCGCGCCGGGGTCAATGCCCTTTGCAATCTGCTTTCGTGCTTCGTCGCGTCGCTGCCGGGCATCGGCAAGGCTGACTTCGGGGTATGTGCCAAAGGAAGAGGCCCCCGCCATCAAAAATCTTATACTCTTTATCTTCTTTATCTTGTGGCTTTGCAGTACGGACGTTTACGTCTGATAGTGGCATGATCCTCTTTGGCATTGGAATACCTCTTTTGGGGGGCCGGTATTTTCTATGGGGCCGATTGCTCAAAAATCAGCCCCCATAGGGGCCGGATTTTGATAAACATCTTAACAAGTCAATGGATAAAAGGCAAAAAAAACCCGCTATTTCTAACGGGTTTCGTACTTCTTTGGACTGTGTTGGCTTATGAATTGGCGGAGGGAGCAGGATTCGAACCCGCGAACCTTTCGGTCAACGGTTTTCAAGACCGCCGCCATAGACCACTCGGCCATCCCTCCATGTATGTCTAATCTGCAAAACTACTCGTTTTTTATAACTTCCACCCCACCCATATAGGGACGAAGGGCGTCCGGGATTACGACGCTTCCGTCGGTCTGCTGGAAATTCTCCAGGATGGCAACGACCGTCCGGCCTACCGCCAGGCCGGAGCCATTCAGGGTATGCGCCAGTTCCGTCTTGCCGGTATCCGCCCGCCGGAAGCGGATTGAGGCGCGGCGCGCCTGAAAATCCTCGAAATTGCTGCACGAGGATATCTCCCGATAGGCTTCCTGCCCGGGAAGCCACGCCTCTATATCATAGGTCTTCGCAGATGAAAAGCCCAGATCGCCGGTGCAAAGATTGATCACCCGGTAGGGGATTTTCAGCCTTTTGAGCACCTCTTCGGCGTTCAATGTCAGCTTTTCCAGCTCATTGTACGACTCTTCCGGCTTGGAGAACTTCACCAGTTCGACCTTGTTGAACTGATGCTGACGGATCAGCCCCCGTGTATCCTTGCCGTACGAACCGGCCTCCGCGCGAAAGCAGGGGGTATAGGCCACATAACAAAGCGGCAGTTCCGTTTCGCTGAGAATATCGCCCCGGTGGATATTGGTGACGGGCACCTCCGCCGTCGGAATCAAAAAATAGTCATATCCTTCCAGTTTGAAGAGATCCTCCTCAAACTTGGGAAGCTGGCCGGTGCCGGTCATGCTCTCGCGGTTTACGATAAAGGGGGGCAGCATCTCGGTATAGCCGTGTTCCTGTGTGTGGAGATCGAGCATGAAATTGATCAGCGCCCGCTCCAGCCTTGCCCCCAGTCCCCGGTACAGGGTAAAGCGCGCCCCGGTCAGCTTCGCCCCCGCGGCAAAATCGAGGATCTTCAGCTCTTCCCCGATTTCCCAGTGCGGTCGCGGCGCAAAAGAAAATTGCGGCCTGTCGCCCCAGAAGCGGATAACCGGGTTGTCGCCGGCATCCTTCCCTTTGACAACCGATTCGTGAGGGATATTCGGAATGGTCATGACGATCCGGTCGAGATCCTCGTCCGTTTCTTTGAGGTCTTCGTCAAGGCGCTTGATGCGCGCCGACACATCCCCCATCCGGGCAATTATTTCTGTCGCATCCTCGCCGTTTTTCTTTTTTTCGCCAACCTGCCGGGAAACGACATTGCGCTCGCTGCGCAGCTGCTCCACCTCTTGCAACAATTCTCGCCGACGGTTATCAAGGAGGGAAAAGCGCTCAAAGTTCATCCCCTGGCCCCGCTCGCGCATCTTTGCGGCAACAAAATCCATATTTTGTCTGAGGTATTTTATGTCCAGCATCCCCAAAACCTCCCGTGCAAGTGGCGTTTCCCCTATCACCTTGACCGTTTGAAGTCAATCGTTTAATAGTCCCCGCGACACTGTCGTCTATGGCGGAGACGCTTGGGAAACTCGTTTCTTTGCGAACAGTTCTGGAAAAATACGGCAAATTGTATTAAGGGGGTGCGCAGTGACAGACGGGAAGTCCTGCAAAACTCTGAAAGCGGGGACGTGGAACAATGAAGAAGAATCACTATGCGGTTGTTCGTGGCTTTCACCCTGGCATCTACGACCGCTGGTTCGGCCCCGGCGGCGCCGAGGAGCAGGTAAGGGGATATGCAAACGCCCTCTTTAAGGGATTCGGCAGCCGGCAGGAGGCGGAGCTCTGGCAAAAAAGGGGAGGGCCGAGCGCCGGAGAAGGACTCGCCAACAAGCCTGCCGGGGCAGGCAAAAGCCGTGGGCATATAGCGGCGGAGACGGGAAAAGCCGCCGACTCTGTTGATTACTCCCCTTCTTCTGACGAGACGTCACCCTCTCGGAAAACTATCATTTACACCGATGGCGGATGCAAGAGCAATCCGGGACCGGGAGGATACGGGGCGGTGGTGCTGGACGGAACCAGCCGCAGGGAACTGGCGCAGGGATTCCGGCTGACCACAAACAATCGCATGGAACTGATGTCCTGCATCGCCGCCCTGCAATCATTGACGGAGCGAACCGCCGTCGTTCTCCACAGTGATTCCCGGTATGTGGTAAACGGGATCGAAAAGGGCTGGGCCAAGAAATGGCGGGCAAAAGGCTGGATGCGCACAAAGGAAGAGGCAGCCTTAAACGCCGATCTCTGGTCGGCGCTGCTGGAGCTTTGCGATCGCCATCAGGTGCAATTTCTCTGGGTACGCGGCCATGCCGGAACCAGAGAAAACGAACGCTGCGACAGACTGGCGACACAAGCCGCCCTGGGGCGGGATCTGCTTGAAGACACAGGTTATCTCCGCCCGGGGCAAAGACCTGCGGAGTAATTTTCAGCCGCATGTACTTGTCTGATTCATCTGTCCCGGCACGGGCGGAGGCCCTTTTTTCGTTACGGCAAGGGTTGATGTAATATTTTTCAATAAAAAAACTGGAGGTTAAAAATGGAACGTTCGTTGGTTTTGGTAAAGCCGGATGGTGTGCAGCGCGGTCTCACAGGCGAGGTCATCAGCCGTCTGGAGAGACGCGGTCTGCTGCTTGTGGGAGCAAAGTTCCTGCAGGTGAGCAGGGAACTCGCCGAGGAGCATTATGCCATTCACAAGGGGAAACCTTTTTATGAGGGGCTCATCTCTTATATAACCTCGTCGCCAGTCATGGCGATGGTATGGGAAGGGCCGAACGCGATCGCGGCAATCCGACAGACAATGGGGGCCACCCGCCCCCTGGAAGCGGCACCGGGGACGATCCGTCACGACTTCGCGCTGGAGGTGGGACGCAATCTTACCCACGCCTCCGACAGCCCGGAAAATGGCGCCAAGGAGGCGGCTCTGTGGTTTGGAAATGATGAAATTGTCTCCTGGCGCCGCGCCACGGATACATGGATCTTTGAGAATTGAAACTACGGGTAGTTAAATGACGGCAATTATAAGGTCAATCGCATTGATTATTTTGGCCCTCCTGCCGCTTGCGGCATTTGCCGCGGGAGAGAATGGCGGCGACGAAGCGGTTGTCGCCGCTCACCGTGCCTTTCTGGCCCGTGATCAGGCGGCTCTTGCCGATCAGGCGGCGAAAACAAAAAACCATGTCCTGGCTGCCTATGTCCGCTACTGGTCGATAAATCTGCGCCTCAAAGATATCGAACCAGCGGAAATCAATGATTTTCTGGACATGAACGCGGGTAGCGCGCTCGCCGAGCGGCTACGTCAAGAGTGGCTGCACGAACTGGGGAAGCAGGGCAGATGGGAGCAGTTCCGTCTGCAATTCCCCCTGCTAACGAGAGCCGATTCCGAAAACAAATGCTTCGCCCTCCAGGAAAGGCTGCTGCGGCAGGGGATGGACGATCGTCTGGCTGCCGACTTCATGGCCTTCTGGAGAACCGCGCGTCCCCTGCCGGAGGGATGCCTGCCGGTCGCCACCTCAATGATCCGGACCGCCCGCCTCTCTACCCCGGAAATCCGGGAGCGCCTGCGGATGCTGCTCATGGAGAATCTCGTTTTAACCGCGCGGCGGACCAGGGAACTGTCGTCCGCTGATGATCTGCCCGACGGGAAACAGCTTGAAGAAGTTTTTCGCTCCCCGATCGCCTTCCTGGCTCAGAATAGCGCGGTTCTTGGGACAGCGGAAGGAACGGAGCTTGCTTTCTTTGCCCTCGTCTCGCTGGCGCGCAGCAACTTGCCGCAAGCCGCAAACCTGCTGGAAGGAAAGCTCAAAACAATCCTTTCCCCCGGGGATCAGTCCCGCCTGTGGGCTTATCTCGCACTGCGAGGCGCCCGCAGTCATCTTCCGGAGTCACGGGAATGGTTCAAAAGCGCCGATCAAGAGGCCTTTGCCGAAGAACAGCTTGTCTGGCGGACTCGCATGGCGCTAAGACAGGAAAACTGGCCGGAGATAAAAAACGCGATAGAGGAAATGACCGCCCCGCTGCGCAACGAATCAGCCTGGACATATTGGCTGGGACGGTCGCTTTGCATGACCGGCGACAAAGAGGGCGGAATGAAGCTCTTCAAAAAGATTTCCGGCCGCTACGATTTCTATGG
>Ga0172374_1001946_pt1 | contig 13469 bp, 11 predicted proteins | sample LakKiv3m_FD_114536 | JGI IMG/M metagenome (GOLD analysis project Ga0172374, IMG submission 114536) | Freshwater microbial communities from Kabuno Bay, South-Kivu, Congo - kab_092012_10.3m | ecosystem: Environmental > Aquatic > Freshwater > Lake | place: Democratic Republic of the Congo... | reverse complement strand
GAGCGGATGGCGTCCCAGATGCCGTCGGCGTCGAGCGCGTCCTTCATCACCGAGTGGCCGATGCGGTAGCGGCCGCCGACGCCCTTGGCGTTGCCGACCACGACGATCTGGGCCTGGTCGAGCTCGACGCCCGAGGAGCAGGAGGCGACCGAGGAGTAGAGGTCGCGGTTGTGCATGACGTCCTCGTCGGTGGGCATCTCGATCTCGCCGAGCGCGACGGCGATGCCGAGGCCGGTGACGCCGTTGGAGAGGTCCATCGACTCGTGGGTGTGCTCGGTCCACACGCTCTTGCCCCGCGACTTGGCGTCGCGGATGGTGTGGATGGTCAGCAGCGGCGTCTTGGTCTGCACGTAGTGGACGTCGGCCGGGTCGGTGATGCCGGCACGCTCCATGGCGACCTTCACGCCGGCGGCGACCTTCTCGATCATCGCGGTGTAGCCGATCTCCTCGGGCAGGATCGCCTCGCTCATCGCGAAGCCGGCCGTCAGCCGCATCTCCTCGCGCGACGGGTCGTCCTCGGGGACGGCGCCCTCAGCGACGTGGGCGAAGATCGTGGCGTGGGGGCTGATCACGCCGTCGGTGCCGCCCGACCACACGATCGGCACGCCCTTGACCTGCTCGGGGTCGGCGCCCTTGGCGACCAGCGCCTCGCGGAACGCGCGGTCGGCGATGATGCGGGTGTAGTCGTTGACCCCGCCGTTGCCCTCGGTCTTGCCGATGATGGCGAAGACGCGGTCGGCCGCGATCACGCCCTCGTCGATGAGCTTGGTCAGCTCCGAGGCGTCGGCCACGGAGTGGATCGGGACCTTGCGGACCTCGATGGCGCTGGGCATGTGCTGTCCTTTCGTGAGATGCGGTGTCGAGACGGTCGCTGCGCGACCTCCTCAACCACCGATGGGAGTTGGTACGACGACGGTGCCGGCGTCGCCGGCGACCGCTGCGGTGATCTGGTCGAGGCTGGTGATGACGCCCCGCTTCCCCGTGGCCTCGACGAAGCGGCACACCGCGTCGACCTTGGGGCCCATCGAGCCGGAGGCGAAGTGGCCCTCGGCGGCGTACGCGCGGAGCCGGTCGACGGTGACGGTGCCGAGCGGCTCGGCGTCGGGCTCGCCCCAGCGGATGACCGCGTGGGGGACGTCGGTGGCGATCACGAGGACGTCGGCGTCGGTGGTCCGGGCGAGCAGGGCCGCGCCGAGGTCCTTGTCGATGACGGCCTCCACGCCGGTCAGGGAGCCGTCGGGGCGGCGTACGTGCGGGATGCCGCCGCCACCGTTGGCGACGACAACGAACCCGGCCTCGATCAGCGCGAGCACGGCCGGGGCGTCGAGGATCTCGCGCGGCTCGGGCGAGGCGACGACGCGGCGCCAGCCCTTGTCGCCGCGGTCCTCCCAGGTCTCGCCGTGGTCGATGAGGACCCTGGCCTCGGCCTCGGGCAGGTGGCGGCCGATCGGCTTGGTCGGCCGGGTGAAGCCCTCGTCGTCGGCGTCGACGAGCGTACGGGTCACGAGGGCGGCGCTGCGGCGGTCGACGGACCGGGACGCGAGCTCGCGGTCGAGCGCGTCCATCAGCACGAAGCCGAGCGTGGCCTGGGTCTGCGCGCCACACCAGTCGAGCGGCACCGGCGGGACGACGCCGGCGGCGAGCTCGTTCTTGACGAGCAGGTTGCCGACCTGGGGACCGTTGCCGTGGGTGACGACGACGTCGTGGTCGTGCTCGAGCAGGCCCGCGACCGCGGCCATCGCGACTCCGGCCGCCTCGATCTGGTCCTCGGGGCGCGCGCGACCCTCGGCGTTCGTCATGGCGTTGCCACCGAGTGCGAGCAGGACCCTCATGGCGCAAACCTAGTGTCGGCGCTCACACGCTCCCCACGGCAGATTCGGCCAAGGCAGACGGGTATCGATGGCAACAGTTGATACGTGCGCAGGCGTCACCCGGTCTGCGGAGATCCGCGTGACGTACCGCAAGCGATCCTCCCGCCTGATCGCCAGGACTGCGTCGTCACCGCCGCGTCGCAGTGGCGGCGCGAGGCGCGGTGACATCGTCGTACCAGCCGGCCAGGCGACCGCCGCGGCTGACCGCGCGCAGCCGCCCCTCCACCGCGCTCCGCGCCTCGCGGGAGGTCGCCACCAGCGCGTGGTCACCGGCCCGCAGGGTGGTGTCGGGGCCGGGGACGAAGACCTCGCCGGCGCGCATCACCAGCGACAGCACCGCTCCGGGCGGCAGGCGGAGCTCGGCGACCTCCACGCCGGCCAGCCGGGAGCCCGGTCCGACGGAGAACTGCACCAGGGTGGCGTGCAGGTCGTCGAGCGGTGCGGAGTCGATCGAGACGTCCCGGGGCGCGACCGGCTCCGTCACCCCGAGCCGCCGGGCCGCCCACGGCAGCGTCGGGCCCTGCACCAGGGTGAAGACCACGACCAGCACGAAGACGACGTCGAAGACCCGCTCGGCGCCCCGCAGCCCGACGGCCGCGGGGATGGTCGCCAGCACGATCGGCACCGCCCCGCGCAGCCCCGCCCAGCTGATGAACGCCTGCTCGCGCCACGGGACGCGGAACGGTGTCGCGCAGACCATCACCGACAGGGGGCGTGCGACGAAGGTCAGCACCGCACCGACGACCAGTGCGGTCGGCAGCGCGTCGGGGAGCCGGGCCGGGCTCGCGAGGAGGCCGAGCAGCACGAAGAGGCCGATCTGGGCGAGCCAGGCGAGGGACTCGACGAACCCCGTGGTCGCCCCCTGGTGCGGGAGGCGGGCGTTGCCGAGGGTGAGCCCGGCGACGTAGATCGCCAGGAACGGACTCGCGCCGGCGACGCCGGCCACGGCGAAGGCCAGGAAGGTGAGGGCGACGGTCGCCAGCGGGTAGAGGCCCGCAGCGGGCAGGGCGCTGCGGCCGAGCAGCCACTGGCCCGCCAGCGCCACAGCGGCACCGAGGGCGGCCCCCACCACGAGCTGGTAGGCGATCGTGCCGCCGATCCCGACGACGCCGGCCTCGCTCCACGCGCTGGACGTCACGACGGTCACCAGGATGATGACCGGGGGGTCGTTGAAGCCGGACTCGGCCTCCACGACGGCCCGCAACCGTCCCTTGACCGGCAGCCTGCGCAGCACCGAGAAGACGGCCGCCGCGTCGGTCGACGACACGACCGCGCCCAGGAGCACAGCGGTGCGTACGTCGACGTCGAGCAGCACGTAGACCAGGCCGGACGTCACGGCCACGGACACGAAGACACCGACCGTCGCCAGCACCCCAGCCAGCCAGCCGACCGGGCGCACGTCACGCAGGTCGGTGCTGAACCCGCCCTCGGCGAGGATCACCGCCAGGGCCACCGACCCGAGCACCTGGGTGAGGGCGGCGTCCTCGAAGTCGAGGCCGACGCCGGACTCGCCGATGGCCAGTCCGACGCAGAGGAAGACCAACAGGGTCGGCAGGCCCGCGCCCGACAGGAGTCGCACCGCGGCCACGCAGCCCAGGAGGACCGCGGTGGTCACGAGCAGGACCATGTTGAGCTCGTCGGCGCTCACGGCTCCCTCCGAGGGGCGAGCAACGCCTCGACCCGCGTCACCTCCAGGGCGTGAGCACGTGTGCCGTCGGGCAACGCGCGGCGCACCTCGGCCAGCACGTCCGGCTCGACCGTCTCGAGCTCCTCGACGAGCACGGGCACCGCGAGGGTCTCGACGAGGGCCCCGAACGTCTCCTCGGCGGTGCGCGCGACGTCGCCGACCGGCACGTACGCCGCCCCGGGCACGCCGTCACGCACCTCCAGCACGAGGTCGGCCAGCACCACGACTTCGACGTCGTCCCTCGTGCGAGCGCGGACGACGAGCGGCAGCACCTGCGGGCCTGCTCCCACCGGCTCGAAGCGCTCCACCACCGGCCAGCGGGTGAGCATCCCGCTCCTGCGCGAGCGGACCACCGTCCCCCGGCGCACGACCAGCACGATCTCGCCGGGCGCCACCCGGCGTACGCACGCGAGCGTCACGAGCAGCAGGCTCGGGCCGACCAGGACGAGCCACACGACCCACGTGGCCCCGCTGGGGTCGGCGGCGGTGTTGTCGTCGGGTGGCATGCCTCGAGTCTTCGTCGCCCGCCCGCCGGATCCCATGGGGTGCTGACCCCATCTGGGAAGGTGGGGCATGCGCCTGCCGAGCCACCTCCCGCTCTTCTGGACGATCTTCCTGCTCAACGGCGTGGTGCTCGTGGTCGCGGTCCTGCTGCTGCTCTTCTCCCCCGCGCGCGTGTCCTCCGACGCCGTGCCGTCGGAGATCCTCGTCATCGGCATCGGCCTCGTGGTGATGCTGCTGACCGACGCGCTGCTGATCCGCTGGGCGCTCGCCCCGCTGCACCGGCTCATCGCGCGCCTCGAGGACATCGCCCGCCTCGAGCCCACCGAGCTGCCCGAGGAGGGCTCCGGGCCGGTGCTCGGCATCGCCCGCAGCGTCAACGGCCTGCTCGACCGCCTCGCCGAGGAGCGCCGCACCGGCGACGCCCGCGCGCTCGCGGCGCAGGAGGCCGAGCGGCACCGCATCGCCCAGGAGCTGCACGACGAGGTCGGCCAGAGCCTGACGGTGGTGCTGCTCGGCCTCAAGCAGCTGGAGTCGCAGGCACCGGCCGCGCTCGTGCCCGACCTCGCGGCCGTGCGGGAGAGCGCCCGCGCGGGCCTCGACGACGTACGCCGGGTGGCGCGCCGCCTGCGTCCGGGCGTGCTGGAGGACCTCGGCCTGGCGAGCGCACTGGCCGCGCTTGCCACCGACTTCGCCGACCACAGCGGGGCGTCCGTACGCCGCTCCTTCGCCCCCGGCCTGCCACCCCTGAGCCCGGAGGCGGAGGTCGTGGTCTACCGGGTCGCGCAGGAGGCGCTCACCAACGCCGCGCGGCACGCCGACGCCAGCGGGGTGGAGCTGTCGCTGCAGAAGGTCGGGGCGCACGTCGTGCTCGAGGTCCGCGACGACGGCCGCGGCTTCACCGGGCTCGAGGAGGGCTCCGGCCTGATGGGGATGCGCGAGCGCGCCGCCCTGGTGCGGGCCGAGCTGGCGGTGATCAGCCGGCCCCGGCGCGGCACCACCGTGCGGCTGCGGGTGCCCGTCACGGAGGAGGTGCCCGCGTGATCCGCATCCTGCTGGCCGACGACCACACGCTCGTGCGTCGCGGCGTACGCCTCATCCTCGAGCAGGAGCCGGACCTGACGGTCGTGGCGGAGGCCGCGGACGGCGCCGAGGCCGTCGAGCGGGTCCGCGACACCGAGGTCGACCTCGTCGTGCTCGACATCGCGATGCCCCGGATGACGGGACTGCAGGCGGCCGCCGAGATCGCTCGTCGCCGCACGCCGCCGCGGATCCTCATGCTGTCGATGCACGACAACGAGCAGTACTTCTTCGGCGCGCTGAAGGCTGGCGCGAGCGGGTACGTCCTGAAGTCCGTGGCCGACGAGGACCTCGTCGGCGCCTGCCGAGCCGCGATGCGCGGCGAGACCTTCCTCTACCCCGGCGCGGAGAGCACGCTGGTGCGCGACTACCTCGACCGGCTGCGTCGTGGTGAGCGGGTGCCGGCCTCGGTGCTGACCGCGCGCGAGGACCAGGTGATCAAGCTGATCGCGGAGGGCCGCTCGTCGCGCGAGATCGCGAGAGAGCTGCACATCGCGCCCAAGACCGTCGAGGGCCACCGCGCCAACATCCTCGGCAAGCTCGGGATGCGCGACCGGGTGGAGCTGACCCGGTACGCCATCCGGGCGGGGCTCATCGAGCCGTGAGCCCCGCCCGGACGTGGCGTCTGCGTGGCCGTCAGGCGGTGGTGACCGTGACGGTGGTCGAGCAGCTCGACGCGTAGCTGTTGAGCACGCTCTTCTCCGCCGAGTCGGCGGTGAGGCCCCATCGGATCTTCACCGCGACCCACTCCGCGACGTAGCGGCACTTGTCGTACGTCGGCAGCCAGGTGCTGGGGTCCTGGTCGCTCTTGGACTGGTTGACGTTGTCGGTGACGCCGACGAGCGTGCGGTAGTCACCGAGGTCGTTGGCGTACGCCTCGCGCCGGGCGGACGTCCAGCCGCTGGCGCCGGAGCCCCAGGCCTCGGCGAGCGGCACCATGTGGTCGATGTCGACGTCCGAGGCGGAGGTCCACGAGACGCGGTCGTAGTAGGAGAACCACCGACCGGTCGACACCGTGCACCTGCCGGAGGTCGTGTAGGTGAGCGGGGTGTCGGGCTCCGCCTCGCTGATCAGCACCTCCTGCCGAGCGTTCTGGCAGTCGCCGTTGGCGTCGACCCAGTGCTTGAAGAGGGTGCGGTCGTAGCCGGAGTTGGCCTCCGCGGCCGTCGGGACGGCCGCGACCGCCTGGGCGAGCGTGCCGCTGAAGGTCGCCGCCTGCGCGGGGGCGGGCGCGAGGAGGAGCAGCGCGCCGACGATCGGCACGAGCAGGGCCGTCGACCACCTCCTCGCGACGGCGGTGCGGGCGGGCAGCGTGCGAGGACGAAACATGGTGACTCCTGCGATCGGCAGGCCCCGATGCCTGCGTCTGCGCCCTTCCTAGTGCAGCGAGGCGTCCGGCAGGAGGCCGACGCGCGGCGGCGTGTCGAACACGAGTGGGTCGCGACGCGACGACGGCGTACGCCGGTCGCGGCGGAGGGGCGCGGGGTTTCGTCCTGTCCGCCGGGCCGTCAGCCGACGGGGGTGAAGGCTGAGGTCACCTCGACCACACCTGAGCCGTACTCGTCGTCGACCCACGCCTGGATCGAGCCGTCGTCGTGGACGACGGGCAGGTCGACGCGGTTGCTGATACTGCCGAACTGCGGGCCGAGGTTGCCGGGGAGGTCCTGCAGCTCCTGCGCGACCTCTCGCAGCCGCTCGAAGGTGTTGGCCACCCGCGAGACGCAGAGCGGACCGCCCCAGACCTCGCGGATCGCGGCCTCGGCGCCGGCCAGGTCGTCGGTCACGCCGACGTTGAGGACGGTGTACGCGGGGTCGTTCATGGCCTGCTGGACCTCATGCGACCAGTCGCCGGCCTCGTAGTCCTGCCAGCGCGGGTTGATCGACTGGTCGACCCACAGCAGGCCGTAGTCGGGGAGGTCTTCCGCGACCCGAGCCGCCTCGCCCCTGGCCGCGTTGCTGGTGGTCGCGGGGTCGACGACCGCCCAACCGCCGTCCGGTTGCTCGCACGGCGTGGCGAAGGGATCGTCCTCGACCGAGTGATCCGGTCCGTTCGCGAGACCGTCGACGGGCTCGACGGCCTCGGCCTCGCTGACGGTGAAGGTGGTGCCGTCCCATGTGCCGACCAGGTCGAACTCACCCCAGCGTGATCCACCTGCGGCACCTGCTCCCGGGTGCTCGTCCCAGTCCCAGCCCGCCACGGCGGGGCCGTCACACTGCGGTGGGAGCGAGTCCGCCATGCCGGCCAGGCACAGCACCGGACCGACGCCGTCGTCCAGGACGGTGGTGCTGGTGCGGACGGGTCCGTCAGCGGGCAGCGCAGAGGTCGGCGAGGCCGCGGGCACCGCCGGCTCTCCCGACGTGCTCGAGGTGTCGCCACATCCCGACGCCACCACGGCGAGCAGCAGCCACAGCACGATCCCCCGTCCCATCCGGGCAGCATCGGACGAGCAGCCGGATCGCGCAACGGATGTTGCCGGATCGTGACTCGTCAGCGGCCAAGCAGGGCCTCCAGCACCCGCGTCCCGACCGGGAGCCCGTGCTCGTCGTAGTAGGCGAACATCGCCGACAGCCACGGGTGGGTGCCCGGGTCGGGGACCTGCCTCACCTCGACGCCCGCCTCGTCGGCCAGCTCGCGCACCGTCGCGACGCGGGTCGCGAGCTCGTACGTCGCTCCCTCGTGCCCGTCCTCGGTGAGCACGACGGCGGCGGCCCGGCCGAGGTCGGCGAGGTCGAGGAAGCCGAACCGCACGTCGGGCGAGTACGGCAGCTCGAGCGGGCCGGTGAGGTCGAGGTTCTGGACGTACGCCCCGGGCTGGATGATCGTCCACGCCAGTCCGCTGCGGCGGACGAGGTCCTCGGAGGCGGCCTTGCCGACGTGGTGCGGCATCGCCGGCGCGTAGGGCGAGGCGACGGAGTGGTAGACCACGCGGCCGACGCCGGCGGTGGCGAGGGCCGTCAGCGCGGAGGAGACGTACGCTGGCTCGTCGGGGTGCAGGTTGGGTGCGATCACGTACGCCGCGTCGCACCCGGCCACGGCCGCGGCCAGGTCCGGCCAGTCGCCCCTCCCGAGCGGGACGGCGTCGACGCCGAGGTCGGCGAGCGCGCCGCAGACCGCGCGGCCGGTCTTCCCGTGGCCGCCGAGGACCGCGACGCGCTGCACCGGCATCCGGCTCAGACCCGGTCGACCTCGGCGGACGCCGCGCCGTCGGCGAGCGAGGCGTAGCCCGGGCCGCGGTCGAAGAACGCGTCGTCCTCGCGGCTCCACGCCGCACGGCCGACACGCTCCGACCCGGTGGCCGCTGCGTCGAAGCCGAGGTCGCCTCCGTCACGGGACCCGGTGAGCACCACGCCGTAGTCGCGCAGCGCGGCCTCGGCGGAGACCTTGCCCCACACCACGTCGCGCACGACGAGCTCGGGGTCGCGGGCCAGCGGGTCGCCCCAGCCGCCACCACCGGTCGTCCGGATGCGGACGACCTGCCCGGCACGGATCACCTCGGCGTCGGCGAGGGCGTCGACCTCCCGCTCCTCGGGGCCGCCCGGGTCGATCACGACCTGGAACGGGGCACCGGCCTTGCCGCCGCGCACGCCCCAGCAGGCCAGGATCGAGCGGTCGGCGATGGACATGAAGTGCGCGTCCTTGAGCATCCGGACCTGCTTCTCGTAGCCCAGGCCGCCGCGGAACTGGCCCGCGCCGCCGGAGTCCACGGCGAGGCCGAGGCGCTCGACGATGAACGGGAAGCGCGACTCGGTGAACTCCGTCGGCAGGTTGCGGGAGTCGGGCACCACGTGGATGGTGTCCTCGCCGTCGGCGTAGTAGCGACCGCCGGAGCCGCCGCCGAGCACCTCACGCATCAGGTAGTCGTTGCCCTCGAGGTCCTTGCCGTAGACGCCGGTGTAACGGATGGTCTCCTGGTCGGCCGGCATCTTGCCGTCGACGGCCTTGGCCACGACGCCGGCGAGCACGCCGAGCAGTCGCAGGATGACGAACGTGCGGGCGTTGGTCGGACCCGGGTGGATCGGGGTGAGGAGCGTGCCCTTCTCGGGGAAGCGCATCTCGATCAGCGGCACGATGCCCTCGTTGACGTCGAGCTCGGCCATCCGCTCCGGGGTGTCGGCGAGGTTGCGCAGGATCGGCGCGAGCCACTTCTTGAGGAAGTTGCCGCCGACGTAGTCGCCGCAGTGGTTGATCGGGCCCTTGGCCTGGGCGCTGGTGCCGGTGAAGTCGATGATCAGCCGCGGCCCGGCGGGTCGCCCGTTCTCCGGGTCGGCCGGGGCGTCGCTGACCTTGGTGAGGGTGATCCGCTGCGTGTGCAGCTGCGGCTCGTCGACGCCGTCGTGCTCGGCGTAGTCCTCCCAGACGTACGTGCCGTCGGGGATCTTGGAGAGGATCTCGCGGCGGTAGGTCTCGGTGGTGGCGTCGAGGATCGCGTCGAACGACGTCTCGATCGCCTCGCGGCCGTAGCGCTCGAACAGCTCGCTGAGGCGGCGCGCGCCCATCAGGCAGGCCGAGCACTCGGCGTCGAGGTCGGCGGCGAGGCTGTCGGGCATGCGCGAGTTGCGCGTCATGATGCGCAGCGCGGCCCTGTTGGGCACGCCCGCGTCCCACAGCTTGATCGGCGGGACTGCCAGGCCCTCCTCGTAGACGCTCGTCGCGCCGCTCGGCATCGAGCCGGGGCAGGCGCCGCCGATGTCGTCGTGGTGGCCGAAGGCCTGCACGAACGCCACGACCTCGCCGTCGTGGAAGACCGGCACGGTGACGCACAGGTCGGGCAGGTGGCCGATGCCGCCCTCGGACTCGTAGACGTCGTTGTGGAAGAAGACGTCGCCCTCCCGCATCTCCTCGAGCGGGAAGTCGCGCACGATCGGGTGCACGAGCGCGCTGTAGGAGCGGCCGGTGAGCTTGCGCAGCTGGCGGTCGTGGATGCCGGCGCGGAAGTCGTGGGCGTCGCGGATCATCGGCGAGCGGGAGGTGCGCCCGATGGCGGTCTCGACCTCCATCTCGACGCTGGCCAGGGTGCCCTGGACGATCTCGACGAGGATCGGGTCGACGCTCGACCCCTCGGGCGTGAGGCGCCCGCCGTGCTCGTACGCCGTGGGCAGGCCGGCGGGGTTGACCGGCTTCGCGGTGACGTACGCCGGGTCGACGGGGCGGGTGCTGACGTCGGTGCTCATCGGCCCGACTCCTTCCGGATCACGAGGTTGGCCCAGTCGTCGACCACGACCTCGAAGCCGGGGTGGACGGGGATGGTGGAGCCGAACTCCTCCACGATCGCGGGACCGCTGAAGGTGTCGCCGGCGCCGAGGTCGCCGCGCCAGATGACAGGGGTCTCGACGTAGCCCTGGTCGGCGTCGAAGCAGACGTCGCGACGCCCGCGCACGGCGCGCTCCTCGACGGTGCCCTCGGCCTTGTCGAGGGTCTGGATGTCCGGGCGGGTGATCGGACCAATGCCGGTGACGCGCAGGTTGACCCACTCGACCTGCTGGTCGCGGTCGCCGCGGAAGTCGTAGCCGTAGAGCTGGCGGTGCTCGGCGTGGAAGGAGTCGGCGACCTGCGCGACGTACGCGTCGTCCACCTCGCCCTCCGGCGCGGCCACCCGGACCTCGTAGGCCTGGCCGACGTAGCGCACGTCGATGGTGCGCTGGAACTGGTGCTGCTCCGCGGCGAACCCCTCCTTGGCCAGCGCCTCGCGGGCCCGGTCGGTGAGGTCGTCGAGGATGCCCTGGACGGCCGCGTGGTCGAGCGCGGACTCCTTGGCGACGTGCGTCTGGACGTAGTCGTTCTTGACGTCGACGGTCAGCAGGCCGAAGGCGCTGACGTTGCCCGGGTTGGGCGGCACGACGACGCCGGCGAGGTCGAGGATGTCGACGAGGCGGCAGGCGAGCAGCGAGCCGGAGCCGCCGAAGGTCGTCAGCATGAAGTCGCGCACGTCGAGGCCGCGCTTGACGCTGACCTGGCGCAGCGCGTTGGCCTGGTTCCACGCGGAGATCTCGAGGATGCCGGTCGCGCAGCGCTCGAAGTCCACACCCAGCTGGTCGGCGAGGTCGGCGATGCCGGCGCGCGCCGCCTCGACGTCGAGGGGGATCTCCCCGCCGAGGAGGTGGGGTGGGATCCGGCCGAGGGTGACGTGGGCGTCGGTGATCGTCGGCTGGGTGCCGCCCTTGGCGTAGCAGAGCGGGCCCGGGTCGGCGCCGGCCGAGTGGGGGCCGACCTTGAGGGTGCCCTCGGGCGAGAGCCAGGCGATCGACCCGCCGCCCGCGCCGACGGTGACGACGTCGATCATCGGGATCTTGCTGGGGTAGGCGCCGACCGTGCCCTCGGTGGTGAGGGTCGGCTCGCCGTCGAGGACGACGGAGACGTCGGTGGAGGTGCCGCCGCCGTCGCAGGTGAGGATCCTGGGGAAACCGGCGACCTTGGCGATGAGCGCGGCGCCGAGGGCGCCGGCGGCCGGGCCGGACAGCACGGTGGTGATCGGCTGGTGCACGACCTCGTCGGCCGACAGCACGCCACCGTTGGACTTCATCACGTAGAACGGGATCTCCTCGCCCGCGTCGTGCCCGCCGGTGAAGGCGACCAGCCGCTCGGAGATGTTGGTGACGTAGCGGCTGACGTTGGGCTTGACGGCCGCGTCGACCAGGGTCGTCATCGAGCGCTCGTACTCGCGGTACTCGCGCAGCACCTCGCTCGAGATCGAGACGACGGCCTCGGGGTGCTCGCGACGCAGGATCTCGCGCAGCCGCAGCTCGTGGTCGTCGTTGGCGTAGGCGTGCAGCAGGCAGACGCCGATCGTGGTGATGCCCTGGTCGCGGAACCACCGCGCCGTGGCGACGGCGCCGTCCTCGTCGAAGGGACGGATCTCGGCGCCGGTGAAGTCGAGGCGGCCCCCGACCGTACGGACCCGGTCGGCCGGGACGATGCGGTCGGGCTTGACCCAGAAGTAGGAGTTGCCGTAGCCGTCGGGCACGGACTGGCGGGCGATCTCGAGCATGAACTCGTAGCCCTCGGTGGTGATGAAGCCGAGCGCCTCGACCTTGCCCTCGAGCAGCTTGTTGGTCGCCACCGTCGTGCCGTGCGACACCGCGCTGATGTCGCCGCCCTCGGCGCCGACGAGGCCGAGGATCTTCTCGATGCCGGCGATGAAGCCGTCGGCCGGGTTGGCCGGCGTGCTCGGCGTCTTGGTCGTGACCAGCTCGCCCGAGTCCTCGTCGAAGGCGACCACGTCGGTGAACGTGCCGCCGGTGTCGATCCCGATCCTGATCCGCCGATTGCTCATGGGGGAGATTCAACCGAGCCGCCCGCCGCAGCGGCCACGGCAGAGATTGCCGACGAATCGGCGGTTCTTGGGCAATCGCTGTCACATCAGGGTGAGCCCGGTGAGCCCGGTGCGCCGGGTGTGCCGGGTGTGCCGGGTGTGCCGGACACCCGGACCTCGAATCCCGGGTCGGTGCTCGGCATCGCGGTCAGCCCGCCCAGCAGGCCGGCGAGGACCGCGACGGCCAGGATCGGCATGAGCGAGGGCCCGGACGACGGGCGGGTGCGCTGCCAGGCGAACCACGGCGTCCTGGTGTAGCGCCACAGCAGCCACGCCTGCAGGCCGGAGAACACCACCGCGAGCGCGCCCGAGGCGGTGGGATCGACCAGGATCCCGACCGCGCCGAGCACCAGACCCAGGCCGATGAGGACGGCGACGATGCCCAGACGGATCCCACGTGCACGGACCACGCCGGCAGCGAAGAAGGTCACCACCAGTGCGCTGAGCACCATCGATCCCACGGCCGACACCGCGTCGTCCTTCGCCCCTCGCACGAGCAGCTGCAGGGCCGCCTCGACGACGAAGGACCACCCGAACAGCCAGATCTCGACGGGCAGCGACCGTGACTCGTCAGCGGGGCCAGCGGGCGTCGCAGTCATGGGCGCATCGTGGCAGGCCCGCGCTGCCGCGGGCGTCCCCCGCGCCGGGAACAGGCGAAGGGCCCTCGGCGGTATGAGCGCCAAGGGCCCTTCTGGTGAGGTAGGTCGCCGTAGCGTCCAGCTCCTCGAGGTGACCGTTCGCGGTGATGCTCCCGGTCGATCGCTCCGTTCCTTCGGAGTCCCAGCCACCTCATCACCCGGTGTCTGCGACGGTCCCCGGCGTACCGGTTTGCGTCGTGCGGACCCTCCATCGTCGGAGCCATCCCGCCTCCCCTTGCGGGGCTGCGTAGGTCCAGTTCTATGCCCTGCACCACACGGTCCGCAAGGGACCTTCGGCACTGTTTTCCGCGGGTTCTGCGACGTCGGCGTGTCGTGCACAGGAAGGCGCCTCCTGTCCCCAGCGGAGCGACCTTCTGCACAG
>Ga0172374_1001944_pt1 | contig 13471 bp, 13 predicted proteins | sample LakKiv3m_FD_114536 | JGI IMG/M metagenome (GOLD analysis project Ga0172374, IMG submission 114536) | Freshwater microbial communities from Kabuno Bay, South-Kivu, Congo - kab_092012_10.3m | ecosystem: Environmental > Aquatic > Freshwater > Lake | place: Democratic Republic of the Congo... | reverse complement strand
TTGTTCTCTTAGGGGCTCACTAGGTGCGGCTAGGCATCATCCTATCCTCCTGCGACTTACTTAAAGAATTATTAGGGAAGGGATTCTAATGAAAAATCAGGTATCTTTCGACAGCTACCGAGATGCTCTTCTGTTTTTAAAGGAAATGGGAGCCGGGAAGGTAAAGCGTCAAACTGATAGTGATGATTTCCTCTGGGAATTAGACTCAGGGCAGCTAACCAAAGAGCAGTTAGAAATTATCGCAGAAGCTAACGGGACTAAGTTTTTGTGGAAAGACAGCGAAACTGGGCTGTCTTGGTTACTTCGAGATTGTGGGCGCTATGAAATTGATTCTCTAAATAAATCAGGTTATGGGGGCTACAACGATTGGCGAGCCCCTACTCTCAGAGAGTTAAAGTCGCTTGCTTGCACTACGAAAAATACGTTCGGATTATTTGCAAAGGAGAGTGCAGGTGGGCGCCTCAACGGGAATTATGTTTCGTGCACGAAGCACTGGCAAGAAGCAGTGTGGTGGAACTTCAATACCGGTAAATCTGCAAAGGAGGAATATTCAGATGGGAAAATCAAATGGGGCTCCGAGGGAGACTTTGCCGGTTTTGAAGATAGCGTGCACCACAATTACGCAACACTAATACTTGTACGAGGGGATGTAATTGAGAACTTGTCTGACTGGGCGTCAAAACTCCGAGAATGGGCTGAGGAAGATGGAGTATTGGATTTTCCTTCCACTCAGGAAAACATGGAAAAACTAGAAGATCTTACATTGTTTTTTTCAACGACCATCCCCAAACAAGTTTCAATGCTAAGAAATCTAAAAAGACTTACTTGCTATGCCTTATCCGGATTCGAAAAGGTGATTTTTTCAATTCCAAGCCTTGAGGAGTTGAAATTATTAAGACCGAATGGAAAGCAGCCAGCCTTTGATGAAATCCCCCCTACTATTTCAAACCTAACCAGCCTTTTAAGCCTAGATGCCGGCGGGATACACTTAAATAAAGTACACGAATCCATAGGAGATCTCAGAAAACTTAAGCATCTAGATTTGAATGTAGCAGATGCAATACCAGATTCGATTACAAACCTGCATGAACTGAGGACGCTCAGGCTTTCTGGAATTAGGTCGCTACCCCATTCTATTGGAGATCTTAAAAGCCTTGAAAAACTATCTGTCTTTGGCCGATTCGAGCGCATACCTAACTCAATTGAGAACCTCACTCAACTGCAAGAATTGACAATACGCTCTGGACAATTATCTGAGCTCCCCGAAGGGCTCTTTAAATTGGGAAATTTACATACCCTTACAATCTATGAAGCTACCATAGAGATTTTTCCGAACGCACTCCTTAAGATGCCGCTTCTTAAAACATTGGACTTATGCGATACACCGATCTATAAACTACCCGAAGACATTGCAAATATGGAATCCCTTGAGCGGCTCAATCTAAGAGAAACAAGAATATCCGAGCTTCCTCGGTCACTGGTCAACCTAGACAATCTTCGCTTATTGTATCTATCAAACACAAAAATACAATCCCTTCCTGAATGGCTAAAAGACATGAAGTCTCTTTCTAAAATACGTGCGAAAGGTATTAAAGTCCCACCAGCACTGAAAGACAAAATAGTATATCTTTATTAAAGGCCATAATGCATACGACCCCACAGCAGCGGGTCGATTGTCGCCCTATTCCGCGTCGTCCCGGCGATTCGGTTCGGAGCGACAACAATAAAATTCTATAAGAAGACGCGATCCCGACACGCCATGGCCTTACGTCATGTAAAAACGCCATGCTGTAGACGGCCTATCAGATCTAGGGCTAAGCGAAGCTCAGCATCGCTTTCTGTCATATCGATGGGCTTGCGGCCATTCAGCGCCTTGGCAGGTTTGTTCAGCCACTCGACCGCGCTTTGCTCATCACCGGCAAATAGATCTGATGCTGCCTTTCTGAGCTTGATCTCTAGCGCTGCTCTAACCATCATAAATCCTGTCTTAAGATCCCAGCATTTCCATCAGACAATGCAGCGCAAACGATAGCTAACGAGGTAGCACAACTCAGCTGAAACTAGCATCGCTCAGCACTGTCAGCAGTGGCCATCGATCATGGATCCACTCATATTCGGCAGGTGGCGTCGTAGTCACGACATATACCCTTCGCTGCTCCCCTTCGCCGATGACCAGGCACTCTAGCGCGTAACCCTCCGGCACATCGAACCAGTGTGATGTCCGATTCTTCTCTCCCGGCCGACTTTCCTTCTCCATATACCTCTGAACCATGCCGAACCCACGGCGGGGCCTGTATTTCCCCCAGCCGCCAGACTGCACGGTGCTGACCTTTGCCCAGCCGCCCTGAGGGCCGTTTCCTGGCTCCTCCTTCCTCCTGCCCCAAGGAATCCAATCGAGCTGGCCGCTTTCCTCAAGCAGCACCGGAATGGCTGCTTTCGGATTGGGAAAATAGATCTTCCAGACCTTATCGGCCTCACGGGCCTCTACACCTCCGCACATGCTTGATACCTCACACTACAAGAGGACTGGTCGACCCAAAAGGAAGAAAGCACCAGACAGCGGCTAAGTCGGGGAGCACGCTCAATAATTTCTGGCGTATCAATAATAGCTCGTCATCTTGAAGTTACAAAAGTTCGTAGACAAAGGTTCTAACTTAGCGGACTAGCGTTCGAGTCAAATTGTATTGTTACCCCCTCAACCATGCGCAACGTACCGATGCAAACAAAAGGAATATAAACTCGCAAGCTAATGAAGTAAAAGTATCACCACTAGCGGTAGCTTGTGCTTAGATGAAGATGTTCGGCCTGCGAGAGATTTCATATGCACAGTAACAATAACCAACCCGCCCATGCGCTCCGGATGCGCCAACCTAAATTTATATTGGCTAGCATATTTTTTATTTCAAGTTGCTCGGGAACCTACCAGAACTTACAACCCCCTCCTAAAAACACTATAGAAGGATTTGGCGTTTTTCACGGCAGATGCCTAAATAGCGATACCACAAAAATGAGTGGTGAGCTCATCCCGTTGTTGACAAATGTTGTTGCGGGCGGGATAAAAATGACCGGGACGTCTTTAAAAAAATATGGCGAGGATAAAGACGCAAAATTTGCAACCACTCTAAATTTTGACGGAGATGAGTCTTTGAATGATTGCATTCACATAGTCCATGGAAAGGTTTATACAGACAAAGTCGACTTCATCGCTTCACCGCAACCACTGGATGAACTACTTCCCTTGCCATGGGATGCTATCGCAAAAGCCAGCCTCGAAGATAACGCCAGTTCAAAGCAAATATCTGACCAGACGCAAGCCACTATGACCGTTGCAAAAACAACCCTGGCATCTAGCGGAGCAATGATCGCAGAAAAGCCCAGATTATTTGCAGAGCTCAGATTTTTACGCTCTAAGGATAGATCTAGCATTTCACTAAGGCTCCGTGCATTTTTTTACGGGTCTCCGCTTACCGAAAGATTGTTTTCTAGAAAGCGTTCAAAAGCAATTATCATTTCATTCGCCCCATTTGACCCTGCGAAACCGTTAATAGACAGCATAAAAACCGGTTACTCCATTCCTTTTTATAGTGTTCCCGTCGGAAGTGCGTGGGTAAGCGGAGATCTACTATATCCTACAATCTCTGCATCGCAGGCCTGGGAAACTCCATATTACCCGACATCATCGCTCGGCAAGAGACCAATAACTCTCGTACTAGGCGTGCTTGAAACAACGGCAGGAAGTCAGATTTTAACTGTTCTTGGTACTGCGCTAGAAGGAACTGCAGACGCGACCGCGAAAGGAATTATTGACAACTTGGACACTAACAAAGTTTCAGCCGAAGAGATAAAGGACAAGTTAGAAAGAGATAAAGCAAGGACAGAATCTGCTACGGCAACTGTCAAAGCGATTGCTGACCTTGGAAAAGCGAACGATGCGTATGATTCCTGTGTCGCAATTTTGGCTTCATCTAACGGCCCGATCAATAAAGCGCAGAGAGATGCAATCTTAGAATTCACTTCTGCACGAGTAATTGCGGCGGCCTCTATCGCTGCTGCCGAGCCCACCATATCGGCACTAAATCTTGATACCAAAGTTATTAATGAGCCGTTGATGTGCATAATGCCATGATAAATTTAAAACAGTTTTTAGTGGTTTTCACGATCATAGCTATAGGCCGGAACACTTATGCCGAGCCAAAAGATCTTGACATTATGGTTAAAGGAGGGAAGCTTGCCTCACTTTTTGAATATCCAGAGGTTGTAGTGGTAGAGCTAGCGAAAAATAACGCTCCCCAAAAGTTCTGCTCAGGAGTTCTAATAGCAAGCGATGTTGTACTAAGTGCAGGGCATTGCGTGCAAGATGGTTATCAACCCGTGCGAGCAACTTCCACTTTAAATATCAATCTGACGATTCGCTCAAGCGAAAATTACGCACGCCAACCAGCTACAGGGATCCCGAAAGTTCAATCAATCAAAGTTTTATCCTTTATTGCGATGGATCCCACCTCTATAGAACAAGGAAAAAAACTAAAAGGGCGTGACCTGCTCATACTTAAACTTAGTGCAAAATTCGAGGGCCCGGCCATTTCTATACCTATTGCCAATCTAAACGGCATTGATCGTGCTAAGACAATCAGGTTTGTTGGGTTTGGGTTGGATGGTCAAGGCTCTCACGGGCATAAATTATACGCCGACGTCGACATCGTTGCCCCGCGATGCCGTTCGGGAGCTCTAGGCGAAGAGGCAGGTTGCAGGGAAGATGTTGAATTGTATGCAAAAACATCTAATGGGGAGTTTGATGCATGTCGTGGCGATAGCGGCGGGCCTGCTTATATCCGAAACATTGATGGACGCTATCGGCTAGTAGGAATTACATCACGAGCATCGTCCCCTAGCCAACACTGTGGAGGAGGAACGTTCGTTACATTATTAGACGGAAATCGACTTGAATGGATAAGGAAACACGTTGAAGTAAAGCTAACTCCGGAGCCGCTTCACCCAATGTCGCCCCCCATTCCTGCGTGCCCTCCTTCTGAATGTCCTACCAAATAAGGATATTGAGCCTTTGATTCATGAGCATCAGCTACCAACTCCCAACTTCTAGGAAATCACCGAACTTAACTCCAGGCCGTAATGACAACAGCTTTCTGATGCTCGCCTCAGTCCTTATCACTGCCAGCACTAGCCAGCACTAGCCAGCAGTGGCCATCGATCATGGATCCACTCATATTCGGCAGGTGGCGTCGTAGTCACGACATATACCCTTCGCTGCTCCCCTTCGCCAATGACCAGGCACTCTAGCGCGTAACCCTCCGGCACATCGAACCAGTGTGATGTCCGATTCTTCTCTCCCGGCCGACCTTCCTTCTCCATATACCTCTGAACCATGCCGAAACCACGGCGGGGTCTGTATTTCTCCCAGCCGCCAGACTGCACGGTACTGAGCTTTGCCCAGCCTCCCTGTGGGCCTTTTCCTGGCTCTTCCGTCCTCCTGCCCCAATGGATCCAATCGAGCTGGCCGCTCTCTTCAAGCAGCACCGGAATAGCTGCTTTCGGATTGGGAAAATAGATCTTCCAGACCTTGTCGGCCTCACGCGCCTCCACGCCTCCACGCCTCCACGCCTCCACGCCTCCGCACATGCTTGGTACCTCACACGGCTTACGCTGCCTTATGTTCTAGACCCTGCTCGCCAAGTAGGCATTCCCTATCGAATGGAGCTCTAACATGCGTTATCGTTATTTTCTAAAACAGGGGGTCAGATCGGCATGCTTGGACGCACAAGCGTAATTTTTCTTCTCTGCCTCTCTGCGACCTCCTTCTCGGCAGCTTCCGAAAATCAAATGGAGCGGTGCGAGCAGCACGCGATGCCAATCGGACTGGTCAGCAACCAACAGCAGCGGCTCTTGAACCAGGCAGGCACACTTCTTGTGCGCAGCTCAGCCTTGCGGATGGCTGCTGGCCGCGATAGCACGTTTGCTGACATTTATAAGAACCCGACAGGCCGGGAAGATCCGGAAATTAGGCAACTGCTGTCACGCCTTGAGGCTGATCAGTATCGCCGAATTTTGGCCCACCGGATTAAACGAGATGAGACAGAGTACGCGAAGGACATTGAGGGCAGGATTGCTGGCAAAAAGCTTCTGGCTGGGAGTCTGGTTTGCCACCAAGTGCGCGCCATCTACGAGCCCAGATCAAAAGAGAGCAAAGCCCTAAAGTCCTATCTAAATACTGTCCTCGCCCGCCCCGACAGCGCCCGCATCGAGCACTTCGATATCAGCATCGACAGCTGCGAGGTACGCGATACCGTGGGCGCCCGCAACCGCGCCGCAGAGCCTGAAGCCTGGCCGGATTCTCGGTACCTAGTTGTGCAGACGCGCTTCAAAAATACTGACACCGAGGGGCGGGTACCCATTGCTGGCTCTGCACTTCTGACCATGGGCAGCAGAACCTTCGAATACGATCACACCGAAACAGTGCTCGAACAGGGTTTCGGTATTGGTCTTCAGCCAGTCGGCCCACTACTGACGCTGCGCACCAAAATTGTCTACCGTATCCCCCGCGACGCCACGGGGGAGGTGTTCTGGAAACCCGGTCGAAACCCAGCACACGTCCAGCTCTGGTGTACTGAAATTTACTAACCGTCAAGCATCTTTTGGCTGCGGCTTCCACGGATGAAAGGCTCTATAGCCCTCTGGTACATCGAATCGGTGCGACACCCGCTCCGTCTCTCCTGACCCGACCTTCTTTCTCCATGATTTCCTCCATACATCGCAATTGCCCTCGCCTCCTCATTGCTCTCTGCTTCCGCCACGCTCTGGTACGCAGTTCCGAAAACTGTCGAATCCTCTCCCTCCATCACACGTCCTCCGCTGAAGGTTGAGCATCAAAACGGAAACCTGCTGATTTGGGGTGGCTGGGAAACTACGAAGGGATACCAAGCCCCAGGTATCAACGCAGTAGAGATCCGTTGTGATACAGCCAGCTCCCGCTGCATTGAAGCCTATGCCTCGATCTTGCATCACACCGAGGGAGAGGATCTCGAAGCGCAGATATTCGACTACGTGGTGCAAAACTGGACAGAGGCCGAAATGCTTGCGGTAGCTGGGCAAGCGATGGGGTGTTTAGATCGGAGACTGATCGTTGATCTGGTTGCTCAGCAGGCTCGTTTGGAATGGAGTCCCAGCGCGGAAGCGGGCTGCGAAGGCGACATAGGTGCCGCTGTGCTAAGCGGAGATCCGTTGTAGATCCGGCCGCTTGTCCACCCTGATTGACCTCTCTCAACGGTTCGCGAATACTGTTTGCATATACAGTATTCCTTGGATGTTGCGATGTCATCTCTTTCGATACTGGCCCGGTGCGAACGCCTGCGGGAGCGTCTTCTCACCGATGTGGCCAACGGCCTGCGTATTACTGGCTTTCAGTCACCCGCCGAGGATGAGAAGGACGACGGGCTTTCTCTCGACCTTCTCACTGGCTTGGGGGCGCCGCACGTTTGGGCTGTTCAAGTCCTGGACGATAGTTTGGTCGGTTTCGGCCTATTCCGTGGTGATCGGCTGATCGTGAACCGGGCTGCCAGCCATCTGGACGATAGGCTAGTGGTGGTAGACCTTGGCGGCGACTACCGAGTGAGGCTAGTTCAGCGGGACTTATTGGGAGGCTGCTGGCTGAAGGCAGCCGATCCTATCGTCCCGGACGTGCAGCTGGACGGCGAAGAGATCATCGAGGTTTGGGGTGTCGTGACCTGGGTCGTAAGTCGTGTGGCGATATGAGCGTACCGCCGAGAGTATTCGCGCTTATAGATTGCAACTCGTTTTACTGTAGCTGTGAGCGCATCTGTCAGCCGGAACTCAAACGTAAGCCAGTCGTAGTGCTATCCAACAATGACGGCTGCGTAATTGCTCGCTCAGCCGAGGCCAAGGGGCTGGGTATCGGCATGGGTGCCCCCTACTACCAAGTGCGCGAGCAGATGCGCCGACAAGGAGTGGTGGCACGCTCCAGTAACTACACCCTCTATGCAGACATCAGCAATCGGGTAATGCGTGTGATGGCTGAGATGCTGCCAGGCATTGAGGTTTACTCTATCGATGAGGCTTGGGGCGACATGACCGGAGTTGCCGATCCAGCTGAGCTAGGCCGAAGCATTCGCAACCGTCTAGCCCATGAAATTGGGATGCCGGTCGGAGTAGGCATCAGCACCACCAAGACCTTGGCCAAGCTCGCGAATTGGGCAGCGAAAAAATGGAAGGCCACTGGTGGTGTGCTTGATCTGACCGACCCTGTCCGTCAAGAGAAATTGCTCCGGTTGGCGCCGGTTTCCGAGGTGTGGGGCGTGGGACACCGCTCGGCTGCCAAACTAGCAGCTCTGAACATATCTACCGCTTGGGAACTGGCTCAGTTCGATATCGGCACATTGCGAAAGACTTTCGGCGTGACCATGGAGCGCACAGCGCGTGAGCTGCGTGGTGTGAGCTGTATTGGCTTCAATGACGGCCCCCCGCCTAAGGAAGCCATCTGCTCGAGCAAGATGTTTGGGGTTCGTCAGACGGAGTTGCCTCCGATTCGCGAAGCACTAGCTGTCTACGTGGCTCGAGCAGCCGAAAAGCTGCGCGCCCAGAACTCGCTGTGCAGCACTATCCAGGTCGGGCTCCAGACCCAGCTGGCTGATCGCAACGGCCCTCGTTACGCTGACGCCACCACCTTGGCCTTAGCCTCTCCAACAGATGACACTCGCGAAATTTTGGCTATGGCCCAGCGGGGCTTAGGGCAGATCTACCGTCCCGGCTACCCCTTCTCAAAGTGCTCCATCTTGCTCTTGAATCTGAGTCAGCGCGGTGAGCTGACGCCCGATCTTTTTGCACCCAAGCCACGCCATGGTGGCGAGCGACTGATGGCGGTTATTGACCAGATCAACCGGAGAGAAGGAAGAGGTGCAGTGCGTATTGGCCGAGTGCCTGCGACACCGGTATGGGCGATGCGTAGGGAAATGTTGAGCCAGCGATACACCACGCGTTGGGATGAAATTATTGGCGTGCGAGGGTAATTTGACCGCGATGCAGGGCTCATGCCTATCATCAGGATGATGTTGCCGGTTTGAAGCAATCCATCCACTTCTTTCAAGTCATCAACGAAGGATTATCTTCGCCGCGAATCACTGCTCGGTGAATCTTGTACTGGTACTCAGGGAAACCACTGAGTCTCGCCATCAAATCGATATAATGGTCTGCAGCGGTCGAATTCGCTCCGCAAGTTCATTAGCTCTCCGTTCTTATGCCACGTGACTGAAACTCTGCAGCGGCAGCATTCCGCATGGTATCCCTCATTGCTCCAAAATCAATCACAAAATCCTCTTGATTGCTGCGGAATTTTTACCGTTTGACTATCCCTTATCGTAAAGGGGGAAACGGTGTCCTGTCTTTAAGGGGCGCATTCATGTGCTTGCCGATACTCCCGCCAGTCGCTGACGTTTAAAAAGCCTGCCTCGATCATAAAAAGTCAGCTTAAATTAACTGGGTGAGCAGAATCTTAGTGGCAGATACCACTAGGCGATGGTCACGCGTCCTTTCACGGATCTACGGAGAAGCCAAATGAAAGACCGACGTGATTTTCTCTTACAACAGATTCTTGATTGGCACTTAGTGCTACTACAAACCCTAGCACCGCTTGACGACCTTGCGGATGAAGCATATGCCGCTGGAGAAGAGACTCAGATCGCCATGAAGCGAGGAATGATCCGACTCCAGGCGCTCATGGCCGTGGAAATGAAATGCATTGCTGAAACAGTGTCTAGCGCTCGTTTGAAAGGTGAACCTAAATCATGAGAGCACGTTGCCAATACCTATTGTCTGCACCAAGAGACGGCGTCCACGAATGACTATGCATCCGAAAGATAAGACCCGGCATTGCGCAGCCTTCATCTCAGATAAAACTCCATGCTCTGGATGGCCAAGCAACACTAGTAGCATGGATCTTATCGGCCTGTGACTGTAGAGAGAGATCTGATTGCCCATGCTGAAACGATTTAGCTACCCCACAATGGATGACATTTACGAATGGCACTGAAGCCATAGCCGAGACAGGCTTGCAGCTATCGAATCACTGCTACCTACTGGCAACACGCTATGCGACGAGGATCACAACGCTTGAATTTTTTTGAAAAAAAGCGTCTGATCGCGCCCGATTAATCCTCGATATTCGGACAGGGACGTATGGGTATTGTCAGATCTTTGTTTGGCTGGATGCAGGCCTCCCCTGCCCGTGGCGACAATCCTGCCCTCTACCCTCTGGATTTCGATGAGCTGAAAAAAGAGCTGAGCGTCGTGGACGAGGCGCGGCGGATGGGCGTGCACAACAACCCACCGGAAGACAAGACGGGGCTCAGTGCCATAGAAGAGCGCATCGTGTCGCGTATCGAAGAATACCGGCACAAGGTGATCGGCTGGTCGCACGATCATATGGTGTATCTGAAGCGGCATATGTCAGAGCTTGACGTCACCAAGGATATCAACCGCGCCCGCGAGTCATCGGAAGAATTCAAGCGACGCGCCAATGATGTGATTGCCTCTCACGATCATGAACTGCATCAGCTTGATGCCGAAGCTCAGCGGCTGACAACACAGCTAGAGCTTTTCAAGGCCAAGAATCGCTTAGATCGTGAGCCTAAGCAGCCCATGGGTACTCTCTCCCGCTGGCTGTGGATTCTCATTATCGCCCTGCTCGTAATCCTGGAAGGCGCTGCGAACGCTTACTTTTTCTCGGCTGGGCTTGCCGGCGGCCTAGCGCAGGGCTTTGTCTATGCGGGCATGCTCTCCGCGATCAACGTGCTTGGCGGCTTCTTCATAGGTAAAAAGGGCCTGAAGTACCTGTGGCACGTCAGTCCCTTTGCCAAGCTTATCGGTGTAATCAGCTTGCTGGCTGCACTGGCACTGCTGTTTGGTATCGCCCTAATAACCACCCATCTCAGAGATGCGTTTGCAGTAGTGACTCTTGATGGTGATGCCATGGCAATCGCCCATCAGACTATGCTCGCTTCGCCGTTCGGCTTTCACGGCATCGATTCGATCATCCTGTTCCTGATGAGCGCGATCTTCTCCATCCTAGCGCTTGTCAAGGGCCTCACCTGGGGTGACATCTACCCAGGATACAGCAGCACAAGTGACCGCGTTATTGAAGCCCGCGCCCTGCACGACAGTCAGGTTGAGCTGGTGCGCGATGAACTGAGCGATCTAAAGGAGGAGTTTGAAAAGACGCTAGACAGTACCCTGGAAACTGCCAAACGTGACATCGTCAAGCTAAAAGAGCTCGCCGAGAACAAGTCTCTCGCCGGCCAACGTTTTATCAACTATCAGGGCAAGGCAGAGCATATGCTCCATGCGCTGATCGAGCTGTTCAGAACCGAGAACACCATTCACCGCAAAACCCCTGCTCCCGCTTATTTCAACGAGAAGGTTCTCCTTCCCCCGGTTGAAGCCAAAGAAGTGGATCTTCAGGACGACCTTATAGACATCGCGCGCCAGGAAGCGCTGCTCGATGAGCTGCTGGCTCAGGTCGAACCTATCCGGGGCCAGATACAGTCCGCGTTCGTGAGCTGTTATGACCAGGTCACTCCCCTTCGCGATCATCTTAAATCGGCGTAACGTTCATGGCCCGTCGCAGCAAACTTGCAAGAAAGAAGAACAATATAACTCTGGTGCTGATCGTGCTCGTGGGCCTGGCCATTGCCGGACTACTGGCCGGAGTGGTGTACCTGCTGCTCAACACAGAGGCGCCGCCCGATCCGGTGACCCTGTGCCCCGCCTCCGGCCCGACCGGTCATACCGTTGTCCTAGTCGATAATACAGAGCCCCTGAATTTCATTCAGCGCCAGGCGCTCACTCAGCGATTCAAAGAGCTCGCTGAAAAGCAAGTGCTTGAGGGGCAGATGATTTCTGTGTTTGTGCTCGGCGAATCCTTTGCAGACAACGCTATGCCGATTTTCGAGAAGTGCAACCCAGGCACTGGCGAAGGCAAATCCAAGCTAAATGCTAATCCAGCTCAGATCAAGGCGCGGTATATCAGGGAGTTCAGGTCGCCCCTGATGCAGTTGCGCCAACAGATCACGCTCGATAAGCCATCTGACCGATCCCCTGTGTTTGAGATGCTACAACTGGCCGCCATCAATGGCTTTAACCGCGTGGATGCACAAGGCCCCCGCACTCTAGTTGTGTTCTCTGACATGCTGCCGCATATGCCTGAATTCAGCATGTTCAAGAGCCTACCCGACTTCAAGACGTTCTCGGCTGGCGCCTATGGGCGAAAGTCGCAAGCCAGCCTCGATGGAGTTGAGGTGCACCTTAATTACCTGATCAATTATCCAAATCTGCAAACCACCAAGCAGGCAGCATTTTGGGAGCAATATTTCGACAATAGCGGCGCGCAGCTGGTCGAAATCGATACCTTTGAGGGATGAATCATGAGTAAGGAAGCTGATTTTCAAATCAAGCTGCCGGTTCTGTTCGCGACGGCTTGCGTAGCCAAGATTGTTTGCCTAGTCGCTAGCTATCTGCTCGGTGAACTCCTGTTCACAGGCTTCATCGCTCCGATCACGATCATGCTTGCGTATGTCGTAATTGGAGGTAAGTACAAGACCTCCGACGTCTCAGACGAGAAGTTTGCTGATTCCTGCTATTACCTGGGCTTCATTTTCACCGTCGCCTCGATCATCGTATGCCTGATCGATTTGCCCAATATCAAGAACGACATGATCACCATCGCCACAAGATTCGGCGTGGCGATGATCAGTACGATTGTTGGGCTGACGGTTCGAGTAATCCTGGTCAGCTTCCGGCCCAACATGGAAGATGCTCTGCGCAACCACGAGCAAAGCGCGGTGGATGCTTCCCGCCGGCTAACCGACGAATATGCCCGTGCTTTTCAGGCCCTGGTTCATTTTCGTGGCGAGGTCTTAACGGCGACCAACGAATCGGTGAAGTCCGTCCGTGAGAGTTTCGATGAAATGGCCAAGGAGAGCGCTGCCCGCATGGATGCGCACGCCAAAGAGCTGTCCGAACAGATGGCAGTCCATTTCAAGGAATTGTCCGAGCGGATCAATTACGCGTTCATTGAGAATATCCGGGAGCTGAAGAAATCCTCGATGAGCCTGAACCTTGTCGTGGAAAAATACGCCCGTGAAACAGGCGAATCACTTGTACGACTCGACACCAGCGTCGGCGACTTCACCAAGTCCGTCAATGCTCGACTCGAGGCCGTTGCGTTTCCGGACGATTTATTTGCTCAGAAGCTGAACACGCCGCTCAACGAGCTCAACAACTCGGCGGGCGATGTTGGGCAGGTCATGCGCCTCGTCACGCGTGATATCAACGGCGCGGCCAAAGCTGTCGAGAAGAGCATCTCGAAAATCAATGAGCAGAGTGAGGCTATGAACTCTTCCATGGAGCTGGTGCGCTCCATTGCTGAGGAGCAAACACGTCTGGTAGG
>Ga0172374_1001941_pt1 | contig 13482 bp, 15 predicted proteins | sample LakKiv3m_FD_114536 | JGI IMG/M metagenome (GOLD analysis project Ga0172374, IMG submission 114536) | Freshwater microbial communities from Kabuno Bay, South-Kivu, Congo - kab_092012_10.3m | ecosystem: Environmental > Aquatic > Freshwater > Lake | place: Democratic Republic of the Congo... | reverse complement strand
TCTATCGCTTGATTGGCGAAGAGTTGAGCGTGACGTACCGCGTCGTCAACCGGGACGACGTCGTCCTTCCGTTCAGTATCGGCGGACACCCGGCTTTCAATATCCCATTCACCGGGGGCACGTTCGAAGACTACACGATCGACTTCGGCGAGACGCGGACGCTCGACCGCTTGGTGCTCGAAGGGCCTTATTTGACCGGTGCTTATCAACCGCTCGGGGAACGTCGTTACATCCCGTTGACGCATCATTTGTTCGACCAGGATGCCCTGATCTTTGAGCAAATCGAATACGCGGCGCTTCGACATCAGCCGAGCGGTCGGGCGATTGTCATGGAGTCTCCCCAGTTCACCCACTTCGGAATCTGGTCACCACCGCATTCCGACGCCCCGTTCGCTTGTCTCGAGCCTTGGTTCGGACACGCCGACTATAAAGGACACCGGAAAGATATCCGGCAGAAAGAAGACATGCAACTGCTCGACCCCGGCGAATCGTTCGAGGCGACTTACACCTTGTATATGGAATAAAAAACGTGCTGACCGCATCGGTCAGCACGTTTTGTTAAAAGCGACTGTCTTGCTCCGCCTCATACTCTGAAGGCGGTTTTTTCATGACAATGGCGAGGACAATGTAAATCAGTATGCCCGGACCGCCAAAGAGCGCGAGGGCGACGAAGATGATTCGCATCAACGTCACATCGACCCCTAAATAATTCCCGAGTCCCGAACAGACACCAGCAATCATTTGATTAGACGGATCTTTATATAGTTTTCGTTCCATCAAGACACCTTCTTCTCCAGTTTTTCGTTAACGCTGTGGTCGACGGAGCGTCGTTCTGCCACCTGTCGCCACTTCTCCACGACTGTCGAAATCGAGCGCATCATTGATTGGGGTACTGCCTGATTTGACTTCAATCCGACGTCCATACAAGTTTCGATTATCGAGCGAGGCGGCAATGATGGTCGCGACGTCCGTTTCAGAAATCGTCGCGTCACTCGCATCACTCAAATCTTCTGATGCCTCAATCGAGCCTTTCCCTGGACCATCTACGATTGTCACTGGGCAAATGATCGTGTAGTTCAAACCGCTATGTTCGATATACTCGTCGGCCGCATTGTTAGCAGACAAGAAGTTGAAATGTTCTTTTGGTGCAGCGTCTGGTTGATCGGCGCCGTAAGCACTGAGCAAGACGACGTGGCGGACACGTTCTTTTTTAGCAGCATCGATGGCTTTCATGGCGACGTTGCGGTCCAGCAGTTCGATTTCTTTGCTCGAACCTTCTGCCCCAGCCGTTGCTGCGATGATGACGGCATCCTGTCCGGAAGTCGCCTCGTGTATCCCTTTATCCAATTCTTTCTCGACGTCGACGGTGAGCACACGCGCACCCATTTTTTCATACTCTGCCTGTAGTTCAGGATAACGAATTAAAGCGGTCACTTGATGCGTTTTCGCTAAACTTTTTAATACACGTCTACCGATCTTTCCTGTTGCTCCAATGACTAAAACTTTCATTCAAATTTCCCTCCTCAAAAGAGTAGTTCATTTGATTAAATTTCCTCTTTCGGGATGGAATCAAACCCTTTTCGCAAAATTATCTAACAGTTCCCCACATCGTTAAGTCGAGGGCATCGCGAACGGCTTGAACACTCGCTTCGGTCGGTTGATAGTAATAGACGTTATCGATGTAGGCGTCTTCTCCTTCGATTTGAAGTTTATCCACTTGTGGTTGTAATACCATCGTCATTCCAATCGAAGCCATCTGAAGCGGGTTCATCTCAAGCCCCATTTCGTCTTTCATAAAGCGATACGTGGCCGGAATTTTCGTCCACCCTGTCGGACTGGCCAATTTATCGGCAACGGCTGACATGACCTCGGTCTGTCGGTTCGATCGCGCCCCATCCGTATCTGTTTTCCGATGACGGGCATAGGCAAGCGCCATATCTCCGTCCATGGCGTATGAGACGCCTTCCGTGTATTCATACGTCTGATTGAAGCCTTTCTCACTGAACGAGTGGGTCGCCGTCACGTTGACGCCACCAACTATATCAATCAGTTCCATGAACGTTTCAAACGTGATGACGACTTGACCGTCGACAGACGCCTCGGTCAATCCTTCTACCGCTCCGACGGTACAGTCAGCACCGCCATAGGCGAACGCATGGGTGATTTTATCGCCTTCTCGCTCTGGTTCACAAGGAATCGCTGTATACGTGTCACGTGGAATCGAGACGTTTTGGACAGTGCGGGAACGCGGCACGAATTCCATCAGTTGTAACGAGTCGGTCCGTGATCCTGATAACGATTCTCCGACCCGGGCATCACTACCCATGACTAAGAACGTGACCGGACGTGTCGCCATAAATCCAGCCCCAATCATTAGGAGCAACAGGACGAGAAGCAATTTGCCTTTCCATTTGCGACGTCGTGGTTTGTCTTTCGGAGCGGCCGTCTCCCGCTTGGCGTGCGTCCGTTCCGGCTCTCGAGTTTTCTGTCTAGGCTCACGTCGTTCGTCTCGGTGTGGCTTCGACTTGCGCTTCTTAGCGAACGGCAGACCTAGTTTCGGTTTTTTGACGTTAAACGATTTCTTCTTGCGTTCCGACGGCGTTTCATCCGAATGATTTAAAAACGGATGCTCGCCTTGTCCTGCATCTGTCGGTCGATTCGAATCATTGTTAAACTGGTCTGCTTCATGCCCTTGGTGCTGGGGCGTCTCGTGTCGAGTCTCTTCATCTAGTCGAGCTTGTTCGTCTAGTCGGGCTTGTTCGGTTAATCGTTCATGCTCAAGCTCTCGTCTCCGTCGTTCGACACGTGATAAGTGTTGATCGTCATTCATATGCTGTACCTCTAGTATGGTTAGATTTTTCTACATTATCATCGACAAACGCTATTCTGACAACGGTTAGCGCAAAAATCCGTCTTAAGCATGAGACGGAAGGGTTGTTTTGAATCGAAACCGGGAAAGGAATAATAATTGGTGTATGCCCATCTGTGGATCGGTAGATTGTTCGACGTCCTCTCGAAAGGAGGGAGAGCTAATGCGGATCGGGAAGTTACGGATGTTGTTGGAACAATACGGTGAAGCCACGCTTCGCGATGTGATTGTCGAGATGTATCGAAACATCCCAAAAACCGTGATTGAAGAGAAAGACATCGACTTTATGGTCAGCCAGTTCACACGCTATAAAGAACAAAAGTCGTCAGACGAACGGCATTCGCTCTCGCAAACCATCATCCTCGCTGAGCGCTTTGTCGAATTGGCATATGACCATTTATATGTAGTACCCAATCAAGTGATGAGCGAACGGGATCAAAAAAACTGGTACATTCACGCTAAAAAAATCATTCGCGACCTCGTCCATTACGCTGACGAGGAGCCCGAGGCTCGGACGATGTATGAAGAGATGTTTTTGTTACTGTCATCTTCAGCTGGAGAAGAATCTCTCTTCACGACGAGTGATCCGTTTCGATTGTTAAAGTTGTCTCAGACCACGATGTTATCCCAGTTGATTCAGTATTATCAACTCGATGCCCCCGCCCCTGCCGTTTGGATCGACCGTTCCTTGTATACCGCACTCCACGTCCCAAAAGATGTTGATTCCACCCGGGTCGATTTACTCTCGACCCTCCTCGAGCAATCATTCAGCATCGCTGAATGGAACTTGCTCCACGAACGGATCACCACATTGTGCGACCGTACGTTAGCCAAAGCCCAGACAGACGACAATGCGCTCGCCGATTATCAGGCCTTAAAAATGCTCGAACTAGAGTTACTCGTCGAACGTGGCCTTTTATCCGAGGCCGAACAAAAATTGTTCGCCGAATATATCCCTTTCTTTTCACATCGTTCCGAACCGTTCAAAGTGTATGTCAATATGCTCGAAAGTCATGGACATACGAATGAGACGAAACGATTAAGACGTCTTGCGAAAGAAAAGCGCATCCAGTTGTAACCTTATGCTGCATACAAAAAAAGGGAGTCAATCGACATCGTCGGTTGACTCCAATACATGATATGAACGAGGGGTGTTCATCTGAAAAGGAGGGGAAGTTGGTGCAGAACTTCCTTCCTACACGTTTAGTATAAATCAGATTTGAAACCGCTTCCGTTCTAGATATTGCATTTTTGTGAACGTTTTCACGTTATTCGATGGCGTTAATGATGCCCAGACCGATGACGGATAATAATACGATCAATACAAAAATAAAAACCATCTCATTCGGGGATCGAAACCCCTCGTATAGTTCTACCGCTTCGTCGACGATGACATTCTCATGGACCACAATCGGTTCTGTATCCGCTTGCGCCACGAGCGGTGTGACCGCCAACAACACTACTATCAACCACAAGCCTGTCAAATATCGCATAATCGTCTCCTCGGTTCGTTTCTATACGTCCAGTATAGCATGTCTATTTCAGAGCCATGACGCGGTTCTCTTCATTTTTTTCACCTGTGAAATAATTCTCACACCCTGTCTCGCATAGACGAAACGCTTTTGTTTCCTTTGCCCTGTTTTGACACAAACCCATTTCCAAAGCCATTTCTGTGCTTATTTCGAATGAAATGAGTCGAGTAAATCCATAAAATTATCCCTATTTTAACCAAATAATGTTCATCATTTTAATACAAGTATTTTTAAGTGGTAGCGCTTACAATTTAAGGGTATCTCAATACTTGTAGAAAGTAGGTTGCTTTCATGAAGCACACCTTTACCGTCAAAGAAATCCATCCTCGTTCGCCTCACGTTCGCCCTTTAGTCCACATGCTGTATGCCCTGCAACCCGCTCCGAACTTGTTTAATCTCGCCCCGGACTGCTCCTTGTATGCAGGCTGGATGGGCAATAGACCGGTGGCGGTCATCGCCGTCGATTGGAGTGATTTCGACACCCTCCATCAAATTCGATTGACCGATGCCGCATTCCAGCACCCGATCATGTTACGTGGACTAATTGATCGGGTGTTGCATCAGTTACAACCGAGATTGCAGCACCAGACGACCGTCACGTTAAATCTTAAATGCGACGAGACCGTGACACCTGCGTTATTTGCGGCCATTGGTTTCGAATACCAACTCAAGGAAGTCGTATATGAACTGCCTCTGGCTCGGTTTAAAAAAAAGACGTTCGCGCAATGGCAACTCACGCTTGAACGTCCAGATACGTATGACGCATGGCTCTTGGCACGCAACGAGCACGCCCATCTGCTTCCTGGCGGCTTAGCACTCTCATCGAAGTTCATCGACGCGTTCCACAAAAAACAAGGTCTCGTCTATTCCTTAACATACGATGGGATTGTCCAGTGTATGTTACGCGGACGCTTTGAGTTCTCACGTTTCCACATTCTCGAACTCGCCGTGATTGGCGATTCGTCAATGACTCAAGAAGCGATTTCATATCTCCAGCAATTATTCTGTGTGAAGTTCAAATTCAAGAAGAACGTGTTGATCACGACGACGTCTCTCCAGAAGAGCCTTCAAGACGTGCTTCTGAATCAAGAAGCGACACCGATTTCAGAATCCACGTATATACTTTTAAAAGATATGATGCCACATCATTCTCTCGTCTAATCATAAAAAACACGAAACGTCCGCGGTCCGTCAATCAGACTCGTTCGTTTCGTGTTTTTATTCGGCAGCGTTTGTCGAGTCCATCGCGAGCGGTGGCATCTTTTCAAAGAGATCGGTCCGAAGACCCGTATCCCGTCGGTCCAACGATTCAATCCGGTCAAACTGAATTTCACGATCCGTCACACTGAACCAATACGTGATATGAGGCTCGTCTGTAAACCGCAGGGCATAGTTCGAACCATTCAAGTGAAAGTCCACTTCTGTAGATAGAAGTTCAGATGGACCAATTTTTTTATGGGTCGTCAAGCGTTCTAGAACGACTTGCTCTTCATTGATCCGATAGTCGACAAACGTCGCAAGTGAGAGCCCAAACACAAATGACACCAGCGCGAACGCGCTGATCAATCCAAGAGTGATCTTTCCGTTCATTTCGCCGTCCCTCCCTCTTTTAGTATATCGGATTGCAACAAAACGTTGTGAAGTGACATTTTGTTCAAGTTTCGTCACACTAGAGCGAGAGGAGGAAACAACCATGCATATTGACCATACCGGTATCGCCGTCCGTGACTTAGACGAGGCGATTACATTTTACACGACCGTTCTTCAAGGGAAGTTGGTTGACCGTTATACGAACACGGCCATCGGTGTCGAGACAGAGATTGCCGTCATCCACATGGGTGACGACGTGATTGAGTTGTTATTACCGACGAGTCCGACCAGCCCCATCGCTCGTTTTATGAAAGCGCGTGGGAAAGGCGTTCATCATATCGCCTACCGTGTCGACGATTTGGATGAATCGATTGCGTCGCTCAAACGGGACGGCGTCACTTTTTTAGAGGACACGTTGCGGACGACGGCTAAAGGCCGGCGCCTCATCTATATGGATCCCCGCCATTCCGGTGGCGTCATCGTCGAACTATGCGATTATCCAACAATAAAGCAGTGAGGGCTCCCCTCACTGCTTTTGTAATGCCTGCTCGATGATATCCCGATTCTTCGTTTTCAATCGTTCGTTATGGGACGACACCATCGCTGTTTTCGTCGCGTCCGGATCGATGAACGTTTTCGCTCGGTTGACAGCGTTGGCCGCATCTTGGAAAGCACCGGCAATCAGATGGACTTTCCCTTCATGCGTCAAGATATCGCCCGCTGCATATAGACCTGGCACCGACGATTCGCTGCTCGCATTGCCTTTCACGTAAAAATCGTTCACCATCTCGACTTGAAGCTCACACTCCCCGAGCAGCGCCGTATCTTGCTCATACCCATGATTGATGACGACTTCGTCCACTTCAACGACCTCGCGGGCCCCTGTCCCGCAATCAACGAGAGCAACGGCGTGAATCGTCGTCCCGTCCCGGGAAATCAAATCCTCAATTTGCGTATGCAATCGACAGTCGACGCGTCCACAAAGGAGCTTATCGACTTGCGACTCATGTCCTTTGAGCGCCTCTTTTCGATACGTCAAAATGACACGCTCGGCAATCGGTTCAAGTTCGTTGGCCCAATCGATTGCGCTATTGCCGCCACCCGAGATTAATACCGTCTTCCCTTTGAACGCCATGAGCGATTTGACCGTATAGTGTAAGTTGGAGACCTCGAAGCGCTCCGCACCGCTAATGTCGATTTTCTGCGGCTGCAGGATGCCGCTCCCTGTCGCGACAATGACCGTCTTCGATCGATGTTGCCCGTGCGTTGTATCCAACACGAAATGGCCATCGTGATCTTTCGTCATCGCTTCGACCTTTTCTCCGAGCACGACGGTCGGATCAAACGTCAAGCCTTGTTCCACCAATTGTTCGATGAGTCGGGCCCCTGTCGTCGGCGTGACACCGCCGACGTCCCAAATCATCTTCTCTGGATAGACATGGATCTTGCCGCCGAGATGCGGTTGAAACTCAATCAATTTCGTCTTCATCCCCCGCAATCCGCTATAAAACGTCGCATACAGCCCGGCCGGTCCGCCTCCAATAATCGTTACATCATATAGGTCCTGTTCGCTCATCGTCCTCACCCTTCCTCAATACTCCAGCGCCACTGATTCTCATTCTCATTCACTATACCGCGAATTCGACCGTTCGACAATCTATTTTGACTTCAAACAAACATTGACACGATGTGCCGTGCTTGCTATAGTAAACTCGATATTGAGAATCATTATCACGGGCGTCATCTACGGAAAGGGGAATCCACTATGTCACGGATACATACGACGGATATCGAGGTCGGATATGGGGACAAGACGATTGTTAAACAATTGAGCTTGTCGATTCCTGACCATAAAATCACGACGATTATCGGACCGAACGGTTGTGGAAAATCGACGCTCTTAAAAGCGATGACCCGGATTCTTTCTCCTTCTGCCGGCGCTGTGCATTTGGACGGGGCCGACATCGCGAAATGCAACACGAAAGAGATTGCCCGTAAAATGGCCATCTTGCCGCAAACGCCGGAAGGTGCCGGCGGCTTGACGGTGGGCGAACTCGTTTCCTACGGTCGATTCCCGTACCAATCCGGATTTGGACGCCTTTCGAAACACGACCATGAAGTCATCGATTGGGCACTCGATGTGACCGGGACGCTCGCTTATAAAGACCGCAGCGTCGATGCCCTCTCAGGCGGGCAACGTCAACGCGTATGGATTGCGATGGCACTCGCGCAAGAGACCGATTTAATCTTCTTGGACGAGCCGACGACGTATCTCGATTTGGCCCATCAGCTCGAAGTGCTCGAACTGCTCGAAACGCTCAATCGCGAACAAGGACGGACCATCGTCATGGTGCTCCACGATTTGAACCAGGCCGCACGCTTTGCCGATCACATCGTTGCGATGAAAGACGGCGAGGTGCTCGCGACCGGTTCGGCCGAGGAAGTCATTTGCCCGCTCGTGCTCAGACAAGTGTTCCATATCGATGCCATCATCGGTCGCGACCCGCGGACCGAAAAACCGATGTGTCTCACGTACCATTTGATTAAAGATGAGCCGAAAGAAGCGCCCCCTTCCCAGCAGGCTGCCGCAACCTTGCTTGCCAACGCTCGTTAACCGTCTTGACGTCCCGCACATCGCGAGACGTTTTTTCGTCTCCTGCACGTTAGCGAGGAGGAAGACACGGGTAATACATCGAAGGTATTGAAAAAGGAGGCACGCTATGGATTGGCTCGATGGATTATTTATTCTCACCTCGGTCGCTTGGCTATATGAAATGTGGCGATACCGAAACCGGTCCGAACCGACCGATGGCAACAGTGAGCACGCCAGTTTTTATATCGTCTCCTTGATGATGGTCGCCGTATTCGCCGTCTCAATCGGACTTTCTGCTTGGACCGATACACGTCAGGCCACACTGCAACGCTTGCTCGGCCTTAGCGGGTTCATCACCGGTGTCTCCCTTCGCTATTGGGGCATCCGACAATTGCGCCATCAGTTCACCCGCCACGTCGTCGTCCGACCCGCGGATGAGCTCGTCAGTTCAGGACCGTATCGTTATTTACGCCACCCGCTTTACACGGGGCTCTTATTTATCACGTTCGGCTTTTCACTCTTTTTCGCGCATTGGGCGATTGCTCTCGTCGGGACTTGTTTGATGAGTCTCGCCCTCTTATGGCGCATCCATATCGAGGAGAAGATGTTGACGTCTCACTTCGGTACGACGTATCAGACGTGGGCCAGGTCGCGTAAACGTTTGATCCCGTTCATTTATTAAACAAAAACATGCACGCCCGTCGATGGAGACAGGCGTGCATGTTTGTTTAAACAGAGAAACGTCCAAGTAGACGGACGATGATGAATCCAGCGAAGAACGAGAGGATACTGAGTACCCACATCATCGTCGTGTCCGGTAGACCTGGGAATACGACTGCGAGTGAGCCGATGACAAGTCCGATGATGACCGAAAACGTCATGCCTGGAAAATGACCAAGCAAATAGCGAATCACTTTACTGCTGACGATAAAACCGACGACCACTCCAAGACCGACGATGCCAATAATGAGCAGGTTCAAGTTCGACAACGCGCTAATGACAGTCGGATACACTCCAATCAAAAGCAATACGAATGAGCCGCTGATTCCCGGCAACAACATCGCCATACTACCGAGCCAGCCAGAGAAGAACAAAAGAATCGTCGTCCCGGTCGAGAGTTCCGTGATGATGGCCGTGTCTGCTGGTTTGATGATCGCCATGCTGGCCACGAGAATCGCCCCGATGACCATCGCGACGATATGCACTGGTCGCATGACCGCTCTCGTTCGAAATTCAAAGAAGAGCATCGGGATGATCCCGAGAATCAATCCGATGAAAAAGAACTGGGTCGGTTCATAATATTCGAGCAAGAGGAACTCAATCACACGGCTGAGTCCTAAAATTGCCCCTGCCATTCCAATCCCGAGCGGAATCAAGAACAAGAGGTGCTGTTTCCAATGCCGACTGAAGATACCGCTGATCGCTTCAATCAAACGGTCATAAATTCCTAAAATGACTGCAATCGTCCCGCCGCTGACGCCAGGAATCAAATCACTCGTTCCCATCGCGATGCCGCGCAACATATTCTTCCACTCCATACACAATCTCCTTTTTCTCTCTCAATGTGATCAAGCCTATAGTATAGCCGAGTCCCGATCGGTTTGCATCGGTTTCGTGACGTGGTCAGGCGTTCTCGCTTACCGTAAACGTCATATAATCGAACCGTCCCCCGGATATCTCAATCTCTTTCTCTTTCATAAAGCCGAGACGTTCATACAATCGACCTGCGGCCGGGTTCGTCTGATCGACGTTGAGCGTGACGCGAGGAATGTTCATTGCACGCGCATGAGCAATCGCCTGTTGAATCAAGCTCGTCCCAATCCCACGTCCGCCGAACGTCGCGTCGACGGCGACCGAGTCGATATACAGGACGTCGCCTTCCGTTTCGACATCCAACTCGTCGGGGTGACCGTTTGTCCGGAGCCAAGCTTTAATCGGTTTATCGAGCCTTGCCGCCTGCTCGCCGTGATACGCAATCAGGATGCCTGCAATCGTCGCATCGGATTCGGCCACCCATATGTTCTCGTAGCTCAAGCGGTTGCCAGGCTGACCAATCCACATCGCGAGTCGATTGAGCACGTTCTCTTGATCGGATGTGCCGGTCAATGAATAGGCGATTTCATGAATCGCCGTATAGACGAGCGGTGCAATCTGCAACTGATCGTCCGGTGTCGCTTTTCGAATATTCATCATTATCGCCTCCACTCAACAGTCTAGCATAAAGCTGTCCACAAAGGGTTTGTCAGTTCGTGAAGTGTGGGATGATAGAAACAAAAGGGAGGAATTCATGATGAAAGCAATTTTGACAGGTATGAACGGGACCGTCGCCCCCGTCGTCGCCGAGACGTTAATGCGGCATGGCATCGAGCCCGTGGCGTGGGACCGAACGAAAGTATCGACCACTGACGAAGCCGAGATGCGACGTTTCATCGAAGCGGTGCGTCCGAACTACTTTCTCCATATCGGGATGGGCGCCATCGAATGGGCCGATACGCTAGCTCGGTTATGCGGAGAATATAAGATTCCGTTCCTCTTCACCAGTACCGTCTCGGTGTTCTCCGACAACGTGACAGGGCCAATCACACCGGACACGCCTCCTGACGCGACCGATGAATACGGTGCGTATAAGCGTGCCTGCGAAGAGACAATTGCGCGGACCAATCCAGGGGCCCAAATCGTACGACTCGGTTGGCAAATCGGGGATCGTGCCGGATCGAATAACATGATGGATTATTTCGAGAACGAGATGAAGCGCCATGGTGTCATCGTCGCAAGTGCCCATTGGTATCCATCCTCTTCATTTTTAGAAGATACGGCCGATGCCTTGTTCGAGATTATGACGAAGCGCGGGCCAGGGCTGTATCAATTGAACGGCAATTCGAGTCACTCGCTCTATGATATCGCGCTGGGGCTCAAAGAGTTACATGATACATCGTGGCAAATCGAACAGACTGATGAACCGAAGCGTGACAATCGAATGGTCGATACGAATATCACGATTCAACCGATTACAAAACGGTTAGCGTTACACACGAAATGAGTCGCCCGCGGGCGACTCATTTATTTGTTCTTTTGAATTTGATTGAGCACGAGCCGGCTCTTCGGTAAACTCGGCAAGTCGACGAAGTAGGCCCCATCTTTGCTTTAGAGGATGTTACCCTGTTCTTAGCGAACAAACCTATGAGGGAAAGGGGGAAAAGAGATGCTATCTTTCATCTTGACGTTCCGACGTATGTTCCGCGGGATTTGGCGTGGTTTGAAGGACGCGGAGTTCCAAGTCTTGTTCAGTCTCGCACTGCTGACCATCCTCTCCGGGACGTTGTTTTACTCGCGCTTCGAAGACATGCGTTGGCTCGACGCCCTGTATTTCAGCGTCGTCACGCTGACGACAATCGGGTATGGAGATTTTGTCCCGACGACCGATATCGGCAAAGTGTTCACGATCGGCTATGTCATCACGGGTGTCGGCATCATGGTCGGTTTCATCACGAAAGTGTTCGACCATCTTCAACAAGCACGGCTCGAAGAGGTTCGCAAACGAAATACGCCACCGTCCCCGTGAGGATGGTGGCGTATTGGCTTAGGACGCTTTCCGATTTCGATTTTCGAGTTCGAGCTGTTGATTGAATCGCTTCGTCTCGGCAATGACGACACCTGACAAGAACAGCAAGCCAATCAAGTTTGGGATGGCCATCAAGCCGTTGAAGACGTCCGAGAGCGCCCAAACCAAGTTGAGGTTCGTCGTCATCGCACCGAGGCCGGCAACGAGGACGAAGGCAATCCGATACGGAAGAATCGATTTTTGACCGAACAAGTAGTGAATCGACCGTTCCCCGTAATACGACCATCCGAGCACCGTCGAATAAGCGAACATGACGAGTCCGATCGTCACGATATAACCGCCGGCCGGTCCAAGGAATTGCTCGAACGTCGCCGTTGTCAATGCGACTCCTTCTAATCCTGAACCGATTTGGCCGCCCATGACGAGCGTGATTCCCGTGACCGAACAGACGATGAGTGTGTCGAGGAATACTTGCGTCATCGAGACGAGTGCCTGACGTCCCGGCATATCTGTTTTAGCTGCCGCTGCGGCGATTGGCGCCGAACCGAGACCTGCCTCGTTCGAGAAGACGCCACGCGCTACACCGTAACGAATGGCCGCCCCGATGGCTCCACCGCCAATCGCCTCGGCACTGAACGTGCTACTGAAGATGAGGGCGATTGCATCCGGGATGAGCGTATAGTTCATCACCATAATCAATAGTCCGCTGCCAAGGTAAAATACAATCATGACCGGCACGAAGTAACTGACGACGCGCCCGATTGATTTGACACCGCCTAAGATGACCGCGCCTGTGAAAATCATAATCAAGATACCGGAGACATACAACGGCACGTCAAATGTCGTCTGAAGCGCCATCGCGACCGAGTTCGTCTGCACCCCGTTCCCAATCCCAAATGCGGCGAGCGAAGCAAATCCTGCGAATGCGACGGCGAGCCAACGTTGCTTCAAGCCACGTTCTAAATAATACATCGGCCCCCCGGCCATTTGTCCGCGTTCATCGGTCACCCGATATTTCACGGCGAGCACGGCTTCGGCGTATTTCGTCGCCATACCGAAGAATCCGGAGACCCACATCCAGACGATCGCCCCCGGTCCACCGAGCACGACCGCGGTCGCAACCCCGACAATATTCCCTGTACCGACGGTTGCTGCGAGCGCCGTCATGAGCGCTTGGAAGTGACTAATATCCCCTTTCGATGATTTGTCTTGGTTTTTAGAAAACGCGAGCTTCAATGCGTACGGCAACTTCGTGACTTGAAGTCCCCCGAGCCGTACCGTCAAGTAGATGCCTGTCCCCACAAGCAAAATCAATAACGGTGGTCCCCACACAAAG
>Ga0172374_1001939_pt1 | contig 13490 bp, 9 predicted proteins | sample LakKiv3m_FD_114536 | JGI IMG/M metagenome (GOLD analysis project Ga0172374, IMG submission 114536) | Freshwater microbial communities from Kabuno Bay, South-Kivu, Congo - kab_092012_10.3m | ecosystem: Environmental > Aquatic > Freshwater > Lake | place: Democratic Republic of the Congo... | reverse complement strand
CCGGCTGGTCCAGGGCTCCGTCGGGACGGAAGTCGAAGTGGTTGTAGCGATAGCCCAAGCCGGCGGCGAAGCGCACCTCGCCTGCGGGCAGATTGAACAGGCCGCCCTGCATCGAGGCCTCGGCCATGCGCTGGGTCAGCTCATTGGTGTTGGTGGTGTTGCGGCGCACATAGTCCACGCACTCGGCCGACGGATCATGGTTGCCGAAGGGGTTGAAGCCCCCGGCGCAGAATTCCGACCCGCCGGTGGGGCTGTAGAGCAGGCGCGTGATGGCAGAACGGCTGACGCCGCCGGTCTGCACATTCTCGAAATCAGCCTTGGACGCGCTGGCGTAGGCTTCCCAGGTCCAGTCCTTGTAGCCCACCTGGCCCGACAGCCCGCCGATGAACTGATAGACGTTGTAGGCGTAGGATTGCAGGCGCTCGCCCGCGAAATCCAGATCCTTCCATAGGGCGAAATCCGCCGTGGGGTTCGGCCGCGAGGCCAGGATGTGGGCGAAGTCGGCCCCGATGTAGGGGTTGGTCACCGGCGCCGACAGGGCATAGGCCAAGCCCGCCAGCGTCGGGTTGAAGGTGCCCTCAGATTCATAACTGGTCAGCGAACCTTGCAGGAAGAAGTCGATCTCGGGCGTGATCTGATAATCGACGCGGCTGAACAGCGAATAGCGTTCGTTCTCGTTCTGGATGCGCCCGCGGTTCCAGCCCCACAGCATGTTGGTGCCGGCGGCGTTCAGGAAGTGGTTGTCGGTCTCGGGATCCTTCAGGTTCATCACGGGCGAGGCGCCGCCCAGGTTGAACAGGGTCTGGTCGCCGGTGTTGAAGCCGATCTGGCCGTTATAGAAGTTGCCCGCGCCCAGCACGGGATTGACGCCGTACTGCCCCACGAAGACGTCGTTCACGGCGCTCAACGTCGGACGGTTGCTGCCGAACCAGGCCGCCCCCTGGGAGATAATGGCCGTGTTGGACTGGCGGTTGCGCACGAAATAGTAGTCGCGCTTGGACTGATAGGCCACGTCGCGCATGGAGTAGTCGAGCGAGATCACCGCCCGGCCGCGCCCCTCGGCGAAGGCGTCGCCGGCCGTGATCGACGTGCGGAAGGTCTCGCCGTCGCCGTAGTCGCTAACGCCGTACTGGGACGCGACCGTCACCCCGCTGAAGTTGCGCTTCAGGATGAAGTTGACCACGCCCGCAGTGGCGTCCGAACCATAGGCGGTCGAAGCGCCGCCGGTGATGACCTCGACATTGCCGATCAGGGCTTCGGGGATGATGTTCAGGTCGACCGAGCCGTCCGGGTTGGACGGCTGCAGACGTTTGCCGTCCAGCAGCAGCAGGGTGCGCTTGGACCCCAGGCCGCGCAGGCTGGCGTAGGCCTGGCCGCCGTTCAGAGAGGTGGAGGACGACCCGGCCGTGCTCTGCCCCATGGCGCCCGAGAACTGGGGCATCTGGGTCAGGGCCTTTTCAACCGTGACCTGTCCGGTGTTCTCGATGGCCTCGGTGGTGACGGAAACCAGCGGGCTGTTGGAAGCGTAGTCGCGGCGGGCGATGCGCGACCCCGTGACGACGATTTCACTGACTTCGACGGCTGCGCCCGGATCTTCGGATGCTTCCTGAGCGACGGCGGCGTTCGCCGCGCTCATCAGGGCGACTGACGCGCACCCTCCGGCCAACAGGACGCGATACATCGCGGGGCCACGGCCCCGAGAACCACTAGAAAACATGAAATCCCCTCTATTTGCTGACGTTCTCACCAGCGCCCCTCAGCGCGGGCTGATCCCCCAAAGGCCCCCTTTTCGCCACTTTATTTTAAGCGAAAAATTTCTCCACACGGCCCGCATTGATATTTGAAATTCGAAATCATTTTCGAATTTAGGGGCTGATTGCAAAATCTCTGCCCATTTCAAGGCGGATGTGATGACGCTTTGAGGGAGAACTCAATTCCAGGGGGCGATTGAGACGCCAGGATCGGCGCGGCTCATCACGTTTCGTCCCAGTCGTCGATTCCTTGTCGACGGCGCCCAAGCGAACGCCAGCCCAAGAGACAGGGTCATGATCGCCCGGCACGGCCGAAGGGCGCGCGCTTCGCCGAGCGTGCATCCCGACGCAGACGGCCGCCCGCCTCTGCGAGGGGGCCGCCGCCCTCGTTTCGATCTCCGCCCGCACTCACTTGTGTAGTGTTATGATATAACATAATAGCAACCTTCTTCATGAACGGGGATGTCATGCACACACGATCGATCCTGCTCGCGGCCGCGAGTTTTTCAGCCGTATCGACGGCGGCCTGGGCGAACGCCCTGCCGCAATCGGGCCCGGCCTCGACGCGCGTCGAGGATGTGGTGGTGACGGCCGACGCCCTGGGTCGATCCGGCAGGGACGTGGTGTCCAATGTGGCGGTGCTGCGCGGCGACGAACTGATCCAGCGCCGACAATCGACCCTGGGCGAGACGCTGACCGGCCTGCCGGGCGTCAACTCCGACACCTTCGGCGGCGGGGCCAGCCGTCCGGTGATCCGCGGCCAGACCGCGCCCCGCGTCAAGGTTCTCAGCGACGGCTCGGCCCTGATGGACGCCTCCGAGGTCTCGCCCGACCACGCGGTCGGCGGCGAGCCTCTGCTGCTGGAGGGCGTCGAGATCCTGCGCGGCCCGTCCGCCCTGCTCTACGGCGGCGGCGCCATCGGCGGCGCGGTCAATCTGATCGACAGGAAGATCCCCACGCGCGTTCCCGAAAACGGCGGCGAAGGCGTCGCCGAGTTCCGCCTGGGCACGGCGGATAATGAGGAGGCCGGCGTGATCGGCCTGACCGCCGGGGCCGGCTCCTTCGCCATCCGCGTCGAGGCCGCCGGTCGCCGCACCGACGACTACGAGGTTCCGAACTTCGACGAGGCCACGCTGGACGGATCGTTTAACCGCAGTTCGACCGCGACTCTGGGCCTGTCATGGATCGGTTCGCGCGGCCATCTGGGCGCCGCCTATACGGAGCAGCGCAGCGAATACGGCCTGCCCGGCCACAGCCACGAGTACGAGTCCTGCCACCCGCACGGCTCCAAGCTGCATTGCGGCGGCCACGACCACGGCGACGGCGACCATGGCCACGATCATGACCATGACCCCGATCACGACCATGTCCCGATCGTCGACCTGATCAGCAAGCGCGTGGACGTGCGCGGCGAGATCCAGAATCCGTTCGCCGGGATCGAGCGCATCCGCTTCCGCGGCGGCTTCACCGACTATCGCCATGACGAGATCGACGACGGCGAGATCGCCACCACCTTCACCAACGAAGGCCATGACGCCCGCATCGAGGTGCAGCATGCCGCCATCGGCGGAGTGCGCGGCGTCATCGGCGCCCAGACCTCGCGCAGCGACTTCGCCGCCGTCGGCGCCGAGTCCTTCATCCCCGAAAGCCGGACCGAGAACCACGCCCTGTTCCTGGTCGAGGAATACGTCGCCGGCGACTGGCGCTTCGAAGGCGCCCTGCGCCAGGAATGGCAGGACGCCCGTGCGCGCGGACGACCCGACGCCGAGCACAAGCCCTTCTCCATCTCCGGCGCGGCCAGTTGGACCTTCACGCCCGGCTACATCGCCAGCGTGGCCCTGGCCCGTTCGCAGCGCGCGCCGACGGCGCAGGAGCTGTATGCGCGCGGCGTCCACCTGGCCACCAACACCTATGAGATCGGCGATCCCGATCTGGACGTCGAAACGGCCGTCTCGATCGAACTGGGCCTGAAGAAGATCGAGGGGGCCACGACCTTCGCCGCGAGCCTGTATCGCTATGATTACGACGGCTACGTCTATGCGCGGACGCTGGATCAGTTCGAGGACTTCCGCCTGATCCGCTACACCCAGGCCGACGCCCGCTTCGCCGGGATCGAGGGCCAGATCACCCACGACTTCCGGCCCGGCCTGTCAGCCACGGTGTTCGGCGACTACGTCCGCGCCGAGTTGAAGGGCGACGGGGGCGACCTGCCGCGCATTCCCGCTGGCCGACTGGGCGCGCGCGGCGACTTCTATCAGGGCGCCTGGTCGGGCAATCTGGAATACGTCCACGTCTTCACGCAGGACCGCATCGCCGCCTTCGAGCGCAAGACGCCCGGCTACGACATGGTCAACGCCACCTTGGCCTATGACGTCCCGACGATCGCCGACATCAACGGCCAGGTCTTCCTGCGCGGGACCAATCTGCTGGACGAGAAGGCGCTGAACCACGCCTCCTTCATCAGCCATCTGGCCCCGTTGCGCGGCCGCAATCTCGTCCTGGGATTCCGCGCCCGCTTCTGACCGCCCTTCCCTCTCCTCCTCCCCCGCCTGGCCGCGGCGTCATCGCGACGCCGCGGCCGCCCCTCCCCCGAAAGGACCGCCCATGACCACCCGCGCCCAAGCCTGGGGAGACGCCGCCGCCATCGGCCTGTCCGGCCTCTGCATGATCCATTGCCTGGCCCTGCCTCTGGTCGCGGGCCTGTTGCCGGTTCTGGGGTTATTCGCCGAGGCTCCCTGGGCGCACTGGGCCTTCGCCCTGACCGCCGCGCCCATCGCCGCCTGGACGCTGACTCGCCCTGCGCCGGACGGCCGTCGCGCCTGGCCCCTGATCGGCCTTGGCGCCGTCGGCGTCGCCCTGCTGTTCCTGGCCGCCGCCGAATGGCCGACGCACGAGGCCGAGACGCCGATCACCGTCGCCGGCGGCCTGCTGCTGAGCGCCGCCCACCTGATGAACTGGCGACGCAGGCCCCACGCCCACTGATACCCGGCAAGACCATTGACCGCCGTCGCGCGACCGAAGAGCTGACGCACCTCGGCCGCTTCGCTGATGTCGTTCAGGCCGAAAGCTCTTTCCGGATGATCTCGGCGCCGGCGCCCAGGGCTTTCAGCTTGCCGTTGGCGACCCGGCGAGACAGAGGGGCCATGCCGCAGTTGGTGGCGGGATAAAGCTTGTCGGCGTCCACGAACTGAAGCGCCTTGCGCAGGGTGTCTGCGACCTCATCCGGCGTCTCGATCGTGTCGGTCGCCACGTCGATGGCGCCGACCATCACCTTCTTGCCCCGGATCAGCTCGATCAGGTCCATCGGCACGCGCGAATTCTGGGCCTCCAGTGAAATGATGTCGATGCTGGATGTCTGCAGCTTGGGGAAGGCCTCCTCATACTGCCGCCATTCCGACCCCAGGGTCTTCTTCCAGTCGGTGTTGGCCTTGATGCCGTAGCCGTAGCAGATGTGGACGGCCGTCTCGCACTTCAGCCCTTCGACCGCCTTCTCCAGCATCGCCACGCCCCAGTCGTTCACCTCATCGAAGAAGACGTTGAAGGCGGGCTCGTCGAACTGGATGATGTCAACGCCTGCGGCTTCCAGCTCCCGCGCCTCTTCATTGAGGATTTTCGCGAATTCCCAGGCCAGTTTCTCGCGGCTGCCGTAGTGGTCGTCATAAAGGGTGTCGATCATCGTCATCGGCCCCGGCAGGGCCCATTTGATCGGCTGATCTGTCTGCTGGCGCAGGTATTCGGCGTCTTCGACGAAGACCGGCTTCTGACGGCTGACGGCGCCCACGATCACCGGCACGCTGGCGTCATAGCGGTTGCGGATGCGCATGGTCTTGCGCGTCTCGAAGTCCACGCCGTCCAGATGTTCGATGAAGGTGGTGACGAAATGCTGGCGGGTCTGTTCGCCGTCGCTGACGATGTCGATGCCGGCCCGGCGCTGATCGTCCAGCGACAGACGCAGGGCGTCCCGCTTGGCCTCGACCAGTTCCTCGCCCTCCAGCTTCCAGGGCGACCATAGGGTCTCGGGCTGAGCCAGCCAGACGGGTTTGGGCAGGCTGCCGGCGGTCGAGGTGGGCAACAGGGTTTTCATGACGGATGACTTTGTATGGAGAGGCTGATCAGGCGACGAAGCTGGCGGACCACTGGTCGAGGACGTCGCGGTACGGCTTGATGAAACGCTCTTCGACGAACCTGCCCTGCTCGACGGCCAGGCGGCTGCGCTCCTCGCGATCGTAGACGATGCGGGTCAGCGAATAGTCCTGACACTTCAGGCTGGGCTGGTACTGCTCGGTCGCCGGCGAATTGGCGTTGTAGATCTCGGGACGATAGATCTTCTGGAAGGTCTCCATGGTGCTGATCGTGCTGACCAGCTCCAGGTCGGTGTAGTCCGCCGTCAGATCGCCCACGTGGTAGAAGGCGAAGGGCGCCACGCTGCCCTTGGGCATGAAGTAGCGCACCTTCATCCCCATTTTCGCGAAATACTGATCGGTCGGCGAGAACGCGTCATTCTCGTACTCAAGACCCAGCACGGCGTGCTCATCGCCGGCCCGATGGTAGGTCTTGTTGCTCGACACGCTCAGACAGATGACAGGCGGCTTGCCGAAATTATCCCGATAGGCGCCCGAATTCAGGAAATGCTTGAACAGCTTTCCATGCAGGTCGCCGAACCCGTCCGGCGCGCCGGCGCCGGGGTGGTTCTTCATGTGCTCCGGCAGAACCACGCTGAAGTCGTAGTCGCGGACGTAGGAGGAAAAGTTGTTGCCGATGATCCCGTCGATCCGCTCACCGGTGTTTCTGTCGATGACCATCGTCTGAAGGATTTCAATCAGCGGGAAGGCGTCGGCGCCCTCGCTTGGCGAGACGCTCATTTCGACGGAGATGATCGTGAGTTCGACGGCGTAGCGATCCCCCTTGGGGTTGCCCCAGTGCGCCAGGGAGTTGAACCGGTTGTCGATCATCCTCAGGGTGTTGCGCAGGTTCTCCTGGCGGCTCTCGCCCCTGGCCAGGTTGGCGAAGTTGGTCGTGATCCGCGTGTTTTCAGCGGGAACATAATTCTCGTCGAGCGCGGTGCGCTTGATGCTGAAGGTGAATTCGCTGCTCGCCATGGTCTCTGCCGTTGATGCTGTGGCGAGACAGCGGACAGGGACGCGCGACCGCCTGCGCTCGGAATCGTCCCGTCGCGGCGCTCATGCGGCCTGACCGGACACCCCGCCGGAGGACGTTATCTGTCGGGGCAGGTCTCCTGGCTCACGGGTCATCGCCTCCGGTCCGGCCTTCCCGAGAGCGAACCCTCAGTGACACGAAATGGACTATCGGCTCGCCGCTCACAGTTGCGGGGGCAGCGCCGGCCTCGACCAAGGTCTCACCGGCTTCCCTCTTAGCTCCGCCTCGCCCGCAGGCGACGCGCAGAACCACGACGCGGTGAAGATGACACGCCCTAGTCCAGAGTCAATATCAATATAAAGATATGTTTATATCATTATGAAACCAAAGAGGCAGGAAAGGTCGTTCGAGGTTCTCGTAAGCTCCATGACCCATGGCGGATCAGAAAGTCCGATCCAGGGCGATCTGGATCACGTCGGTGCGCCCCGAACGAAAACCCGCCTCGCAATAGGCCAGGTAGAAGCGCCAGAGACGGCGAAACCGGTCATCGAACGCCTGGCCGTCCTGGCGGATCTCCGTCCATGCGGCGTCGAACCGGCGCATCCATTCGGCCAGGGTGTCGGCGTAGTCCCCGCCGAAGCGTTCCACGGCCGTCCGGTTCAGTCCGGCGCTCTCGACCACGGGCGCCATCCTGGCCTCCGAGGGCAGCGAACCGCCGGGGAACACGTACTTCTGGATGAAGTCGGTGCGGGCGTCATACTCGTCGAACAGATCGTCCTGAATGGTGATGATCTGCAGTCCGGCGCGTCCGCCGGGCTTCAGGACGTCATGAACTTTCTGGAAGTAGGTCGGCCAGTATTCACGCCCCACGGCCTCGAACATCTCGATGGAGGCGACGCGATCGAAGCGTCCCTGAACGTCGCGATAGTCGATCAGGCGAATGTCCGCGCGCTCGGCCAGCCCCGCCTCGAACATCCGACGGCGGGCGTAGTCGTGCTGCTCGCGCGAGATGGTCACGCCGGTGACGACGGCGCCGACCTCGCGCGCCGCGAACTCGGCGAAACCGCCCCAGCCGCAGCCGATCTCCAGCACGCTGTGACCCGGCTGCAGATCCATGAGGCGCGCCAGGGCGGCGTATTTCGCCCGCTGGGCCTCCTGCAGCGACTGCCCCGGCCGCTCAAACCGCGCCGCGGAATAGGTCATGGAAGGGTCCAGCCACGCCGAATAGAAGGCGTTGCCCAGATCATAGTGGGCGTGGATGTTGCGGCGCGATCCGCGACGACTGTTGCGGTTCAGCCTATGGCCCAGCCAGTTGACCGCGTTCATCAGGGGATTGCCGTCGAACAGGCGCCTGATGTGGTCATAGTTGTTGACCAGGGTCTCCAGCAGAACCGCCAGGTCCGGCGTATCCCACTCCCCCGCCATATAGCCCTCGGCGAAACCGATGTCGCCGCTCTTCAGCACCCGGGCGGCGAAGCGCGGATCGCGGGTGACCAGAACGGCCGAATGCCCCGGCGATCGGCCGGTCAGCTGTCGGCTCGAGCCGTCGGGCAGCACCAGGGTCAGCCGCCCCCAGGTCCAGTTCGAGGACAACAGCCGCAGCAGCAGGTCGAGCACAGGGGCCGATGTCTTTTCCCGCCGGTCGCCGTAGAAGGTCGTGGTCATGGCGTCACAAGCCTCTTGCGTAACGGCGTCATAGCGCCTCGTCATCCACGCGTCGTCCCGAGACCGCCTTCAGCGCCTCCAGGGCCCGCGCCCGCGCGTCGCCATGATCCACGATCGGACGTGGATAGTCGCGCCCCAGACTGATGCTCGCCTCGGCCAGAACAGCGCCCGGCGCCGTCCATGGCGCGTGCAGCCAGCGGTCCGGCAAGGCGCGAAGTTCAGGAACCCAGCGACGGACATAACGGCCGACAGGATCGAACTTCTCGCCCTGGGCCACGGGGTTGAAGATGCGGAAATAGGGAGCGGCGTCGGCGCCGGAACCGGCGACCCACTGCCAATTCTGCACATTGCTGGCCAGATCCGCGTCCACCAGCGTGTCCCAGAACCAGGCCTCGCCCTCGCGCCAGTCGATCAGCAGATGCTTGATCAGGAAGGAGGCGACCACCATCCGCACGCGGTTGTGCATCCAGCCGGTCGCCCACAGCTCCCGCATCCCCGCATCGACCAGGGGATAGCCGGTCCGCCCTCTCTTCCACGCCTGCAGCCGCTCGGGATCGGTGCGCCAGGGCATGGCGTCGAACTCGGGCCGGAAGGCCCGCTCGGTCACGTAGGGGAAGTGATGCAGCAAATGGGCCGAGAACTCTCGCCAGCCTATCTCGGCGACGAACTTGTCAGCCTGGACGGAGGCGACACGCCCTTCGACGGCGGCGGCGCGAACGGCCCGAACCACGCCGCGCGGACTGATCTCGCCCCAGTGCAGGTGCGGCGACAGGCGCGACGTTCCGTGACGCCCCGGCACGTCCCGCCCCGCGGCATAGTCCGCCAGGCCGCCGTCGATAAAGGCGGACAGGGCTGCCGCGGCCCCCGCCTCGCCCGGCGTCCAGTCGAAGCCGCCTGACCAGTCGGGCGCCGAGGGATGCAGTCCCCATGCGTCGAGATCGTCGCCGGCCGGTCCCTCGGGCGTGGTCAAACTCTCGGGCGCGGGCGTCGCCGGCTTTTCAGGCACGACTTGCAACAGCGCCTTCAGGAAGGGGGTGAAGACCCGATAGGGCTTCCCTTCACCCGTCAGCACGGCGCCGGGACGCACCAGCAGACCGCCGTTGAAGCCGTGGCTGTCGACGCCTTCGGCCTTCAGGGCATGGGCGATGTCGGCGTCCCGGGCGAAGGCGTCCGGTTCGAAGCGCCGGTTCATGAAGACCCCGTCCGCGCCCGTCTCGTCGATCAGACGGCGCAGTTCGGCCTCGCTGTCGCCGCGCCGCAGGATGAGCCGCCCCCCGCGTCCGCTCAGCGCCGCATCGAGCGCCCGCAGCGACTTGTCCAACCACCACAGGGAGGCGGCGCCGAGACGACGCCCCTCTCCGCTCTCGTCCAGGATGTAGACCGGCAAAATCGGCCGTCCGGTCGCGATCGCGGCCGTCAGCGCCGGATTGTCCGTCAGCCGGAGATCGCGCCGAAACCACAGGATGACGGGACGCGAGAACTCACCGGCCAAGACGGCTCTCCCGCGCTTGTTTTTGAATCGTCACAGGCTCCCAGGCGGGCGACGGCTGACGGGTCAGAGGAACCCGCTTCAGCCAGAGTTTCAGCGCCTCCCAATGAATCGCAGCCACGACCTTGAGCGTCAGGAACGGCAGGGCGACCGCCGCTGACAGCAGATCGGCGTCGGTCAGGTCATGGCGCTCGCCCGACATGGCGGCCGTGATCAGCACGCCGCCCGAGTCGACGCCATCGATGGTCAGGTCCAGACGCTCGCCCGGCGCATGGCCGCGAAATTCATAGTCCATCTCCATCCCCATGAAGGGCGAGACATACAGGGCCTTGGCCGCGCCCTGCCGGATCAGGCCCGCCGCCTGGTCCTCGACCGGGACGGGGATGACATAGGCGTGGCGCACGCCGAAGGTGCTGGTCACTTCATAGACCACCGCCGCCAGACGGCCGTCGGCCCGATGGCAATAAAAGAGGCTGATGGGATTGAAGACATAGCCCAGCACGCGCGGCATGGTCAGCAGGCGTATCGGCCCGCCCTCCAGCGCGACCCCGGCCCGCTCCAGCCAGGCCTCGATCTGAGGCCGCAGGGCCGCGCCCGAACCGTCGCCGTGGTCCCGATCGTGAAAGGACAGCAGGTTGAAGCGATTGCGCGAGAACAGGCGCAGCCGCCGATCCAGGCCGTCGATCTCAGCCAGGTCCAGCAGCAGCCAGAAGACGCGATAGTTCAGGCGGTGATCGCGCGGCCGCAGCCGCCTGTGCGTGACGCCGCCGCGATACAGGGCCGAGGCCTGGGTCACGCCGCCGCCTCCAATAGGTTGGGCACGGGCGGCAGATGGATGCGCCCGCTCTCGTTCCGGACCGTCCAGGGCCGCCGCACCCCGCCCAGCTGTTCGGCCACGGCGAGGCCGGACTGCAGGCCGTCCTCATGAAAGCCCGCGCCGAAATGGGCGCCGCAGAACCAGACGCCGCCCTGCCCCTGCAGGCTCCACAACTGCTTCTGGGCCTGAATGGCGGCGGGGTTGAAGATGGGGTGCTCGTACAGTTCGCTGCGCAGCAGGGTGTCCGGACGCGGCGGACGCGGCGGATTCAGGGTGACGAACAGGTTTTGCCCCCCAAGCCCCTGGAGCCGGTTCATCCAGTAGGTGACGCACAGGCCGTCGTCGGCCCCGATGTAGTTCCAACTGGCCCAGGCGCGACGACGACGCGGCATCAGGCTCTGGTCCGTATGCAGCACGGTCAAGTTGCGGCTGTAGCGGAAAACCCCCAGCACCTCTCGTTCGCGCGGCGTCGGCTCGGCCAGCATGGCCAGGGCCTGGTCCGCATGGGCGCCGATGACCACATGGTCGAACCGTTCGACGCCGCCCTGGCTGTCATGGACGACGACGCCCTCGCCGGAGCGCCGCACCGCCGTCACGCCGCGATCCAGACGAATGTCGGGAATCGCCCGCGCCAGCCTCTCGACATAGACCCGGCTGCCGCCCTCCACCGTACGCCAAAGGGGGCGACCGACCAGCTTCAGCAGACCGTGGTTGCCGCAGAAGCGGATGAAGGCCTCGGCCGGATAGTCCATCAAGGCGTGCGCGGGCGAGGACCAGATGGCCGCCGCCATCGGCAGCAGGTGATCGTCGCGGAAGGCTTCGCTGAACCCCTGTCGCTTCAGATAGTCGCCCAGCGTCAGTTGGGGATCGGTCAGCTCGGACAGATCCTCCGGCGCCTGCCGATAGAACCGCAGGATCTCGCTTAGCATGGACCAGAAGCGCGGCCGCAGCAGATTGCGCCGTTGAGCGAACAGGCCCGGCGCGGCGTATTCGAACCGCCCCTGATCCAAGGACACGGCGAAGGACATGTCGGTCGCCCGTGTCGCAATCCCGAGATGCTCGAACAGGGCGATCAGATTGGGATAGGTAGCGTCGTTGAAGCAGATGAAGCCCGTATCGACAGGAACCTCGCCCTGCGGCGTTCCGGCCGTCACCGTATTGGAATGGCCGCCCAGCCGTTCGGCCTTTTCATAGAGCGTGACCCTGTGCCTCTGGGACAGCAGCCAGGCCGAGGACAGGGCGGCCACGCCCGACCCCACGACGGCGACCTTCAGGGGCGCTTTGGACGGGGCGGCGAAGGATGACGACATGGGAGCTCCGGCGAAACCCGCGATCGAAGGCGATGCAGGTCCGGCTGATACGACCGGAGCGGTCGAACGGATGACGATTGATCCAGACTTTTGCGCGAAGCGTATTAGGCTCCATGCATGTCGAGGCTCCGTCTTTCGCATCCCCTGAACAGCGCGTCGGCGTAATGAGCGGCGAGGCTGAAGACGCGCTTGAGCATGATCGGCTGATCGAGGCGGTGGCTCTTCGCCGCGATCGCGAAGCCTTCGCCCGCTTGTTCGAACATTTCGCCCCGCGCCTGAAGGCCTGGCTGATGAAGTCGGGCGCGACGGCCGCCGCAGCCGAAGACTTCGCCCAGGACGCCATGCTGACCGTCTGGCGCAAGGCGGACCTGTTCGACGCCCGCAAGGCGCGGGCTGCGACCTGGATATTCACCATCGCTCGCAACCGCCGCCTGGACATGCTGCGACGCGACGCCCGCGCCCTGCCCACGCCCGAGATCGAACCGACTGAGGACGAGGCGATGCGGCCCGACGCCATCCTGGCCATGGCGGACGACGCCCGGCGGGTGCGCGAAGCCCTGTCCCGGCTGAAGCCCGATCAGGTCGAAGTCCTGCGCCTGGCCTTCTTCATGGACAGCCCCCATTCCGAAATCGCCCAGCGGCTCGACCTGCCGCTGGGCACGGTCAAATCCCGTATCCGCAACGCCATGATCAAGCTGCGCACGATCCTTGAACCGTCAGAGGAGGCGTCGCGATGACCGTCGCCGCCCGCAATCCTTCCGAAGAACGCCTGCTCGCCTACGCCGCAGGGACGCTGAGCCCGCCCGAGGCCGTGGTCGTCGCCGCCCACCTGGCGCTGCGGCCCGCCAACGACGCCTGGGTCCGTCGGTTGCAGTCCGTCGGCGGCGAGTTTCTGGAGACCACCCGTCCCGCGGACCTGTCAGACGGCGCTCTGGCCCGAGCCATGGCGCGGATCGAGACCGACGCCGGCGAGGCGCGCGTTCCGCCGCCGCTGAACGACATGGCGGAACTGCCCGAACCCTTGCGCCGCTACGCCCTCGGCCCCTGGCGCTGGATCGGGCCGGGGATGCGGGTGCGCGACGTGCACGCCCCGCGTGACGGCGACTGCCGGGTCATTCTGCTGAAGATCGACCCCGGCCGGGAGACGCCTCGCCACACCCACGGCGGCGTGGAACTGACCTGCGTCCTGTCCGGCGCCTACGCCACCGAGACCGAGCGGTTCGGGGTCGGCGATCTGGAAGAAGCCGACGAGGATGTGCTGCACCGACCGCGCGTCGTCTCCGACGAGCCGTGCCTGTGCGTCGTCGCCCTGGACGGCCAGATTCAGCTCGACGGCTGGCTGGGCCGTCTGATGCAGCCTT
>Ga0172374_1001938_pt1 | contig 13497 bp, 14 predicted proteins | sample LakKiv3m_FD_114536 | JGI IMG/M metagenome (GOLD analysis project Ga0172374, IMG submission 114536) | Freshwater microbial communities from Kabuno Bay, South-Kivu, Congo - kab_092012_10.3m | ecosystem: Environmental > Aquatic > Freshwater > Lake | place: Democratic Republic of the Congo... | reverse complement strand
GCGGCGCTACGTATATCTATGCCAATTTTCATGAGAATGAATTAGATAGGATGATTATAGTATGAATTAAGAAAAGAGGTAAGAAATATTTGCTCGAAACACACGGTCGATTTTCACCAGCCTGAAAATCGCCGTCTTATCTCGCGCTCGCTCTTTTTTCGCTTCGCTCAAAAAACCGTGCCCGCTCGTGCTCCGAAAGGTTTCTCGCAAACATCTCTTACCTCTTTTCTTAGCCTTTATCTCAATCTGACATCTCTCTCTTTTCCTGTCTATTCGCCGCCCTTTACATTCTACAAAAATGGGATATATTTTAGGCGACTTAACAATAGAAATATGAGAGACGAATCATTCAAAATTAGGCTAAAAAACCTTCCACTAAAAGAAAAATTAATACTAATTGGATCTTTCGTAACGTTTATTAGTGTGTTTTTTCCATGGTATGCAGACATGGATAAATTTCAGACTGGAGATATGTTTTTGGGAATAACTGGCCCTCTATATCTTACAGGATTAATTGTTTTACTTTCTTCCGGGGCTTCTTTCTTATTCATTATGATGAAACTAAAAGGCAAAATTTTTAGAGATCTTCCTATAAAAGAATATCAATTACATATGCTATTTGGCGGAATTGCTCTACTTATGCTTGTAATTGCAAATTCTGTATTTTTCCATTCAAAATTTGGAACAAATCTTACAGAAAAATCTATGGGTATTGGCATGATAATGTCTTTTATGGGACTTTTAATTACAGCTTTTGGAAGCGCATTAATGATCAAATCAAAAGAAGTTGATTTTGATGCAGAAGGAAAACTTGATCCACTTATTGATTTAAAAGAAAGAACTCAACAAGATCTTGATCCTTCAATGAATGAAATTTTACAGGACGATCTTGAAACTCATGACACTTTAAATGATTTAATAGAAACACCTAACAAAACTGATGATGCCAACAGATTCTAAAGAACCAAAAGATTATAGTATTATTTTTTACTGTAAAGATTGTGAAGAAGTTGTAGATACAGAACGAGTGGGTAAAAAATATGTCTACAGATGTAGAAAATGTGGAACAAAAAACGTAGCTTTTGGGACAAAGAAAAGTATTTACAGTTACTTTCATATAAAAGACGCCGTAGAAGAAATTCCTTCTGAAGGGGCAAATAAGGAAGAGGTAAAAAAAGTTTAGATTTTTTTAATAATTTTTTAATAAAGTTGTGATATTGTGGCTCAAGACCTATATTTTCTAGAATTTTAAAAAATTCTATTGACGGTGAGTAAATACTCACCTATACTCGAGTCAAATATTACATAAACAAAAAAATATGACACCGAAAACTGAAAAAGAAAAGGCTATTGAATTAGCTATGGCGCAAATCGAAAAGAATTTTGGAAAGGGTTCCATTATGAAAATGGGAGAAGCTCATAGAATTCCTATCGAAACTATTTCTACCGGATCTATATCACTTGATCTCGCTCTTGGTGGTGGTGTGCCACGAGGACGTGTTATTGAGATTTATGGACCAGAAAGTAGTGGTAAAACGACTTTGAGTCTACATATCGTTGCAGAAGCTCAAAAAAAAGGCGGAGTTGGGGCTTTTGTAGATGCTGAGCATGCACTTGATCCTGAATATGCAAAAAAAATTGGTGTAAAAGTTGAAGATCTCCTTCTTTCTCAGCCAGATAGCGGAGAGCAGGCGTTAGAGATTGTTGAAACTTTGGTTCGAAGTAATGCTGTAGATGTTATTGTCGTCGACTCTGTCGCGGCACTTACTCCAAAAGCTGAAATCGATGGTGATATGGGGGATGCTCACATGGGGCTTCAAGCCAGACTTATGAGTCAGGCCCTTCGTAAACTTACTGCGATTGTTTCTAAATCAAAAACAACTGTAATCTTCTTAAATCAGCTCCGTATGAAGCTTGGAATAATGTTTGGGAATCCTGAAACTACTACTGGTGGACAGGCTTTAAAATTCTATGCGTCAGTAAGAATGGATATTCGTGGTGCTGGAAAAATAGAGGATGCCTCTAGTCTAGATAAAGAAACCGTAGGCACTCGCGTACGAGTAAAAATTGTAAAAAATAAGATTGCTCCTCCGTTTAAAACTGCTGAATTCGACATTATGTACAATAAAGGAATTTCTATCGAAGGAGACATTTTGGATCTTTCAACTAAGTACAACATTGTCAGAAAAACTGGAGCTTTCTATGCCTATAAAGACACTAAAATCGGCCAAGGCAGAGAAAATGCGAAGGCTTATTTAATGGAGAATAACAAAATTTTGAAAGAGATTGAAAAAGAGCTTCGTACTTATTCTAACGGTAATGTCGAAGAAATTTCAAAATTAGTTGCTAATAAAAAAGAAGCTAATGAGTAACAGTTACGAAAAACTCATTACCTACGCGCTCAAAATCATTTCCAAGAAGCGCTATACAGTTTCAGAGATAGAGAAAAAGCTTAAAAAGATGATTATTAAATATGAGCTTGAAACAGAAAACCTAGACGGACTTATAAAAAAAGTAATTGATCGCCTACTTGAACTGAAATATTTAGATGACCAAAAATATATTTCCGACTTCATTTCGGACAGAGTTACATTTCGTCCGAGAGGAAAATATCTCATAAAAAATGAGTTAAAGAAAAAGGGCATTACAAAAGAAGTTCTGGATCATGCTTTTAATCAGATAGAAATAGATGAAGAGAGCATGATTCTAGAACTCCTGCGTAAGCGAATGCAAAAATGGACTTCTCTCCCCGTTTTTAAACAAAAAATTAAGGCCTATCAGTATTTAAGCTCTCGTGGATTTGAAAAAGATAATATTTACAAAGCTATAAGCCAGTGTTACAATTTTACTGTAGAACAAGATCAAGAATAAAGATCTTGTTTTTTTATTTACTAATTTTTATTTATGCAATCACAATTTTTTGCTGCAATTAATCAGTTATGCGATGAAAAAAATATTCCTCGAGATAGAGTTGTCGAGGCAATAGAAGCTGCTCTTCGTGCCGCTTATAGAAAAGACTATGGCAATAAAGAAGAGAATATTGCTGTGCATTTAGATGATAAATCAGGCGTTGCCACAGTTTATCTTGTGAAAAAAGTTGTAAAAAAAGTTACTGATGAAAATTTGGAAATTACTGAAAAAGACGCGAAGAAATATGCTAAAAATCCAAAAATTGACGATGAAATCAAAATTGATGTAACTCCTACAAACTACGGAAGAATTGCTGCACAAGCTGCAAAACAAGTTATCATTCAAAAAATTCAGGAAGCTGAAAGAGATGTCATGTACGAGACATTTAAAGACAGAGAAAACGAACTAGTAAATGCTATCGTTCACAGAGTAGACGGTATAAATGTCTATGTAAACTTGGACAATAAAACAACCACAAATTTGCCTCCTGATCAGCAAATTCAAGGTGAGAAATATTATTCAGGACAAAGAATAAAATTATATTTGGATAAAGTTATTAAAACTACAAAAGGTCCTCAATTACTTATTTCGAGAACACATGCAAATCTTGTAAAAAAACTGCTTGAGCTTGAAATCCCAGAAGTAAAATCTGGCTTAGTAGAGATCAAAGCAATTGCTCGTGAACCTGGAGTAAGATCCAAAGTTGCTGTTGCTTCAAATGATGAAAAAATAGATCCAATCGGTTCATGTGTAGGACAAAAAGGTGTTCGTGTTCAAAATATAATGGAGGAACTTAATGGAGAAAGAATCGACATTATTCAGTGGTCAGCAAATATGGAAGAATTTATTAAAACAGCTCTTGCCCCTGCAAAAACTGCTGTAATTGTTTTAAATGAAGCCGAAAGAAGAGCAAAAGTTTATGTTCAACCTGATCAAAGACCTTTGGCGATTGGTAAACAAGGACAGAACGTACGTTTGGCTTCTATCCTTACAAATTGGGAGATAGATGTACTTGATATTAGTGAATTTGGAGACGGCGCTGCTCCTTCTGAGAAAAAACCTGAAGTAAAAGAAGTAAAAGATTTGGGAATTGCTCCTGAATTAATAGAAAAATTATCAAAAGCAAATCTTACACTTGTAGAACAAATTAAAGGACTTTCTGTTAAAGATCTTATGGGAGTTGAAGGAGTGACTGAAGATGAAGCAAAAATTATCGATGAAGCTGTAAAAAAAGTAGCCTAAATCTGCTCATTCGGGTATAAACCTTTTATTAATCACGTTTTTCTGCTATAATATCTTGATATAAATATATCGAGATGGCAGAAAATGAAGTTACAACTCAAACTGATCCGTATACCCCCGGGAAAGTCGGGAGTTCTCAGGTGAAAACCAGTTCCCAGAATATTTCCCAAATTAATCGTGAATTCATGGAGAAATCTGTGATTAAACGAGCATCTGATCTGGGGCTTCAATATATTAATATTTCTAAAACGCCTTTAAACCCTGATCTTTTTAGATTGCTTACTCTTGATGTAGCAAAAAATGCAAGGATCGTTCCATTTTTTAGAATTGGTAAAAATATAAGGATTGCCGTAGAGAATCCTGATAAGCCTGAAACAAAAGATGCATTTTCTTCTTTAGAACAGCAAGGATATGAAATTAGTGTGTTTTTAGCTTCTGCTGCCGGCATTGATGATGCTCTACGAATTTATGAAGCTACTCAGCAATACAAAAAATTCGATATCGTTGAAAAAGTTCAGGTAGATGCTATTAAGACTTATGAACTTGAGATAAAAGAGCTTCTTGAGATGTCTAAAAAACTCGACACTGTTACTGCTGAAGAAGGATTGAACATGCTAAATATTGGAGCCGCAAAAACTGGCGCTTCAGATGTCCACTATGAACCAGAAGAAACTACAGTAGTAGTAAGATTTAGAATCGATGGGATGCTTCAAAAAGTTTTCGAAATTAAACCTGCCACATTTAGAAATATATCAAATCAGATAAAATATAAGAGTAAAATGCCGCTTAATATAGACAATATTCCGCAAGATGGCCGTTACGGTTTCAATTTTAATAACACTGTCATAGATGTCCGTGTATCTTCTCTTCCTACTCCTTTCGGAGAATCTTTTGTGTGTAGATATTTATTTCCAGAAGAAGGATACACAAATTTTGATTATCTTGGATTTCAGGGATATTCCCTTAAGAAACTTGAAAATGCAACAGGGATTTCCCATGGCATGATTTTATGTACTGGACCTACTGGAAGTGGGAAAAATACAACTTTGTATTCCCTATTACAAAAGATGAAAAAGTCTGAAAATAAAGTTATTACGCTTGAAGATCCTGTCGAATATAAGATTCCAGGAGTTACCCAAAGTCAGGTGAATGAAAAACGCGGATATACTTTTGCGAATGGACTTAGAGCTATTTTGAGACAGGATCCTGATATTATTATGGTTGGTGAGATACGTGATCTAGAAACTGCTGAAACTGCTGCACAAGCAGCTCTTACAGGACATGTACTAATGAGTACACTCCACACAAATAGCGCTATTGAAGCTATTTCCAGACTAGTAAATATGGGACTTCCTAGATTTATGGTTGCTTCAACTTTGCATATTGTTATTGGACAAAGACTTGTCAGAAAAGTATGTACAAAATGTTCTACTTTGGAAGATATTAATGATTCTGAAAAGAAAGAATTCGAATTAGCTTTTGATACATTAAAACAAAATAAACACAATTTAAATCTTCAGGTCCCTACAAAAATTCCTAAAGTTCATGGGTGCGATTTCTGTAGTCAAACTGGATATAAAGGAAGACTTGTTATTGATGAAGTTGTGATTATAGACGAATCTATGAAAAGATTAATTTTAAATAGTGCAAGTTCTGTAGATCTTATAGCTGATGCGAGAAAAGATGGAATGCTTACAATGAGAGAAGATGGTTTGGTAAAGGTTGCTCAAGGATTAACAACCCTCGAAGAAGTCCATAGAGTTACAAATATTTTCTTTTAAATTAGTTATCTTTAATAAATCTTATATTCAGGAAGGCTGTTATTGTTATGATTGTTCCAAAAACTAAGAATAGCCAGTTAAATGGTCCGAATAACAAAGTTAATGCTCCTATTCCTGCTGTAATAAAATATGCTACAGGGTCTGCAGTTCTATAAATTCCATATAGTCTATCCTCGCTATTTTTTGGAATATTTTTAACTGCGTGGCATTCAGCTAATGGTTCTACTAAAGCTGCACCAACATTTCCCATTATAATCATTGCAAAATTAAGAATTGGGTATGGGCTTATAAATATTCCTAAAAGGGCCAATCCCATTATGAAATATCCTGTAGACATTGGTAGGCGAAAACCATATTTGTCTGCATATGCACCTATTTTTACTTCTAGGAATATGAATGGCAAAATTCCCAAAGAAAGAACAAGTCCTGTAACATTTTCCTGGAATCCGCTTAATAAAATATACAGTGGTATGTATAAATTTTTAAAGCTGAACCAAAGCACTAAAATTACTGCGTTTATGTAGGATTTTATTCTTTCGGTATTAGAAAAATATTCTTTTGCATTAGATAATATGTTTGATTTTGGATAAGGTACAATTTCTGTTAGGGCAGAATGTTTTTGAACTATATGTTTGTGATAAAAATACACAAATGTAGCCATTGAAACTACTGCAGAGGCCGTAAAAACATAGGAGTTGCCTAGTTTTGTGCCAATATATCCTCCTAAAATAGGACCTATTAAATAGCCAATATTGTTAAATTTGTAAAATATTCCTTCTTCTTTTCCTAGCTCGTTTTTGCTAGAAAAATCTCGAACAAATAATGCGATAGAAATAATTAATAGAATTTTTATCCAGTTGATTATTCCTGCACAAATTGCGAGTGTTTGGAGATGTGTTGAAAATATTAAAAACACAAATGAAACTGCCCAAACTACAAAACATATTTCTGCTACAAGAGTTCTCTTTAGCTTGCGAAGAATTATAGTGCTGCTTATTGCTGACAAAAACATTACTACTGCTAAAAACATATAAAACAAACTGACATTTTCCTCTGTATGTAGCACAGATTTCATTACTCCAGGAAATACCGGAATAAATAATCCCAATGAAAATCCGTATAAAAGAGATAGCCAGGAAAATACTCTTCCTTTAGGATTTCTGTGACTTGTAGCTAGCTTTAGCATTTTTCCTCTGGATAAATGTTTTTATTTTTGTGTCTTTTCTATCCCTATATTTTAGCATATTTTAGTATATTTTTCATCTGTAAATGACACTAAACCGCGGATTTCGAGAAGAGATAGAGTGGACAAGAGCTGGTCTATGGGGAGAGTGGTTTTTTGATGGATGTCTGACACAGATATGCTTTTTCTGCGGCTTAGGGATGCCATTATTACGGATTCGTTTTTTGTAAGTTTGAGAGGAGGAGAAGATGATTTTTTGGGAGATGGAGTGGCGGATATTTGCGAATTTTGGCTATCTTTGAGTTCAAATAAATGCGGCTGTTTTTTTAAGATATCGATAATTTCACGGCCTGAAGAAACCGGATAAGCCGCACAGTTTTGTAGAAGTTTTAACGAACCGATTGAATTTTCTCTGTCTATATCACCTGGAATTGTGAAAATTTCGCGGCCTTGATCGAGTGCGTATTTTGCTGTAATCAAAGCGCCAGAAGATTCTGGAGCTTCTACCACAAGAGTTGCTATGGAAAGGCCGCTTATGATTCTATTTCGAGCTGGAAACTGGTAATTTATGGCTTCTGTAATGCCTTCATACTCTGAAAGGATTAAATTGTTTTTTAGAATTTCTTTGGAAAGATGAACGTTTGATTTTGGGTAAATGTTGTTTATTCCACTTCCTAAAACTGCAATTGTAGAGAGATTATTTTTCAATGCTTCTGTGTGAGCAATTGTGTCGATACCGCTTGCAAGGCCAGAAACTATGCATATATCATGGTTTGATAATTCTTCGATAATTTTCCCTGTAAGCATTTCGCCGTACTCGCTTGATTTGCGTGTACCTACAATTGCGATGCAGGTTTTGTTTAGAATATTTAAGTTCCCCCGATAATAAAGTTTCTGAGGAGGATTGTAGATTTGTCGCAGCAGATAAGGATAAATTTCATCTTTAATAGTGAAGGATTGTTCTGATGTGTCCATATTTTGGGGTTTTATATATTTATTGTTTCGAATTCTTTATTCAAAATTTCTCTATATATTTTTGTAATTCTTGTACAAAGAATATCTTCTGAATATTTGCTTAAATTCCAACCTAGTTCTGAATCTTTTTTGACTATTAGAAATGGGATATAAATATTTTTGCTTATTTTTAATAGAATTGCCGCACGAACTTTTTTAAATAACAAATACCCTTTTAGTACTTTTAGATCCTCACCCGGAGAATAAATATCTATAAGGTTATGGTTACCTTTTGCGTGTTTTTTTATTTCTTTAATTAAATTTTCTAATAATTTTTTATTAGTTTTTAATTCTTTTAATACTGATTTCGGTAGATATATTTCCGCTGGCATTTAGATGGCATTACCTAAGTTTTTTAATGCACTTTTTACTTTTTCAGACTTAACCATCTCGTCTAATTTTTTGTCAAAATCAGCATTGCCTAGATAAAAAGCAATTCTTGAGCTGTCTTTTGCTGACACAAAATATTTAAGAAATATTTTTGTCAGAGTCCCCAGCCCTAGGCCAAATTCTTTATTTGCCTTTTTCTGTGCTTCCATTTTCAGATCTTTGTTAATTCTGATAGTAAATTGTGCGGTGCTTGCCATAGGAAACTTTAATGTATATACATAGTATATACAAATTTTGAACATAAATCAACTTAATCTTGGATGATCGTTTAGGTTATATCATCCAAACATTAAAAAATTATTAAAAAAATTAATTTTTACTCATATAGGTTTTTGCTTAAATAGTGGCTGACTGCTTGAGAGTACAATAAAATAATTTAGCTCATCTAGACTTTTGCTCAAATAGTGGCTGACTGCTATGGAGCTAGCATCTTCTTTTTTTTAGAGCCACTATTTAATCGCAAAAGTCGTCGAATATCGCAAAATTATTTTGCCGCACTCTCTTAGCCACCCGCTTAATTTTCTATAATCCCGGGATTTCCACTTTGTTTCCTTCGGTGACTTCTCCGATTACCCATGTTGTGATTCCGCGTTTTTTGAAGGCTTCCTGGACAATATCCACATCGTTGCTAATTAAAATCATTCCTACTCCCATGTTCCAAGTTCTGTAAGCATCAGCGAGAGGAACTTTTCCAAATTCGATAAGTTTTTTCATCATGTCTGGAGTTTCTGGAAGGTTATTTAAGCGTGCACCAACGTTTGATTTTTTAAGAACTCTAACAATGTTTCCAGGTATTCCTCCACCAGTTACATTCACTACTCCTTTTATTTCGGCGATGCTTTTTTGCTTGTATCTGCCATGCAAATCCATGATTGCACTACAGCAAATTATAGATGGTGCGAGTACAGCCTCCCCCCAAGTTTTTGTATCATCATATTTTTCAAAAGCCCAATTCTCTCCAAATTTTTGTTTCAAAACGTAACGAACAAGTGACATTCCGTTTGATCTAAATCCATTTGAATCTATTCCAATAATTTTGTCGCCAGGTTTTATATTTGTCCCACGAATTACTTTATGTTTTTCAACAATTCCAACTGCAGTTGCATTCCAGACGTATCCATTTAAAGCATCTCCAAGCTCTGCAATTTCACCGCCCGGAACGATAATATTGTTTTCTAAAGCAGCTTTCTCAAGGCCTTTCATCATCTCTGTTACAATCTTTTCATCAAGTTTGTTTACGTCGATTGTGTTGCTTACAGAAATACATTCCGCGCCTATACATGCAGCATCATCAGCAACCATTGCCACAAGATCGTATCCCAATGTATCGAATTTTTTTATTTTTTCAGCAACTGCCATTTTTGTGCCAACTCCGTCATCATTTTGAACCAAAAAATAATCACCCATGTCCATCATTCCGGTAAATCCCCCCTCATCAACAACAGGTTCTGCCATCATTCCTTTCCTACCTTTAAATGTGCTTTTTGCAGCACTATAGGCAATAGCCGAACATTTATCCCCCAGATCGATATCTACGCCTGATTCTTTGTAAGTAGCCATATTTTTAAAATTAATGTGTCATTCTGAATTTATTTCAGAATCCGTCACTGCGGATCCTGAATCAAGTTCAGGATGACCCTTAAATGTTATATCCTGATTCTTTTCTGTCGCTCACAACGCGCCCTTTGTCCAATGCAATCACACGTTTTTTTAGTGAATTAACGATATCTTTATTGTGAGTTGCAAGGACAACTGTTGTGCCACTTTGATTAATTTTTAATAATAATTTTGCAATTGCCATGGCAGTGTTTGGATCTAGATTGCCAGTTGGTTCATCTGCTAAAAGCAAATCTGGCGCGTGCACTAAAGCTCTTGCCATAGCTGTTCTTTGGCGTTCGCCTCCTGATAATTGACGCGGAAAATGATTTCTTTGTTCTTCTAATCCTGTTAACCTCAAAACTTCTGTTGTTCTATGATTTATAAAATGCCTATCATATCCATTAACTTCAAGTGCAAACGAAACGTTCTCAAAAACTGTTTTTTGAGGTAGTAATTTATAATCTTGAAAAACTATTCCAATGCGTTTTCTGTAATTTTGGATTTTTGCCGGATTTAATTTAGCAATATCAGCTCCATCTATAATAATTTTCCCATGATTTATATCTGTAGCCCCCATAAGTGCATGAATAACAGTTGTCTTCCCTGCTCCGGAAGGGCCAACTATAGACACGAAGTCGCCCCCGTCTATTTCAAAAGAAACGTCTTCCAATACCTTTACCCGTCCGTATTTTTTTGTTACGTTTTCTAAGATAATCATAAAAAGAATTACTACGGTCTGGATTATAACAATTATTTATTTCTCCTGCTAGTGATTAGTATCGTTGTTTGAGATAGCATTCTTCGCAAACAATTCTGTATGGAGTGTTTTCTGAATATGATGTCTGCATTTCCTTTTTACATTCAGCACAATTAGCATTTCTTAGCTTGTGTGGATTTTGTAAATCTAATAGTTCTCTGTATCTTTCATCAGGGCATATTCTTGGGAGTGGCAAATTAAATTTCTTATAAAACTCAAGTTCATGCGGGATAATTTTGTAATTTTTTCCAGTTTTTTCGCAGATCAAAATTCTGTCACAAATTGATTCGTCCACTTCATTAATATCATCTGGAATCTTGTAATCTTGGCCAAAATATTTAGCTTCTTCTTTGGACTCATACCACATTAATCCGTTTGAAAGAACTTGATTTTTTGTCAGAGGATAGGTGTCATATGCAACTGTCTGATTGTAGGCAAATGGAGAAAGTTGATATGGAAAAGGATGTCCCCATTCACCTGTGCGCTTCATATGTTCTTTTATTTTCACAAGCATTTTTTCGTATTCTTCTTTAGTATATTTTTTATTTAAAATCATATATTTTTGTCGTTTTAATCCGATACATCCAAAACAATAATCAGCATAGAAACATTGATCGCAATATTGTGAATATGTGGCTGTAGCAACGTATGTAGTGTATGCACAATTGTATGTTTCAAATGAAGTATCGCACTCTGTGCAAAGTTCTCCTCTATCTAATGAAAAACCGTCGTATGTTGTTTTCATATTGTAACAGTTGTACACATTTACACAGTCTTCACATTTTGTTGCATAGAAGCAATGGACTAAATTCTTGGAATTTCCTATATAGTCACCTATACAATTTTCACTGTTTGTTATCTGTAAATTTCTATGCGGAATTTTTTGTTTTAATTCTTCAAAAGTTTTTAAAATTTGTTCTTTTTCTTTATTTAATCTTTTTAAAAATTCTTTTTTATATTCCTCATATTCTGATTTTTCATATTGTTTATTTGAAATCATGTACGACTGATTTCGCAGTCCTGCACACAAAATACAGTTATTACAAGATTTGCAGTCGAATAAAAAATATGAGTCACTAGAATTTTCTGCGAGCTGTGAATAATGTACGTTGTAACATTTTCTACAACTTAAACAGTTAGAACAATATTCACTATCATATACGTGAAAACAGTCCAGGCAGTCTTTTGATGCATATACCCTTATTCCATAATGTACGTCTTCACTTTCATAAGATGAAAAACTTAAATAACAATTTTTACAATCAGCACAATTGTTACAAAAATCCGAATTTTCACAATTCACTACAATTCTTGGCCATCTTGGAACTTCTCTCTGTAATTCTGCATATTGTTCGAAGAAAGGACGGCTAAAATCAAAATCTCGGCCATAAATCGTCGCGTCAAATTTGTCACTCCACCATTCATCATGGTCGACTACCCGAAATGGGCTCTCTTCTGGATATAAAGCAATAATTTTTTTACCAGACAAGAAGCTTTTATTGTAATAAAGTTTCTTTTCATTCCTGAAAGCTAATCTTCTACGCTGACGACATTCTGAACAGTTTTCAGGGGGTTGAAAATCAAATCGATGATACGCTTCCTGTTCTCCAGGAAGGTATTCAAATTGTTGCCCACACTCAATACATTTCATGATATTTTTTTACAGTACACCATGATATACAACAATTTCTTGTATGCCAACAGTAAAATATATTATTTTATACTTTTTGGCTTTACTTTGCCCTCTTTATGGGTATAATTTCTGTAGATGATTATCTACAGCAAGCTACAGCATGATTACAAATGACTTAGAAAAATTAGGGTTCACTCCAGAAGAAGTAAGGGTCTATATATCCCTTCTTGAGATAGGTGGAGGGTTTGTAAGTAGTATTGCAAGAAAGGCTCAAACCCACAGAGTTACAACTTATAACACTCTCGAAAATCTTCAAAAAAAAGGATATGTAAGAGTCACAAAGAAGTCTGGTATCCGATTTTATTATGTAGTTAATCCAAGAGTTATCCTAAATCAAATAGAAGACACCTATAATACTGCAAAAACACTTATTCCGGAACTTATTGAGCTTCAAAACACATCTTTATTTAAGCCGAAAATCCAATTTTTTGAAGGAGAAGAAGGCATAAAAACTATTTTTACTGATATTTTAGATGGTGAAGGTGAAGTTCTTGGCTATACAAACTTCCAGGTTGCATATGAAGTAATGGAAGATTTCTTACGAGAATATAGCAAAAAAGCTCTAGATTTGAAGAAAAAACACAGGCTACTTTGCCCTAATGATGGCTATCATCGTGAATTTATCCCTTCAAATTTGGCACAGAGGATGGATGCCGGCTTATTAGAGATTTTTGCAGTAAATCCTACTCAGTTTTCATTTAAAAATCTTCAATATATATATGGAGATAAAGTGGCTACTGTTTCCATAGAACGTGATGAAATGATCGGCGTAATTATCGAAAGTAAAACTAACGCTGAAACCAATAGATCAATCTTTAATCTTGCATGGTTGGGAGCCACAAGTTTTGTGGCGAAATAGGCTTAGTGTACGGTTTCTAAATAACATTTCTCGCAATATATTGTTTCTGGCCTATTTGGCGCATAACGT
>Ga0172374_1001937_pt1 | contig 13506 bp, 27 predicted proteins | sample LakKiv3m_FD_114536 | JGI IMG/M metagenome (GOLD analysis project Ga0172374, IMG submission 114536) | Freshwater microbial communities from Kabuno Bay, South-Kivu, Congo - kab_092012_10.3m | ecosystem: Environmental > Aquatic > Freshwater > Lake | place: Democratic Republic of the Congo... | reverse complement strand
TCCGATATCACAGAGCTTTTTGAATGCTTTTTTGATTGGTGTAATGTCGAGATTAAGTTCTTCTGAGGCTATAGCACAGGAGAAATAATAGAGGCCGGTCACATGCCGGTGACGATTACCGAACATGTACGGCAAAAGCGCCTTGCCCCAAACGTCCAGAGACCGGACCTTCGGGTCGTCCCACATCTCACTGTCGATTGTGCAGTACATTTATGTCCTCAACTCCTCGAACCAAGTTTCAAGATCCTTCATTGCCTCTTCTTCCGCGACTTCTCGGGGTTGCCCTCCATCGTATTCTCTGATCGCGGCGCGCTCTTCCCAGTCAACCAATTCACTCGATGAAAGATTCTTCTTTTCTGCTTCGTTCATGTTCCAAAATCATCCTTCCGATGAATTCTGCGAGTTGGGGGACAACGGCGTTTCCGAGGGTTCTAAGTCGGTCCACCCTTCGGGGAATCCCATTAGCCACTCGACCCACGTTGGGTTCAACCAACCACCAATCACTTCTGGTTGGCGTTTCAATAAAACGGTTTCCAAATTCGGGTAGCGGTTGGGGTTTGCTTTCTCTGTTATTCTCGCAGACATAGCGCTGTTCGCTCTTGGGGTCGGCCACACAAACTTTGCTGTATGGCCTAACCCCTTGTAATGGTTGTTCGGGCCGCCGGGTGTCGCATCGTAAGCTACTGGCGTAGCAAATAATCCAGACCCTATCTCGTCGGTGTGGGGCATCAATACCGCAAGCTGGAATAATAAACGGCCTTGTGGTGTAACTGATCCCCTCCAAGTCAGAAAGCACCTGGTCGAGTTCCATTCGGATGATTCCAGGAACATTCTCGCCAATGACCCAAGCGGGTCGGACGGCTTCAATAACCCGCAGCATTTCCGGCCAGAGGTAACGGTTATCATCTTTGCCTTTTTGCTTCCCGGCGACACTGAACGGCTGACAAGGGAATCCTCCGCAAATAAGGTCAACTGGTTCAAGGTTGTCTCTACATTCTCGGATGTCTCGGTATTTGGGGACATCGGGCCAATGTTTCGTGAGGACTTTTCGACAATATTCGTCAATTTCCACCTGCCATTTGCATGTCATCCCAGCCCGTTCAAATCCGAGATCAAAACCACCGATGCCTGCGAAAAGGGAACCGAAATTCAAGTTATTTCACCTCCGTAATTAACGATATAGTTCCCCTTCTTATTGTTGATCGTCGGCCTCCAATGCTCGTATTTCCTGTCTTGTCTTCTTTCCCCATAGCCGTCGAGGATTGCCCCACTTCCATCGACCGTGAGGGGCGCCTCCGCCAAAATAGAGCCAATCGAGTTCAAAACTGACTATCGGTAAACCCCGCTTCCGAATTGTTCGCTTGCTACTTCGATGGAGACATCGCCTCATGTTCCGCCTCTTTCAGCGCCTTCCTAAACACCCACAGGCAATTTTGTGCCACCGCTTTGGCTTTTGCTTCTCCCTTTTTGCGTTGGAGGGCGTGTAGTTCCCCTTCTAATAGGGTTTCTGCGGTTAACATGGCGCCAAGGATGCGTTGCGGCAGATCTCTGGTTTTAGTGAGCGCTTCTTGGCCCGCGGGGGTGATGCTCCCGTCGCTATCAAGCAAACCCTTACTCATCAATAAACGCATGGCTCGCTGGTTCCGCACGGCTCCAGCAGCAAACCATCTCAGCACGGTCTCTTCGTCTCGGGTTAGCGTCATTAAAATAAGCCTCCATCTGCGTGAATACGAATTTCGGCCACAATATTAGTGGCGTCGAAACTGTCTCCCATCCGTATCTCTTTTGAATAATCTCGTTTCATCACCATAAGGTCATGTCCCTCGGTGAATAGCCATAAACTTTTGGGCACTTCATTTCAATCTTCCTCCCATTCATGATCGCAGTTATCACAGCTATAGTTAACATCCCGCCCCCTCGGGTATTCACGCTCTACTAATTCCCATGTGCCGCGACTAGTCTGACTGTAGACACAACGGACCATTCCCTCAACAGTGATGTCTGTGCTTTTACATTTAGGGCATTTGATTACATCAGGCATTGGTTTTTCCTTTCAGGCTGTTAATAGAGGCGGCATTTGGCCTAATTGATAAATTTCCACAATCTGTGGCCGTGCCCACTCCCCGACTCCCTTGGCTTCGGCCAAAAATCTGGAATTTTTCTACCGAACCCGTAGCCTGAACAGCTCAAAATGACTGTATGAACGCCTGTCTTTTTGAATCGCTTCCTGGCTTCATCTAGTGCCGCCTGATCATCAAGAATCTTCTGTTGTGTAAAGTTATCGAAAGGATAAATCACGCCCGCTTCTTGCAGTTTTGGGGGCATCTTTTTCACTGACCACCAAATAGCTCCTTTGATCAGAGTCCAAGGCTCTGAATTGCGCTCGTGAACAATGGCCGTGGTTTGCAGCGAATTTGGAAGGGTAAACGTGCGAACAATATGCCCGTAGTCGATGTCTAGGCCAGCCCAGCGCATAAGCAACCAGCCTTGGCCATCAAGTTGATCAACTGTCCAAACACATGCCGCATCTCCAGACCACCCGGCTTCACTCTTGGCTACGTCTTTATGACAACAGATAACTACCGGATGAAACGGTGCTTTGTGAAAGTCGGGTTTTGGTCCTCTTTTTATCAAATAAAACATAGCATCACCTTGATATCGTTGATGTAGTCAACGATATAATTCTCATTTTCTAGGCCAAAGCCTCGTTCCCACCAAAACATGTTCTCATACCACGTAGCCTGTTTTGCTCCACACCACGGGCAGACCGGACAGGCGGTTGAGGTGTGAGTAGTCATGCGTCAAACCCCTTTACGAATCGTGGAACTACGGGCTGGGGAATATCCTTGAATTGTCCCCGCCGATGGAAAAAATCCATCAGTTCGTCGGCCTCTGCCTTAGAAAGTTTTTCTCGCAGCCGAGACTCGCTCAGATTGCCCACACCATCGCAGAGATCACAACCGACGATTGATACGTTCCCGCTCACTGGATCAAGGTTGGTGAGATCCCCATCGCCCTCGCAATCAGGGCATCTGATATACACTTCGTTTTTACTCATTTCGCCGCCTCGATGATGTTCGTTGACTTTATCTTATAAACGCAGAAACAAATCTAATGATTCTAGTTACTTTTTGCAGTCTTGGCTTCTCTACTGTTCCGCCCCTGCAATACGGACAGTGATAATGGATTGACTCGTCTTGGTGTAAATTATGAAAATCGTTAGGAGTTATGGGTAATATCTCGTTGCAATAAATACACCTTGGTTTCGTTCTCATCAGGAATCCCTTTCTAAACCTAAATCCACACCACTCGACAGGATCGACACGCTTTTGTGGGTAGATAAGGTTATATGCAAAAGCCCTTTCGGTGGAATCTGCACGGTAGTACCCACAGCCATGCTCCGGCACGCCGTCTCTCCATCTAACAAAACATGCCGTGGCCGTGCCTACCGGCTTAGGTTGGCCATCTAGGTCTCTACTGCTCCACCAGTTTGAGGTAGCTGAAGTTGTCTCAAAGTCACACTGACACAGGCCACTAGGCATATCAATCCTCCCACTCGTGACGACACTCGTCACAGGTATAGTGGGCGTCCCGACCTTCAGGGACCTCACTATCTTCTAGTGTCCAAGTGCCACGACTCGTTTGGCTGTAGATACAACGAACCGTTCCCTCCACGATGATGTTTGTAGACTTACACTTCGGGCATTTGATTACATCAGGCATTGGTTTTTCCTTTCAGGCTGTTAATAGAGGCGGCATTTGGCCTAGTTGATAAATTTCCACAATCTGTGGCCGCGCCCACTCCCCTAATGTCTCGTTACTCGGTAGTACGATTTGAGGAAGAAACGCGTCATCAAAGGTCTCTATTTCGTTCTCCACACTTTCCAGTTTGCCCTTGATCGTGAGCAACAGACACCGCCATTTTGTTCGTAACGCCTGCTCGAACTCGCGCTTGGAGTAGAAATCTTTTTCTTGAGGTAACGGCATCTGAAATCTTATGCGTCGACCATTCATCTCAAATTCAATACGGGTGAAATCCGCGCGGACAGCATAAACGAACGCTTTAGCGCCGTACTTTTGAGTCAAAAGCCGTTCGATTTCCGCTCGCGTACGTTCAACCGGAACGACGGTTTTGGGGGCGTAGGGGCTCATTCCACCACCTCGTAATCCGTCGCTAAAAGATCCGCCGTCGTAAAGGGCGCCCAATTGCCTGCGAGTTCTTCGCCGTCCACGGTCAAGGCGACACATATCAAGTCCTCATCAGGGCCCCTACCGCCCATGCGGAGTCGTTTCCCATAGGTATCAGAAAAGACTACCTTCCCTTCCTTTATCGCCTTCGCCGCCTCGATGATGGTCATGGTTGCCTCTCAATCGTGTCTTTGGAGCCACAGTTTCCGCAATAGCTTTTAGGTCGCTCGGTAAAAATCTTTTCCAGATATGGATCTTTGTCATATGAATTCTCTCCCTTCCAGCATGAAATCGGACACATTGAAAAACCCCTGCCCGCCACGAAACGGGATAGATATTTTGAATTGCCGCCGGTCGCTTGACCGCCATGCCTTACGGTTTGCCCCCCAATTTCCCAGAGCTTCCTCGTGTCGAATGTTTTTGATGGTAAGCCCATTGGTCCACGCTCGACTATCCGTAGGGAAGCAGCCCGCTAATTTCACCGTGCCCAAGAGGCAACCGAAGGGAAGCGATGAATAGTCGAGCGGGTCTTGTCCTTGTTCTTCTAAGACCTTATTGACTAAGGGCAAGACATCCCTTTGATCGTAAATTGTAAGTCGTTTCTTGGCCGCATGAATCAAAATCAGTTCTCCATCCAGCCACTTCGGATATGACCATGATCGAGTCTCAAACGTCTTTGCGCCCAGCATTATCAACGATGCCCAAGGCTGCCAAATTGAGATTGCTTTCATCTCTCCACCGCCACGCACTCAATCGAATCTCCGTCCATGTTACATTTCATGCTCACCTCGTCGGCTTCCATTTGATTTTCTTCTCCTTGAACAGCATCACCATCAACTCGTATGCTGATTTAGCAGGTCCGGGACTCCACAATTCTCTCCTCTCCCGAAAGTGAATCATGCGGGTCACCATAAAACCGCTGTATGGACAGACCCCACCATCAGCCCACACGTCAAATGTTTTTGGGTTGGGATGGTTTGCTGCATCATAACGCATCAATTCAATGCAGAGAGAGTCAGAAACTTCACCCCAGGACGCCAATAGCAACAACGAAGGATTCACCAGGCTGGTTCCTACCAGGCTGGCCCCCTCCAGGCTGGCTCCTACCAGGCTGGCTCTATTCAGGCTGGCTCTATTCAGGCTGGCGTCTACCAGGCTGGCGTCTACCAGGCTGGCTCTATTCAGGCTGGCCCCCTCCAGGCTGGCTCCTATCAGGCTGGCCCCCTCCAGGCTGGCTCCTATCAGGCTGGCTCTATTCAGGCTGGCCCCCTCCAGGCTGGCTTCTACCAGGCGGGCTCCTACCAGGCTGGCTCTATTCAGGCTGGCCCCCTCCAGGCTGGCCCCCTCCAGGCTGGCTCCTACCAGGCGGGCGTAATCCAGGCTGGCTCCTACCAGGCGGGCGTAATCCAGCGATATTTGTTGTTTAACCGCATTAGTCAAGCAATCCCGAATATTGTCAGAATCATCTTCAAATATCACAACGTCGTCTGTCCATCGTTTGATTTGCATAATCCCTCCTAAAGTAGTCCTATTTGCCGCGTGCGGTCCTCGATCAATGGCCGATAGTCCTTTTCGTTAATTTCGATTCCAAGCCATTTCCTTCCTAGCCGTTCAGCGACTTGGCCGGTGGTTCCGCTACCCATGAACGGATCAAGGACTAGATCGCCAGGCCGTGAGCCTGCGAGTATGCACTTTTCGACGAGGGCCTCGGGAAAAACTGCCGTATGTGCTCCTGCATAGCCAGGATTTGGGATGCGCCAGACAGAACCGATATTGCGATAACCCCGCTCTAATGCTCGCTTTGCCCCTTCAGTAAGCCGCTGCATAGGTGAGCGGTTATTTCCGTCCTGGTAGTGCTTGTGTCGGGTCGGGTCGAATGTCTCGCCGTTCCGTATGACACGCTGGAATCGGGTTATTGCCTCCGGTGAATAGGGTATCCCGATGGCCGCATCATCGAAATAGTGGGGCCTTTTCTTAGCGAAAATGAACAGATACTCATGTTCTATTGTTGGTCGGCCTTTTGCCGGAACTCCACTATTGCCCGGCTTCTCCCAGATCACGTCAGCCAAAAGCGTCCAACCACCGCGGTCTATCAGGGCGAGCGCGATACGCCACGGGACACCGATCAGGCAACCTCGCGGAAGCGTTTTCCACCGACGACCCGGGTATTTTGTTTGGCCCTCCCGCCGACCACCAGGGCCGTAATCGCCCCCTGCGCCTCCGGAGCCATTAAATTTGTCTCCCAGGTTCAAAAACAAAACCCCGTCGTCTGCAAGCAACTCACGAACCATCGAGAAGACTTGAAGCAACGTTTCCACGTAATCAAGAGGTGTAGACTCTTGCCCGATCTCGAACGGCTTCATGGGATCATCATCCGCGAGGTATGATCGCTGCCAGAGGTATGGAGGCGAGGTGCAGACCATTTGGACGCGAACGGAAGCAACCATCAAATTTGCCAATACCTCACGGCAATCTCCATACAGTACTCGATTTTCCCACTCGGTCATCGTGTCTACCCAATAGGTCCATTTGATTGGGGTGGTCTATTCATCTACGTCGCTCCACTCAAGTCCTGCGAATCTGCATGTCCCGAGCAGCTGCAGCACATGAAATTGGTGGCCCGGATTTGCCTTTGCCAGCCGTTCAGCCTCGACGCGGGCTGAATCCTCTACTAGATGCTTCACGGTTGGCGTGCGGCGCTGTTCATCCCACACGAGCCAGAAGCAGTTTGGAGGCGGGTTATCGGCATAGTCGGGGTCGCGTTCCAGTTCGAGTTCCAGCAGCTTCTGCTTGATGCCATATCCGGTTGCTACCCCCGCAACGAGCTTTTCGTTGATATAGGCACGCAGTTCCGCCCAAGCATGGGTGTACCGCCTGAGCTTAGCCTTTGCCTTCTTGAGCCGTTCCACGTTGCGCTGAGCCGTCGCTGTGGGCGTATCAGATTCGAGCAAATCTGCGGCTGTGCTCGTAGCTAATTTGAAACCCGTCTGACAATACGATAGACCCGGATCGCCGTTTCGCAGTCGTTGTATTACCTCTTCTCTGGTCATTTCGTTATCCATCGTCCATGTTCCTCCCAGAAGCGCCGTTTGCAGCGTTTGGATCTACATTGGAATCGGAGCTGCTTTCTGCCCTGATATTTCCCGATTCGCGCTACAGCAATTCGCCTGCTGCCGCAATGTGGACAGAAAAGCCGCTCAATGGAGCTAATCTGTTTTTCGGCCGTCATCATTCGCATGACGTTGTGTTTCCTCAAAAACAACCACAGATAGGCACTCCGGACATGCCGGTTTGAGCCCAACACGGATCACCACCGGATGTTCACCCATCCATTTACATTTTGTGCATTTCCAAATCATCGCACATTCCTCTGCCCAGGGAATTTCTGGAGATCATCGCCGTGGGCCCGCGATTTTCGACTGACCATGTTCGTGCAAATAGGACACAAGCGATTACTCGGGCCGTCTGACTTGAACGGCTTCTCACATCGCAGGCAAGGCCGAATAGTGGCCTTTGGCAGGGGAGGGAGACCGCACGTGGCGCGAAGCTCTTCGATGTCTCGCTTTTCGTTTGGTGCGTACAGTCTACTATTGTTTTCAAACCGTTTTCGCGCGCCCTTCTTCTTGCATTCGCGGCATCGCCCGAACTTACGACCAACAGGCAACGCAACACCGCAGACCGAGCATTTCGGCTGTTTAGCGACTCCCACTCTGAACCTCCTCTTCGCCTTCTCTCTCCTGGTCCTTGATTTGTTGTTGGCGCTGATACGGATCGTCTAGCCAGTGCGCACGCCGGATCCAGAATCCCTCGACCTGTACCCACTCAGAATCATCCCACGGTACGTCAAGCGGATCGTGAGGCGCCGGCCAGAGGACGATGGTCCACCAGGCGACCCAGATCAGAGCCGCGATCGAGACGGCGAGGAGAAGCGTGCATTTGGTCATCGTATTTTATCCTTCACTCCCGGAAATAATCCTCTGGATCGGGTTCGTATTTCTCAACTCCGCTGCCGTTGCACCACATACACCGCGAACCATCAGCGTGTCCTTCTCCCGAGCCATTGCAATGAGGACATGTCATGGCCGCATGCCAACAGACATCGCAGTAAACATCACCATCGAGTGAAACGCGGCTTTCGCGCTCAGTCACAGACTGATTACAGGCTACGCAGCGCAGGCTCACAGGAATATCCGATCCATGAAGGCCAAGCGCATGAGGCACCAGGCAAGAAATAGGACAAGACCGATTCCCGTGCCCAACGCGAGCAAGGTGGCGTAGAAGATCCTTGCTGATGCCCGACGGGGTAGCGCTATTTGTCTTTCGCGTTCACACATGATCAAAACTCCCAGGCCACGCCAATGGCGGCGGCATTAAGGCGCAACGTGGAATCACTGCCGAGCATCAGGTTCTTATGCAGGTAGCTGAATCGTGCCCATAATGTCTTTGAGACTTGATACAGTGCCCTGGCTTCGAGGTAGGCATACCGATCTGAACCAAATGCAACCACCAGGTCAGTTTCAAGGCTCGGCATCTGCACGGCATATGCGAGACCGCCAGCCACCACGAACCTTGATAGTCGTTCGCTGTCCGTGGTCTGCCTCCCCTTCACTTCGCCCGTTGCGCATGCGCTCACGTCAGACCACTCGCCACAAATCATGGGCCGTAGGCGCCCACGGTTAAGAGCGGCAAGTTCAATTCGGTGATTTGCAGCCCCCGACAGGCTAATGGCAATGGGCTTCTGACTACTGTTATTCTGTTGCCCCTGTTGTTGCGGATCTTGCCCGAAGTTGGAAAGTCCGATAAAAAGCGGCCCTGCCGGTACGATCGAGTCGGATTTCGACCACCCGGTCAGAAGATCATACCTGAGTGTGAGGTTCGTCTGTTTGGGCCGATACTCCACGCTGAATAATGCCAGTATGGGGTTCGCATTAAACGAACCCTGATCTCCCTTGAAATTGATGCCTACCTTGGCCGGCACAAGGCTCACAGACAGAACTATTTCGGGTTGCGGTTGCCCTGGTGGAAAATAAACGTCCTGTTGCGCTCCTGCGGATGCAGCCGCGAGAAGCACGCTTAAAAGGACTGATGCTAAGGTCTTCATAGTTCCAAACCCCCTTCAAACATTCGAAATAGCACCCGCAAGAGCGCGAAGGACTTTAATATCATCTACTTCGACAAAGTCGTCATAATCTTGGCTACGGCTAGTGGATTCGGCAATCTTTGCCACGGCTCGTTTGATGGCCCGCGCTTCTGTCTCACTCAATCGGATGTGCAAGTTGATAGTGGTCTCGAACTCGCTGCGAACTTCCATGATTAACTCTCCTCCTCCGCCAACAGGCGGTTAATGGTCATGCGATTGCAGCCAAAGCGCTTGGCTATGGCCTTCTGTGTCATGGTCCGATACATCTCTCGAATCACTTTGACATCGAGGCTGATCCTGGTCCGATTGCAGTATGAACATCGGCTTGTGTGGCCTCGCAAGAGATTGTCTTTGCGAACGAGAAACGGTCGAGCACACCCACGGCAGAGGCAGTAGTACCGGTGCGCTCCGGATTTGGAGTTAGGCCCTTGCATGAGCACTTCCCAGGATGCGAAGGTTTGCGATTCTGAAAGAGCGGTCATTTCATTCCTCTTGAGAAAAATGCGGGGCAAGGACTACTTATTCCTGTGTGAGCCCGTGCGATGCACCGCGGCTCGGTGGCACCACTTGCCCCGCTCATCGGGTGGTAAACCCGGTAGAAACTGGTTAATCATTGAAGCTTCCTGTCAAAGCCTGCACAAATACCTATTTCGTAGGCATCTAAGGCGTCCTTGCTAGGTTTGCGCCTCCCCGGCTTAATAAGCCCCGCTGCCCTGGCTCGCAATTCAGTTTCGCCCTTCCCTAATGTTCCTTTGCTCGCCTCCACTATCCGGCCACTAAACTCCGTTGCAACAGCGATGATCATCCCCTTTGTTTGGCCGCAGATACGCATTGTATCGACGGAGAATTGCCCCCTGTGCACTCCCTTTTGCCAAGCCTCCACCGCAATCGTATGAATTGCCGGCGACGGGGGAGTTGTTATGGCGTTAAATAGCTCCCAGACACGCTCCCGAAGAGACAGAAGCTTTTCAAGTGGGGTCCTTGCCTTGCCTGATGGTCTCACCGTGCCGATTTCGGATGGACGGCCATCTTTCCAGACACAATATCCGGTCGCATTCGTGCCAGGATCAATGCTAACCTTGAGTAATCCCATCATCATTCCCTTTCAAATAGTGGTCCCGGCCTGTGTCGGTTTGGTTTTCACGATTTGCTTCAACGTATGGTCTGCATTTAGGTAGGATGCAGGCCGGGACCAAACCGGTTATACGAAATAGTGGGGTTGCCCGTGAGAAGACCCCCACCTGCAACAGTCGGGCGGGCAACCCCAAGATGGTCATTCACCCCACGTTTCGTCAATCCAGTTCAGGGCCGCGTTGAATTGATCGAGACCCTTGATTCCCTGGACATTCGGCGCTCCAACGTGCTGGCACATCGCCGCCGTGGCCTCATCCTGCCGCGCCTTTTGACGTACGCCCTTCTTGACTAGGGCCTTGACGAGACTATTCAGGAGCGTCTTGCGATCTTCGTCACTCACTTCAGACTGGTTGAAGAGACCCCCTTCGGGTTTGATGTCTTCGGTTGCTGGGCGCATCGGCTTCTTGACGTCGGTATGTTCCGATTCTGAACCCGGCGAGATGTCATCCATGCTTAACGAGCCTTCTTCAGGGGCGGGCCTGACATCCACTTTTGCGTTGATTGTTTCATTCCAGGTCGTTTCCCCATCTTTAATTGCCCGGTAGAGACCGCGGAGCTTAACGATCTCCTCTCCTGTCACCTGCGCGAGGTCATGACCCAGGAGTTCGTCAAGCTGTTCTTTGGTCGCTCCGAATTCCTCAAAACTCTTCAGCAACCTCCCAATGGCCCCCGGCTCTGCCTTTTCTTTGGCTAGAATGGTCTGCTTGATTGCCTTGAGCGCTTCTGCCTTGATGTCTGCCGGCAGCAACCGCAGGCCGTTAGTCCTCATGATGATGGATTCAGCCGCGGACTGTTTGTTACGCATGTCCATTTCCGTAGCGGCGACGATGTATACCTTTTGGCCTCTACTATTTGTGCGTTCCGCCAGGGCAATTTGCCCCCTCTTGAGCGTGGAACGTTCAACGGTCTTTTGTATTGTCACATCCTTGCTATAGCTCACGTTTGCTTCGAGATCTGTGATCGTGATCTTGATGACCTTCGTCTCGGCATCCTCATAAACCAGGTCGCTCGCTGGCCGTATATTCCCCATCGCTTGGATAGCCTCTTCAGCGAATCGGATATTCAATCCCTCACCCCATGCGTCCTCCCACTGACCTGTCTTCTCGTTCTTTTGACGGCCTACTATGCGGTTCCATAGAGCCTCTTCAGCGAACGTCGAGTTTGAGCAAGCGGTCAAAATGCGTTGTTTCGCCTTTTGAACATCGCGAGGCCGGTTAATTGCCACCAAATAGGCCGCCTCAACTTCTGCTTTTGCCCGTGCTGCGCCCGCAGTGACCGCCATCTCACCAGTCCTAGCTACGAGAGCGGACCCAAGGGTATCTTCCTGTCGTTCACCTGTTTCCATGTTTTCTCCTAGTAATGATTAGTGTGTTACTTGCTGACCAACGGTCGGCATTCTTCCACGAGATCCTCACGCCTGCCCCCTTCTAGTGATGAACATAGCGGCACGAAGAGTGATACCCACAGTAAAGATCGGAGCATTTCCAAAAGTTCGGATTGCAGGGAATGAAGATGCCCTTCTTCCATGCGTCAAAGACGGTCGTCAGGTGATTGAAAACCGTCCTGAAATGCCGTTCCGTGCGCTCTGATTCAAGGGGCACGATTTTAGGTTCCTTCTTGAGATCGACCAGGTAATGTAAAGCTACTTTTGGAATTACGCCATCAAGGGCCTTCTTTGCCATCGCATAGAGGCTTAACTGGATGCTCCGATGCGCCATGTCTGCCGTAGGTGACTTTGCAGATGTCTTCCAATCGGTGATTCTGCCAGTCGGTAATTGCTCCGAAATGACTTCATCAAGGTCAATCTGGCCGGCAAGATCGTAATCGCAACTCTTCAGGTGAAGCACCCAAGGCCGTTCCACGCGGGCCGGGTCAATATTGGGCGCAAATTCATTGTGGTATTTTGATACGAGCCTGACCGCTGAATCCACCGTCCGGCCCCGGATCTCTTTCTCACCGACAGTTTTCTCGTCTGGCATCAGGCGGGCGCCTTGCGCATCCCAAACTTCATTCACGGCGTCTCGCGTTCCGTCCGTCAGTGCATCAAGAGGCAGCAACTCGCCCGTGGCGATCTTGTGTTGGAAGTCCAATTCATTACCCTTGTGAGTGCCCACGCCCCGGATTATTGCTATCCCCGGCGGTATGTATTCTCCGCGCTCTGAACGCCGGAACGCCTCGCCACAATCTAGAAACGAGAGCACTTTGCTGATATGCGCTTGGGGCTTGGGCATCGTGTCACCCATTCTTCGGCCTCCCGTATCCCCACGTGGGCCTCCGGTTTTTCAACGTGAGCACCCCGCCCGCCGTAATCAGATCCTCATCGCTGAGAAGATGCGGGCAGGGCTCGGGTCGGAAGCAACTCGTGAACATCACATTGAGTTTCCCCGTAGGCGTGCGCCGGTAGTTCTTTGGGCCAAGCTGGCGTGCATGACAGTCCTTTTCTCTGGTAATATGGAGGCGGCAGTCATCCATTTGCTGCCGCCTTTTTGGTCTTCACCTTCGGCTGGTTCACGATTTCTCCGTCCTCGAAATAGAGCCCCACCTTCCCGCTATCGTCCACGCGTTCGATCCAGAGCTGATACTCGTTGTCAATGGCCATCTGTTGAATAACGGCGCGGTGTTTGGCGTCGAGAAGCGAGCCGTCACGGATGAACATCACGCGAAGCTTCGAGTTCAGCGCCATGCCCATCGCAATGCTGACCCGTAATCGTTCTTCAGACGAGCACTGGCGGAAAGGGATACCTTTGTAGGTCACACCGTGGTCATTGAAGGAAAGGTCGGCAATCGGCATATTTGCAGCTTTGAGGGCTTGCTCTCGAGCAAGATCTAGTCTGCCGAGTTTCACCGTAGCGTTGTCGGCAGCGACCTTCTGCTCCGTCAACTTGACCGTGAGTTGGCTCTTGCTTTTCTTCAACCTTACGTTGCAGTTTGTTGCCTCGACTTCGGAGATACGGTCTTGGAAGGACGCAAAATCAATATCAACCAGGGCAGCGCATTCCTCGTCATGGGTTGCGCAGACGTTTTTCAGCTTGGTTATGGTGTCC
>Ga0172374_1001936_pt1 | contig 13512 bp, 11 predicted proteins | sample LakKiv3m_FD_114536 | JGI IMG/M metagenome (GOLD analysis project Ga0172374, IMG submission 114536) | Freshwater microbial communities from Kabuno Bay, South-Kivu, Congo - kab_092012_10.3m | ecosystem: Environmental > Aquatic > Freshwater > Lake | place: Democratic Republic of the Congo... | reverse complement strand
ATTACGCGTCCCGATTTTATTTTTCTCTAAATATTCAGTAATTTGATTTCTCGTGAAAGGAGCGGTCTCTTTCACAATTAAAGGAAATCCAAAATAACTGACGTCTTCATTCTTATTTTCTCTCATCAAAATAAAATACTTTTTATATTTCTGGAAAAATTTATAAAGCTCTTGATAATTTTCTTGTCTTCTTTTGATGAAGTAGGGAAGTTTTTTTAATTGGGCCACGCCAATTGCTGCTTGAAAGTCTGTTGTTTTTAAATTGTAACCAATCTGGGAATAAATATACTTATGATCATAACCCTCGGGGAGTTCTCCCAACTTCCATTTAAATCTCCGTCCACAGGTATCGTCGCGACCGGTGTCACACCAACAATCACGCCCCCAGTCGCGGAACTGGCGGATCGAACGATGAATAAGAGATTCATTTGTAATAACGGCACCGCCCTCTCCCATAGTATTGTGCATAAATATACCTAAAAATCCTCCGTAAAAGTTTTCATTCCCTGGAACAGAAAAATCATAAACATATTTATTTTTATCATATGGAATTTTCTCAATACTTCTTACTTTCATAAAAGAAAGATTGCTACTTAATAATGAATAAAGTTTTTTATTTGTTTTAACATGTTTAAGTAATCTTTTTTTCGATATTATTTGTTGATTCTTATTAACGCTGATATGTTTTCTAAACGGTAAAAGTAGCGGAATTTGGTCAGCGTAATTGTTTCTATCTTTTAAATTTTGTTTTACTATAGTCTTACCTTTATATTTATATCCGCCAAAAGCTAAGGTATAGTTTTCACTATTTGACGTAATAACACCCTTAATTTTTTTAATATCATGAGCTTTATTTCTTCGGTAAAATGAAGCACTTATCCCAATTTTAGAAAGTAGGTATTGAAAATCATTAAGTAAATCTTTAGAGACACTTGAGACATCAATCCTATTTGTATTATCTTTTAAGATTTTTATTGAACCATCTCCTTTTGTATAACCATAAATAAATGCTTTTATACATTTTTCATTAACGTGATACATAAAAGAGGGAATTCTTTTATTTTTAGCACCAGTTTTTATATTAAAAACCTCTCTAAAAATAATTTCAAGATTTTTTGATTGAATCCTTACATTTGTCACATTATGTCTGTTTTTTGAGATAGAGGTTCTTATATTAAACTGATTTTTTGATATTTGGGTAACATCAATTATTAAATCTTTTTCATTTCTATTAAATGAAAAAAGGGGTCCATTTTGATATGAACCTTCTGCCATATAATATCCGAGTAATCGACAAAAACTATCATTAATAATAATTCTTGCCGGTATTTTATTTGACTGAGATATCCCAACTAAAATAGTTTCCTTATCAAGATTGAAATTATTTAAATATTTTATCGGCAAAGAATTTCTAATTTTATATTGCCACACGTAATCTTTATTTTTTACAAATCTTAAATTATCATGTGAAAAATTTGAAACATAGGCGTCTTTGGTTTTAAAATATTTTAAAATATCAATGTGTTTAATTAAATGAATATCAGGAATGTTGTTTGTAGTTACAATATAATCATTAATAGTTATTTGTTTAATAATTTTTGGAACAATATCTGCAGTTTTTTTATCTATGACAAAAACGCTATGATCCTCCGTAACTTCAACTGATCTACCGTGTTGCGTGGTAACTTTGAACATTTCTTTTGAAGACGTTAATCTATGTCTCAAAATTGCTGATGGAGTAGACCAATTAATTCTATTATCGCTTCCAAATGACAAAACTTGTATTTTTTCTGCTTTTTTAGCATATTTTTCAAATATTTTCTCAATTGGCTGTATATTCCAATTTCCATCTTCGTCTTTGTAGGGAATGGGGGTATCAAAAGAACAGCTCATCTGATGCGCCGGATAAAAACTAAAGGTAGCAATATCTCCAAATGTTCCAACAAACTGGTCATTATATTTAGAACCTAAAGCATCACAACAATCTTCAATTAACCACAGATTATATTTTTTTACAAGTCGCATAATTTTGTCTAAATCAAACGGTTTGCCTAAAGTATGGGCGATCATGATCAATTTGGTTTTTTTAGTAATGGCTTTTTCTATTTTAACGGCATCGATATTTAAAGTATTTAAATCCGCATCCACAAACACCGGCTTTAATCCGTAAATAATTCCTGGGTTGACGGTCGTCGGGAAGGCGACGGGTGTCGTGATAAACTCGTCGCCTGGTTTTAATCTTCTATTACCAAAAACCGCTGAAGTTAATGATGCCAGCGCGACTAAATTGGCTGAGGAACCGGAGTTAACTAAAGATACGTATTTTATTCCCAAAAATTTTTTAAAATCAGACTCAAACTGTTTTGCCCAATGTCCTTCGGTCCACCAACCGTCGCGAGCCGCCGCAATCGCATTATTGATTTCTTCATCGTCATATACCTTGCCTGACACCGGTATATAAGAATGATTATTGTTGTGCTTGTGCATTTGGATGTGCTTTTTATTTTGTTGAAAAGTAACAGTAAATATATTATATTTACGCCTATGCCTAATCTATTATACAAGATCAAAACTCTGCTTAAACAAAAAGCATTAAAATATCAATGTTTTATTGTCCAGTCTTATGGCGAAAGCCAACGAAGATTTATCAATCTCTACACTTCGATCGTATCAGAAACCGAAACGTTAACAGAACCAAACGAGGCCTTCAATATTTATTCTTCAGTAAAAAGTACCAATAAACTGCGAGGGGATATCGCGGAAGTAGGAGTTTACAAAGGTGGAACAGCTAAATTAATCTGCAAAGTTTCCGCCGATTCCCCATATCGGAAAAAAATTTATTTATTTGATACTTTCGAAGGCTTACCAAAAACCAAGAAACAAATCGATAGTCGTTTTTCTGAAGGAGATTATCCTTCTTCTTATGACGATGTCAAAAGATATTTATCCAAATATAAAAATGCTTATTTAATTAAGGGATTATTTCCTTCGTCCGCCAACAGAATAAAAAACAAAAAATTTTCCCTTGTTCATCTGGACGTAGACATTTATCAAAGCACAATAGATTCGCTAAATTTCTTCTATCCAAGGATGGTTAAGAGTGGTTTAATCATCAGTCACGACTATTCTACTGCAAATGGGGTAAAAAAAGCATTTGATGAATTCTTCGCTAAAAAACCCGACCTTCTTTTTGAACTTCAAGGATCTCAATGTTTAGTTATTAGAGCCTGATTTAGCAGTAAGATTAACCGTATCCTCAACTATGTAAGGCGGTCTTGCTTTAGTTTCTTCGACGATCACCTGTATGTATTTACCGATGATTGAAATCGCCAATAATTGGATGCCGCCGAAAAAAACGATCGCCAACATTAGAGGAATCGAGGCTTGTATCGGATTGCCAAAAACGAACACTGTATACAAATAGCCGACTATAAACAAAAAGGATAATAACACTAAAATAAACCCCGTGTAAACCATAATATCTAAGATTAGATAGGAAAATCCAAATAATCCTTTTTCCGCGTGTTTAAAATAATCAAACAAGTTGTATGAACTTTTACCGAACCGTCTTTGCCGTCTCCGATAATAGATGAATGCCGTGGAAAAACCAATCCATGAACGCAAACCGCGATCAAAACGAAATTTCTCCGGCAATGACCGTACTGCGTTCAATGCTTTTTTATCCAGTAACCCCACGCCGGAGGCATTAATATAAATATCAATGTTCGAAATTATTTTTAGCAATAAATAAAAATTTTTTCTCAATAAGTGAGTGACAACATCGTCATTTGTGTTTATATATCTTCCTATAATTATTTTATATCCCGCTTCCCATTTTTTTATAAATTTCGGGATTAGGTCGGGCGGGTCCTGTAGGTCGGCCGGAATACTGATGAACGCATCTCCGTTCGCATAATCCATGAGTGCTAAGGATGAAGATTCCGGTCCGAAATTTCTGGAAAGAAAAATGCCAATAATATTTTTATGTTTTTTTGCCAACTTTAATATTTCTCCTTTTGTATTATCTGTACTGCCATTGTCTACAAAAATATATTCAAATTTATACCTGTTAAACAAATCGGTCGTATTTTTTTTTATTTCCTTGAAAGTAACCGCCACATTCCCTTCTTCATTAAAACAGGGGACACCGACAGAGATTAATTTTTTAAATCGCGGAATGGTGTTTCTTTTCATTATTTGTTATATTTATCCTCCGAAATTGCCATTTTATCAACATTATCGATGTTTTGTTTGTAAAAATCATACAACTTTCTTAGAGAATCATCTATGGTTGTAGGGCTAAATGCTTTTAATTCATTTATTAACCTTTTATTGTTACAGGTGTACTCTTTATTTAAGCCTTTTTTTTGAACTGTTATCCGCATAGAATATTTACCAAGTTTGTTAATTTTTTTGGCAATTGATAAAAGACTAACTTTTTTGCCTGTGCCGATATTGTAAAATTTATTCAGGGGTTTTTTGGTAATAAAATAATCCAAAATTTTAATAAAATCGGTTATATCGATATAATCGAAGTAGGCGTTTTGAATCATGCTAAGCGGCTGCTTTAAAATATATTTGCAAATCAAATTGGAGATAAATTTTACTCTATAGTCCTCATATCTGCCGAAAACCCCAAAGAGTCTTAAACAATATATATTTGAAATATTTTCAATGTACTTTGAACAAACATATTTATAGAAACCGTAATCGTCCTTTGGTATAACCTTGCCAAAGTCTTCCTCTTTTATTTTTACTATATTTCGTGACTTATCATATTCAGCGCCCGAACCCAAGTTAATCATTTTTCCGAATTTATCTTTGTTTTTTACGATATTAAAAAAAATTCTCAGGTTATTTCTTGTTACGTCTTCCAGGTTCAAATCGCTTCTTAAACCACCGACACTTGCGCAGTGGAGAACCACATCTATTCTATGAGTCTTAAAAAATTTGCCCACTTCTTCCGTGTTTAGTAAATCTAATTGTTTGTGGGAAGGAGCAATAATATCGTAATGGTTTTTTTTCTGTTCTATAAAATTTCTCCCGATGAACCCGCTTCCGCCGGTTAACAAAATTGTAATTTTTTTCATAGCTTAATCCTTAAATCCAATTCCTTTAACAAGTCTCTGAAATCATTGTGGGTTTCAGGTGTCCACGGAATTCCTTTTTTGACTCTTTCCTTATAAATCCTTTTTTCCGGATCTCCCGCTATCATAACATTTTCGAAACCTTTTGCCGAAGAAATCTTTCTTAAGTCGGCGGCAATCTGCCTCATTCTCTTTTTGTAGATTGAAATCGGCTGGAATTTTTTTATGTTTATGGCCATAAAAAAATGGCTCAAATATCTCTTGTTTTTATTAACAGGAAACATCTGGGGCACGTTTGGTCCATATGGCATGCCCGTCATCAAACTCGTCATCATCTCAATCATTAAAGCAACACCAAAACCCTTATACTTACCAAAATGCGTTAGGGCGGCAGCCTGATAAGGATTTGTTGTCTGATTTCCATCCCTATCGACAGCCCAACCTGGTTCGATACTTTTATTTTGTTTTCGATACATCATTAATTTATTCCAGCTAATTGTTGTTGTTGCCATATCGAGACAAAATGGATCTTCGCTTGCCATAGGAGCAGAAAAGCAAAAAGCGTTTGTGCCTAAAAACCGTTCTTTTCCGCCGTATGGAACCGCCAAAGAATCAACGTTGGTAAAGGCATATCCGATCATGTTTTTTTTTGCCGCCATCAATCCATAAATTCCAGCCGCGCCAAAATGCGAGGAATTTTTCACAACGACGATACCGACGCCGCTTTTTCTTGCCATTTTTATCACTTCACCCATCGCTCTAACGCCGGCAGTAATCCCATATGTATGATCGGCATCCATCACCATAGTTGAGGAAGCGGTTTTTTTAAATCTGAAGTCCGGATCCGGATTTATCCTGCCCGTGATAGTTGCGCGGATATAATGGGGCATAAGTCTAATCCCATGAGAATCAACGCCGCGCAATGAAGTTTCGATCAATTTATCTATAACCGGTTCATAAATCTTTTTTTTAACCTTAATTCTTTTAAATAATTGAGTGAAAATATTTTTTACCTGTATTTTATCAACAACTCTTGTCATACATCGGCGTTAATCGGTTTAATAAACATGTTTGCTAAAAATTCTTGTCGTGGTAGAAGCGGGGACATGTCTTCCAGCGGTTTTGAAACCAGAGTTCCATCCGACTTGCTGATGGTTTTTGTCTTTGGAAGAAGCGGCTGATTCGGATCAACCAAAAGCTCGCAAATATAAGATCCTTTTGAATCGAGGACCCTTTTTAATTTGTTTTTAAGATTTTTTTGATTTTTTATTCTCATAAAAGGAATGCCGTATGCTTTGGCGATTTTTTGAAGATCGGGGAAACTAACACCATGTTTTTTATCAGTACCAAAAATTCTCTTGAAAAAACCCGATTGGGTTATCCGTATTGCCACATATCCATCGTTGTTGTACAAAAAAATTTTTACTGGTATTTTATGATAAACAATTGTCTGAAGCTCCTGCAAATTAAACTGGATGCTTCCGTCTCCTGTAATCAAAATTATTCTTTTTTTGTGAGTTGCAAGATGGGCACCAATGGCTGCCGGCAAATCCCAACCCATAGACGCACACCCGATATTTATACACAATCTCTGGCCTTTTTTTAATTTAATCGACTGACAAGTACAAGTGAAAGCGGTGCCGTTTCCCGTTACGATTACATCTTTCGGATTCAAAAGATTTGATAATTCGCCGGTAAAATAATACGTATTGACAAATTTTTTCTGTTGCCTATATTCCGGTAGGATGTTTGGATATTTTTTGTGCCAATACTTGGTTTTATTAATCCACCATGAGCGGTTGGGAAGTTTCACGTTTTCCAACTGTTTCTCCATTTCTTCAAGAAACGGTTTAATATCGGTGTTGACTGGAATATCTGGTTTAAAGGTTGGCTTTTTAAGTTCTTCTTTGTCAATGTCCACCATTACTTTGACTGCGTTCCTGGCAAATGTTTTATATTCATAACCGGTCTCCCAAAGATTCATTCTACAACCTAAAACCAAAAGCAGATCAGAATTTTGAACTGTAAAATTACCACCGCGTGTTCCATACAAACCAAATCTACCGCCATAAAGCGGGTGCTTTTCCCACATAAGATCGAGAGCGGAAAGTGACGTAACTACCGGAATTTTCAACCTGTCAATGAATTTGTGAAACAAATCAATGGCGTTGCCCAGCCTTATGCCAAAACCAGCCACTATTACCGGCCTCTTTGCTTTTTTTAAATATCCAACTATTTCATCCGCTTGTTTTTTTAAAAGATGCGAGTCAAAATTTTCCGTTATTTCTTTTGAGTCAAAGCCTCTTAATTTGTCCGTGTCGATCATCGCATTCTGCACGTCTTGGGGAATATCAAGCCAGACCGGACCTGGTCTACCGGATGAGGAAAGATATATTGCTTTTTCAAGTTCATATCGAATTTCATACGGATCCATTACCACCTTAGCATATTTCGTTACCGGTTTGGCCATATTAACTATATTCACTTCCTGAATCCCGATCTGTCTTAATTTCAACTGAGGATACGAATAAGTACTGACTTCACGTTTTATCTGGCCGGAGATAATAAGCATTGGTATCGAATCCAACCAGGCGCCAATAAGACCGGTAAATGTATTTGTCCCACCAGGACCCGTCGTAACATTACAAACTCCAATTTTATTAGTAAGCCTGGCATAACATTCCGCAGCAATAGCCGACGCTTGTTCATGATGATTACAAAAGTAGGTTAGCCCTTTTGTCTTTCCAAAAGAATCATTAAGGTGCATTGCTCCGGCACCCGTAATCATAAAAATATATTTTACGCCGTATTCACTTTTCAATCTTTCTGCGATATAATCAGAAAGTTTGACCAGTTTTCTCATTTTATTAATTCAATTGAAAAAATAAGACTATTATTATACATTCTTACGTTTCTTTTTTCTTTTAAATCCTCAACGGTAAAAACACTTCCTGCTCCAAATGTTTCTTTATATTCGGCATTAATGATTTTTTCTTCAAGAATTGAATAGATTTTCTTCTTGTTTTTATCAAGTTCACGCTCTAGGCTATTTGAACGGCAAAATCTCATTTGCATGACAATATTATTTATTCTTTTTTTTGCCTTTCGGTTTATATCCCTTTTTTCAAAAAAAACATGTTTAAATTTTTGAAGTTCTCGACTCATCATGTTTTTTCCTTCATAACCTTTGTTTTCTCTTCCGTATGCGTCCTTCAGTCTAACCAGATCTTTTTTATTCGGCGGTGTCTCCACCTCCATAATAAATACATTGTGAGAAAGCGCTTTTGAGGTATGGAAAACTCCGTTTTCTATAAAAAGCGCGTCTAGAGCGCCAAGGTCAAACCAGTCTAATAAAGTAGAGCTTTGTACTTTTCCTGAGAGAACCACTAAGGACGTTTTTTTTAAAGGATGACAGTGCATTGAGGTTTCGTGACCTTTCTTTAGGTGAAGAATCCAAATGGCAACAAAATCATTCTCAAATAAAAGATATTCGTAACCCCATGGTTTTTTTACGACGATATTTTTGTAGTCAAAAGTGTCCCTTGACTGACCTTCGATTGTTTTGTGTTTAGATAAGTTGTGTCTGTCTATCTCTGAAACATATATTCTTTTTATCATTTTTTGCTGCGTCCATTAAATACTTCAACTATTTTTTCCAGAAAAACGGGTAAATCTTTCGGACGACGCGAAGTTATTATGTTTTTATCTACTGCAACAGATGCATCCAGATAAATTGCCCCGGCATTTTTCAAATCATCAACCATACTTGGATAACAGGTCGCTTTTTTTTTCTTTAATATTCCCGCTGAAATTAGAACCCATGGACCGTGGCAAATACTCGCTATCAGTTTATCGGCTCTATCCATTTGCTTAATAAAATCCAATACTTCTTGTTGCTGTCTGACCTTGTCAGGAGCGATATGCCCTCCGGGGATTACCACCAAATCATAATTTTCCGGCTTTAAGTCGATTGTCGCGACGGGATCGTTTGGTTTTATCAAAGAAATAATGGGTACTCCAAATTTACCATTGACATTTTTGCCCTGATCGGTCGCGATGTCGACGAAAAAACCTGCAGCCAATAATCTATAGTAAGGATAGATTACCTCCACATCTTCAAACTCAGGACCGGTTATTATCACTGCTCTTTTTTTAATTTTATTCATGTTTATTTAATTAACCAATATCGTTGGTTGTTCTCACAAAGTTTTTTTAAATGTTCATATTCCCGATCATTATCCAAACATTGCCAAAATTTATTATGTTTGTAGATCTCTACCTCGGCTTTTTTTGTGAGCGTCTTGAATACCTCTGTTTCTAAGGTACATTCGTTGTAAGAATTTAGATAATCGAAGATTTTTTTATTCAGCGCCATATAACCTCCGTTTACATATCCATGCATGGCAGAAAGTTTTGAGATAGGAAAGAAATCAATTGCCTTATTGTTTTTAATGATAAATTCACCATATCTAAAGGGCGGATAAACACCCGTAACTGTAATGATTTTCTTTTCTTTTTTATGAAGTTTTAGTAGTTCATCAATGTTTATGTCTGCAACACAATCTGAATAAGTAACCATAAAATCATTTGTATCGATATATTTTTGACATCTAAAAATTCTCGCCCCGGTATGTGCCTCATCGCCAGTATTTGCTAAAATTATCTTCCAGTTCTCTTCTTGGTTGGAACTATAGTAGGTAAAACTGTTTGGTCTACTTAAAGTAAATCCGACATCATTCGTATGTAGACTGTAATTGAGAAAATAATTACGGATCATGTGGGCGTTTTTCCCTAATGCCAACACGAATTCGTTAAAGCCAAAGAGTGAATATCTCTTCATAATGTGCCAAAGAATGGGCTTATCGTCTATTTGCATTAGACCTTTGGGGATGTAATCAATTTGATTACGTAAGCGAATTCCCTCACCGCCGCAGAGGATGATAACTTTCATAGAATTTTTTTGTACCATTTATAAGTATTTTTAATTGATTTTACCAGATTGCGTTTTGGTTTCCATTTTAATCCTTTATTGATCTTGGAATAATCTAATGATTGATGTGAAATTTCGTTTTTCGCCGTATTCATTATTTTATAATCAATTTTTTTATGCAGTGTTTTTTCTATCGTCTTGATTAATTCGATAACTGACAATGTCTCCGTTGACCCAAGGTTGAATGCTTCTCCCTTAACTTTTTCAATGTTTTTCGCCAGTAATAAATAACCATCAACCACGTCTTTAACATAAAGATAATCTCTGACGTATTTTCCATCACTTCTCACTATTAACTCTTCATTCTTAATGATTGCTTTAATAACTCCCGGAATTATTCTGGAAAAATTCAGGTCTCCTTCACCGTAAATATTTCCAAACCGCGTAATCACAACCGGTAAGTGATAAGTTTTAAAATAAGTGTTTGCGATTAAATCTGCGGCCGACTTTGATGATTCGTAGGGATGATCTCCGCGCAGCGGATCCGTTTCTTTATACTTTCCCGAACTGAGTTTTCCGTAGGCTTTATCTGAAGAAGCAACAATCACTCCTTTGATTTTGGAAAAAAGTCGCGTCGCTTCCAAAACGTTGACGGTACCAAGAATATTTGATTCAAAAGTTTTTTTGGGATTGTTATAGGCAACGTCAACCAAGGCTTGCGCCGCCAGATGAAAAATAAAATCAATCTGAAACTTGGTGATAACATCAAACACCTTATCGAAATCACAGATATCGACATTAACCATGGTTACCTTTTTATCTAATCCTTGCCTAATAAAATATAGTCGGGGACTAAGCGTCTGATATGTGGTGATCACGTTAGCTTTTTGTTTTACCAATTCTTCGACCAAATGTGATCCGACAAAACCCGTCCCGCCGGTGACCAAAATATTTTTATCTTTTAGATTATTCATGAAAAAGAAAATTAACGAATTCTAATCCGTTAACCCGTTAATTCGTTAATAAATAATTGATTTAATTAGTGCCATATCTTCCACGGCGCCCTCCCATTACTCCAAATTCTATTTAATTCTTCGTATTCTTTATGGGTATCGACTGCAAACCAAAAACCGTCATGTTTATAAAACGACAGTTGCTTAATTTTGGCCAACCGTTTTAACGCAGGATGTTCCAATTCCCCCGGACGGATATAGTCAAAAAACCTTTTATCAAATATCATATACCCGCCGTTGGCCCAATCGGTGAGCATTGGTTTCTCCATAAATTCGGCAACTAAACCATTTTTAAGACGAACAATACCAAATTTAAATCTCGGATGGATTCCGCTGATTGTCCCGATCGTTTTTTGTTTTTTATGGAATTTGACTAAACTATCGATATTAATATTTGAGACACCATCTCCATATGTCACCATAAAATACTTATCTTTTTTTGGGATATATTTTTTGCAACGAAGAATGCGCTCACCTGGCTGAGTTTCAAGACCGGTGTCAACAAAAGTAATTTTAAAGTGGTCCACTTCAGTTCTTTCTTCCAAATAAAACTTGGTTTTGTGGGATCTGGTATCAAGGGTAAAGTCAGATGTGAACGCTTTTTGATTTAGAAAAAAATCCTTTATATAGTCTGCCTTATAACCCAAAGCTAAAATAAATTCATTGTATCCATATGAAGCATATATTTTCATAATGTGCCAGATAATTGGTTTATTACCGATATAAACCATCGGTTTTGGTTTAAACTCGGTCTCTTCTTTTAGCCGGGTACCTACTCCACCGCATAAAATTATCGTTTTCATTGGTGTTATTATATACTTCAATGCTTTCAAAATGCAATATTTAATCGATTTATAAGATATAATTTAAAAGTTAATGGCAAAAAACAATTTTCAGGGCAGTAATGTCAATATAGAAAATCTTTTTTATTCTCATACATTTCCCTATATAAAAGAAAATGATGCAGTATTGAACCTTGGATGCGGTCTTAATTTTAATTTTGAGAAGGCGTTATTAAAGAAAAAAAAAGTGCACATTACCTGCATTGATATTATTGCTTCTATAAATAAACCGAAGTTTATAGATGAGTATATCGTGCAATCAGTAGAAAATAAATTTAAATTTAAAAAAAAGTTCGACGTCATCACCTTTTTTGAACTAATCGAGCACATTGATAAAACGGATGTGTTATTAAAAAACTGTTTTGACAATCTAAAAAAAGGCGGCTACTTTATCTGCTCTGTTCCTAACTTAGCATCAATTTACTGCCGAATAGAATTACTATTTGGTTTACAACCACACATATTGGAAGTATCCAACGAGCAAGGCAATTTTGGTAGTGGAATTTTTGGAAGATTGAACAACCCTTCAAAAGACTCCATTCATCATATTAGAGGATTAACCTATCGCGCGATGAGAGAATTATTAATCTATCATCATTTTAAAATCGAAAAGGTGATTGGTGCAAGCGTCACTCCAATAAAAATATTCAGTTATTTTCCTGCATTATCTCCAGGAAATATCTATATCTGCAAAAAATTGCATAATAACTAACATTCTTCTATAATCAAATTTATGGAAAAAAATACCGGCTCAATTTTTTTTTATATTTTTTTGACGGTATTCGTTACTCTTGCATACCTCTACAATAATAATCTTCTTTCTTTTTTGCCAAAAGACTCGGACAGTGTTAAGAATAACCAAACAGTAGCTAAATATAAAGCTAAACAGTTTGTTGAGAATTTTTCCAGGAAATACAATAATTCCGCAGTAGAAATTGCTTCGTTTGAACAGCAGGAGCGCTGGAAAGGTGACTATGTGGTTGACGATGTTAACTATTTTGAAGGAAAATCCAGTTTTACTTTTACTTCGGAAAAAAATCAGTTAAGCACGCTTGAATTGCAGGAATCTTCTTCTCTAAACCTGCAAAAAATGGGGTTAATCAAAATACTTATTTATTCTCTTAATGCGGAAAACAGTAATAATACAATTTCGTTACTTTTGACTCTAGGAAGCAGTTCTAACTCATTTAAGTATGAAATAACCAACATTAATCCCGGATGGAACATAATCAGGATGACAAAAAATAATTTTGTCTCTACTCAAAAGACGGCGGCTGCTTTAAACGAGTGGGGAAAAATAAACAGAATAAGACTTGATTTACTTAGCCGCCCCAACACGAAAGCAGAATTAACCGTTGACCGGCTTTGGGGAGAAAAAGATGAGGCTTATCAGGAGGATTTTACTGCCAACAGCAGTAATATGATTTCCCTAAAAAACTTTGAAAATAATTCCTACATAAATTTTTGGAATTTCTCCGGAGCTAATGCCATTATTAAAAAAGTAACCGGCGTTTCAGACTTTAATTATATTGTAAAAATCATTCCGGAAAAAAGCGGATCTTTTGGAATTAGCGCCCGAACCGACTTGCAAACCGGATACGGATATTTTTTTGAACTTGGGGGTATAGGTTTAAAGACAT
>Ga0172374_1001928_pt1 | contig 13534 bp, 12 predicted proteins | sample LakKiv3m_FD_114536 | JGI IMG/M metagenome (GOLD analysis project Ga0172374, IMG submission 114536) | Freshwater microbial communities from Kabuno Bay, South-Kivu, Congo - kab_092012_10.3m | ecosystem: Environmental > Aquatic > Freshwater > Lake | place: Democratic Republic of the Congo... | reverse complement strand
TATTTGTTTCGTATGGACTTACTGATGCATTTGCTGTTCCGCTGCCAAGTGCGTAAGCACCTGCTCCAACAGTACCAGTCGCAGCCATTAACTTTCTAAAATCGATAAAGTTCGCTTTGAACGTACTAAGTTTACCGCTACCGAACATATTTTCTGGATCGCCAGCTTTGTAAACAGAATATGCGGTATCTACAGCTGATTTCGACGTTCCCTTCTTTCCCTTGAGACCAGAGAATAGCCCTAATTCCGGATCGAACTCTGGAGCCTTTCCGCCGACCTTAAAAATATTCCTTTTAGCATCATCATTCGCTCTCCAGAATGACTTCAACCATTTAGAAGAAAGATCTCCGAAATTTTCAGCAGGGAGATAATCATCTCCATAGATTGAAAACTGATTACGAGATTTACTAAAAATTCCTCGCATCATCTTCGCTTCGATCATTTCAGGCTTAATATTTTCAGCTGCTCTGCTTCCAGGAGTTCCGACCTGAAAATGGTGAAGACTTGGATCGTCCCATATATGAAACTTTTTCGTTTCTGCGTTGTAAAGAAACTTCACGAAAGTCGATGTAGCCTTCTTTTGGAAGTCCTTCATCTCTTTAAGAAATGATTTAGGAAGATCTTCACCTGCAGGAACCTCGTAGATCTTCTGCATTACGTCTTCATATTCTTTTCCTTTTAACTTTTGAAATGGGACTGTATAGACTTCTCCGAGCGTATCTACTGCAGATTTTGGTGCTCCCTTCTTCCCTTTAAGACCTGAAAACATCCACGTGTCTTTTACATTTTCTCCGAATGGAGCAGTGATTTCGAGAGCATCATGACCTAATGATTTTATCTTGTCAGCGAGGAGGTTCCATTCTTCATTCGTTGCGTCAGAAAAATCAATATCTCCAACGTATTTGTCAAAAGCATCCTGAATTTCCATTTTAAGAGGATTTTTAGGGCGCTTTATTAACGATAATTTATCTCCGTAAGTAAGAGCGTTTTCAATACTATCAGTAGCCCAAACCCCTCTACCAGTCCCTAATACTCCTCCAGTCTCTGCGCGAGTTAACCATTCTCCCGATTTAAGTGCTGCGTCTACAGCTGACTTAGTTAACCCCTCCTTACCTTTGAGACCAGAATAAAGCCCTTTCTCCGCAAGGAAGGTCTCAGTAGCTTTAATTCCAGATTTCGATAATGGCCCTTTCAACCCTCCAATAGGCATAAAGTCGAATGGATTACCTGGAACTGACGTAGCATATTCTAATGTATCTAAAGACCTATTTAATGCGTTAAAAATAGGCTTTGGAAGAATTTTCTCAGCAGCACTATTAAATTTCGACGTCGACTCCTGATACTGGCGTCCCAGAATACTCGCACCCGCAACAATCTCGTTATTTAATTTTTCGTTCGCTCCCGCTGACATCGGAAAATTGTCACTAATATACGAAATATAATCTTTTGTTTTATTGAAAGCAGTCTTTATTGACTCAGGAAATTTTCCGGCAGTAGCAGTTAATTGATTTGGTATTTTTGTGACAGGAAGAGACGATGCGAACTGAGTTTCCGGAAGACCAAGATCAAGAGGTCCAGAAGTAGCAAGAGTATCAATAAATATAGGCTTTTTTTTCGGAGCGTTTGGAGGAGGAATAGTTTTATTCTTAGGTTTTTGAAGAATATCTACAAACGATCCAAGGTCAATCTGTGAACTCTGGGTAGTTGATTGAGTCGGAGTAGTTACAGGTTTTTCCCGGGTAGATCCATAGACAGGACCAACTGTATTGTACGCAAGAGTTTCAGTTCCTCTTCCGCCTGCAGACATAATCCACCGTTCGACGATTCCTCCGAACTTGTCTACGAAATTTGCAAACGTCTTTACACTACTCCCGTACATTATAGACGCTGTTTGAAGGATTTCCTCCGGTGGTTTCTTCTTCTTATCAAAAACTGTAAAGATACTCTCGAAAATTCCCTTTCCTGAATCCAAACTCTCTTTAACTCGTTTTATACCCTCTTGAATCTCGCCTGTAACCTCCTTATAAAGATCCCTATTCTCAATAAGTTGTCCAATATAATCTGTTTTTCCGAACTTACGCTCGAGCTTTGACATCGTTCCAAGAACTCGATCAGCAAATGTATCAGCAAGCTGGATCGCCTTCTCTTTCCACGCATCAAGCATATCAAGCATTTTCTGCTTATTTTCGTCGGAAGCGACAGCGAGGATATTTAATTTCATCTCGCTATACTGACGATTAATCGCCATTAGACTCTTGTCCATCTCGCTCCAACCGTCTGTTGCAGCGGTAACATCGTCTAATTGATTGCGTAGCGTTTTAAGGAGGGAAATATTTGACGAGACGATATCAATTGATGATGACCACTTCTTTAGATATCGGTCTGCTTCAGCAGAGTCAGTCGCTTCTGCCAAGATCTTCTTCATTGTCTCAACATCAGGAACAACACCCTTTTGTTGAGCTACCGAAAATGCCTCGAAATTCTTCTTAAATAACTGGGCAACTTCGTCTATATACTTTTCTTGCTCGTCGCGCGCCTTCTTAGATACACCTACCCAAAAATCGGTTATTTCAGCTTGTTTCGCCTTTTTAAGTTCTGGAATGACAGACGACGCTAATGGGTACTCTTTAGCGAGCTTTGCAGCATCCCTAATTTTTTCGTCCCATTTGACGATAATCTCCATTTCCTTTTGCAAGGTTTCGGCAATACCTGATCTTGTCGGAGATTTCGCAATGAGATCGTAGAAGCTCTGCAGCTTCTCCTTCATTTCTACAGTAGCTGCTGCATTTTCGTTTGCAGCGCCAGTAATATCCTCTAAAGTCAGAGTCTCTTCAGCTATTGCAGGAGCGACCTGGTCGTATGCGTTAAGAACGGAAGGAGGTAGAGTAGCGCGAGCTCCAAGTCCTTTAAGAGTTGATGGATTAAATACTGCTACACCACCAATATCGACCGGACTTTCCCCACCAGTTTGAGCTGCCTTTGCTTTTTCGCGTTGTCTTCTCTCATATAAAATAGCTGCAGTTGCAGCACCTCCAATACCTCCGAATACAGGCCCAAAAGGTCCTGTAACAAGAGAGGTCGCAGCGCCTACTCGCACTCCAGCGTATGCGCCTAATAAAACTTGAAACCCTTCTGACCCCAAGAAATCTGATATTTTAGTAACAAACGGAACTATATCTGCGAAGATATTCTTGACCGTTACAAGAGTACCCTTGAAAGTATCCCAATACTCGTTTATTTTCTCTTGACCTTCTGCTGTCTTGAGATACTCAGCAAATTTGCTCACCATCGGAGTGATATCGGTCTGTAAAATCTCCTTTAATGTTGGTAGAATTGCACCGCCAAGAGTTTTCTGAACCTTACCCCACGCATCCTCAAGCATCGACAGTTGACCTTCCCACGAGTTCTTCAACTTCTCTGTCATGCCGGATACTTTTCCGGTCTCGCTGGTAAATGCTTCGTACATAATCTTACGAAACTTCGGCAGCGATAACGTCGTAATATCATCAATACCGTACTTTAACTTTGCAAAATCTTTTATGACGTTTAAAACGCCTCGCTCTCTAAAGACATCAGCAGCTCCAACACCGCCAGCGTACGCCCTACCCATCGCACTAACAGCCTCTGGCAGGTCGATTCCCATAAATGCAGCCACATCGCCTAATGGCTTCATCCACGCAGTCATTTTAGCGCCAAAAGACTCCAACGAAATACCAGCACCAACTACAGCCTTTTCCGTGTACGGAGTTACTTCAGCAAATTTTTCGAGAAATTTGAATGCAGAGCTTGCTTTGTCGGCGGATTTGTAGATTGCTTCCAAGCGCATTCGAGCAACTTCTACGCCAGATGCTGCATCTACAAATCCTTTTGCGAGTTTGAAAATAGAATAGAATCCCGAACTTACTCCTACAAGTCCGAGAACACGGTTAAAACCACCGAGTCCGGTGGTCCCACCAATGATAGATCGGGTAAGATTCTTAAAGCCTCCCTCCATGCTGGAAGTAGCACGTTTCGTGCTACTTTCTACAGCATCGAGTTCGGCCTTGTATTTCTTTCCGTCGAGGGTTAACTCAACAAAAGCTGTTCCAACGTTTCCTGACATGTATATCGTTCCTTACTCTTACCGCTTTTCGCGCTCGATTGCATAAATATGATCAGCAAGCATATTCACACGTTGGAAAACGGTGTTGCCATCTTCTACTCCGAACCGATCAATAGCTTCCCAAACAGCAAGATGATTTAACCCGATAATTTCTCCACTCATCCCAGAAACAAGAACCTGGTCTTTTACCATTCCATAAATTTCAAGGACTACTTCATTCTCAGAAAACAAAGTTGGGCGACATTTAGAACAGTCAGGGTCTTTTCCTCTCTTTAACCTATGGATCCCCCTGCAGGAGACGCAGTTGTGCTTTTCGAGGATCCACTCGGCGAAGTCGAGGAGTTTTTTTCCTTTTCCGCCATCAAGTTTGCTTCAGCTTTCGTCAATTCGTCGACTTTATCGACAATAAACTTAAAAAACCTCGGAGACACATCCATCAGCGTCTTTTTCATCTCATCCGTACACGGAATTGGATTGCCTTCTGAATCGAGAACACCTTTCCAGTCGACAATACAATAACAGTACATCAACGACGCAGTTCCGACTTCATCGACGTCAGCATATTCGTAAACACGCCCATCAATGAACTCTCTTTTTTTCGCGACGAACTGCTGCCTGATCTGAGAGACGATCTGCGGGCTACAAGTACGGAGAGTAATCTCAGCGTCTCCGTCCTCTCCATGGAGGATACATTTCGTACCAGGATTCGGATTTTTTAGATCAATCTTCATAAATAAAACTCCTCTTCTTCAATTGGTTAACGGTTGACTACTTCAGGACCATAACGCCTGATACCTTGCCGGTGAAATCGATCTGCACCATTCCCGCTTTGTCAGCACTGACATTGTAGGAAGTGATGTTGACATACGACTTGATGGTATCCCATCCGGTCGTATTTGACGGAGAAAAATACCCGCTGGTCTGGCACGGCTCATACCACGATGTTGAATCGACATACAGGTACAGGTTCGTGAGCTCTGAATTCTGCATGTTTGCCAACATCATTGCAACCTGCCCGGTGGTGTCAGTCGGGTCGAACAACCCGGAAAAGGAAATCGTTCCGCCGTCTTTCGCGCCGAACTTGAACCCTTTCCAGTTGTCGGTAAAAGCGGTGGTCTCAATCTGATCCGCAGTGATACCATCGAGTTTCCAGGTACCCATACCAACCATCTTGGTCGACCCAATTTTGATACAACAGTCCTTGCCTATTTTATAATTCGCCATACTCGTTCCTCCTTACAATTAACAGTTAGTTTATTCGGCTCGCTCTTAGATGGCCATCACGCAATCTTTGATTAGCCTACATTATTATGTCTATATGGTGAACTTATATAGACCATAATTCCACTAAATCATTTTCTTCTAATAACAAGATCTCCACCATCATCATCTGGGTCAGCCCACGCAAACCGATTCGTGAGCTTAAAAACTTCATAAGCACCCCTATTCACAACGAAATCTGTTATATGCCCAATTTCAAGGGATGTATCAAGGTAAATAGGTATTCCAGCTTCTCTAAGTGAATGGCAAAATGCAATATCTTCACCGATCGGTTTCTTCTTTTCGTCTTCTCCAAGCCAAAACCACGGAGGTTCTACTTCAGCAAATATTGTGATATCATACATAACACATGCTGCTCCGGTAGCATCAACATTAATAAGATTTCCTGAGTAAATCTCTTCGTCAGAAACATGTTTATACCTACCAGGTTTCCCTCTAAACGCAATTACATCGAACGGTGGATATCTCCGATGGACAGCACCGCCTACAACACGCAGTCCATTGTCCATATGTTTCCACATCTTTTGTATCGTCTCTTCTGGGTAAATCTGATCAGTATCCATCATTAAAACGTGCGTACAACCGCCATCAATCGCGTTCTGAACAAGGTAATTTCTTACTTCATCAATATTCGCATTGTTAATGGGAAAATCAGGAGCAACAAGGACATACCGCTCCGGCTTATCGATTGTTAGAAACGATAGGAAGAAGTTTTTATAGACCTTGCTATCCGTGATTGGAAAGACGATCCCAAGTTTCCGGTCAGGAAATTCCCAGTTATTAGTCGCTCTTTGAAAGAACTTTATGCGGTCAAGGTACCTTGATTTGTGGTTATAAACGCTATCGTAAAACTTATCCTGGAGATTGAGGTCAGGACAAAACAGTGGATGCAGATGTTTCACAACAGCTTCTGGACAGTGGACGTATTTCTTTAACTCACTTGAACGGATAAATAGCTCATTATCACAGAAGAGATGTTTATACCCGGTATAGAAGAAGTCACCACCGATAAGCGGGAGCATCCGCTTATCTGCAACCCAATGCGTTGGTAATATCCTCTTTGTTTCGTCATTAAGCCCAACAACTCCCCACTCGTCTGGCAGCGATTTCATCGCTTCAAGTGCCATCTGAAGATATCCTGGCTGCGGTATAGTGTCATCGCCGAGAAAACAAACTAACGGTGCGTTTGTCTTCTCAACAAGTTTCTTCACCATCTTCGGACAGCCAATTCCATCAACATCTCGCTCGACAATAAACTCAACCTCTCCATCTTCAAGACCATGATTTGCTTTTGCCGCTTCTAAACATTCGTTTATGCGGTCCTCCCGTACTACAGGAATGATAACTGAAACCTTTAGTTCGCTCATACTGATCTCCTCTTCTTTAGTCGATCCACCCTAATTGTTTGTACTTCTCTATATTATCTATAATGCATTTCGGAAACGTTCCGTCCACTGAAATGTGGTCTAACCGCTCATCCGAAAATAAATCCTCTCCTCGGTCAAGTTTCTTTTGAATAAATTCTGGGTTGATATATTTTCCTGTACTGTATTCAACGTGAGAAAACGATAAGAGCTTTTTTATAATCCCATCAATATCGTTAAAATAGCTAAAATGCCATCCTGCATCTCTTATTTTATTGAATTTATTGTAGTTCATTCGATATACTGAAGGCGGATAAATTTTTAACATTCTTGCCGGGGATATATATGCTCGATTCCACTTATTTCGCTTTGCAAATCTGTAATTTAATTTGTAGAAAAACAGATCCATCAATAAATGGTATTTACGATCGATATTAAGATTTTGTTCTATCGTCTCTGCGCGAGGAATTTCATCTACATCTGATTGTATGATAAGGTCGTCATTCTCACAATTTCCTTGCTGAAGTCCCAAAATCACACCGTCTCTTTGTAGAGACTCATAATGCCATGGGTTATTTCTATTGAATCCTTCGACAGTATCAATAAATGAATTCGGGATGGCGATATGGATTATTTTATCCTTAAAACGACCATAGTTGGCTTTAAACTGGTCGAAATATAACGGCTTTCTATTACCCCTGAATGTAAATTCAGCCTCAACTAAAACGAACTTATCGACGACGGAATTTAGTTCGTTTAGTCGCAGGTCAAGAAGGTCAAATTCGTTGTAAAACGTAAAACAATCGAAGACTTTGCGCATACTTCCCTCACTTAATAGCCCATAAATCGCCAACTGTATGAATTACGGTGTTTGTTTTGTCTGATTGATCGCGGTTTTCACCGCCGAATTTCGCCTTAATACCGTATAAATCTCGATATTCGTCATTCATATAATAGAGCCAACTATTAATATTCCAGAATGAATTTCCAGACCACACAGCTCGTCCATTTCTTCTAACGAAGATCGTATGATATTTTTTTACCCCCAAAGAAACGACATTTCCATCGTACCTAACTTTTTTAGTTTGAGCATATAAACACTCTCTTTTAGAAATATATACTAAGTGAATATCGCGACAAAAATATTCTTTCCCAAAAATCTTTGCATAATATCCTCTTTTTTCAACAGACTGAGTTGCTCGATACCCACATAATTGCGCTACTTCTGCAATATCATCAGCAAGTTTTTTGCTTACGCTCGCGTAGCTCCATCCACTTTTTCCATTTTTACTTCCATCTCCCAACAAAGCTGCATCTAATAAGTATTTTAAGAGTATTGGATTTTGTTGTTTGATCCACGTAGGAATAAATTTAGTGTACGAATTCCCTAAATTTTGCAGGAATAAAGCTAAACCTTTATTACAAAAAGCTATTGCATTCCCATTGCTCCCCCAAAAAGGAGTTTCCCCTAAATTAACTAACGTATCCCAGATTAGTTTGCATTTTTCTTTATTTACTCTTTTTGACTGATAAATATCAATTCGATATGTATTATGTCTCGATTTTAAACTATTCGACTCAATATGAATTCCTCCCTCGGAAATAAACCAACCCATTAGCTGCATAAACGGAACTGAAGGATACCTCAATTTACATTTCCAACCCATTCCATTATAGTAGTTAGGAATTTCTATTTCGTCGGTAACTCGACTTGGATTTTTCAACAAAACCTTTTGATAAAATATATTTGATTTATTACTCAGTCCATAAAATTCTTCTGCTACTCTTAATCTCCATTTTCCGCCAACTCCACTTGGCTTACTAAGCATCTTATGATTAGGAGTAACCAATAAGTCCATACAATCGGTTTTAAAGTGAATCATATTTCCATTAAATTTGTATTCATGTTTTTGAATTACTTTCTGATATGTAGACAAAAGAGTAGCAGGATCGATTGTAAGAACATCTTCTCCAATATTTGTGTTTGATATTAATTTCCAGCCGTCCTTCGTTAAAACTTCGGTGTCTGTAGAATAACATCGATGGGTAGGATCCTGGAACGCCCCTCTGCCGTCGGTGGAAGGCGTTCGGTGTTTTAACAGCCCTTTCGGAAGCAATACGCGCCAAATCTCAGATACGACAAAAATTGTCTTGCCGATTGGAATATGTTCAAGGAAGTCGTATGCAATAACTGTCTTGAACGTATTATCTGGGAATGGGAGCCCTTGGGTGGCGTCGCAAACTATATCTGGGCTCACTTCTACACGGTTATCTAAATTTATTGCGAAAGATAGTTTGCGAGGACCACACCCAAGGTTTAAGTAATCACCCTTCATACTTACTTTTTCTTTGCTATTACGACTGAATCGTACCAGGGATTATTATTGTTTTTGTATGCGTCAACAATCTCAAAACCCGCCTTCTTAACTGCCTTAGAGAGAGTATCTCCGGGATAACACTTATCTCCCCACGATGGAGAAATAATGCACGCATACCCACCTTTTGTGCAAACACGAAACATCTCGTCAAGTATCTTACCAGGAAATTCAGAGTGTTCAATTGTCTGCCCTGCAATAACGAAGTCAAAACTCTCTTTTCCAAATATCCATGAATACGGACGTTCGAGCCAAACATCAACATTTCCTCCATAAACGATATCAGCACCTACGTACTCAAACGATTCTGGAGGAAAAATTTGCTTGTACGTTCCGTTAATATCAAGACTCCCAACGTCGAGAATCCTCAGTTTTTTAGATGATTTGAGAGCAATTTTTTCGCAATACTTCTCTGCGAACTCTTTCATACTGTTATAACTTGAATCGTGCATAATCAGTCCTCCTATTTATATAATACGCATCTATATTGAACGGAATACTGCCAAATACCATTCTGGTCTGGCGGAAATTCCTGCGTCAAATCAAATTCAAATTGGTAGTGGTCGTAACCAGTTACGGTCAATTTAACATTATCAAATAACGTTCTTAAATACCCATACGCAGTATCAAGATTATTTGCAGAAGTTTCGTCAGAGAAAAGATTAAACTGCACAATCACGTTCTCAAAGCACTTACAATCAAAGAGATAATCTGGCGTGGTTGTAGGGAAAATAAAAACGCAATACGTTCCAGTCGTCCCTTGTGGTGCTTCTCCATAATAAAACTTCGATGCTATCGCCGTAGTAAAGCCGCTTGTGGAAGATGTCACTGTAACGAACGTAAAAAGTGATTGTCTAAGCGCTAACATTTATTTTACTCCTCCGTAAGCACTACCAACAGCAGATTGAGAAACGATTTTGTCAATTCTCGATCTTAGTTTTTCGTACGCAGGTCGCATAAAAGGTCTTGCTTGAATGTTCTTCGTACCAAACTCCAGATGAGAATTCGAAACTAAGACTCCATTAGCGTAGTAGGAATGGACACCATCGATTGATAAATCGTAAACCTTACGTTTCATTACTTTCCTTCCCCAAGAATCTACTAACGAATATGTCCATTTTCGTATTCCTAAAATTTTTGCGGTCTTGAATATCTCAGGATTAGTAAAACTATCTGTACCAGGATTGCACGATATATAATACGACCTTGGAATAGGATTCGAAATTAGTTTCGGAGACCATTTTTTATCGTAAAAATGAATATGAAGAATTTTAAGATCAGAAGAATATTTTAAAATTTTCGAGTCTCTTTCGATATCCGAAGTTTGAGACCTGTGCCAGTATCCTCCATCAGATTCAATTATTAAGTTCTCATCAGGTAAGTAAAAATCAACGTAATACCTTCCAATCTTATACTGACGAAAATATTTACCTAATTTTCCTCGTTCGCATAACCATTTCTCGACTTGCTTTTCTGGAAATGACGAACCGCGTTTATATAATTTCGATTTACATGGATGAAGATTTGGATTAATATTTATACGAGAAATTGCAGCTTCTGACATTTTTTTCTTAGTGTCGTTGGAATGATTATAGTTCCGTTTTTTTCCTTTAAGATATTTTCCCCTGCACGTATTATTACAAAATTGTCTTACTCCTCCAGGTCGATTTTTCGTTACATACAAGAAGTCAGAAATTTCTTTAGAACAAAAAAGACATTTCCCTACAACAATATTTCCAGTTCCTTTATTGACAGAAACCTTTTTTCTCGTATAAACTAAGTCAGTAGTTAGTAGGTTTTTTGCTTTAACCCATTTATTTCTTCCGTCTCGAGAAACTAATATTTTATGATCTTCTGTTACAATAAGAGTGTGGCGTCTTCCTTTTCTCCATTCGACCGAGATTGTAACGAGATTAGGAACGTCAACAACCGGACGAGAAAATACACCAGTGACTTTGTGATAATCCCCAGTTTGCGTAAGAACTTTATCACCGACTTTAACATCACTAATTCGCACTGATCCTCTATTAGTACAAATTGAAGTAAAAGGATTAAAAATACAAGCATACTTGAGGTTAGTTCCTACGACGACAACAAACTTATCGGTTCCAGCTAATGGCGCTTTGATGCTATCTTGTGGAGAGGAATTTTTTACCGGCGATTTTATTTCCGCACTCGAAAATCCGCTACCAGTCCAATTTGTCGTAATTGAAGCTCTTAGACGCCCGGTATCAATTGCAGGTGGCATTCCTGGAGGAGAAGGATAATGGTACTTTTTCTTCTTTCCCTTTTGTCGTAGCACTCTTCTTGCAGCAGTCCGAGTTACGACATTAGAATACGCTCCGTATCCACGCATTGATCGTTTAATTTCTCCTTCAAGCGCAATCCCGACAGCAATCAATCGCTTCTTTGCAACGTCTTCGTATTCTTTTAATTTTTTCTTATCCCACTTAACCTTTGCCACTTTTACACCAAAAAGTGGGAGGGAAGCAAATTCCCTCCCACTCTTATTTATACTTGTTGTTTGTATGTTAATTACGCGTAGAGCTCAAACGCCCTAATCCAGTCGACAGTCAACGCGCACGCATTTCCCTCTCCTGTTAAAACAGCGATAGTCGGAGTTAAATACTCATCATCGCACAGGTTTGTTTCAGCAGGGCGAGTCATTGCAGTTCCATCAACATACCAGTTGATGTGAGAGCCATCGTAATAGAATTCGACAATATGATACGACGTATCGCACGTATATGCAGCAGACGACGTTTCTGTCGAATCTTTTTCAAGTTCAAAAGTTACGGCAGTAGTTCCATCAACTTTACGGAAGTAAATTCCGTCCGAAAGTGCTGCAATTGCAGTTGTATCAGTAATTGCCAATCCAACTAAGAAGTCAGATTGAGTTTCATCATTAATCTTAAATCTGCAACCGAAATACAGGGGAGTCCCGGATACGATTTTGAACGATTCACCACGTAATTGAATCTGAACTCCATCATTTTCAGACGCACCTGACGTTAGAAGAAGTTCACCATAGTCAGAACCTGCTGGAAATGTAATCGGGCTCGTACCAACAGCAGTCGCAACCCACGCAGTAGGAATATTCGTGGTGTCATCAGCAGGTGTTGATGAAAAATGTTCATTCAGTTTTATAATATTCGATCCGAAAGCCTCAACAATACGAAACGGATATGTATCGTAAAAAACAAGGTTTCCATTTATCCATTTTGATTTAGTTTTTGCCATAGTCTTTTTCTCCCCGTCTCAATGAGACGAATAGTTGTTAATTACCCGAGGACCTATTTATCAATCTGAGGACCTTTAACCATTTTGTCTTTAACTGCACTGCGAAGTACTTTAGCTTGACCAGGATGTTGGGAATCAGAGGTGTCGGAATCGCTCTTTTTTTTTAATTTATCATTTGTATGATCAGCGCCGTTTACGACTGATTCCGCAGCACCCCTGGCAAGCAAACTCTCCGCAACTCTTGGAACGAGGTCTAAAACAGATCCTTCAGAGTGCCCTAACCATTCACCTGTTAAGCGTACCTTCATAAAAAAAGCTCCTCTTGCTATTTCGTAAAGGTTAACGTTTATGAAAGTGCCTGAATGTTTGCAAGGTACCTGGATCCGGAGCAGATCGCAACGCAGCTAATCAGCGTTGCAGCCGATGCTGGGGTCACGATTACCCGGACGAAAGGATATCCTGCGGTCAACTCTGACGAATCAATCTCAACAACAACAGTTTTGTTGTCGTATGATGCATTCGCAAGGGTAAGCCCACCTGATGTCGCAGCAGTAATAGCACCAATCGTATCCGTATCAATTGCAGCATAAACCCTGTAATTGAACGCACGAGCAGTATTCCCGGTCCCTGCAGCTGCAGAACATTCCTCAATCGTCAGCGTTGCATCTCCAGCAATATTCCCGATCTGGAGGATGAACATAACATGGTCGTAAATCCCCATGTTAATTTCAGTTCCGGTTTTTGTTGCTCCATTCGCGTCAACAGGAGCGAGTACTGGAACAACCCTCACTATATTTGAAAGTACTTGACCCATATCTAAATCCTCCTTAGTAATGTAATTATTCGTTAAAATTTTTACAGAAACTTTTCGGACGGAACTAAAAGAAGAGGAGCAAGAAAACGTCCCGCCCGAAAAGCCCTGTCACGCTTATGACCGTGTTTCAATACAGATGAACGGGCTCACAGTGTCGCTGGAATAGCGAGGAATCTGTGCAGCTGCCCACCAGGGCTGACCGTCAACACGGAACACGAATCGGAAACATGTCTGATCCGCGTCGAACTTCAGGTGAATACTTGACGCAAACTGCAGTCCAGAACCGGAACCTGCCTTCTGACCGATCAGGTACTGGCTCCAGTCACAAAGGAAGATGTCTCCCTTTGTTCCTTTTGCT
>Ga0172374_1001926_pt1 | contig 13549 bp, 13 predicted proteins | sample LakKiv3m_FD_114536 | JGI IMG/M metagenome (GOLD analysis project Ga0172374, IMG submission 114536) | Freshwater microbial communities from Kabuno Bay, South-Kivu, Congo - kab_092012_10.3m | ecosystem: Environmental > Aquatic > Freshwater > Lake | place: Democratic Republic of the Congo... | reverse complement strand
GGTGCCTGAGTGGCAGCAGTCCAGCAGCACCTCCAGGTTCGCCCCTTTCGGAAGGTCCGCAAAGACGGCCTTCAGGTCGTCATCCACAATGTAGGTCCCATCCCAGTCCATGTCATGAGGGCACAGGATCTCATCGAGATGATCCTTGAGTTCGTCGCCCTCGCGATCCCGAATCTGGGAGCCGTGACCGGAGAACTGAAAAATCAGGCGATCGCCAGCCTTCGAACCCTTGACCAGCCACTCCAACCTGGACAAGATCCCCTTCTTGGTGGCCCTCTCATCCACCAGGACCCGTATCTCTTTGACCTTGAACCCGAAGTATTTGAGAAGGATATCCCGGATGTTGGTCACATCGTTCACGCACCCTTGAAGGTCCGCTCCGGGCATCCGATACTTGTTCACGCCTACCAGTAACGCCTTATTGGCCATTTCCTATCTCCTTTTCACAGAACGCAACGAAGAAAAACCTCTTTGTGGTATTGGGGTCGGACCTCAGCAACCCATGAGCCAATTTAAGGGTCCGAAGTGACCTAACCTCAATGTCTTACTGACCTTCCAATAATTCGATCAACCCATTTCTGGCAGCCTGTGGCCCGCTTGACACCATGGGATCCGTACCCCGCCTCGATCCTGTCCGGGTCCATGTTAAAGATATCGGGTCGGATATCCACAAACACGGTTTTGGCGTTGAGCAGGGCGATCACCTCAGCGGTGGAAATCCAGGTGTAGGGAACCGTGATGACCTCGTCTCCAGGACCGATATCGAGCGCCATGAGGGAGATCAGAAGCGCATCGGTGCCGGATGAGCAGGAGATGCAGTGCTTCACTCCCACAAAGGCGACGAGTTTTTCTTCCAGTTCATTCACTTCCGGACCCATGATGTATTGGCCATGGTGGAGGACCCTGTGGATGCTGGTTTCCAGTTGGGGATGAATGACGTCTTGTTGAGCTTTCAGGTCAATAAAAGATAGACCGGGCTGTGTCACCCGCTGCCGGCAGTATTGTTCTGGCGAGAGAACGCGCGGTTCATTACTTACCTTTGTTTACTTCTGTAAAAATCATTTGAGTATAACCTTTTTTCGTTGGATCTTTCCCTGTAGGTGCGAATTCATTCGCACGGCCGGGGCTAACCGCTCAAAATGTGCGGATGAATCCGCACCTACCCACCCGCCGACGATTGACCATTGGGGCGCCGGAACAAGAAAAGGTTACACTCAAATCATTTAATAGACACGGCTCCGCCCCTTCAGTTACACCGAATAGATCAATATAATTTATTGATTTAATTGACTATTTTAACATTATATACGCCAGGCGTTGCGCAGGGACTACCAGAGGCTGAACAGCTTTTCTTCAGGAAGGCCCGACGAACGCACGGCATTTTTCACTTTCGTTCCATTGCCGTCAAACAGAAGGGCAATATCAAAGACCTCCTGCCGATAATCTTTCAGACCCTCCAAATCCCTGCATTGCCCGGCAAGGATCATGCTGAGACTTCTTTCCCGAATAATGGAATCCAGTAGGTTGCCCACCAGTGAAGGCCCCACAAAAAAAACCCGACACTCTTTCCCATTTTCAATAGCGGCCAGTTTATCTGCCAATCTTTCCCGAATCTCATGGTACTGCTTCAGCTTGGACATCATGAAGCTCCCTGCTAAAGCGGCCTTGGCCTCAAGCCCCTTGGGCGTCAGGTGATAGACATAGCCGATCTTGCGGCGGCTCTTGCGGAAATTCCCAATCTTTACAAGGCCCCTTTCCAGAAGGCTCTTGAGGACATAATTCACCTGTCCCAGGCTCACACCCGCATGCTCAGCCAGTTCCCGCTGGGTCGTGATTTCCCGGCTACCCAGGGCATCCAGTATGGGGAAGTCCTTTTCAGTTATTTCCATAAAGATTCTTCAATCTATAGAGGCAGCAGATGGGTTGTTCAAAATTGAACAGGATTCATACTCTGAACATTCAATTTTGTCAAGAGGAAAATAAAGATAGGGGTATTAGGAGATTTGAATCCATCAGGGGGACCGGGGAAGAAGAACGTCAATAATGTCTCTTTTCACCGGCTGAACATCGGCGGTATAGATGAGGAGCCCCCTGCCGAAACAGTTGGCCAAACGGCAGAGGATGCCTTTGTGTTGTTCGCCTTTAAATTCAAACGTCACTTCGGCGCTGCTGTGGTCTGTAAGCCATTTGGATAGGATTTCCCGGTCCGCCCTGTTGGCGTGATGGAGGAGGAGATAGCGAATCCCGTTCAGGTTGGCAATCGAACTCTTGAGGACGTCAGATGACTCCATGATCAGGGTTATTCATCAGACTCCCTGTTCCTGTATTTGGAAATATATTCGACAAAAAAAGATAGAAAGACGGTCAGAAACAGGCCCACCACCCCGGCCAGCATCACGTTGAGCCGGGTCTTCGGTTTGATGGGGGAACGGCTCGCCTGAGGGGATTTGACGATCTGGATGTTCTGGATCTGGCTCTTTTTGAACTTCAGGCTTTGTATGTCAACCAAAACATTTTTTCTTTCATTTTCTGCGGCCAATGCCTCTGATGATAGGCTTTGATTCTTCAATTTTGTTTGTTCTTTGATATTCTCTACTTGTGCCGCCAAGTCCTTAATTTGGTTTGTGAAGCTCTCAACGGCCAGTTGTGCTTCATATATTTGGTTCTTTGTAGTGTTAATTGAAGATCTCAAATCATTCAAGTAGGTTATATTTTGCTGAATTGTATTGCTATAAATCACTGCGGAAAGGATATTCTGCTCCGTTTGTTTACTCCCCAAAAATTTGTTTCTTTCTGCGATCAGCAGGTCGGTATTCTTGCTGATGCGGCCTATTTCAATCTCAACCTCAGCGATCCTTTGCTCCAGGTTTTTTATTTGACTTTGCTTGGCTTCGATCTGGGCTTCCAGCGTTGATTTTTTGTTCTTCAGTTGTGTTATATTAGCCGCTGTTTCCGCTTCAGCCCCTGAAATAGCATGCCTCAACTTAGCCATTTTATCATCCATGGCAAAGACCTGTTTTTCCTGCTTACGTATTTCGTCCTCGTAGTTCTCTTGATAGATTTTTATGACCCTGACATATCTCTCCAATAACCCGTCATTCAGGTTCTTCAATACCTGCAGTCCGATATCCACGTATGGGGTCTCATACAACACTTCCAAGGCATTTGTGTTCTTGGGTATGGTCACCTTCAACTCAACGGATGTCGGCTGTTCCTCCATATCGGGGAATTTAACATCTTTCAATACCTGACCATTCACGCCGCCTGTTTCGATGACTGCCTTGATATTTTGGGGCGAATCAATATAAACGGTCTTGCCATCTTCTGTTACCTTCAGCATGCCGGGTTGAAGGACCGTGGTGATGCCGTAAACCTTTGTCATGTTGAGGCTGACCACGGCCGCGGCAACGGCGCACACAAGGGTCCCAATAAGGATCAGGTATTTCCATTTCCAGAGGACCTTGAGGAGGTCCATGAGTTCGATCTCGTCCTCGTATGGGTCATATGGCGGGGACTGCATATCCGATGGGCAAGGCTTGTCCATTTTGTTCCTCTTCAATTCAGACAGGATATTATGGATTTTTTACAGCATTCATCCTGTACATCCTGTTAATCCTGTCAATTATTTTCAAGCGTATCAATCCTTCTTGACTCTGGAACCGATATACCCAGGACGTTCGCAGATCAAGGCATCGATCTCGGCGCTGTGTTCGCTCAAGAACCGCATGATCCGGTCGGATTTTGACTTAACGATCACCGGGTCCTGTTTCTCGATATCCGAACCCTTGATGAGCATCTCATTCGTATAGAGGTATGAAATAACGGCATCGTCGGCATCCAGCTCTACATCGAACTTCTCCTGAAGGAAATCAAGCCAGTAGCCGAATTCATGGGGGTGCTCGATATGTTCCACCGGGATCCCCATGTCAAAACTGAGCGGTTTGGCCAGACCGGGCATCAGCTTCGACCCGCCCAAATAATCGAGGACATGGGCCAGTTGATGCGTTAGAGCGCTGTCGCTGATCTCAGGAGATATGGCAATGTAGAGGTTGTCCGGGTCGCTCCCCTTCGTTTTCAAGACATTGACAAAGACCCCGCCGGTCCCTCCCTCCACTTTTCCCTTGGTTTTTTGATCAAACAGGTCCAGGCCCTTGTACGCATTGTGATCAATGAATTTGACTCCCACGGCCACCCCGGTCAGTTGTCGGATGTCCAGGTCGTCCATCATTTCCCGGGACCGACCATACCAGACATTCGGCAGGTTCGCAATCTGGGCGCTCATCTCAGGGGAGAACTCCCCCATCCCCTCAAGGGTAAGTTCGTCCTCCCTGCCTAAGTGGCAGCTTTTGAATTTCTTCCCGCTCCCGCAGGGGCAGGGATCGTTTCTTCCGATTTTTTTCATGAGAGGTTCAAAGGTTCAGAGGTTCCGGGGTTCAAAGGTTATTTCAGTCCTCAACGATCCGGTCTTTGTGCGCATCATAGGACCAGCATGGCAATGGACCGGTGGCCCCTGTTTTCGGGTTGAGGGTGTGCCGGTAAGAGGCCTTGACCTCTTGGGTTTTCATCATATGATCCCACCCCCGCTTGAAATACGCACATTCATCATTGAAGCAGACCCACAGAAAACTACCGGCCCACGTGGAGTCGGCCGGGGGCTGCCACTTTTTCATCTCGGCCTGGCAATGCTGACACCTGGGTATTTCCTGGTCGTTCATATTTTCTCCAATCGGATTTATTATCTCACACAGAGAACACAGGGTCACAGAGGTTTATTTATTATTCTTGAGATACCATCCTTAAGAAGGACTTCATTAAAATTAATCAGCAGGCCAATTTCCTTTTCAGCCAGTCGCAGATATGTCAACAACTGTTTCTTGTGAACAGGTTTGACTGCCTCGACAGATTTCAGCTCCACAATTATCACGGATTCAACAAGCAAATCAATACGAAACCCAAGATCCGTGATTTTTTGATCGCGATAAAAAATAGGGAGTTCAAGTTCTGATTCGACCCTTATCCCCATACGATTTAGCTCTATCACCATACACTTCTGATAGACGGATTCGAGGAGTCCAGGGCCTAAAGCTTTGTGCACCGCAATTGCAGCTTGAATAATTTGCGACGTAATGAAATTCAGGTCCATTGGATCCGAAAGCAGCGTATCTGTATTTTTTCCTAAAACTCTGTGCCTCTGTGGGCTCTGTGTGAGAACAGGTTGTTCATTCAAAAAAAAACCAACTCCCTTCCGCCCCGGGACAGGGATTTGGTTTTTTTAATCTACACACAACATGGCAGTTCACCCGACGGCGGCCTGCAAAACGCCCTCGGGCGGGATCACGTTGTAATGGAGGGCGGCATCCTTCTTGAGATCCATGCCGAAGGCCACAGCCATCAACTGGGTTAGGTACACGATCGGGACATCAAAATGGGTCCCGTATGCGTCGTTGATTCGGTCCTGGTACATCTCCAGATTCATGGCGCACATGGGGCAGACCGTGGAGATCAGGTCAGCCCCGTGATTCAAGGCATCTTCCAGGATGTTCTTCACCAGCTTCATGCAGTAATCCATCTCAGGTAGAAAAATACCTGAGCCGCAACACTGGATCTTTTTGGGAAATGGAACCGCCTTCGCGCCCAGGGCCTCGATGAGACGGTCCTGGACCACCGGTTTGTTGACGCTGTCATATTCCCCGTAGGGCCTCACCGACTGGCATCCCACATACCCGGCCACCTTGAGTCCATGGAGCGGCTTGACCACCCTTTCCCGAATCCTGTCGACCCCGATATCGTTATAGAGCACGTCCTGGATGTGCCGGACCTTGATGCCCCCTTTGTAGCTCAGCCCCCCCTCGGCCAGGCATTCATTCACCTCCCTCAGGAGTTGCGGGTCTTCCTGGATCTCGTGGTTCACCTTGATCATCTGGATGTAGCAGGAACTGCACGGGGCCACAATGTCGTAGCCGGCATGGGCCTCTGCAATGGCGAGGTTTCGCGCGTTCAATACCTTGATGGCCAGGTCATTGGCGCCGGCATAGGAGACGCTCGCCCCGCAGCAGTTCCAATCCTCGATCTCCTCGAATTCCATGCCAAGGGCCTCGCAGGAGGGCTTCAGCGAGACCAGAAAATTGGCGCCGGTACCCTCTAAACTGCATCCCCAGTATAAGAAGTATTTCATGCGATGGCCCCTCCTTTCCCTAACCGTTCCGCCTTATCCAGCATCTTCCGAAGGGACTGAATCCCCTTGATCTTCCGCTCCGGGAGGAGTTTCATCCTTCGGTGAAGCATCAACTTGATCCCGATATCCATGAAATTGAGCATCGCCCTGACGCCCTCAATCAGTCCGCCGGAAAAAAACACCCGCCTGGGAAGGTCCTTCTCGTCAATGCGGCCCAGCCTGTACACCTGTTTCCAGAACTCCCCTCCGAAGGCGGCCGTGTCTTTTCTCGGGACATACCCCTGCTTGAGGGCATAATGGGCCAACCCGTGCATCACATCGATCACCGGGATCGATCTCGGGCACTTCACCGCGCAGGTGTAGCAGGAGGTGCAGAGCATGATCGACTGGCTGCCCAGGACCTCCTCTCTCTTGCCGGCCCGGATCAGGGCAAAGATCTGCCTGGGCGGATAATCCATATGCTCCCGCAGGGGGCACGACCCCGCGCAGACGCCGCAGTTCATGCACATCTTGATCTCATCTCCGGCGTCCACATTCCGGAAGACCTCCTCGGCAAACGAGGGATCGTAGTTGACCTTGTTTTCCATAAGCAACCCCTTTTAATTGAATATTGATGATTGCTGATTGACGATTGAGGGTTCTCGTGCGGGATGCCCCCTTTTTAGCATACACCCTTCAACATAAACCCAAATCCCTGAATCCCTAAATCCCTGAATTCCTCAATCCCTACCATCCCTTATACGGATTGGGTCCTACCTCCTCAATCTTTTTCATGAATTCCTCGATAATCCCGGGGATCCTGTGATAATCGGTGATTCCCACCTCTTCAAACCTGACCCGGTCCGACTCCAGCGCCAATCGGTCCAGGGTCTCGGATACCTTGCCCAATCGGGTGTTGGCCAGTTCACTCCCCTTGACAAAGTGGCACTGGTAATCATCTCCGTGACGGCAGCCGAACAGAAGGATGCCGTCAATGCCCCTGGACAGCGAGTCGGCGATCCAGACCAGGTTCATGGACCCGAGGCAGCGCATCGGGACGAACCGGATATAAGGGCTCCATTTCATGCGCTTGATTCCAGCCATATCCAGGGCCGGAAGGGCGTCGTTTTCACAGATCAGGCAGATCACCCTCGGTTTTTTTTCATCCTCCTCAGGGACATGCACCGACTTGATCATATTTCCGATCATCCCCACCGAGTAGTTCTTGAACGAGATGATCCGCTCAGGGCAGGCCCCCATGCAAACGCCGCACCGCCGGCATCGGGTGGGGTTGGGAAGCGGGTTGCCCTTTTCATCTTCATTGATCGCCCCGAAGGGACATTCCTCTGTGCACCGCTTGCACTGGGTGCATCGCTGCATGTTAAATTCGGGGAACGTCATGTCTCCAGCCCTGGGATGGACCGCCTTTCCCGCGGCCGTTGCCTCGGTGCATTGAATCGCCTTCATGGCCGCGCCCACTGCATCCTCGATGGCCTTGGCCGTCTCCATGGGCCTCCTCAGGCATCCGGCCGTATAGATGCCTGTCCGTCGAGTTTCATAAGGGAAGCAGATAAAGTGAGAATCGGGGAACCCATATTTCAAGGTGGGGAGTTCAGGGCCCTGACGATACGCCAGGTGAAGGGCGCTGTTGGCAAAGAATCCAGAGTCAGGCGCCACCTCGATCATCCCATTTTCATCGGCCCCTGCCGCGTCCGCCGGGGCCTTGATCCTGGGAGTGGTCTCAGGTCTGGAGGCCGGGACCATGCCAACCGCCAGGACAACCATGTCAAGGTCTTCGATCTTGATCTTCTCGCCCAGCAATTCATCATCGGCCTCCACAAAGAGCTTTCCCCCGGCCTCGCCGAGCTGTGTGGCCGCCCCTCGAATGAACACATTTCCGTCATTCTGGGCCTTCCGATAGAAGTCCTCGGACTGACCTACCGTGCGCACGTCTTTATACAAGATATAGTTGACTGCCTCCGGGTTCTGTTCCTTGACATAGGTGGCCTGCTTCATGGAAACCATACAGCAGACCGACGAGCAGTAGGGGAGGTGTTCAGGATCCCTGGATCCGGCGCACTGGATAAAGAGGACATTCTTGACATCGCCCCCGTCCGAGGGCCGGGTGATCTTTCCGGCCGCGGCCATCTCTTCCATCTCCACATTGGTGACCACGTCCTTGAACTTGCCATACCCCAGATGACCCAGTTTATTGGCATCATAGGGGACCCATCCAGTGGCCTGAACAATGGCGCCAATCCGTTCCGTAGCGCTGTTTCCGTTGGCCTTGATATCCACAGAAAACAGCCCCGGTCCGCCGCTCACCTTTTCCACAGAGGCAGAGGTATAGACCTTGATTTTGGGCTCATCTTCCACCTTCTGAATCAATTGAGCCGCCCCGGTCTCTGAGAGCGCTTTGTACGGCAGGGTGACTGTGCTTTTCATTCTGCCCAAAAAGCCCCCGAGTTTGTCCTCCTTTTCAACGATGACGGCACGATAACCGGCCTTGGCCGCCTCCAGGGCCGCAGTCATCCCGGCCAGCCCTCCGCCGACCACCAGGATGTCTTTGGAATAGGGCTCCTCGGCCTTATAGGGCTGGACCCAATCGGTATCCTTGGCCTGAGAACAGCCCATCTTGAGGTTGTCCTGTGCAAGCATCTGGGTGTCTTCTTCCTTAGGGGCCTGGCTCCAGGCCACCTGTTCTCTCAGGTTGACCCGCTGAACAATCACATCGCGACCAAAATTGAAGGTATCATAGTTGACCCTGTGAGAACAGGCGGCGATAACGACGGTATTGACCCCCTCGCCCTCTATATCCTGTTTGATGAGGTCAACCCCTTCCTGGCCGCACAAAAAGGGATGGTCCTTGATCACATCGATACCGAAGTCCGCGGTACCCTCTTCTTTGAGCTGCTCTATATTCAAGACATCTCCTATGCCGCAGCCGGTGCAAATATAAACTGCTGTCTTCTTGTCCATCGAGTTACCTCCTCGCGATTGATTGGATAGCCTTTAAGGCCCCTGCTGTGGCGTCCTGTACGGACGAAGCGACATCGGTGGGTGTCCTGACGCACCCTGCGCCATAAATGCCAGGTTGCTCCGGATTGTTGGTAAAGAATCCATACTCGTCATGGGTGACATCAGGAGCAGCATCCAATTCGATGCGGTTGGGCACCATGCCGGTGGCCAACACCACCATGTCAAAATTCATTAGGATCTGCTCGCCGGTCCGGGTGTTTTCGCCTTCCAGGATCAGGTTGCCGGTCCCCTCGTCCTCGGTAATATTCGCGATCTTGCTCTTGATAAAGGCAACCTTTCGATCGGCCTGGACCTTAACATAAAAGTCCTCCAGCCTGTCCAAGGCCCTGATGTCTATGAAAAAGATCGCGATATCGCAGTCAGGTTTCCGTTCCCTCACGTAGGTGGTCTGTTTGAGGGAGGCAAGGCAGCAGATCCCCGAGCAGTAGGGGAGATGGTTCTCATCCCGCGACCCGGCGCACTGAATAAAAGCGATATTCTTGGGCTCCTTTTTGTCGGATGGCCGCAGTATCCTACCGCCTGTAGGTCCGTTCGGGGCTGCCATCCGCTCCATCATGACATTGGTAATCACATTTTTGTACTCGCCAAAGCCGTAATAATCGATCTTTGCGGCATCATAGGGGTTCCACCCCGCAGCCCAGACAATGGCGCCGACCTTTAGATCAAAGGTGGTCTCCTTCATATCCGGATCGATGGCGCCGTATTCACAGGCATCCAGGCATTTCTTGCCTTGATCCGTCCCCACGATGGAGGGATCCAATATATATCTCATGGGAAACGCAAATTCATGGGGGAGATAGGCCGCCTTGATCTTGTCCATGCCATAATTAAAGGGATTGTCTATTTCCGCCTCGCATGCCTCGGCGCATTTGCCGCAGCAGGTACACTTCTCATTCACATACCTCGGGGCCATCTTGACGGTGACATCATAGTCCCCTTCCCGCCCGGAAATGCTCGCCACCTCGGCCATGGTAAAAAAACGGACCTTGGGATTTTGCCGCATCCGCCGGAAGTTGATCTCCAATCCGCAGTTCGGCGGACACAGTTTTGGAAAATACTGGTATAACTGGGTCACCCGGCCGCCCAGATAGGGATTCCGTTCGACCAACACCACGTCATAACCGGCCTCAGCCGCTTCCAGTGCAGCCGTAATCCCGCTCATGCCTCCGCCGACCACCAATATGGCCTGGCTTGTCGTCTGTACATCTGCCATTGTATCCTCCAGGGTTGTAGTTTTTGAAAGGGTCTATTAATACAAAAAGCGTATTTCGTCAACATCCATTTTTTGCATCAGGGACGATCGCAAAAAAATGGACATTGGCCAAATACGCTGATTTAAGTGCCTAAAGTGCGAAATGCCTAAAGTGAGCTAAAGTTACAGTACGGGTGTCAGCTCAATATTCAGCGGACAAAAACCCTTGCGGGCCATCTCAGGCGGGACTTCTATGGACTGGGCCTAATATTGAGCCACGGGAGATTGAGCCATTGCATTTTAGATCACTTAAAACAGTTGAGGGCAATGAATACCTTTCCGGGTCCGAAGAGTTAGGTTTTGCGTTGCCCCTGGAATGGGCTGCTTTACTTAAAAATTGTATTAGTTTAAAGTGACCTAAAATGACTAAAGTTGTGAAGCCGCTTCGCTCCGATGATTTTATATGATCGGTAAAACTCCTTGATCCCGCCAAGCGGGACTCACTTCAAACTTTAGCTCACTTCAAACTTTAGCTCACTTCAAACTTTAGCAGTGAATGAAATACTCCAGGCGCCGATTTTTGGGGTGCCTGGAGTATATTCAACTCAGGTTATAGGGTTATACACCGGGGATGTTCCAGATATCTCTCTTCATCATTTCCCATTCCCCGTTGGCAGGATTCCACCGGCAGTTGGCAAAGCAGTGCCAGTTTTTATCATCCATCTTGGGTGTGTCGGCCCTGAAGTAGTAGCCCGGCCACCGTGTCTCCTCACGGAAGAGCATGGTCCTGACATGGGCCTCGCCCTGCCACATCCTCTGGATATTCTCCCAGCACCTCTCGAGGGAATAGATATCCGCTGCCGCCAGCTTTTCGGAGTCCTCCTTCAGAAACACAAACAATTCCATGGCCCTGTTCAGGTTGGACTTGCTGGTCTTGAAGGCCGCGGTCACACCGCCTGCGTACTCGTCCATGATCTTCTGGAGACGATCCATGAACTGGCGCCACAGGAGGTAGTTGGGGTTAATGTCTGGAGCCGTGGTCAGTTTGCAGAATTCCTGATAGCGATCCAGAGGCGCCAAAATCTTGGCCTTGACCGCATCCACCTTGGCGGCATCGATCTTGGGCTCCGCGCCCTTTTCCACGATGTATTTGATGGCCGCCTTACCCACGATCCGGCCTTCCGCATGGGAGCCGGACGAGAACTTGTGGCTGGATGCACCCGAGGCGTCACCGGCCGCAAAAAGCCCTTCGACGGTGCACATATTGGCATATCCCCACTTGTAGGGGGTAGCCATATCTTCGGGACCGCTCACCCAGGCGCCGGAGGCGCCGGAGTGGGAGCCGATGAAGTAGGGCTCGCAGGCCGCGATCTCAGAATGCTTCTCTTCAGGCTTGACATTTTGACCGGCCCAGAGATGGGCCTGGGAGATGGTCATATCCAGGAAGTCTTCCCATGCCTCTGACTCCAGTTCCTTCATCTTCTTCTTGAAGGCCTTGGGATCATCCTTGTATGCCTCGGCGATCTTGCCAATAGCCTCGGCAGTCTCCATATAAAGGGGACCTAAACCGGCATCCACATCCAACATGCCGAGATAGTTCCTGAGGTTGGCGGGAATCGGTTTGGCCAGGCCGTAAGGCGCCCAGTTGTTGAGTTCGTCCTTCCTGACCGCCATGTATTCGCCGCCCTCTGCGCTGATGGCCCTCGACTTGAAGAGGAGGAACCATGCACCCACAGGCCCGTAGGCATCCTTGAACCGAACCGGGATGAACCGGACTTCCTGGCAGGTCATCTCCGCACCGGCCTTGATGGTGAAATAGGCGCTGGAACCGGTGTTGAACGGTGGATACCAGGAACGTCCAAAACCTTCACCGACCGACCTGGGCCGGAAGACGTGGACCGCACCGCCCATGGTGGCGACGGTGGCCTTTGCCTTGAAGACATAGATCTTCTCTTCACGGGTGCTGAAGCCGACCGCGCCCACGCACTTGTTGCCGTCCAAGAGCGGCTCTACAATGAAAACCCTTTCAAAGATCTCGCCGCCGGCATCGGCTATGGCGTTTTTGGCGGCCTCGGCAATGATGATCTTGTAGGACTCGCCATTGATCATGAGCTGCCAGCGGCCCTCATGAACATACTTGCCCGCTTCGTCGGTCCAGATCTTGAGACCCCATTTCTCGAAGAGGTGCACGGTTGAGTCCACGTGACGGGCGATGTTATAGACTAGGTCTTCCCTCGAGACACCCATCAGGTCGTTGCGCACATAGCGGACATAGTCCTCGCAGGTGTTCTGACCGTCTTTGACGCCGACATATTGGTTGATGGCCGAAAGGCCCATGGCCACGGCGCCGCTTCGATCCAGGGCAGCCTTATCCACCAGGGTCACCTTCAAGCCTTTTTTCTTGGCCCAGTAAGCTGCCTCTGTGGCAACACCACACGCCGAAAACCCCCCACCGAGAATCAGGAGGTCAGTCTTGACTTCTACTGTTTGAAAATTTGCCATATCTACATACCTCCTTTCTTTATATTGAGGGAACGGCTTTGAGCCCTAACGATGCGGGCTCGGTGGCCAAGGCCTGGTTGTTCAGGTCTTCATGCGTGGCATATCCACCCAAAGGATTAGCACTACCCTCTGCATTGGTCCGGGTGGGGAACTTGAATCGCTTGATGCTGCCATCTCGGAATTTGATGGTCCACATGATATCCTGAGAACCCCGCAGGGGGACACAGCTTGCTCCCAAAGGAATGAAGTCGGAATAACCCCGGACATCCATGGCCTGCTGGGGGCAGATCTTGACGCAGCACTGGCACTCCCAGCACATGGACGGATCCCGGTTGAATGCCTTCATCTTCTCTTTATCCAGCACCATCAGGTCGTTGGGGCAAATGTACATACACGCGGTCTTGTCCTGCCCTTTGCAACCATCGCACTTTTCCGCATATACAAAACTTGGCATTATGACACCTCCTACAATTAACGGTTTTAAGTCTTCAAACAACAATCTTCACCAACGGCAAATCTCTATTCCCTTGCACCTCCTTTCTCTATAGATACGCTCTATGCTCTGGTCTGTTAGGAAACCAATTGACATTCAAAACTGAAAAGGCCACCCTCTCGCCTTGAGAAGGTGGCCTTCCATCTATTTCTTCTTCACATCACCTGTG
>Ga0172374_1001922_pt1 | contig 13580 bp, 20 predicted proteins | sample LakKiv3m_FD_114536 | JGI IMG/M metagenome (GOLD analysis project Ga0172374, IMG submission 114536) | Freshwater microbial communities from Kabuno Bay, South-Kivu, Congo - kab_092012_10.3m | ecosystem: Environmental > Aquatic > Freshwater > Lake | place: Democratic Republic of the Congo... | reverse complement strand
GGCGACCTGGGGCTGATCCTCGACCATCAGGATGCGCTCGCCTTCACCCATCATCTGCGGGCTTTGCACGGTCGCCGCATCGATGATGCCGCGTGCGCGGGGGAAATAGAGCGCGAATCGCGCGCCGCGTTCGGGCAGGTTTTCCGCCGACACGCCGCCGCCCGACTGGCGCATGAAGCCGTACACCATCGACAGGCCGAGCCCCGTCCCCTTCCCCACCGCCTTGGTCGAGAAGAAAGGATCGAAAATCTGCGCCATCGCCTGATCGTCGATGCCGGTGCCGGTGTCAGTCACCGACACGCAGACATATTCGCCGGGCTCCAGTCCGGGCGCGAGCGGTGCATCGACGGTGGAGACGGCATTGGCGGTGGCGATGGTCAGGTCGCCCGTGCCGCCCATCGCGTCGCGCGCGTTGGAGACGATGTTGAGCAGCGCCATTTCGGCCTGAACCGGATCGATCCGCGCATTCCACAGATCGTCGGAGAAATCGTAGCGAACGCGCACCTTGTCGCCCGCAGTCCGCCCGACAATGCCTTCGAAATCGCCGATCAGCGTGTTGATGTTGAGCAGCCGGTCGCGCAATTCCTGCTTGCGCGCGAACGCCAGCAATTGCTGTGTCAACTGCGCGCCGCGCGATGCCGCGGTCGAAATCGCCTCCAGCGAACGGCGGGCGATGCGGTCGTCCTTGTCCAGCCGCGCGTCGAGCATGTCGGTATAGCCGGTGATGACTTGCAGCAGATTGTTGAAATCATGCGCGATGCCGCCGGTCAGCTTGCCCACTGCCTCCATCTTCTGGGCTTGATGCAACGCCTCTTCGGCTTCCTTGCGACGTGAAATGTCGAGCTGGCTGGCAAAGAAATAACGAAGCTCGCCGTCGGCACCATGCACCGGCGATATGAACAGCGCGTTCCAGAAGGTCGAGCCGTTCTTGCGGTAATTGAGGATTTCGACCGCGACTTCCTCGCGCTGGCGAATCGCCTCGCGGACCTGCGCGACGGTATCCTGGTCGGTTTCCGCCCCCTGGAGGAAGCGGCAGTTACGCCCGACGATTTCCTCCTGCGCGTAACCCGTCATTCGCTCGAACGCGCGGTTGCAAAAGATGATCGGATTGTCGTCGCGGTGCGGATCGGTGACGATCATCGGCATCCGCGTGGTTTCTACCGCGGCAAAGAAGATGTCGTGGCGTTCGTTCGCCTCGATCGCGGCGTTGGATACTTCGCCGCGGCCGCGCACGCTGAGCACATCGCTGTGATTGGGGATGTCGCGCCCGTCGTTCATGCCGCCAAAAACCCGATCGTCCGCGACAAGTTCCCGTTACCCAACCGACTCATTACCGCTTGGTCAGGCGCTCGACTTCGCGCTGGACGATTCGTTCAACGATCTCGGGCAGATGCGCGTCGAGCCAGTCGCTGAGCATCGGGCGCAACATGTCGCGCACCAGACCCTCCAGCGTGTCCGATCCCGAAACCTGTGGCCGCACGATCAGCTTCGACAGCGCATCGAGCGACCCGCGAGTCGCCTGGGCGGCGCGTTCCGACAGAATCGCCTCGTCCGATCGCGCGCGGGTGGGCGCGGGTTCGTTCAGCGGTTCGGATTCGGGCTCGGGCGCGGCTTCGGCCTCGGATGCCGGAGCGATTGCCGCTTCGGGTTCGACCGGTTCGGGTTCGTCGGCGTAAGTGGCGAGTTCGAGCACCGCTTCGTCGGCATCCTCGGCCTCGTCATGCGCCGACAGCTCGGGCGCGGGCATGCGCGGGCGGCGCGGGCGCTGTCCCACATCGCCTTCCTCGGCGATGATGCGTTTGATCGACGAAAGGATGTCCTCCATCGATCGTTCGGAGCTGATATCCCCCATATCCGGCACCCTGTCGCCCGATGGCCTTAACAAGCGGCCGGTTTCGGTCAGAAGCCGGGCGCTGTCAACCGCGCCGGGATCAATCGCCGATCGGCGTTTCGGGCGGGCGGGCGATCGTCGACGGATCGGGCTGGTTGATGACGGTCGCGTTCTGCGCGGGCGTGGCGATGGTCGGGGTGCTGACCGACACGGGTTCGGGATCGTCCGCCCAATCCGAAATCCGCCCGCGCACGCGATTGTAATTGACGGTCGGATCGTAAAGCGGCCCGCCGTCGAGGCCCAGATCGCGCGCCTCCGCCTGGCCCATTGCGGCGAGCAGCGCGAACCCGGCGACATAGGCGTCGCGCTGGGCAGCGACCAGCGTCACCTGGCTGTTCAGCAACTCGCGCTCGGCATCGAGGATGTCGAGAATGGTCCGCGTGCCGACACTGTTTTCGGCGCGGACGCCCTCCAGCGACAGGCGGTAGGCATCGACCGCGACCTGCGCGGTTTCGATCACCCGCTGCGACGATTGCCACACCGCGAATGCCGAGCGTGTCTGCGCGACCACGCCGCGTTCGACTTCGGTCGCGATCTCCAGCGTCTGCGACCGACGCGCTTGCGCCTGACGCACGCGGGCGGCGGGCAGGCCGCCCTGGAACAGCGGCATCGACAGCGACAGCCCGGCCTGTGCCGACGTGCTGTCCTGCCGCACATCCACCCCGGTGCCGGAACCCAGCGAACCCAGGAAATTATTGTAATCACCGCTGACGAACGCCGACACGCGCGGCAATCGCGCCGCGCGAGCGACGTCGATATCGTAATCGCTCGCCTCTGCCGCCAGGCGGATCGAATCGAGATTGGGGTTCTGGTCGAGCGCGACGCGGGTCGCATCCTCGACGGCGACGGGCAATCCCGGCAGCGGCGGCGGCGGCGCGAGCACGCCGGGCGCCTCGCCGACGATGCGGATATAGTTTTCGCGCGTCGAAATCAGCTGCGCCTCGGCGCTGCGCAACTGGCCTTCCGAAATCGCCAGCCGCGCTTCGGACTGGGCGACGTCGGTACGAGTCAGGTCGCCCAGTTCGAACCGATCGCGCGACGCCTGAAGATTGACGCCCAGCGCGCGGACATTCTGCTGGTTGAGCGCAACGATCGCCTCGTCCCGGATCACGTCCATATAGGCCGCGACGACATCGGTGAAGGTCTGTGCCTCGACGCTGCGCAGGTCGGCGCGCCCCGCACGGACGCGGGTTTCCGCCGCGCGCACCGAATTGCGCACCGCGCCGCCCGAATAGATCGGCACCGACAGATCGACGCCCGCCGTCACCTGACGCGCGGGGTTGCCGAAGCTGTTGCCGCCGGAGCTGTCTGACGAATTGTGGAGGTTTTCCAGATAGGTCGCCGAACTCGTCACCTGCGGCAGCCCGGCCGAACGCGCGATCGGCACGTTTTCGTCATTGGCGCGCAGGTTCGCGCGCTCCGCCGCCAGCGTCGGGTTGGTGCGATAGGCGGTCGCAAGCGCCTGTCCCAGCGTGCTTTGCCCGATTGCCGTGACCGGTTGCGGCGCAGGGCGCGTCGGCAGCGGCTGAACCGTCTGTGCGGCGGAGATCATCGGCGCGGACAGTGCGGCGACGCTCGCGCTCAGGATCAACAGCCGGGAAAGCATACGGGACGGTCCTTGCTTCAAAATTTGAAAGGGCTGGGCTTGGCGAAACCGGGCAGGATCGCGCAATCGAGATCGACGAAATCGAACAGGCCGAACCCGCCCGACGTACGCCTGCCGGCCGCAAGCCGCGTCACGCCGCGATCGACCAGGCCTGTGACGATTCGCGCACCGTTCTTCGCCTGGGCGAGCAGCGCATCGGGCAGCGCCTCGACCGCGCCGTCGATCATGATCACGTCGAACGGGTCATGGCCGGGCGCACCGTCGGACAGCTTGCCCTCCACCACCTCGACATTGCCGAATGCGCCCAGCGCCGCGCGCGCATCGGCGGCAAGCGGCGCTTCCTCGACCGCGACGACTTCGCGTGCCAGCCCCGACAGGAGCGCAGCCGCATAACCGCCCGCCGCCCCGATCAGCAGCACCCGGTCGCCCGGCTCAATCGCCGCTTCGTTCAGCAGCCGCCCGGTCGCGAGCGGCGTATTGTGCATCCGCCCGCCGCCCAGCGACAATTGCGTGTCGCGATAGGCGAGCGATTTAACCTCATCCGGCACGAAATCCTCGCGCGGCACGCGGGCCATCGCGTCGATCACGCGCCGGTCGTCCACGCCGCTGGTGCGCAGCTGGCTGACCACCATCGCATCGCGCATGGGCGCGAACGGGGCGGCAGGCCGGGTGGAATCGGTGGCAGTGCTGATCATCGACAACCCCTGTCGCATAACTGTGTTAGTGTTGCAATACACATTGCGGATTAGTGCTTGTATCCGCGTGGCTCTTCCGCGCCAAGCCGGTGCGTCAGCCTTTTATCGCTTTCCGGGAGTTGACACCTGCCCCCTGCCTGCCCCATCTGCGCCGCTCTCGGCCCGATGGCGGAGTGGTGACGCAGCGGATTGCAAATCCACAGACGCCCGGCAGAAACCCTCGAAAGTTCGCACGATTCACGCTCCGTTCTATGCACGGAATTGCGTGGGTTTTCGGCTCGACTGCGAACTCCACCCCGCGACATTCCGAAAACAATTGGGGCCTGCCCGGCGGCAACCGGACAAGCCCTCACCTTGACGCATTGGAGGTGCGACATGGTTGACCACAATGTAGCGCCTAACCCGGAATCCGCAAACCTACTGGAACGCGCCGAACAGCACGATGAGCGCGCGTCGTTCTTTGCTCAACACGCGGAAGCAGGCAGCATCCAAAAAGCCGCCAACCATTTCGTGATCGCGGAAGGTCTGCGCCGTCTCGCCAAGGCAAGCCAATGATGGCGTTCGTCTATCATGGGACGCCCCTAACCCCGCGCGCAGCTTTGAAGGCGCTGGGATCGCGTGGATACTGCGTCAGCTTCTATCGCCCGGACGATGTTGATACGGTCGAGGCGATCAGCCCGTCGATTATGTATGACAACGGCGCTTTCAGTTTTTGGATGGCAGCGATGCGCCAAGGCGCTGACCCGATCAATGCGGGGCGGGACGATTGGGCAGACTATTTCGCATGGCTTGAGGATCGACTGTTTCAGCCGGGACGATGGGCGATCATCCCAGACCGCCCCGCCGCCCCGTCCCAGCTCAACGATGGACTGCTGAATGACTGGCCCTATGGGCGGTCAAAGGGCTCGCCAGTCTGGCACATGGACGGCCCTTTAGATCGTCTCACGCGCCTGTGTGATCGGTATGATCGTGTTTGCTTAGGCTGGATCGGCGACCCAAAGAAGGAGCCGGTCGGCTGCGATGCCTACTGTCGCCGAATGGATGAGGTCGCGGCGCTGTTCGGCAATCAATGGCCGGTGCTTCACATGCTTCGCGGTGTCGCAGTCGGCGGGCTGTATCCGTTCCACAGCGCCGACAGCACGAGCTGCGCGCAGAACCACCATCGATACCGGATGCCGCTGTTCGCCGACACGCCGGACCAATGGGCCGGAACCGTAGCCTATGCCGATAGACTTGAAAGGTTGGCTTCATGACCATGCCTAACAGCACCACAGCGACGGCGGAGAGCGACCATGGGTAAGACACGATACCCGCGTGATCCGGCGTATGGAAAGCCGCCAAATTGGTCGAAGCTATACGACCGGCATTGCCCGAACGAAACATGCCCCGCGTCCCGCCACACCAAAATGGTTGCCGATGACGTGCTGCGCGATCCTAAGTCGCCAGTCCGCGCACTGTTGATCGAAGCCGGTTACGAGCCCGACCATTGGGCGGCATCGCTGGAAAGCACTGTGCAGTCGCTATGGGAGGCACGCGCCGAGTTGTGGCGCGTCGATCCGGTTGGACAACAAGCCAAGCGTGACGCCCAGATAACCGCCATTAAAACCCTCCCCCACCCCGGAGCCCCGACATGAACAGAGTAAGCCCAGAACTGGAAGCGCGGATGATTGCCGAGCCGACTTTCCGACGCGAGGAACGCTACATCGTCATCAAGCGCAAACACCTGTCGTCAGAGCATGAGGACGACATTCGCGAATTGCTGTCGAGCCGCGACACACCGACGATTGATTGCGTCGTCGTTGAAAGCGATTGGCCTGAATACGAACTGGTCTGGAAAATGATCGAGGATCGCGTGACTGGCAAAAGCGTCACGGACGCGGGGGATGAGGACTTACGGGCGACGGCGCAATCGGTCGTGGACAACGCAAATCGTTCTTACCGGTCGCGCGGCAAGGATCGCTATATCGAGGACGATAGCGGCGAGCTGGTGATGCTGGTCCCGCATGAGGACTGGAACCAGTTGCGCATGACGCTGGCATCTCGCGCCCTCGCCCGCCAGGAATCCCCCCAATGACCGCGGCGCGGTTGAGGGAGCCCGATCTGTTCGAGAAGCCGCTCACCGAGCCCCGGATTGGTCGAACGGTATTCAGCGATGACCGCCGTCACCGATATTTGTGGGAATGCGTATGGGACGACACGCTGCCACCATTGGCGATGGGGGCGCTCAATCCCAGCACCGCAGACGAAATGAGCGGCGACCCGACTGTAGGCCGGATGGTTGTTCGCGGAAGGCTTTGGGGTTTTGGGCGCTTTATGATGTGGAACGCCGCCGCGTTTCGCTCGACTGACCCGCGCGGGATTTACGGCAACCCCGACGCGATCGGTGACGAAAACGACAAATGGATAGACCGGATCGTTCGCGAGGTTGTTCAAGAGGGCGGGCTGCTGCTGTATGGCTGGGGTGGCAATCTTGACAAGGCAATACCCGGTCGCGCGCACGCGGTTGACCACATTGTTCGTGAAGCCGGTGGGGTGCCGCACGCGCTCAAGGTGACGAAGGATGGTTGCCCCGGTCATCCGCTCTATCTGCCATACGATTTGCAGCCTCAGCCTTTCGCCCTCCGAGCCCGTGCCCGCGCGATGGAGGGGGAGTGATGGAGTTTTTCCGAGACGCCATCACTTATCGGGGCAATTCGTGGGGGCACGCTGCCGTCGGTGTGGCTTTTGAATTTTCACTGATCGCCGCCTTTGGCGTGGTGCTTTGGAGCTTGTCATGACCGACCTAGAGCAAATCGCGAAGGGGCTGACGAGGGCGCAAAAGGCGTATCTGACGACCAAGGCGCGGCACGAATTTGTGTGGGGAGAATGGCGCTGGATGACATACCCGCCGACCAACACGCACACGATCCTGCACAAGCTTGGTCTAGTGCTGGCGGTCGGTATGATAACCGATCTGGGTATGCAGGTCCGCAACCTCCTGCAAAAGGAACAGGGACGATGACCAGTGAGAGCGGGGCGGTGGAGGCGATGGCGCGACGGGCGTGCGACAAGAGGGCGCGGGTGGTCCAGGCTGACCTGATGCGCCTCTATCATGCGGCGCTAGTCCGGCAGCAGGCCAACGAATATCGCCGCGCCACGCTAACCGCAGCGAAAGGGGAGGGAGGATGAGCGAGGTTCTCGAAAAGCCTGAGACGAAATTCGTCCGCTGGATCGCCACGGTCTATTATCGGACCGACAACGGCTTGATCGACGTGCAGCACGACATTGAGGAACTGGAGGAAATTCAGGAACTGGTGGAGTGCGGTCCCGATTGGAACACGATCGAGCGAGTGGACATTGTGCTTTCCGACAAGCGTTACGCCAGCCTGACGGTCGAGCAATCCGAGCAGCTATGACCCGCCCCATCCTCGCTTCCCGCCAATACCGCGCCGGGTTCGCGGTGGGGCTGCTGATCTGCGTGGCGGTGGTGGTGATTGGGGCGGCGGTGGCCAATGCGTGAATCACCCGAGCGCTTTCCACAAAACCCCGTTTCGTGAAATCCGCCCGCGTCACTTTGCAGTTACGGACAATCCACCTTCATCCCGTTCCGCGCCGCCCAGCGACAGAGCCGCGCAACGCTAGCCCAGCCTCGCCTGCCCCACGCTTCATGCTCGACCCGCCACGCTTGTTCCGCGACCTCGCGCTCGCGATCGGTGGCGGCGGTGACGGCCTCGACCGGAAACAGCGGCTCGGGCTCGACCTGAATATCAGCAACCGGCGGCGGCAGAAACCTCACTTCCACGGGCCTGTCGCAGCCGCTCGCAAGCAGCGTTCCGGCGAATATCGTCAGCAGTTTCGCCCTTGATGGCATCGGCCTGATCCCTTCGTTTCTGTTCGATCGTCGCGGTGTCGGATGCCCGTTCCTTCGCCGCCTCCTCGCGTGCGGCGGCATTGCGCTCGTTCGCTTTCGCGTTGGCCTCGACCCGCTGGCGTTCGACGCGATCGATGACGCGGTTTGCGCCGCGGTGGTCGCCCCAGACGAACGCGAGCGGGATGGCGACGAGGGCCGCGACCAGCGCGATCGTGGCGAGGTTCGCGCGGGCGGTGTCGATCCAGGTGCCGAGAGGGATCATGGCCGCCCCTCCACCGGCACCGGCTCGTTTGCCGGTTGCTCAATCTTGACCGGCGTCGGCGCATCCTCTTTTGCCTTTCCCGCGCTCGATGAACCCAGCCAGAAGCCGAAAGCCAGCACCGCGAACGATTTCCAAGTGCCGATAACGTCGCCGGTCAGCGCCACGTCGCCGGATGCGGTGACGACCCAGACCGAAAATGCGGCGTAACCGGCGATGGCGGCGACGGTCGCGGCGACGACGATGCGGAGGTGCGGGACTTTGGTCACAGGATCAGCCCCTTCGCCAGCGTCAGCTTCGCACGCCGGTCATTAAGGCCGTTCGTGCCACCATTGATCCGCCGCGTGATCGTCAACAGGTCGTCGGCATCGGCCAGCGCGTTCAGCTTCGTGCGGTCCCAGTAGAGGCACCCCGCCAGCAGCCCGATCGACGGAAGGGCCACGATTTCGGGATGGCTTTCGAAGTCCATGCCGAGCGCGCGGCCATAGGTGCGATAGTTGGCGCGACCGGTAAGCTGGATCGGGCCTCTCCCCTTATATCGCCGCCCGTCGCCCGGCTGCGTATTGCCGAGATCAGCCCGCCCTTCGTATGCCTGCCCGCTGGCGATTTCCTCCATATAACGGAAGCCCCCGCTTTCATGCGCGACCTGGGCCATGAAGTGCGCGAGCCGCAGCCCGGTATCGAGGATGCCATAGGTTCGGAAATGGACGTTTGCGGACAGCGCCAATTCCGCAGCCCGCTCCGCTGGCGCGCCGAACTTACGGAACAGGGCGGTCAGGGTGCCGGGTCCGATTATGCCGTCAGCGGTCACGCCTAGGCGTTGCTGGAGTTGCTTTGCGTTCATACCTTCCCCTGTCCCTCAACCCGATCCGCAGCGACGACCTGTGCCGCCCGCTGTGCGATCTCGCCCTTGCCGTCGATGATGGCTTTCAACCGCAGCACTTCCGCATCGCTTTCCGCGTGCTTGCGCTTGCAGTCCGAAAGGTCCGATTCCACTTTGTCCAGGCGCGCGGTAAGCGCCTCTACGCGACGCTCTAACCGCTCGATCAACTTGTCTGTCCCCCCGTCGATACGCTGTTCGCGCGCGTCGTGACGGCCCGCGAAATACTCGAAAAGCCATTTGACCATGAAGAATCCGCCACCGCCGCCAGCGCCCAGCGCGGCCACGGTGCCAATGCTCTCCATAAGAGGGAGCGCGTTCACGCCAGCACCGCCGTCAGTCGAAAGGCGTCGAGAAGGATCAACGCGTTCATGTCAGCTGCGACCCGGCCATGATGGTTTAGGGGGCGCGGCCATCAGCCGTTCGCCACGGTGCGGATCAGCAGCGGGAATTGCCGCCGCCCGGTCTTTGATGCGTTCCCGCCTAGCGTCCAATCGGTGCCGTTATGGTTCAGGATCGTCGCGCTTTCGTTCATGTAGTTGTCAACCTTCGGGAAGATGAAGGCCCGATCACCGGGCAGGATCGACCGGTTCGCCAACGTCGGCGAAATATACGGCGGAACCCCCTCGTCATCACCGAACGGCGCGAGCGTATTCGCACCGCTGGTTAGCGTCCCGAACAGTGGCAAGCGAGGCGCGTAGTGACGACAGTTGAATCCGTGCAGCCCGCCCACAGTGGGGTTAAACGCTTCAACGAAGGCGTGCGCGCCCGCGACCAGTTTGGTATTATTCAAGGAGCGCAGAACGAAGCTTGATGGCGCCCCCCACGTCACCGACTTCACCACCCAAGTCATCCCGGTGATGTTGCATATCCAAATATCGCCCACCGCGCCGTTGATGCGCTCACCCTCCCACTGCGCCCACGATCGCGTAAAACGCCATTCGATATGGGTCGAGAGATAGTCAAAGGCTGTGTGCGTAATGCTGGACCGATCCCATTCGCGCATCTGGCGCGGGCGGTTGATACCCTCAGTCACACCGCCGTCGCGGTGCATGTAACTGGTCGCCAGAACTGGAATGCAGTGTTCCCGGTTGCTGGTCATCCAGCTTGGCGTCAATTCGGCCTGCCCAAAACTCGCACCGCTATCCAGGCTGCGAAGGTGGAACTTCTGTTCGTATCGACCACCCATCGGCTGACCCGCACGCCAACCCGGCACCACCCCGCCTGCCGTCGCGTTGCTTGCGCAGGCCATGTAGGGCGCAATCGTCCCGGCCTCCGCGCCAGTGTAGCTGTTGTCGAAATACGCCATGCCCTCAATGACCAACCGGGTGTTCAGGTTCATGAACCCGGTGATGCGGGAGAACTTGCCGCCGCGAATGACCAGCGTTTCGTTGCTGATCCCGGCGTCTTCCCTACGCCCTGCCATGCGGGCAGGGGCGATCGGACGACCATTGGCCCCTTGCAAGTCGAACGACATCTTACACTGATCAAGGACGATGCTTCCTTCGACGGAAGTAGCGCCTTGCGAATATCCGATCGCGTAACCCGCCTCGATATAGCAATGCGTGAAGGTTATTGGCGCGGTCTGCGAAGTGCCGGTAATATCGTAGAGACGGATGCAGCCCGAGATCGACACATCCGTAAACTCGGAACTAAATTGCCCGGTCTGCTTTCCGTGCGCCCGATTGCTGACAACCTCGAAAACCGAGCCTCCTTTGACATAACCGATCTTCGTCGCGCGCGATTGCGTTTGCCCAACCGACAGGATGCGCTTACAGCGATTTACGCCGATGTGCTCCAAGGTAACAAAGTCGCCGTTACCATCGCTGCCCGACGGATGGATCACGCAGACGTTCGTTTCGCCAGCGAACATGACTTCGCTGATTTCAACCGACGAACTAGTCGGCTTCCCCCATTGGGTCGTGATGCCCGTCCACGCGGGATAGGCAACATCGTCATAGGAGCCACTCGGGCGCGTGCCGGAATAGGCATCAATCGTGATCGCCGCATCCGGGGCATAACGAGCATCTGGCGAGCGGCCTAGCGCAGTCTCGGTCGCGGGATCGTGCCAGTTGTTCGGGTTGGTATCGTCCATGAACGGCGCACCGCTAGGCTCGGCAAAGAACCCGCCCTGCAACCACTGGAACTGCGTGCTGAACGTGCCAAATCCCTTGATCGTGCATTCGCGCGCGGCCTGCACGTTGATAAAGGGCTGGCCGCAGAAATTGCGAACGAAGGACGATGCGCCGGGGAGATTGAGATAGGTTGCGCCGTCTCCGCTGACATGCAACGTCCCGAACCCGATCCCGTAGCCGATATGAAGCGTGCGAGTAATCAGCGCGAAACCGGTGGCCGGGTGAACGACGTTGCGCCCGCCGAAATAATAGCCCCAGTCGAGCATAGCCTGCACCGCGTCGGTATCATCGGTCCCGGTCCAGCGCGCATTCCATGCCGCCGCAAAATTATAGCTCGCGTCCCGAACCGATCCGAACATGAAGTCGTTGACGGCCTGATCCTCAACCAGCGTCCACGCCGCACCATCAGCGGACTTCTTGCGGAAACGGCCTTCGGTGTTCAGTAGTGATGCATCGACAACAGCGGCGGAAAGGCCAAGAGAGATTGCCCGATCTCGCCAGTATGCCCCGCGGACCCCATGCTCTGCGGTTCCGTCGCGACGATACAACGCCCCGCCCTTGCCGCGCGTCGTATATCCACACGTTTGGATGATGTTGACGATCGCAGGCACCTTTGCGGTGGCGATGTCGGCGAAGAGGGGGACCGTATAGCCGCGCTGGTTCAGAGCGTCTTGCGCTGTCCCCTCAACAGGGACGGCGATTTTATCCGCTAGCTGGCGCACCCATGCGCCGGTCGAGAGGGCGGTGTCGTCCGCTTTGATGACATTAATGTTGTCGGCGGCGTAGGGGGCATTCTCCGTTTCGAAGAAGAATTGCCCATCCGTTACGCCGGTGACGCCAGACAGATTCGCAACCTTGAACTGCGAGGTCGGCGCGGCTTTGAACGCGGCCAGGTTGTCGAATGTGTTTGCGGCCAACCCGGTCGCGCCGCGGAAATCACCCCCTTCCAAGACTGAAAGCTCACCGGTCACGCGGTCGAAACCCATGATGCGCGGCTGTCCACCTGTCGAAACCCGCTGGGCGGCGGGCGGCAGGATCGGAGCGGTTTCACCAAAAGATAGCTTGAGGCTGCTGTCGATCTGGCGTTGCTGCTTTAGATCGCGGGCAGCGGCGCGATCGAGCGCGCGCGTCAATGCAGCCGGGTTGAAGGATGGCCCCGCATTGTCGAAATCCGACGGCTGCGTAAGTGCCGGGTCGCTGGCAACGAAGATCGCCGAATAGGAGGAAAGCTGGGGCGCCGTCGAGAATGTCAGCGTGCCGCCTTCGTCGCCGTCGAGCGTGACGCTGTAGAGCGCCGTCGAGATCGTCTCCCCATCCTGGTCGATCGCCACCACTTCATTCGCAGCGGTGGCTTTGAAGTCGAAGGGGAAAGCGGTCGTCACCCCGTTCGGGATATACGGCCCAGATAGGGAAGATTCAGTCTGAACGGGCATCGGCTCACCTCCCCGTCGGGGGTAAGCCGTGGCCTATCGGCGCTCAAAACATCGGGTTATTCGGGGCGGCGACGCTTCCGCCAATAATAGACGCCACCACCGATCGCCGCGAGGATCAGACCCTGAGTGATCGTAGCGATTGCAGTTTCCAGCATCCGCTATTCATCCTCCTTAATCTTGCCCTTGGTCAACCCCTCCCACCAATCGCCGATGGTTTCGGGGTCTTGCTCGCCATATCCGACATCGACGAGGAACTGCGTTGCAGCTGCCACCTGCCCCGGCACCAGCCCGGTTGCGTAGCCCGTCACCTCCAGCGCATTTCGCGTCGCGCGCTTCGTCGGCTCGCCTTCGATGATCCGCTCTCCATCGCCGATCAGGCGGATCGTCGTCTCAATACCACCAGCAGCCGGGGTGAAGCGATAGCCGAACCCACTATCGAGAGCGCCCGCGATGTCGCGCACGACCGGCAACGGCCCCACCATCTGCAAAAGCATCTTCTGCACTGACCATGTAGCCCAGTCCTCATCCTCTTCCGGCCCGCGACCAGCGAGGATTTCAGCCAGAACCGGTGGCACGACCATCAGCCACCACGCCCGCGCCAGCAGTTCGGGCGTCATAGAGATGTCGCGCTCGCGCACGGCAGTCGCCACGTCCCGACCCAACGTGCGCTGGCGCTGCCAGACCGCCGACATGTACGAATAGAACATGGTCAGCAGCTTGAGCGCTTCCCCCGCGCGCCCGGTCCCGCGCTGGATAGCCGCCAAGTCTTTCGCCGCGCCCGAGCCCTGGGATTGGCGCACCGCCTTGTCGGCTTCGTAGATCGCCGCATCT
>Ga0172374_1001921_pt1 | contig 13581 bp, 10 predicted proteins | sample LakKiv3m_FD_114536 | JGI IMG/M metagenome (GOLD analysis project Ga0172374, IMG submission 114536) | Freshwater microbial communities from Kabuno Bay, South-Kivu, Congo - kab_092012_10.3m | ecosystem: Environmental > Aquatic > Freshwater > Lake | place: Democratic Republic of the Congo... | reverse complement strand
TTAACTGTCTCGTAATAGTGTTGACATTTCCGTCATGCCGGGCTCGATCCGGCATCCAGAAACAGACTGGATTCCGGCTTCCGCCGGAATGACAGTGTAAAGACAATTGTGAGACTGTTAATAAGTCAATCATCCGGCCCCCCAGACCAGCACCGTAATTATTGGTGAAAATGCGGCAGGAGACGTATGCAAGGGCTGGGAGGTTGTAAATCAGCAAAATGCCTTTCTTTTTGGTTGACTGCTGAACCAGGTAGGCGTATGAGTGGTTCAAAAAAACGCGGGGCATTTTATCCTGGCAGTCTTCACTGGCATTAGATCCTCGTAGAGCTGCCCCACTGTTTTCATAAGACATCGAAAAGGAACATTTGATGAACGATAACGATGGCCCTTCTGCCCAAAAGGGAGCATCCGCCCCTAACCCGAAGACAGAAGACCGCAATCGGTTGATGCTTCAACATCCTCCAGTTTGGCAAGGAAAGCCCTCTTTGCCCTGACCCCTTGACCTGCTCATGGTTGCCTCAGGGCCGCCTGGAGGATACGGCCCACGGAGGTGAGTTATGAGGAACCAACCCATTCCTACGGCACTGCTGGAGTTCATTAAGGCCAATGACGAAAAGGCCATCCAGGATTTTTGCGCTTCTCTACACCCCGCCTCTGTGGGCGAGGTCCTCGGGGCGCTTTCCAGCCAGGAACTCTGGCATGTCCTGACCCTTCTTGAGCCCCGCCTGCGCGCCGAGATCTTTGGCGCCCTGGACCAGAGTCTGCAGATCGAGATGGCCGAGACCTTGAGACGTCAGGACCTGGCCCAGATCGTCAATCATATGTCCGCAGACGAACGGGTGGACCTGCTCAAACGACTCCCCGAGGACAAACAGGAGGCCCTTCTCCCTGCCCTTGCCCAGGCCGAGCGGGAGGACATCCGTCGGCTCTCCTCTTATGCAGAGGAAACCGCCGGCGCGGTCATGACCTCGGACTATGCCACCCTTTCTCCAGATCAAACTGTTTCCGAGGCCCTCTCCAAACTGAGGCGGGAGGCCCCGGACAAGGAGACCATCTATTATTCCTATGTGTTGGACAGCGACAGAAAACTGGTCGGCCTCGTATCCCTGAAAGACCTCATCCTCGCCCGACCCGATAAACGAATTGAAGAACTCATGCATCGGGATATCATCTATGCCTTTGTCACTGACGACCAGGAAGATGCGGCCCGGAAGATCGCGAAGTACGACCTGATCGCCCTGCCCGTCGTCAACAGCAGCAAAGCGCTCGTGGGGATCATCACCCATGACGATGCCATCGACATTATCAACCAGGAGCATACCGAGGACATGGAGAAATTCATGGCTATCACTGGGAGCCATGAAACCGGCACCTACCTGAAGACCTCTTCCTGGGGCCATTTCAAGAATCGATGCGTCTGGCTCGTAGCCCTGGCGGCGCTGGGCCTGGTTTCGGGCTATATTGTGCAGAATTATGAAGGGCTCCTTATCCAGTTTGCGGTTCTTGCCACCTTCATGCCCATGCTCGCGGATACGGGGGGCAACAGCGGGAGTCAATCGGCAACGCTCGTCGTCCGCGCCCTTGCCGTCCGGGAGATATCCACGGGCGACATCCTCAAGGTGCTCTGGAAGGAGTTCAAGGTAGCCGTTCCGTTAGCCGTTATGCTGGGGGTTCTTGCCTTTGGCCGCGTCCTTTTTTTCGCAGAGGGCTCAAGCAGGCCCGAAGGGCAGTCCCTTTCCACCATCGGCCTGGCCATCGCCGCAGCCCTTGGGCTCCAGGTGTTGACAGCAACTATGATCGGGGCGCTGCTTCCCCTTGCTGCGGCCAAACTGAAGTTCGATCCGGCCGTGGTAGCGAGCCCTGCCCTCACGACCATTGTGGATATTACGGGACTGTTTATCTTTTTCACCACCGCAGCTCTTATCCTTGGCATTTAAGGGACAAATTCAGGATGGGGTCCCTTCAGAAAAAGTATCGAAGCCTGAACTCGGCGCGCCAGTCTTGCTGCTTTTCGCCGTATTCGGTCTGGTCCCCGCCCACAGGGATGATCCCCCTGAGCCTGAGTTCCAGATTCGTGATGGGGCTGTAGTTCAATTCCGGGATCAAGTTGAAGCTCCCATCATTGAGGCAGACCATGGTGGTGAAGGCCGGGGTGAAGTAGAGGATGTCGAAGGGTTCTTTCTGGCTGAGTCTCAGATAGAGATAGTCCCTGAGCGGGTTGCGCCAAGTAAAACCCTCTTTGGTGAGCCGGTTGATGGGGCCGAAGAGGGACCGATCCCCGGTCTGTTTGTAGGCGTCATAGGCCCGGCCAATATATGAATAGAGGTTCTTCACGTCGCCGGGGTCCACGCCCTCCCCGTTGTGGTAGTATTCAAAGATGGCGGTCAGGTCTGTTTCCGTCAGGTACCGCATCCCCACAAGAGTGCTCCAGACGTCGGATTCATCGCTCAGGACCTGGCCGTTTGCCAGGAAGGTCTTTTCCTCAAAATCCTGGATCCAGGCCGCCTCCCCGTGTATCTCGAGGTTGGAAAGGAGGTTTTTCGAAAAATCAAACCCCCACCGGGTGGTGCGGCTCGCCCCGGTAAAAAAGAGGAGGTCCAGGTCCGTGTCCCAGATCAGGGCATAGAGCTTCGCCGCCACATTCACATGGCCGGTCTGACCGAATTCGTCGTTGATATCCTCATACACGGGAAGGATCACCGGGGTGAAGGCCAGGGTCTGGAGCGGTCCATCAAAGCTCCGAATGAAATCCCCGGCCGCCACATAATAGCCTTCCAAGGCCTCTTCCGGATCTTCGGGGTCCTTGGGCCGGTCCACGAAAGAGACCGGGTTCCAGGCATACCCCTTTCCCCACTTGGTCACCCGCTTCCCTGCCTCCACGGCCATGTGGGGACCGGGCTTATAGGAGACGTAGCCCTCCATGAGGGTCATCTTGCCGTGCCAGCCCTCATGATCATGCGTAAGGAAGCTGTCCAGTCTGGCAAAGGCGCTCAGGTCTCCATAGTGAAGGGCCCCCTCCAGCCGGGCCCCCAGGTCCGATTGCTCAAGGGTCCCCCCGGGCTCGTTATCGTAAAACTTGAGTTTATAGAGCGGCGAATCCCTGTCCAGCCCGGAGACGGTGGGCTGGGCCTGGAGAAACCCGCCAAAGGCATAGGGCCTTTTTTCGACCTCCTTTTCGATCTCGGAAAGGTCAAACGTAGGGGTTTCCTCCGCTATGGACACGCCGCAGGACAGGGCAGCGACGACCAGGGCACAGAGGAGGACAACCCCTGTCTTCATCGAAGGCTCTCGAGTCTCGACATGAAGTTGAGGGTAAAGGCCTCGTCCGGGATCTCCCTGGCCTGGATCTTGGCAAAAATCATGTAGGATCGGTATCCCTTGTACAGCGGGCTGTCCGTCTCCATGACGGCCGGTCGAATGATCCCGTCCCCGAAGTCCTTCATGTCTTTAAAGTAGAGGGTCTTGATAAGCATGCCGGCCTCGGTGAGGCATTCGATCTTGGTGGGGAGAATCTTCTCCTTGTCCACCCACATGCGGAGCTGGTCATAGGCCACGGTGCGGGTCTTGGCCTTCAGGTGGAGGAGGTGTTCCTTGTCCAGGTCCTCCACGCGGGTGACATCATACTCTTCCGCGTAGTCCAGTTGCATGATATCCGAATTGTTGAACACGCCGCCCACCACCGACTGGAGGCTCGTGATGCGGACCGGCTTTCCCACGTTCGGGATATAGAGCCACATGTTTTCTCCCAGTCTGAGCGTGGTCCGGCCCTTGTCGCTGGCAGGCGAGATAAAAAGACCTGCGATCTTGTCCCTCCCCTTCTTCACCGTAAAGAGAATGAACTCCTTTTTACTCCCGTCCGGTTCCACATTGACGAGCTTGCGGTACATCTCATAGGAATCGGGCGCCAGATTTTTGTCCACCCGGGCCAGGATCTCGTTTCCATCCAGGGCATAGGCCGGGGTCGTGAGGGCCAGCAGGGCCAAAAGAATGAAAAAAAGGGTCTTAGTCATTCGTAAACTCCTATCCTTATTAACTGTCTCGAAATAGTGCCGACGTCCTCGTCATACCGGACTCGATCCGGCATCCAGAAATCCCGCTGTAGTCCCGCTTTAGCGGGAGATTCCGGCCTCCGCCGGAATGACGGTGTAAAGACAATTGTGAGCCGGTTAATAACCCCGAGAGCCCCAAAAGAACTCTCCGCAAGTTGACCAACAATGGTCCGTTTTCTTTTCTTGCGCCTTGCGCCTTGTACCTTGCGCCTTTCCTCAAACATGTCCCAGGGCCTCGATAGGGTCCATCCGTGCGGCCTTGAGGGCAGGCTGAAAGCTCGCCAGGATGGAAACCCCGATGACAATCCCCGAAATGGTCGCGAGCGCCACGAGGTCAACGGTCGGCGCAAGGATGAGCCCAGTCTGCCGTCCGAAGTCGAAGGATATTTGTGCCGCATGAAGGGCGTAGATCGTCACACCACTCAGGATGCTCCCGATGACGGCGCCAATGGCCCCCATGAGGAGGCCTTCGATCAGGAACATGGCGAGGATCTTCCTCGGCAGGGTCCCAATGGCGGCGATGGTCCCGATCTCCCGCACCCGTTCATAAACCGCCATGATCATGACGTTCATGATGCTGATGAGCACAATGGCCACCAGCATGATCTTGACGAACAGGGTCATCATATCGATCATACTGGCGATCGTGTAGAATGGCGACAGCTTCTCCCAGGTGTGTACCTCAAAGACGGGCTTCCCCTGTTTGTTCATTTCACCGGAAAGCGCCGCTTCCAGTTTTCCGAACACGTCATGGAGCCTGTTGAAATCCTGTATTCTGATGGCGATCTCACTAATTTCCGGCTCATCCATCCTTAAGATGTCCACGGCGTCATCCATATGGACATAGCCGTCCCTGCCGCCAGGCCCTGTTGCGCTCTCCATGATCCCCGCAACCTTAAGCTGCTTCCCGTTCACCGATCCGTCTTTGTTCGTGGCGATCACGACCACCATATCCCCCACCTTCACCTTCATCCCTTTGGCGAGAAGCTCAGGGACCAGAATTTCTCCCTTTTTGATGGCCTTTTCCCCTTCGATGATCCTCGGCAGGAGCAGGGGAACTGTCTTTACTTCCATTTCAGGGTCCACGCCGTTCAGGCGGATATTGGTGGTTTCGGTAAAATTGCTGAACATACCTCCGAATTTGATCCTTTTGGTGTAGGCCTCGATCTCCGGCATCTCTTTCAGTACGGCCTCCACCTTTTTCACGGCCTGTGGTTTCAGGTTCATGGTGAGGGGAAGGGTGTCGATGGCAGCCAGGTAGCCTTTTCGGTGAATCTGCATGTGTCCCACAAAGGAATCCGTGATCTGCCCGATCATCATCCCCTTGAACGAGCCGGTAACTGCCATAAAGCCTGTCACGAACAGGACCCCGATGACGATGAGAGAAAGGGTCAGGAGGGTCCTTCGTTTGTACCGGAACAGGTTTCTTCCTGCGATTTTGATGAGATTACCCATTGCCGCGCCCTCCATTGGCCCCGTTTGTTTTTAGCACGCCGTCCTCGAGCCGGTAAAGGACTTCGGCCTCTCCGATGATCCGATGGTCATGGGTCGAGAACACAAAGGTGGTGTCCCGTTCATCCCGGATCTTCTTCATGAGCCTGAGAATGGCCATGGCCGTATCGTGGTCCAGATTGGCCGTGGGTTCATCGGCCAGGACCAGTTTGGGATGGGTCACCAGCGCCCTGGCAATGGCCACCCGCTGTTTCTGCCCGCCCGAGAGCTGGTCGGGCCGCTTGGCCTGCTGATCGCTCATCCCCACGGCCGCAAGAAGTTCCATTACCTGTTTGCGCCGTGTGGATGCAGGGACGTTCTGAACCACGATCAGGGGGTATTCCACGTTCTCGTAGGCGGTCAACACCGGGATCAGATTGAAACTCTGGAAGATGAACCCGATATGAGACCCCCTGAAAATGGCGGCATCCGTCCTGCCAAGGCCCGCGACATCCGTCCCGGCCACGAGAAGCCGGCCCCCGGAAGGCTTGTCAAGGCAGCCGATCAGATTCAGGAGCGTCGTCTTCCCGCTCCCCGAGGGTCCCACGAACGAGACAAAGGCACCCTCTTCGATGGAGAAGCTCACCCCTTTCAAGGCCTCGGTGGACACTCCCCCGTTATGATATACCTTGCTGACATCCTGTCCTGTGATCAGTTCCAACACGCACCTCCATTCATGTTGACAGCACTGTTCAATCTGAATTCTCGTAAGGGTTCGCAGGTTCCGGGTTCAACGTCCAAGGTTAAGGAAAGGGACGAAATTAAAGCCCCATATGTCTTCTAATCATGCTATCTTCGAAAAAACGGCGTGCTCGGGGCCGTCAATCACCATATGGGGGGCGATGAATCCGGATGCCCTTCATATGAATACGCCCAAGAAATCAAATCCGGGGACAAAATGGCAGCCTTGAATCCCGCGCAACGCGGGAAACCTTTGAACCCGTGAACGGTTACAAATTCTCTTATGCATCCTCTGTGCCAGATGAAAGCGAAAAGGAGCATAGCCTTATAACTGTCTGTAAATCAATGCTTTTTTAGCAAGCGAGGCCTGAATGCACTCGGGATTCTTATTATGCTCCTCCGGCAAGAAACGTCGAGAAAAGGATGCCCATTTCGGATAACTATCCGTAAATACAGATAAATACAATCCTAAAAGCCTCTTTCCTTTTCGACGGTTTTGTCGAAGTGACGTCAGGGCGGAATAGTACCTATATTGCTGGGGATTCGCAGAGTTGTATGGGAGACCCACACAATGTGGAAGGTCCTTTATAAGAAGGACCTATGTGGGATCAGCCGGGAACCAGAGAGTTTGGCCGGGTTGAGATATAGGTATTTTGACTGGCTTGAATCCCAAGAATAGACAGATGAGATGCGTCAGGGGGTGTTCATATTCAGTCTCCAAATCCCGAAATTTAGATAAACGGCAAAAGAGACCCACAAGAGGTAGGGGGTCAGAAGAAGACCCGCAGGCCTGCTCTTTTTCCAGAAGGAGATAAGGGTGCATGCGATGACGGCCCACAGGAACAGGATATTGATCAGTGCGAGGCCTGGATTCTGAAGCCCGAAAAACAGATACGACCAGAGACCGTTGAACAGAAGCTGAAGGCCGAAGAGGCGAAGGGCGCCGTGAATCCGGGCATGTTCCCTCTGCCGCCAGACAAGCCAGGCCGAAACGCCCATCGCCACATATAAGAATGTCCACACCGGCCCGAATAGCCAGTTCGGCGGATTCAGGGCGGGCTTCACGAGGCCTTCGTACCATGCACCCGGCCTGAACAGGGAACCGAAAAGGCCGGGCATGAAAGACACAGTTAGAGAAATCACCAGTGCGGCGATCGAGACTTTGCTCCCTCTCGTCATCTTCGCCCCAAGGTTTCGCAGATCTGACATTCCCCTGAAGATACAAATCCCAGCCGTTCGCCCAGCTTATCGAAGGCCTGGGCCGAGCCCGGATCAAGGGCCTTGTGAAAGGTCTGGTCATGATGCAGGTCATCATAGACGTTCCGACAGTCCCAGAGGTCCGGCTCCACGCCGATCTCCTGGCACATATCCAGAAAGCCGATGATCTCTGCGATCTCTGTCGCTTTGGGGGCTGAAGCCAGGGTCGCCATCAAAACGCCGAGAATCGACTGGGCCGTCTGTTTCATGAATGGATCGTCCAATTTGATCTGCTGGAGGGCGGCCTGCTTGGCCAGGAGGTCCAGCCAGGTCCAGTCAAAAACGCCTTTCTCCCTTGCCGCATCGGCAATCTTTCTGAGTTCGTCGGCAATCAGGATGCTGAGAATGTGGTTCGGGGCCTCGGGGAGTGGGCCCCCCGTCTCCTGAAGAAGGGAAAGAAAGGCCTCGGCCTCGATCCGTCGGCCGCCGATGGTCTTCCCGATCTGGCGATCCAGCCATTGAAACATCCCGCTCATCAGGGCATTACGCATGTCCGGGATCAGGTCGTGGATCGTGTAAGACCGGACCTCTCTGACATGCCGCTCAAAGACCATCCATATCCCCTCTTCCCTTCTTACTGAAGATCCCTGGGCCATCTCCTTGGCCATCTGATCCAGATCGCCGGTTTGAAGCGTCTCTCCCACCATACAGCCAAAGCCGGCCCCGGGGTCGTGATACGTCAGGTAGATCCGGGTTGCCTCAAAGCCGGTTCCCGGCTCGACAATGGTCACCTCTCCCATGATGCCTTCAGCGTCTCCGGCATGGAAAGAGACCTCCTTTTGTGGAAACACCATTCCCTCCAGGAGGGCAGTTTTCCCCGTTCCTTCCGCGGTCACTGCCGTCTGGCCCAGGAGAGCCAGGGCATAGCTGGCCGCGGCCAGCGACGGCCCGATGCGGGATGGGGCCACCTTTTTCCTGTAGACCTCGGCCCCGTTTCCATAGGCCGGATCGTTGCTGCGTGCCTGTGCAAGGAACTCGATGAGGCGGGCCTCCAGGTCCTCCCGGACCCACGGTCTCACGAGATCGATCCCTCTCGCTGCATATCTGAGGATCTGGGTCGCCTCCAGGCCGGATATGTCGTCAAAAAACCACCCGCAACTGGTGAACATAAAGAGGGCCATCCGCTGAGACTCCAGAAGCTGCAATGCCTCGATTCGTTCCGCTCCGTCAAGAGATCGCCTGGATTGATGCTCGATGAAACGATCCCTGTTCTCGGTCGAGGGGTTCAGCAGTACAGCGATATAATCATCGCGGGCCTCCCACGGGTCTTTGAAAAGCCGTCCTCCCCTCTCTTCGAACACAGCCGCTAACTCCCCGGCCAGCCAGTCCATTCCTTGGCGAAGGGGCGCCCGCCAGGCCTGATTCCATCCCGGCGTAGAACCGACGCGGCACCCGCAGTCCGAACACCACCTTCCGACGCCGTGGGCGCAGCTCCAGGCGCTGTTTTCGACAATCCGGACCTCGTCCTGGGGTGGAAAGCGCTCCAGGTATTCGCCGTAGTTGGTCAGGGTGATCCGGTCCCCCTCTTTCAGGTCGTCGAACAGCCACGACAGGGCCATGTCCCCGAACTTGAAGTGATGTCCGTAGGACTCTCCATCCGTGGCCAGGCTGATCAGTTCCGGTCCCTCTCCATTTCCATTGTAGGCCTCCTCGATACGGGCCAGCAGCCTGTCGCCCGAGGCGAGGAGTTTTTCGTAGGCCACGGCCCGTGAGATGGGACCGTGATAGAAAAAGACGGCGATGGATGTCCCGCCCGATGCATCCAGCGACACGCGGTAGGGTTTGGTCACATCGATCCGTCCCCCGGAGACGTCTTTCCATGTCTCCTGTCGGCCGGAGCGCCCAATGGGACGCACTTTGGCCGCCTGATCTGGCGAGAGGATGGTGAATGTCACCCCTTCTTCCGCCATCAATCTCAGGGTCTCGGAATTTACCGCAGTTTCCGCCAGCCACATCCCTTCTGCCGGTCGGCCGAACCGATGCCTGAAATCAGTTAGTCCCCATCGGATCTGGGTCAGCTTGTTCCTGCGGGATGCCAGGGGCATAATGATATGGTTGTAAACCTGGGCCAGTGCGTTTCCGTGCCCATGGCGCCGATCCGCACTGATCCGGTCGGCGGCGATAATCTGGGCGTAAATCCAGGGGTAGGCCTTTTCCAGCCAGCTTAACAGGGTTGGGCCAAAGTTAAAGCTCATGTACTCATAATTGTTGAGGAGCGCCCTGATCCGTCCCGCTTTTCCAAGGAGGCGGGCCCGGGTGTTGGGTCCGTAACACTCACGGGTGACCCGTTCGTTCCAGTCATGATAGGGGAGGGCGGACGCCTGAAACTCGATCTGGTTGAGCCACGGATTTTCCCGAGGCGGCTGATAAAAATGCCCGTGTATACAGAGATAATTCTGATGAGTGGCCATATATTTTCTCGCCTCTGAATTTCTCTTGTGTTGAAATAAAAATTCCGTCCCTTTGGAGAAATGATCTTTTTGTTTTTCGTCCTCTCAGTGAAAAACAAAAAAACACCCCCTTTGCGTTCTTTGCGGTGAAAATAAACTCAAATACCCGTTCTCCATCATCCATCTCCTGATACGGTCTTCTCAAAGAACCTCAGATAGGCCTTCGCCGAACGACGCCAGGAGAAATCCTGTGCCATGGCATTCTGTTGCATGTCTTTCCAGAGGTGGGGGTGGTCCCACGCCCTTATCGCCCGGGCGGCTGCGGCCACCAGATCGGCTGCATGGAACCGGTCAAATTTGAATCCGGTGCTTCCTCTCTTTCCCTCATCCGGGTCCACAATGGTGTCCTTAAGCCCGCCGGTAGCCCGGGCAACCGGGATGGTCCCGTATTTGAGGCTGTACATCTGGGTGAGACCGCAAGGCTCGTAGAGGGACGGGATCAGAAAGACGTCGCTCCCTGCCACGATCTTGTGGGCCAGACCGGGGTCAAAACCCAGTTTCAAACCCAAACGAGCCGGGTAGCGGGCCTGAAGATCGACGAGCGCCTTTTCATCTGCTGCATCGCCCGATCCCAGGACCACTAGTCCCATGCCCAGGGAAAAGAGTGCGTGGCAGGCATCCGTCAGGAGGCCGGAACCCTTCTGTTCTACCAGACGACTGACCATCCCGGCAAGGGGTCTCGCTCCCAGTTCCGCAGGGAGGCCCATGACGTTCAAGAGGTCTTCTTTGCACGCGGCCTTTCCAGACAAGTCCGTCGGGGAATAGTTGCGGGCCAGATGGGGGTCAATTGACGGGTCCCAGACCCGGTAGTCCACGCCGTTGAGGATGCCCTGGAGCCGCCCGCTGATGGAGCGCATCAGCCCCTCCAGCCCGAAACCCGCTTCCGGGGTCTGGATTTCCCGTGCATAGGTGGGGCTGACCGTGACCACGCTTTTTGCGTACACAATGCCCGCCTTGAGAAGACTCATCTGACCATAGAACTCCAGCCCTTCCATCCGGTAGTAGGGGGTGGGGAGGCCGATGTTTCCCGTTCGCTCAGGGGGGACCAGCCCTAAATACCCCATATTGTGGATAGAAAACACACCGGCCGCACCCGGCACGGCCCCCTCGTTCAGGAGGGCCATGACAAGGCCGGTCTGCCAGTCGTTTGCCAGGATGACATCCGGACGGAGCGAAATGGAGTCGCAGAGGGAGGGGATGATGCGGGAAAAAAAGATATACCGTTCCGGACTGTCCCAATACCCCCCGGCGGGGGTCCCGTAAATCCCCTCCCGGTCAAAGAATGGATCGCACCGGACCAGGTAGAGGGGCACGCCGGGGGCCAGCTCGCTCAGGAGAATATCCCCTGCCACGGCTCCCCAGCCCATGGTTACCGAAAGACCCTCCACCGCTACGTCCCACACCTTGATCCGCTCCAGGGCGGCTCGATAGGCCGGCATTGCCACCGAGACCGAGCACCCTAACTCTGTCAGGGCCGCGGGGAGGCTCCCGACCACATCGCCCAACCCACCGGTCGAAGCAAACGGGGCCGCCTCTGAGGCGACAATCAATACCTTCATACAAGCGCCTTTCTCATCAACTGTCTTGGAATCCTATTAACAGTTTCGTCATGCCCGACCTCTAACCTTATTGCTCACCTCAACCTCCGTGTCTCCCTGAAGATTCAGAGGGATTGTCCGTTCAAGATCCGCCGTCTGCCCGTGCACGGCGGCAGGAATTTCTTGGCTTTTGGTGAGTATAGAGAAATGGGGATTCTCGGTCAAAGGAAATACAAAGCGCCCCTGTTCATCCGCCGGTATTTCCTGTACGATAGAAAGTTGCTTTCGGAACTCAGCCGCTGCGCCTGGGAAACCTTGAAAGAATGCTTCCAGGAAGCCGTGCCGGAGGAGGACGCGGTTTCCCGCTCAGGCGGGATTGCGGCCATCCATTCGTTCGGCGACTTTTTAGGCTGGCATCCTCATCTCCATATTCTGTGTATCCCGCGATGCGCGGGATTTTTATGGAGACGGTCCTGCCGGGGGATTCCACGTGGCCCCGTTGTTTGAGTTGAAACACCTGGTGGCCATATTCCGGCATAAGGTCTTTCCCGCGATGCGCGGGACTTCTCTCAAAAGGGAAAATCACGGAAGATCTGGTTAATATGCTCATGACCTGGCGGCATTCGGGCTTCAACGTCTTCTGCGGGTCCAGAATACAGCCTGGCGATGAAAAAGCCATGGAAAATTTGGCCCGGTGCATCATCCGCGCCTCTTTCTCCCAAGAAAGGATGACCTACATTCCAGAGGAGTCAAAGGTCACCTCCCTGATCCCACCGACTCATTCTATCGCTCAAGCGGTGGGCAATTCCCAAAGCACCAGTCCGCTAAACAACAAGAGGCACAAACCTGAAATCTATTCAACCGTGGTTTGTGCTTTGTTAAAAAGGAATTCTTTTATCGCCTACTCCATATTTACCCACCATGTGATTTCATAACTATTTAAACAACATATCGGTGAAATACAAGGAAAATGTCACACAAGCAAGGAGGCAACCTTCTTTGAGAAGGTTACCTGCTATGGAAAACCGGGCGCTCCCTGGCAATCGTCACCGCCAACCAGATCATGCTCAATAATCCGAGAAGAGCCACAAGGACCAGAACGAACAGGTTTGTACCGACAATCGGATGCCCCAATGCCCGGAGTCCGATAATGAGGAAAATTGTGGCGTAGAGATTGATGGCAAATCCTGCAAAGGCAAACAACTGCCCCAGACGGCTGCTGCTCCACAGTAGCAGGAGCATACCGCCAACCAGCAACAGTGGGGCTGGCACGAATGTGTCCGCCCAGACGAAGCCCCAATCAAATTGACCGAGAGCAGAGTCGAGCATCGCCGCCTTAGCCGCTTGGGGCCTGAACAGCTTGCTGGTCTGCTCAATAAAAAACCACAAGCTACCAAAGATGGCGTAAAGGGCGATGAAATAACTCATCGGGTCAGACTTGATTCTTTCAGAAAATGTTCTCTTTGTTTTCATAATGAGCCTTCTCCTTAGGTATTACCTTGAGGTGCGACGCACTTTGGAAGTGCGTCGCACCTTGATTAAGATGAGGTTCTATTGCTCTTTTTTCCACATCCGAATATCGTAGCACGGCTTGTTCATGTACGTGTCGTGCCCGACGTAGATCTCGTACTGCCCTTGCAAACGAACGACGTTGCCGGCGGCGACGACCTGATCAACATTTCGCAGATCCGTGTCCTGGGCGATCAAGTAGGAGATAAATCTCCTGTGATACTGATACTGGCATCTTGTCTCCAGCTTTAAAAAGGAGTTTCAGAATCAACAAAAAATAAAAACACGATCTGCTTGAGTAATTTCTTAGTTTTTTATGATTGTCCCGAAGCCCCCTGGTAAATTTGGTCTGAACATAAAACTTGCCTTTCACAAAGCTACCAGATGTACTTGATCATGTTGAGAGGTTTCAGTGTTCAGGTGTCAGAAAAGGACAAAATGCTTCAGCCTGAAACCCGAAACCTGAAACCTGGGTATCCATACGGCCAGCGACCAAAACGGATGAACTCTCCTTTCAAATTCAATGGCTTGGATGGTAGAACAAAAATACCCTGGATATCAAAGAGATGTAGGGATAATTGGGCTTCGGCCCGATCCGTACAATGT
>Ga0172374_1001917_pt1 | contig 13611 bp, 16 predicted proteins | sample LakKiv3m_FD_114536 | JGI IMG/M metagenome (GOLD analysis project Ga0172374, IMG submission 114536) | Freshwater microbial communities from Kabuno Bay, South-Kivu, Congo - kab_092012_10.3m | ecosystem: Environmental > Aquatic > Freshwater > Lake | place: Democratic Republic of the Congo... | reverse complement strand
TTGATTCAGCGATACCCTCAATAAGTCCGATAGCGGATTTGCTTACACCGAGAACATTTGCGAGGAACAACGGCACAAGGGGATAAATCATCTCGGAGCTTACGTCCATAAAGAAGCTGACCAGTCCGGCAATGGTGACATTTTTGTTGAAACCGAATATCTTTCTATTCTTTTCCATGTTACTCGCTCCTTCCCGCCAAGGATACGCGGACTATCACAGGTTAAATTCCGCCAGAATGGGGTAATGGTCGGAAGCCATATCGGTGATAGAGTTTTTTATCACGGAATAAGCTGTGGCCGATTCAGCAAGCTGCTTCGTTGATAGGATATAATCCGACCGGAACGGAACAAACTCAGAGCCTTTAAAATTTGCAGTAGGAACTGTCGGATCATTATGACCTCCTAACTTATAAGCAATATCCACAAATCCGGCTTGATAGAAGGTTCTCATCACGCTTTTATCAACCGATCCCTCAGGCATCACATAGCGAGCCTTAAAACGGGAAGGCAGTTCATCCAATCCTACAGGATACGGATCATAGGAAGAAACTGAGTTGAAATCACCCGCAACGATGGTAAAGGCGTCATCATCTGCATGGTTTATCAGATATGCAGCCTCACGCAGGCGAACATTATAGCCAAACGGACAAAGATGCGCGCTGATGACCGTCAGCGGCTTTGCTGTGCCGGGAACATCGAGCGTGGCTATCACAACGGCGTGATGAAAATGTTCAGCATCTATCTCTACGGAGACCGGCATAATAGGCGGTTTTACAAACACGCCGGTATTTTGTCCTGTATGAACGGCAGGGGCTATAAAACCTCTCATGCCTATCCTCTTTTCCATCTCAAATAGCAGCTTCATGTTGTTTTGGGTAAAACCCTTCATCTCCTGAACAAGCATGATGTCGGGGTTCACATCGTTGAGCAATTTTATCTGGGCGTCAAACCTCCGGCCGTCATTTCCGTCGAATCCCCCGAACAGTGTGTTGTAAGACATGACTTTCATATAATCCTCCGTATTGCAAACGCATAAGCTTGCGCTATTTTTGTATTCTCGTCCTGCCCTTTTTGCTTTTTCCGGCTATTGTCTTGTAGGTGCCTTCTTTACCCTGTGTGTGCAGAAAGACGGTCTTTGCAAAATCGTCAAACATCTTCTCACAGCTCTTTATTTTCTCTATCGCGGTCTTTCGCAAGGGGGCCTCCATAAGGTCTCTTTTTTCCACCTTCTTCAGCCATTGTTTCAGTTTCTCAAGCTCCTCTTCATTTTCCTCGACCTCTGCGAATATGAAATTCTTGCGCTCTATCTCAGAGGCTATTTCCTTGAAAAAGTCCTCGCACTTTTCGATAAGCTCCTGATATTCTTCGTCTCGTGATTCTACCAAGGCCTTTCTAATCAGCTCGTCCTGGCTCTTGTCAACTGATTTCCCCTCTATCAGCATGCTTTCGCCGTGGTAACCTTCTATGTCGGACATCAGCTTCTTAATGTCGGTAACACGCTCATTCGAATAAGGAATGACCCAAGCAGACTGATAGTTAACCGCGCCAAGCTTCTTCAATTGTCTCCAAATATAGACTCTCGCTTTTGACGGCTCAGTGGGCAGACTGTAGGAAAAAAATAACCATTTCATGTAACTATAGTTACATAATTAATTATGAATTGTCAACATAGTTTTGTAATAACTGTTACAAAAGTTTATGCAAGCCTTTCCGGCAGAAAAAAGATTCCCGACAAGAGGGTATGACATTTATATTGTCATTTATGCCAGCTATAAATAATGTTTGTCTCATTAGCTATAGATCCTATCCATCTCGCAATCTATAAGTATGAGATTCAGATTAAATGTGTGACCCTTCAGGTACTGGGGGTTACCCGCCTTTTCAAAGATTTTTGCAATCATCTTCGGATTGCCAGCGGTTACGCAAAATATGTCTTCAAACGCCCGCGCCTTATTTAAAATTCCGAGGCCTGCGTCGTCATATAAATTTTGCATCAGGCTTAACGCTTCCTTCTTTTGCAGATTTTCAACCCTGAGCTTTGGAATAAGATATAAAGAATAATCAAGTCGGCCTCTGAAGGAATAATCCGCGATCTCCCAGCTTTGCCTGCTTGCGGTTATTACCATGGCCCTTTCGTAAAGAGGGCTCAGAAAGGAATTTATCTTCGGCGTTACATTTTCAAGATGGTCCATGATTACACAAAAATCCGCCTGCGGCAAGTAAGAAAAGATGAGGTTCTTTAGCGTTCTCATATTCAGCTTCTTTATGTCGGAGGGGTATTTAATTTCTTTGACGCGCTTGAATTTATCAACGCTTTCAAGGTGTCTAAAATGGTTAAGCAGAAATCCGGAAATGCGCTGAAATATCTCTCTCAGCGTCCTGCTGGTTCTGCAATAAATCGGGATGACAGATGTGTCATTTTTTTCCAGTTATCATAAACATAATCAAGCAGCGCGGTTTTGCCTGTTCCCTCCGCGCCGTAGATATGCAGGTTCTTTCTGCCTTTGATATGAGTTAATATTTTCCTTATCTGTTTTGTCTGATAAGGCAATAACTCATATCCGTTTGAGGCTAAGGACATTTACGCTCCTTATCTTTTACTGCCCTGCCTGTTCCTTTATCTTTAAAAGTTTTTCCATGAAGTCATCCAATCTCTTTGCTGTTTCCGAAAGTTCGCGTTTCCTTTTTTCAAGCTCTTCTTCGCCCTTGCTTCTCTGCGTCAGGCCTTTCTCCACTGCCGCGCCTATGCCTTCTATCGTCGCCTCAATTCTCCGCAGCATCTCCCACCTGAAATCCAGTTTGCTCTTATCTATTCTCTCCTGAAAATCGTTTCCCGACCTTCCTAACTGCAGATCGACGGCGCGGACAAGATATTCCTGCATCTTTTTAAGGATGACCTTATCGCCTATGAATTTCGGCAGGGCAAAGGTCAGCGAAGAGGCTACTATCTCAATCGCTCCGGGCTGCTCCTTGAATTTGTAATAAAACATTGATTTTGTAGACCAGAGCGCCTCGGTCGCGATAGTCTCGAAGGGGATTTCAAAAAGCTCGGACGAGAATTTCAGCATCGCGTCAACAGCCTCATCGATCTTGAGCACAAACCTTCTGCATATCGCCTCAAACGTCTTTGCAAGCCTGTCGTCCTCAATTGCGCGCCAGATATTGAAGGCCTGTTTCACATGAGCTACGACCATATCTTCAAGGTCTTTTTTAAGCTCTTTTAAGGGGAGAAATTTCTTTTGCGCAAACTCTTCTTCCAGATGCGTCTGTTCGCGGCCAAGCAGTTCCTTTCTGAACTTTGTCATGTCCTCGTCAAGGCCTTCGCTGCTCAGTCTCTTCGTCTCGCCGTCGAGGAGAATATCAAAGTCCCTTTTTTCAAGAAGCACTTCCTGTTTTTTTGCATCAAACATCTTGATCTTCTGCTGAAGCTCATCGAGGGGCGTACTCAGAGACTTTAGCTCAAGTTCAAGCTCGAGCCGCGTTTGCGAAAGCATCCTGAGAAGATTGTTTGCGACTGAACTAACGAGGACCATTCCCTTCTCTTCCATGAGGAAGGCGTTAAGCCTCTCCGAAAAATCCGGAAGCAGGCTTTTTTGGATCAGGTCGGTTGATTTCTGAATTTCGCCGTCGCGCGCCAGCTTGGCAGAAAGTGGGAATATCCGCACCTCTGAACCCGTGGCCTCTTTGAGCACGTTTCTTTGAAAATCAATGGATTCGCGCAGATCTTTTTCATCCAAATGATCGGCCTTATTAAGCAGGAAGAATATCCTGTTTGAATATTCTCTTACGTCATTCAGAAAATCGAGCTCGGACTTGCTCATGGGCTGGTCCACCGACAGAAGAAAAAGGACCGCATCCGATTTTGGAAGGTATCTATATGCCACATCCGTATTGTGCTGGTATATTGAGCCGACTCCCGGAGTGTCAATAAGCCGCACTCCGTCTTTAAGATAAGGCGAGGGATAGGAAATGACGACCTCGTTTACGTCCTTTACGTTTTTCGGGTTTCCTTTTTCGGTCACGAATTCAGAGAGGCTTTCAGGCATTATCTCGGAGACCCTTCCGTCGTTGAAAAAAACCTTTATCCGGAGGACGTCTCCATAGGTCATGACCGTAGCTATAGACGTAAGAGGGACGACCGCTACAGGCAGGATATCGGCGCCTAAAAGGGCATTTATCAGGCTTGTTTTTCCTCTCTTGAACTGGCCGACCACAACAAGGTTGAATATATTCGTCTCAATCTTTTCCCTCAGCTCCTCGCACGGACAACTGCGAATGCTTTCCATTGAAAGCATTTCATCAATGCACCCTAAAAGCTCTTTTTTGAGATTCGAATATTTATCAAGCATCTCTCGTGCAACATTTAATAACCCTGGTATCGCTCACTTCGATAAGCCCTTTTTCCACAATGCCGAGCACATCGTCCATGATATTATTTATCATCTCTTCGGAATCAACAACCTCAATTTTTACGGGCAGGCTTGTCGAGAGTTCAAGCATCTTTGCCGTATGAAAAACCCCGTCGCTTCCGTATCCGGCAATCCCCCTGAAGACGCTCACGCCCGCAATCTTCTTTTTATAAAATATATCCATCAAAACTTCGTAAACAGGCTTTCCGTGAAATTTGTCTGCCTCTTCCACGTAAACAGTAAGCTTTTTTGCGGGGCCGCTCTTTACCATAATTTTCTCCTATTCTTAATCTTATATAACCTTTGCCAAAAAATCTCCAAGTTTCAATGCGATAAAACCTGCCAGCACGCTTAATATGATATTCAATGCCGCATAAATAAACTCTCCGTCTGCTACCAGCCTGCCTGTTTCGTACTGGAAAGTCGAAAACGTTGTATATCCTCCAAGAACTCCGACCACAAGCAGCAAGCGCCACTGCGGATTTTCAACAAAGCGGTCAGCCATAAGGGTCATCAGGAGTCCTATGAAAAAGCTGCCCATGACATTTACTACGAAAGTGCCGAGAGGAAAGCTCCTGCCCCATCTCTGGCCTACCCACGCCGCAACCGCAAAGCGGGCGACAGACCCGATGCCGCCGCCGACAAAGACAACGAGATAATTCATCATTTACAGTGTATCCTCATTTTTTTATTTCACTATTGTAACAGTGCAGGGCGCGTATGTCGCAACCCTCTTTGATACAGAGCCGAGAAGCCAGCTTTCTATCTTTGATTTTCCCTTCTGCCCGACCATCACCATATCGCATTTTTTATCCTTCGCGTATCTTACTATCTGGTCCGCAGGATGTCCTACAATAACCTCTGCCTTTAATTCTATATTCTTTTCTTTTGCCTTTTCTTTTAATCCCGTAAAAAGTTCCTCATAATGCTTTGTTGCGCTGTCAATAACAGCATCTACCTCTACGATATCCGCAGGCTCCGGAGGCTGGGCTACTGAAACGACAAATATTGCCGGAGCAGCTCCCGGACAGAGCTTTGTCATCTCAAGGGCAAAATCAAAGGCATTGTACGATTGCGGCGAGCCGTCAAAAGCAACTAATATTCTCTTAAGCATCTTCTTTTTCCTCCTTCTTGGGCAATAAATATTTTGGGATAAAAAAGGCGTTTGCTATCAAAGTGGGAACAACCGCGCTTCCGATAACGACAAAGACCAAAACCGAATACTGCTGCTGGTCGATAATATTATGAGAAAGGCCGAAGAGCGCTGAGATTGAGCCGAAGGTCAGGCCCGTAGACATGAGCAATGTAGTATAAATGTCTTCCTTTTGGGCATACTTATACGCCTTGGTCGTAGGATAAACACCTGCTATCTTGGTTATAATTTTACCAAAAAAAAGCACGAGGATCGCGGCAGGAGCTGCTATGAGAGCGGGAACAGAGACATAAGAGCCTGCCCTAATGAAATAAAATGGCGTTAGCAGGCCGAATGTAAGCGTTCTCAATCTCCTTATAAGCACATGGTCTTTACCTACCGTTCCCGCAAGCACCATCCCTATCATATACGCGGGAAGCACGGCTTCGCTTTCAGACCACACTGAAAGCGAACCCAATCCAAATAGTATCAGCAAGAGATACTTTGCTTCAAGCTCTGACGGACGGTTCCCGTATTTCTTAAAAAACCATGGAGTAAGCCGCGGGAGGATAAAAAACAAGACAGCGCTGGCGCCGACAAATATCAGAGTCTTGAACGTAAAAGGCGCGAAGATGAGCCCGAGAGCAAGTACCGTTCCAAGGTCCGTGACAAAACAGGCCGCAAGCACCGCCTTTCCGAAATCCGTTTTGTTAAGCCCAAGTTCGAGCATTACCGCATAGACAACAGCAACAGATGTGGTTGAAAGCGCGACTCCCGCAAGCCAGCTTGCCTGCACGCTCCAGTGAAGGAGATAATAGGCTGCTGCGGTGCAGCCCAAGAACGGCGCAAGAAAAGATATAAAGCCGATGGCGGACGCTTCCTTTAATTTCGCTTTGAAAACTACGGGGTCAAGTTCCGCGCCCGCAAGGAAGGTCAACACAATAGCTCCGGTGCCTGAAAGAAACTTTATCCACGGAGTATCAGAGCCCAATGTAGTGCCGATGAGAGCGCCTATGAGCAATTGGGCTACAGTGCCGACTACGATTTCGGAGAGAGCCGTCGCAATGCGAAACCAGATGGAAAGCAAGGTGGCAATTAATGCAAGCCCGAGCCACAGCGCCGCTATTCCCCAGACTTCATGCATAACCTTTCTCCATTCCGGGCATAAAAAAATCCTACCCTCTTGTTTATTTGAGAGTAGGAGTCATTAGTTCCGATAAATCGGGAACGTTTAACGGCGAACTCCATCGCCGTTATTAAGATAACAGGCAAAAGGATTTTAAGTCAACCCGCGCTAACGGCCTGAGTTTTTTTATCTTCCTCTGTCGCGAAGTTCTTCATCTACAGCCTGCGGATTACGCGCACAGTGGAAAAGCCCAAAGACAATAATCTGGTCTTTTTCTATCGTAAAATAAATGGCGTAGGGGAATCGCCTTAATAAGCGGCGTCTGAAGTCCTGATAAACTTTTTGATAAAGCAAGGGATTAATTAAAATTTCATCCGCGCAAGCATAAAACATGCGGAGAAAGTCTTCACCGAGTCCTCTGGATTTAGCTTCATACCAAAGATAGCCGTTGACGGCATCTTCTTCAACTTCAGGAAGAAACCGTAGAGTATAGGTCATTTCCTTGATTCTATTCTTTTCTGCAGTTCAGGCAGAGATAACAGCTTTCCGGGAGCCGATTTGTGCCTTTTAAGTCTTCTGTCCAGTTCTTTTATATGGCTTTGGGGGACAGGGATTGCAGATTCATCTGAAGATATGTTGTCCCAAAGATCTTCTACCAGAAGAATCTTTTCTGCCGTGCCTAATTTCTTAATTTGCGGAATATCCATTACACGCATATCCTGCCTCCTTCTCTTCAGCTAACTTAATGATAACATTTTGCTAACGACCGTTTACATAATTTTCGTACTGGTCACATCAATCATCGCGCCAACATCCGCATCTGTTTCATTCCTGATTACAATCTTAGGATTCATGTTTAAATAAAGTCGTCCCCTTTCTTTTTTTCTCATTAGGGTGCTTGCTGTTGGTCGGCATTCTTAAATATAACCGCGAGTTCAAATATAATCGAACCTGAGGACATGATAAGTACATCTAAAATCGGGACGATAATGCTCGAAATAGGAATAACCATTACATAAAAAATAAGTCTTTGAAATAGTGTTGGAAGATCTTGGTACCATTCAAATTTTTCAATGACGTTCAGGAAAAAATCTGCGCTAATTAATAAAACAGTAAAAAGTATGAAATCTCTTTGAGATAGGGGTTCATATAACCAGGTTATACAAAGAAAGATGCCGTAGAATATAAGCAAGGAAATTGCTCGCCGGAATCTTGATAGTTTCTTTGGTTTGAGCGGTTCAGCTTTTTTCGTCATTTCATTCTAATTCAATGGAACATATTACCCTAACATTTAATATCTGAAATGCCCTTTTCTCTAAAAATCTGCCTAAATGTAACACGCCGGATAAATTTTGTAAATAAAAAATCGCGTGATGGAAATACCTAATTTTTTGTCATTCTGGCTTGTCCAGAATCTTTCTGAAGGATTCCCAACGAGCGGGAATGACACTAATCGATTTTATTATCTCCTTCTTCTGCGGCAATATGGATTTCAAAGCGAATAGAATAAATTATGAATAATTTTAGTGGTGATTATGCTCTGTGTGAATCGGATGAGCCCGCATCCTGCAATATACGCTGTTCTCCGCACACTCGGCGCATTCCATTTGTATTACGGAGTGTTTGATGCCAAGATGCTCGAGCTTATGTTCTATCTCTTTTCTGATAACATCCGCCTCGCTTATCTTCTGGTCGCTCACCTGAACGTGCCCTGAAAAAGCCGGTATCCCGTGGCCGATAGACCAGATATGCAGGTCATGCACGCATACGACGCCCGGCACTTCGGCAATCATGGCGGAGACATCTTCAATATGAAATCCCACAGGGCTTAATTCAAGGAATATCCAGAGCGTTTCTTTTATGACGCGGCTGCCGCCGATGATTATCATGCAGCCGACAATGCCGCTTGCTATGGTATCGGCAATCACCCATCCGGTAAATTTGATTATCACGCCGGCGATAATAACACCTGCGGAAGAAATCGTATCTCCAAGCACATGAAGCCACGCGCTTTTTACGTTCAGGTCATGATGTTTATGGCCTAAGATCCATGCCATCACAAGATTGCCCGCAAGACCTGCCCCTGCTATTGAAAGCATGACCGATGAATTGATTTCAGGCGGCGCGTGAAACCGCTTGTATGCCTCTATAAAGATGAAAATGGCGATGACCACAAGGCTGACACCATTAATAAGGGCCGCCAGCAGGCCAATCCTCTGGTAGCCGTAGGTTGCCTTATAATCGGAAGGCCGCTTCATTATCAGAAGAGCGATAAGGCTCAGTCCCAAAGCAAACGCGTCAGTGAGGACATGCCCCGCATCGCTAAGAAGCGCAAGGCTGTTGCTTATCAAGCCGCCTATGAACTCCAAAACGAGGATGAGGAGTGTAACACCAAGTGTCCATATCAGCCTTCTTTCGGGCTTATTATCCATGAGTCTATTATAGAACAGATTCGGAAGAAGTCATATCACAGACAATCCCCTCCTTTTATAACATAATTCCCATAAGGTAAAATAAAATTATGAAGGATATAGAGAAGGACATTGAGCGCGCAGCCACTGCGGATGAAGAAGAATTAACGGCGCTGGTATATCATCCCTCGCCGAAAGTCATCGCTAATGTCGCACGGAATAAAAATCTCACGGAAAGTCTTGTCGTAATTATTGCGGGCAGGAGAAATATTCCGCATGAGATACTCGAATCCCTTGCCAATAACAAAAAGTGGAAAAATAGTTATAAGGTCAGGCTGGCGCTCTGCAAAAATCCGAAGACCCCTCAGAAAGTCTCATTTGCCCTCATAGGTTCGCTGAAGATATTTGATCTTGGTGATTTAACGAGGAATGCAGTGATACCGATAGCGCTCAGGATGAGGATTGAGGAAGATATCAGAGAAAAAATCCCTGCAATCCCGCTCGGCATAAAGATAACCCTTGCGAAAAAGGTTAGCAGCAATGTGCTTATAGGTTTTATTCAGGAAGGCATGAAACAGGTTGCATCCGTGTGTCTTGACAGCCCGTATATGACAGAAGATGTTATTTATAAGATCATCAGCATGGAAAAGATATCGCCGCAGGTTATCCGCATGATAGCAAATCATCCGAAGTGGTCATTCAGATATAAGATAAGATGGGCGCTTATTTCTAATAATAATGCGCCTCTTGCCAGCGTTGTGAATTTTCTCAAAGATATGAAAACAACCGACCTTAAGGAGCTTTATGCCGCGCCTGAGGTTCCCTCACTCACAAAGCCGTATATTTACAGAGAGCTTTTGGAGCGGGAAGAGATTGAGGCGAAAATCTGATGCGCGGGATGAAGACTAAGAAACTTCCACCTTTTCTTTATTCACAGCTGCTGCCCTGCTGAAGACAAACTTCCCCTTCTTAAAATCGGCTTCCACAATATCTCCTTCCCTGAAGGTCTTATCAAGGATGCTGAGAGCAAGAGGATTTAATATCTCTTTTTGTATAACCCTTTTTAACGGCCGTGCTCCGTAAACAGGGTCAAAGCCGGTTTCCGCGAGATGCTCCTTTACCGCATCTGTTAAGGTTATATCTATGTTCTTCTCCATTATGTATTTCTTCATCCTGTTAACCTGTATCTCAACTATCCGTTTCAGAAGGTTCATTGAGAGCGGGTTGAAGATAATTATCTCGTCAACCCTGTTGATGAATTCAGGCTTGAAGAAGGCCTTAAGGTCTGCCATCACCTTATCCTTCATCTCCATGCTATCTTCTTCCTCGGCAGAGCCCCAGTAGGCAATAGGTCTCTTGGTCCTTTCAGTGAGAAGCTCCTGTATGTGGGTGCTGCCGATATTTGACGTCATGATTAAGACCACATTCCTAAAGTCAACAGTCCTGCCATGTCCGTCCGTCAGCCTACCGTCATCAAGCACCTGCAAAAGAAGATTGAAGACTTCTGGGTGAGCCTTTTCCACTTCATCAAAGAGCACCACCGCGTAGGGCCTTCTCCTTACAGCCTCTGTAAGCTGTCCTCCTTCTTCATATCCAACATATCCAGGAGGCGCGCCTATGAGCCTCGAGACCGTGTGCCTTTCCTGATATTCGGACATATCAATGCGCACCATCGCGTTCTCGTCGTCAAATAAAAATTCCGCGAGAGCCCTCGCAAGTTCTGTCTTTCCGACTCCCGTAGGGCCGAGAAATATAAATGAACCGATGGGCCGGTTCGGGTCCTGAATCCCTGCCCTTGAACGCCTGACCGCGTTTGAAATTGCGGTTATTGCCTCATCCTGCCCGACAACCCTGAGCCTTAGCCTTTCCTCCATCTGGAGAAGTTTCTGAACCTCTCCCTCAAGCATCCTTGAAACAGGCACGCCTGTCCATTTTGAAATAACCTCCGCAATATCTTCCTCATCAACTTCTTCTTTCAACATCTTTCTTTTTGCCTGAACATCCGCGAGTTTTTTGTTTTCAGCGTCAAGGGATTTTTGAAGTTCAAGGAGTTTGCCGTATCTGAGCTCGGACGCCTTAGTAAGGTCTCCTTCCCTTTCCGCGCGCTCGGATTCTATCTTTGTCTTTTCCATCTGCTCTTTTATATCGCGTATCTTCGCGATTATATCTTTTTCGCTCATCCACTGCGCCCTGAGTTCGTCTCTTTTGCTTTGAAGTTCAGCCATCTCTTTTTTTATCTTATCCAGCTTTTCCTTTGCGTCTTTTGAATCTTCCTTCATGACAGCCTGTTTTTCAATCTCATGCTGGCGAAGCTTCCTCTCTATCTCGTCAAGCTCAACAGGCATGCTGTCTATCTCCATCCTGAGTTTTGATGCGGACTCATCAATCAAATCTATCGCCTTATCGGGAAGAAACCTGTCCGTTATATATCTGTGAGAAAGGACTGCGGCAGATATCAGCGCCGAATCCTTAATCTTGACGCCGTGGTGAACCTCGTATTTTTCCTTAAGCCCGCGGAGAATGGATATTGTGTCTTCCACTGCGGGTTCTTTTATATAAACAGGCTGAAATCTTCTTTCAAGCGCGGGGTCTTTCTCTATGTGCTTCCTGTATTCATCGAGTGTGGTCGCGCCAACGCATCTTAATTCTCCTCTTGCAAGAGCGGGTTTAAGCATATTTGAGGCGTCTATCGCGCCCTCTGCAGCGCCTGCTCCAACTACGGTATGCAGTTCATCAATAAAAAGTATAACCCTGCCTTCTGCCTGTTCAATCTCTTTAAGGACTGCCTTAAGCCTTTCTTCAAATTCCCCTCTGAATTTAGAGCCGGCAACCAAGGCGCCCATGTCAAGGGCAACGACCTTTTTGTCTTTTAATGTCTCTGGCACATCACCGGCGATGATCCTTTGCGCAAGTCCTTCCGCGATTGCGGTTTTTCCAACCCCCGGCTCTCCGATAAGAACAGGGTTATTCTTTGTCCTTCTTGAAAGCACTTGAATAATGCGCCTTATTTCGTCATCTCTCCCGATAACAGGATCGAGTTTCCCTTTTTTTGCAAGTTCTGTCAGGTCACGGCTATATTTCTTTAAAGCCTGATATTTCTCTTCTGGATTAGGGTCTGTCACGCGCTGCGCGCCTCTTATCTCGCGCATGGCAGACATTACCTTGTCAGATGTGACTCCGTATCTCTTCAATATCTCCGAACAATGCCCGTCTGCCGAAATCAGGGAAAGGAGGAGGTGTTCAACGCTCACATATTCGTCCGTGAGATGTTCTGCTTCTTTAAATGCCTTTTCTAAAACATTCTTAAGGCTCTGAGATATATAAAGCTGTCCCGAAGGAGTTGCGCCAAGCACTTTCGGAAACTTTTCTATCTCAGCCTCAACATCCTTTTGAAGCATCTTGGCGTCAACTCCGAGCCTGAGCAATATCTGCAATGCAATACCCTCGGTATCATTGAGCAAGGCCCATAAAAGGTGCTCCGGCTGAAGCTCCTGATTGCCCTTTGATTCGGCAAACCTCTGGGCTTCCTGCAAAGCCTCATGGCTTTTCATTGTTAACTTGTCCATCCTCATAATTATTCCTCCAATTTTAAGAGTATCAGAGTGTCAAAGTATCATAGAGTCAGAGTATTTACCTGTATGCTTTGACCCTTTGACGCTATGACCCTTTGATACTTTATTCTTCCTTATTCTGCTTCAAAAAGTTTTCTTATCCTATCCTCAAAGTCGTGTTTCGTATGTTCGTCAAAAAGGCGCATCATTTCTTCCATCTCATGCTGAAGCGCCTCAAACCTATGCCTCATCCGCAGGATAATATCAACTCCCGCCTTATTCACGCCGAGTTCCTTGGTCAGGCTCAGCACAAAGTGAAGCCTTTCCACATCCTCTTCAGAATAAAGCCGCAGCCGTTTTGTCCTTCTGGGAATGACAAACCCTTCCCTTTCATACATGCGAAGCGTCTGCGGATGCACACCGAGCATTTCCGCCACAACGCTTATCACATACACAGGCTGCTTTCTGTCCTTAATATTTTTCTGCCCTTTGGTTTTATTCATTTGTTCATTCGCCTATTCCCTATTCACCCATTTACCGATTCACCAAGTTTTTTCTTGGGTCTTCTTTGTACAATGCCTCTATTTCTTTTATCGCTTCTTTTGCCTTGCTGTCAATGTTCTTTGGCACAACTACCTTTGAGATAACATACTGATTGCCTCTTGCGCCTGTTCTTGGCGAAGGAAAGCCTTTACCTGAAAGCTTGAATTTCTGGCCCCCCTGCGTTCCCGAAGGTATGGTCATTACCGTGACTCCGTCTATTGTAGGGACCTCGATCTTTGCTCCAAGCGCTGCCTCGCCGAATGTAATAGGGACGTCTATATAGAGGTCATTTTCTTTTCTTATAAATAGAGGATGAGGCCTTACAGTAATCTCTATTCGCAGATCCCCAGCAGGCCCTCCTGATTCTCCCGCTCCGCCCAGGCCTTTAAGTTTGACGATTGAGCCTGTGTCAACGCCCGCAGGAATTTTTGCCTTTATT
>Ga0172374_1001916_pt1 | contig 13614 bp, 22 predicted proteins | sample LakKiv3m_FD_114536 | JGI IMG/M metagenome (GOLD analysis project Ga0172374, IMG submission 114536) | Freshwater microbial communities from Kabuno Bay, South-Kivu, Congo - kab_092012_10.3m | ecosystem: Environmental > Aquatic > Freshwater > Lake | place: Democratic Republic of the Congo... | reverse complement strand
TGGCCCAAAGTCGCACGCATCTGCGTCGGACTCGACGAAGAAGAAGACACGATGATTCGCATCCTGGCCCCGAAGAAGGAGGCGCAATGACCCTCATCGACAAGGAGGCGCTGCGGGCCATCGCCCTGCGCCGGTCCGGTTCCCCGGCTGACGCGACACTGAGCATCAATGACCTTGACGCTGCCGAGGTCTGCTGCGAGAGATGTGGGCACTGGGAAGGAATCGAGCCGCTGGACGTGCTTGGTATCGGTGCCTGCTGCGCCGTTGAGCGGTTCAGCACCGACAACCGGCTGACGACCCCTCGCGACTTCGGTTGCGCGTGGTTCACCAGGAGGGAGGCGACATGAGTGAGGCAACGTGCGCGACGTGTCCGTGGTGGATGCGGGCACCGGGCTACTCATCTGGACTGTGCCGCGTCCATGCCCCTACGGTCGGCAGGGAGAAGCGAGTGCTTTACAACGGCGAAGAGGGGTATCGGTACCTGACGCTCTGGCCGAATGTCGAGGAGACAGACTGGTGCGGCGAGCACCCCGACCGTCAGGAGGCCACCCGTGACGCCTGAGCACCGTGACCCCGAAGACGGCATGACCGACCAGGAGGCAGCCGACGCATTGTTCGATGCCGTGATGGAGGGGAGAGGGAGGGAGAACGTGACGCTTGAGCGGCTGCGGGAGGCGTGGGAGCAGTGGCCGCACAACCCGGACACCGACCCGGAAGAGGCTGCGCGTCGCTACATCCACGCCCTCGAACAGCGGGTGGCGGAGGTGGAGAGGGAGAACCGGCAACAGAGGCTCGACTGGCAGAAGCGGCAGGACGAGTACGAGCGCAGGATGACCTCGCTCGTGACCGAGAACAACCGCCGCATCGAGGACTGGGCCGACCAGACCAAGCGTGCCGAGCAGGCCGAGGCCGAGCGGGACGAGGCGCGGCGGGAGCGGGACTGGATGTACGAGTGGTTCGACAACCTCTACCCGCGAGACGCTGACCTTTGCCTTGAGAGGTACAGGGCCGCCCACCCCGAGGCGGGGCGATGACGAAGACTAAGGCAACGACACGTCCAGCGTGGTTACCACGGTACGACTACGGACATTGGAACGAGCGATGGGGGAAGAAGCTTCTCCCTCCTCCTGCTATGTATTGCTATAAGAAGGGAAAGAAATGACAGACATTGTACTTTACATTAGACCTCAAGACCAGTATACTATGTTAACAGCACTTGCTGCTGGTCGTGACCAGATACAGATTGTTGGTGACCAGCTAGGGGCCGAGGTTATTGCTGAGTACATTACCGTTCTGACAGAGCAACTTCGGGAAGGGAGGTAACATGCATAAGCTAAGCCCTCGTGAAAGAGAGGAGCTTGGTATTAACCGGCTCCCAATGGCGGCACGCTTCTATATCGCAGATCTTGAGACAGAGCTTGATAGGGTGTGCACTAGACAAGCCCGTCTTCGTAAGAACGTCAGGTCCATGCAGAAGAAGCTTGAGCTGGCTAATCTTAAAGCCCTGCTTTATAAGGTATCTAAGTGATAGGGCTTCTCTTTCCGCTCTATCAGCAGATAGTCTGGGCTGTGATAGTCATTATCATTGTCTTTCCATATCACATTGGAGACTGAATGGGGAAGCGAAGGAAGCGCGGGTACTACCGCGCAAAGCGAATGACACTACCACTAGGTGCAGAATTCGTCCTGCGGTACTCTGGCGCTGAACCCGCAGGCTGGGAGGTGGTCCGTACTACGGCCGAAGGTACGGTAATCCGTCGCGTTGTTGACATGGAGACTGGGGAGGTGTTGAATGACGCGGTTTGAGCAGGCGAAGAGAGTGGGTAGATACTTCGAGAGCGGAGCCTACCGAGACGACAATACCGGGAAGCCTGATTACTCTGGTTTCCTGTCGCCAGCAGTGCTCGTCATGTTCGGCAAGTACATGATGAAGCATCAGCTCCAGTCGGATGGAGTAATGCGAGACTCCGATAACTGGAAGGCTGGCATACCGAAGGAGGATTGTTTCGAGTCCTTGGTTCGGCACATAATGGACCTGTGGCTGGAAGAAGATGGGTTCCAGTCTAGGGACGGGGTAGAGGAGGCGCTCGGAGGTATCCTCTTCAACGCAATGGCCTATTGGTTGGCCTACATAAAGGAGCAAGAGAGTGACGAATCCACTGATTAAGAATACCACCGCTTCGCCTGTCGAGATGCTCATTGCCGGGCTAACAATGGACTGGATAGAAGATAAGAGCGGTCGCTATGCCTACGCTTACTGCACCCTGTGCGAGCAGTACGAGGTGCAGGACGACGAGGCGGCACGCATTGTCGCCGCATATGACACCCTTGAGGAGCTGCTTGCTGAGTGGCCCTGCTTCGTGGTATAATAGAGGAAACAAGGAGGTAACATTGCCAACAGTTCAGACAATTAAGCACGCCATCCGTAAACGCATGGACAAGTACGGTCTCACCCGTGCTCCCATGGACTTCGGCTCCCCTAAGTGGGGTCTTGGCGTAAAGACAAACGCCTATCGGTTGACTAAGAAGATGACTGGTAAGGGGTCCACGCACAAGGATGTCGTTGTTAAGCTCCTCTTCCCCGATGCAGTACCAGCACTGAGGCTTCTTCCGAAGTCTTACAAGTGGGCACGTCCTCTTGTAGATAGGTATGGGAAGCCTGACGGCGTGACGTGGCATCATGCTGCATGTGCTAACTGCACTGCTGACGATGTACACCGCTGGCACCTGAGCAACGGGTGGTCTGGCTTTGCCTACCACTTCTTCGTTGACAAGGAAGGCCGAGTGTGGCGTGGAAGGCCGGAGAACAAGCTCGGTGGTCATGCTCTTGGTGCATCAAGGTGGATCGGAGTGTGCTTCGAGGGCGACTTCGAGAAGGAGCAGATGGGCGTCAAGCAGCTTGCTGCGGGACGCGCCCTCCATCGCTACCTGCACGCTAAGTACGGTGTTCAGGATAGGAAGCACAGGGACATGCCGGGCAACAGCACGAGCTGTCCTGGCCGGTACTTCCCGTACCATACCATCGTTTCCACTAAGTAAGGGAGGTGATTATGGACTTCCTGAAGAAGGTGGCCGCGTTCTTCACGCCCTCTCGGCGTAAGGCTGTGTACGGTGTAGTCGCCGCTGGAACTTTCGCCTTGGTGACCTTCGGTGTAGTGACGCAGGACCAACTGAACCTGTACGTTCAGCAGGCATCCGGTGTTATTGCCGTGCTTACTACCCTTATGGCGCTGCTTAACGTCAAAGATACTGACGACCAGTAATACATTTGGGGGCATACCAGGGATGGCTTGAAAGAGAGCCAGCTAGTGGCATGAAGCTGCGCCTGGTAAGCCCCCTTTTTCCATCTCTATGGCTTGTAGTTTAATTGGTAGAACCCTCGGCTGTTAACCGGGAGGTGCAGGTTCGACTCCTGCTGAGCCAGCCAAACAACATGAGGAGCTAGAGTGATTGCATTCATTTCCGTGGGTGAGATTACAAAGTTCGAGCCGGGCTTCCTTAAGTTCAAGGGCAAGGAGCAGAAGGTTTGGAACTGCAACAAGCCCGACCTCTTCCTCGATGAGCAGGGAGAGCTTGCTTGGGGGCCGGGCACTAGGCTCAAGATTGACTACAATGAGACTGACCCTGCCCCTGGACGTAGGCCCAGCAAGTACATTAACAACGCACGTCCAGCCAAGCCGGATGAGCCGAACACTTGGCCCGATAAGGAAGCTTGGTCTGGTAACAGCGGAGGAGGAGGAGGGGGCGTGAGCCACGCAAAGAAGGACGACTATGACCCCGAGGTTGGCAAGCGTCAGACTGCTGCCAACGTATCCGGAAATATCATCGCCAACGCCCGTCAGGGTGGGGGCTTCACGGTCGATGACCTCGATGAGTTTACTGTCATCTTCAAGGCTATGGCTGACATTGTGTATGGCTGGGTGAACGAGAAGCCCAAAAGTACCGACAATGGAGGAGCTGATAGCCAGAGCGGAGAAGATTTTGGCAGCGAGACTCATGAATTCTGATGAGTGAGCTGTCTCGCATCTACAACCAGTACCTTGAGTCAGATAAGGAGCCGTTCGACCGCAAGGAGAACAGGCTCTATGTTACTGACGTAGGCAAGTGCCCACGGTGTGTAGCCTATCGTCTGCTTAATGAGAAGAAGAATCCTAAGGCAGACCAGACTGTGGTCAACGAGGAAATCATGTTCGACCTTGCTGAGCACATGGAGACTACCCTTATCGATGCACTGAGATGGAAGGGTATGCTTCTTGGAGAGCAGGGTCCTGTGCCTATGGACGATAGGGAGAACTGGGGTGGTAGGTACGATATCTTTGCCGACTATGGAGGTAGGAGGATAATTGAGGTTAAGACCACGCGGTCTAATGCATTCAACTATGCTCTCCCAAAGCGAGAGCACGAGTATCAGGCCATCATATATCATGCCTACCTAGAGCCTGAGCTGGAACTGGAGGAGCTACCGCTACTTATCTACTTCGACAGGGGGGGTAGTAATACTCCCCAAGAGCATATGGTGAAGGCTGATGTATGGGACGAAGCTAAAGCCCTGATGGATGACCTCGATGCGATGCGGACGGCCCTTCCTGAGCTGCCCCCACATCTTCCTAAGGAGTACCACCTTCGTTCTTACAACAAGGAAGTGAAGGAAGAGCCAGACCATAGGTGCGGGTACTGTGACTACTCTGATGCGTGCGGTTGTGACCAGAGCACACATAGGGTAGCGTACCTGAAGGACGGTAAGTGGAATGTCAGCAAGGCTGGAGACATCAACCGACTGATTGAGTTTGGTATCGACGTAACGGGGTAAGATGGAACCAAGACTTCCACCGCATGATTTAAGCGCAGAGAGAGCGTGCCTAGGGGCCATGATGCTGGCCCCTAGTGCTATTCCGGTTGTGCTAGATGTCTTAGGAGCCGGTGACTTCTACCGTGAAACACATAGCGACATCTTCCACGCCATTACTACTATCTGGGCCAAGGACCAGTATGCTGTAGATGCTACGACTGTAGCAGCAGCAATGAAGAAAGAAGAAGACAAGGGGTACGTGCATGTCTTGGCAGAGTCCGAGATTACAGCATCGAACGCAGCGTACTACGCCGGGATTGTCAAGCACCTGTCGGTCTGTCGCAGCCTGATTGTAGCAGGCAACAGCATCGTAGAGCTTGGCTATAATGACGGCGAGGACGTGAGTACCCTGCTTGATACGGCGGAGGCCACTGTCTATGGTATCCGCCCGACATCCGACAAAGACACGAAGCTGGCGAAGGATATCGCCCACATGGTGTTTAGCGACTGCCAAAGCGGAGTCAAGCCTAACATCGTGTCCACTGGGTATTCTGAACTTGATGGTATTACGGGTGGGCTACATGGGTCAAACCTCATCATCGTCGGTGCGAGGCCGGGTGTAGGCAAAACAGCTGTGGCACTAGCCATGTCACACAACGTGTCAGCAGACGGTACGGTGCTGTTCTTCTCTCTTGAGATGTCACAGCGCGAGCTGATGGAGCGCCTCATGTGCTCCATCGCTTGTGTCCCCGTCACCGGGCTACGGAATCGGGACCTGACTCCTGACCAGATACTTCAACTGCAAACTGCTCTACCTGAAATCGAGAGTCGTGACCTTAGGATTGTTGACTCTCCCCGTATGTCCGTCATGGACATGAAGAGCAAGGTGCGTCAGTACGCTTCCAAGACAAGCATTAAGCTCATTGTTGTTGACTACATTCAGCTGCTACGGATGGGCTATAGGTCCGCCTCACGCAATGAAGAAGTCGCGGCTATCTCCGGTGAGCTGAAGGCTCTCGCACGAGAGACCGATGTTCCAGTGCTCGCACTATCGCAGCTAAACAGAGTGTCTACTTTTGATGGGTCGGCTCCTGATATCTCACACCTAAGAGACAGCGGAGCACTAGAACAAGACGCAGACCAAGTATGGCTGTTGTCTTGGCCGAAGGACTCGGACTTTGGCTCCAATGATTTCTTGTCTGTGAACGTAGCCAAGAATCGCAATGGACAGCGAGGCTCAGTTGACCTCGCGTGGAACAAACGTTGGCAGAGAATTCAGGAACCATGAGGAGGATAGATGATTTGGCTTACTTCAGACTGGCACCTTGGTCATGAGAACATTATCAAGTACTGTGACAGGCCGTTTAATAGTGCCGCCGAGATGAACTCTGTCCTCCTTAGTAATGCGCTAGAGGTTGTAGCTCCATCAGATACGTTGTATGTACTCGGTGACTTCGCCTTTGACAGAAGGGTGTTTGAAGCATACGCGGCTTCGCTTGATAGTGCATGTAATGTTGGGTTTGTGCAGGGAAACCACGATGCTAAACAGGCTGTGTTTGACTACGGGCTTGCATCTGACTTCCGACACAACCACCGTCACTACTACGTATGCCACTACCCGTGGGCGACGTGGAGACCAAACACCGTCATGGTACACGGTCACTGCCATGGAAAGACTGTTCCGCTCCCTGCGGATAGCCGCCAGCAATGGCGCTATGATGTAGGAGTTGACGTTGATTGGACTAAGTACGGAGTTGAGCGGTACTACCCAGTTCCAATCACAGCCATCGAGAAAAGAATCGAGGGTATATGAGATATATCGTATATATTGCAGGGGCTATCTCAAGCCCCGATGCTGAGACTCTACTGCAGAATATCCACCGTTTTTCGGTGGTTGAGAACGCCATGATACGTGATGGCTTCGCGCCTATCAACCCCGCATCTGATGCTACTTCTGTAGGGCTAGGTGGCGTTACGTATGAGATGGTGCTTGAGCGTGACCGTGCCCTTATCGAACGCTGCGATGCAGTTTACTTTATGAAGGGCTGGAAGGATTCTCCGGGCGCTAAGAGCGAGCACCGTTGGGCTGTACGCAATAACGTACTGTGCGTAGAGGAGCCAGAAGATGGCTTCGAGTCTGCTGGGTTTGACAACATTCGGCAAGCTATGTACGATAAGCAGGCAGACTTCGAAAACAAGATGGTTCACTTCGACTGGAGGCCGGATGGTTACCAGAATGGGAAATGGTAAGACGCGCATCGAGCGCGTACATACCAGCAAGAAGGGCCATACCTACAAGCGCAGGCGTAGCGGCACTCTCACCGCAGTAGAGCGCGGTGCACCTGGGTGGCTATGGAATGCGATGATGGCTAGGTGGTTTAAGTGAGCGAGTCTAAGTTTACTGCTGCGCTTGCCACTGAGGCGAGGAAGATGGGCTTCAGGGTGTGGGCCGTCAACCAAACAAGGGGTAAGCCACGGTTTAAGATGGACCGTGGAGTGTCTGACTTAATCATGTTCGGCCACGGTTGGACCGTCTTTGTTGAGACCAAGGTAGACGACTACCAGCAGTCCGACGAACAGAAAGACTTTCAGAAGGCGGCTGTAAAGAACGGGTCTAAGTACTGGGTTGTACGTACTGTGGATGACTTCGTTGACAGGTGTCGTGTGTGCCACTTCATTAAGTGAACAGAAGAGAACATACATATGGCTAAGAAGTGGAAGACCGAGCTGAACAAGCAACATAAGAAGGCTACTAAACTCGCACAGAATCTACCATGCTGTGTGTGTCACACCATACCTAGTGAGCCGTGCCACTTCCCTCATCATAGAGGGATGGGAGGACGTAACGCTGGCTGGGCTATCACCGAGTGGGTGCCTATGTGCAGGAAGCACCATGATGCCCTCGACGGTAGGAACGGAGTATCTAGTGGGCAACGAGAACAAACCGAACAAGCAAACAGGTCAGCTCACCTATGGCGGGAGCGTCTATACTCAGGCGAGATGCCTCATCTGTGGCCGTCTGGTTGATGAGGAGGAGGATGTCATCCCCGTCCTGTGTGTTGAGCCTATGAACGCACGAGCTTACCAGTGTGTCGTGTGTGAGTTCTGTGTCGATGACTTCGACAGGCGTATCATCGGAGAGGTGATGGTTGATACCGAACCTGATAGCGACATTGGATTGGTGATGTAATATGGGAGCACGCATACTCTTCTACGACATCGAGGTGACCCCCATCCTTGGGTGGACATACGGAATGTTCGAGAAGAACGTTGTGAAGGTTGAGCGCCCGTCCTACCTAATGTGTTTCTCTTACAAGTGGATGGGCGAAGACAAGGTACACAATGTAGCGCAGCCTGACTTTAGGTTCACCTACAAGGAAGACCCGTATAGTGATGAGGATGTTGCCATTCGCCTTTGGCACATCCTCGATGAGGCTGACGTAGTGATTGGTCACTATGTTGGTCGGTTCGATAACAGGGTGGCTAACGCACGCTTCCTAGCCAACGGACTAGGAGCACCTAGCCCGTACCGCACTGTAGATACTCTGAAATCAGTACGTAGCTTCGCTAAGTTCGGGTCTAATTCGCTTAACGCCCTGTGTGAGGAGCTTGAGCTTGGTGCTAAGCCTGACTCCACACATGGTAAGCTGTGGCATGACTGTGTGAATGGAGATATGAAGGCGTGGGAGCTTATGAAGACGTACTGCAACACTGACGTAGAGCTTACTGAGTCGCTGTACAACGAGCTTCTCCCCTTTATCTCCAATCATCCGAACATGGCAGTACTTGATGGGTATGCTGGCGGGTGTCCTCGCTGTGGCTCGATTCAGGTGCAGAGTCGTGGGTACGTGTACACCAACGCAGGTAGGTTCCGCCGTGTGTTCTGCAGTGCTTGTCATTCTTGGTCTCGTGAGAGGCTGTCACCTGACAAGCCGGTGTTCCGTCCCGACTACGTTAACGTGCCGCGATGAGGCTCGTCATAGCTGGGGACCGTCGCTATGATGACTATGTACAGTTGTGCGAGTACGCAGATGACATCAACAGTGTGTACGTAGTTGATGAGGTGGTCTCCGGAGGAGCGCGTGGTGCCGACACACTGGGAGAGCGGTGGGCAGCATCCCGTGGCATCCCGGTCACTCGCTTCCCGGCTGAGTGGGAGGTGTATGGAAGTGGCGCTGGTCATATCCGCAATGGGCAGATGGCATCGTTTGGAGACATGCTGCTGGCGTTTCTTACCATCGAGAGTAAGGGTACGAGGAACATGATTGAGCAGATGCGTAGCATGAACAAACCTTGTCGAGTTGTATGGGCGGTGATACCGTGATTCCATACTATAAGACCCCTGAAGAGGCTGCGTCTGCTGCCATGGGAGAGACTGACGCTGCCCTCGGGTATGTTATCTCTCAGCTTTCGTGGTACTTGGACGAAAAACAGAGTATCCGCCGTCAACTAGAACTAACTGAGGATGATGAGGAGATAAGTGACCTCGAATGGAAACTAAAGCTGCTTCGCAACGAGGAACAAAGTCTGGCAAAAATAGGCAGCATGCTCCAAAGCCGCCTCAAGGTGCCGTGAGAACCCCGCCGGTAGTGGTTGTCACTGGTGTTGTCGAGCGCCCTTCGTTCGACCAGCCCTACGGCAATCATGACGGGGACAGTGCTACCCCGCTGCAGTCTATCAGACGCTTCTGCTGGGACTGCATGGGCGGGCACCCCGAGATTGAGCTAGAGGATGGGCAGAAGCTCAAGGCTTACCGTCCGTATGGCGAGGTGAGGGGATGTACCAGCACTAAGTGTTGGCTACACCCATACAGAACTGGACGAAGGCCGAAGAAGGACGGCTAATGTCCTCATGCCGTACCTCTTCGGAGGGGCTATGGCCCTTGCGGCGTTCATCGTTTGCTGTGTTATTGCAATACGTGAGCGACCTAGCGATGGAGTATATCGAGGCAGACCCGAAGAGATGGGACAGTGCGCTTGTAATGAAGATATTTTTCACGAATAAAACCACGCGATTTATGAGGCAAATTCAAGAGCTTAGCAGAAGAGAGGGGTAGGACACCAGTCCGCCCCTCTCTTGTGATTTTTAGTCGTTTATGAAATCAGAGTCGTTTATGAAATCAGCGTAGATGCTCATCCAAGACGTACTACCGTACCCATCCTCTGCGTACGCAGTCGGCGGGCCGTCAGTATAGTCATCTGCCATGTATGAGATATAGTGGCCTGCGGTGTCCGTCTTTGCGCGCTGTAGTCCAGCTCCGCTCTCGTTGGCAAAGACGCCGAGCCAGTACGTCTGCGGACCTGAGACATGGACTGGCATGATGAACGCAAAATGTACCCATCCCTCTGCTTGGTTATCAGTAATGCTTACGGACGAAGTATAGGACACAAGCTCGTCAGGTGTATTCGCTCCGTTGTCCGTGTAGACGACCGCCATAGCCTCGCAGGCTGCATGTCCTGTTGCGGTGTTGCGAAGATAGGCGTTTATTGCAGTTACATTAGTGTCTCCGTCACACAGACAGTTGCTCAGCTCCATGCTGTCCACACCGATAGCGGACCACGATGTACCGGCAGTCTCGTTTCCGAACTCAGTTGCCGGTACGGGTGGGCCATCATCAATAGTGTTGTCTGAGCATCCAGTCCCCTCGACAACGAGGCTTGAGTCTCCAGTATTGGTGAATGTGTTGCCGGTGACTGTATTGAAGGTTGCGTCCCAAAGCCCGATGATATCCCAAGTACCACCTCCGTCAATACTATTGCCGGTAAAGACGTTGTAGTCGCCCTTTAGTACGATGTACTGTCCGGTGTGGGCGGGGCCGGTTGTCAGGTCAAACGTATTCCCAGTGATTATTGCCGCAGGGCCGTCATATCCGACTTCGCTCCGCTTTGTTACCATGAGTGATTGAGTCCAAGCACGCGTGAAGATGTTGTTGGTGATTACTGCATGCTCTGGAAGCTCCAAGCACAGTCCATAGCCGAACGAGTATTCGGTCATTCCGCCACCGTGAATTGTGCAGCCGGTTACGGTGATGTAGTCAGCTCTGGCCGATGGCTGGTCAGAGAAGTCGATAGCGCCAGCGTCACCTCCATGAATAGTCACTCCGTCGAAGGTGATGTTCGTGAACGAGCTGCCCGTATACCCGCTAGCAGTATAGCCCTCAACGGAGAACCTTGGTGAGCCTGTCGCAGTTCCGTTAGTTACGCCAATCTCTCCACCAGTGAATGAGATGTGGTCGCAGTGTACCCCGTCGCGGTCGATAAGGGCCACGTTGTTGTATCCGTTGGAGAATGTTGGGTCAGTGCCCATCGAGCGCTCTACGTCGCAATCAATGAACGACACATAAGAGCAGCTGTATCTAGACCCGATGATAAGCGGGCTAGTGTTGGGCCAGCTGACGCCTGTTTGCCCGCCACCTGCGAATCGTACCCGTGTAAACAACACGTCAGAGGCGGCAGCTCCAGGTCTGGTCGCACACTGGTCGTACCCTAGCTTCATGTCTGTGAAGCGGTTTCCGCTGTTGAAGAGCACAGTACCCCTGAACCAAGCATCTTGAGACTCCCCAACGAACTTGGCGTTGACAGGCACCATTAGGTTAGTAACCTTATAAATCCCATCGGGAACGAAGATAGCCTCACCCGCCGCTGCGGCAACAGCTGCAAGAATGGCGTTCGTATCGTCCACTACTCCGTCACCTACAGCGCCATATGAACTCAGGTTGTACCCAACTGGCCCCTCGGAAGAACCATCCTCAATGGCATCAAGACGGATGTCTAGGGCTGCAATTAGCGCCTCTAGTCCATCTATCTCGTTTTCTAGGCTGTCTATATCCGCGTTTAGAAGCGAGATAAGAGCGTCCTGTGCAGCGTCCTTGTCTGAATACGATGGCCTGCTAGACTAAAGAGACATGGTTTCTGTTTCTCTCACAACAATAGATACAAGGCCAGAGAGTCCGTCTCTTGCCGAGTAACCAGCCTGCTGAAATTCAAGCTTCTCGATGATACCACTATACTCTCCGGCGAAGCGGTCGGTATACAGCGCGTGCTCGTTTGCTGCGAGATAGATGTGACGCACTGCGTCCTCTGGGTTCTCTTGCCAGCGTCCCTCGGCTGCTCCCCTGCGACAATCAAGCTCGTAGGTGTGTCGCACGACTGGAGCGAAGTTCCAAACTACGTTGACACCTCGTACAATCGGAGTGCTTGTCCCCAAACCACGGAGTGTGATGCTGACAGCTACAGAATATCCTGTCTCCTGAACAGAGAAAGTAGAGTATGAAGAGAGAGCCTCGAAAGGCTGCGCAGACTTCCACGAACCTCTGTCAACACGGTAAGAAATATCGATGTATTCGCCAGCACGAAGCTCATCGTGCGCTACTGAAATGGAGAAGAAGTCTTTTTGAATAGAGCCGGTATGGAAGTTAGAATCTGAGGTTACAAGCTCTCCGACAGTAGCATAGCTCGCAGAAGATACTGCAACACCACGGTCTGATGTATATGTAAGGCTATTAGTACCTACCCCAGATGCAACATAGAGGTCGGCAGAGTCTACTTCCTTCAGCCTAAAGGACTTAGTGGTTGGGCACACCGTAACGAACCACTCGCCATTGGCAGATGGTGTAGCTGTTGAGTTAGTGATTACGACATGCTGCCCCGGCTCCAACCCGTGGTCCACGACAGTGCTGAACGTAGTCGGAGTGGCGTTGTCATTAGAGCAAGCAAGCTCTGTTACTTCGCTACTGTCAACTTTGTATGGTGCGAGGAGCTTCCCTTTCAGGAATGTCAAACCCGGGAAGGCGATGGATTCATAGCTAGTCTCACTAGCTTGGAATGCACTGACTTGGAACGCAGCACCCTCGAATGCATCTGACGGGTCCGCACCGACAAGGCTGCCTCGGCTCGGGGCGAAGAAGTCCTGAAGGTGGTGATACCCACCGTCATCAAGGTCCCATACATAGATGCCTCTAGTACACTGAAGGTACAGCTTATCGAACCCGAAGCACATTGCCCACACTCTTGTGTCGGCTTCCTCGGCGCTCATCTCAGGATGAAGCAGATAATCCGCACCAATATGAACGAGCGGAACAGACGACCCACCTGACATTAGGTAGACCGTCCCGCGTCCCGTATTTTCCTCCGAATATTCGAGGTATCCCCCAACATAGAGACTGTCTAGGTACCCACCGGCGCAGGTTGCAACGAATCCGGACTGGAACCTAGTATATTCGGCAGGAGATACAGTGTCCGAGTCTGGGTTATAGGTCAAGGAGTAGACAAAGGTAGTTCCTCCCTGTGATACTACCCAGTACACAATGTTCCCGACTTCTGTTATCGCAACTGTAATGTTGCTGGCGAGGAACGCGAAGGTATCCTCTTCATAGACGTAAGTGCTCGGGTTAAGGTGTCCAGCTCCGGTAGCTGTTGCTGCGTAAATCATACCACTAGAGTACGTGAGCGCAACAACAGCATCGGTGGAAATCTTGTCGAACTCAATAGGCGTTCCGGGGGAAGACTTCCACACGCCTGTCGTCGTGGCGTTGCCAGCACAGAAGTAGACAGACGTACCATCTGATGTAAAGTCCGTGATAGGTCCGTCAGTGTCATCATTCAGGACAGCAGTGGTCCACGTCTCTCCGTCCTCAGAATACTTTACGTCTCCACCCTCGCAAGCAAGCCAGAAGTAGCCAAGTGCTGAGAACACTGGACCTGTAGCATTCTGAACATTAAAGAATTCAAGCTCCTTAGAGAGAGATATCTGACCAGCTACCTGAGTCTCTGTATTCTTACTAGAATAGAATCTAGATGCAGATGCTCCTTCGGTATCAAGACTTT
>Ga0172374_1001915_pt1 | contig 13615 bp, 14 predicted proteins | sample LakKiv3m_FD_114536 | JGI IMG/M metagenome (GOLD analysis project Ga0172374, IMG submission 114536) | Freshwater microbial communities from Kabuno Bay, South-Kivu, Congo - kab_092012_10.3m | ecosystem: Environmental > Aquatic > Freshwater > Lake | place: Democratic Republic of the Congo... | reverse complement strand
TGTGCTGTCTTCTAACACCTTCCTTTACAAAACCTAATTTTTCCAACGCATTTTGCGAGGCCATATTCTCTAAAAAAACTTCTGAGTCTATTTTTCTAAGATTCAATGTTTTAAACAAAAAATCATGAAGCTTAAACTTTGCTTCTGTAACATAGCCTTGCCTTTGATAATTCTTGTTTATCCAAGATCCTGTTGTAGCAATCTTATTTTTATAATCAATCTCAGCGCCAACACAACCAATTACTTTATTTTCTGACTTTAAAATCAATGCAAACTGATAATTGTTTGGATGCTTCTTTTCAAGACCCTTTTGACATTTTTTAATAAAACTGACTGCATCATTGACTGTGTATGGATATGGGACAACAAGAAGGTTTTTTACAATTTCATAATTATTTAGGCCTTCTGCCAAATCATTTTTATCAGACAATCTGTAAGGCCTCATTATTAATCTTTCAGTTTCAAATTTCATGTTTTGCCCCCTCTTTCATAATTCTTCAAGAACTTCTTCTGAAACTCTTTGTATCTCCCTTTCTCAATTGCCTTCCTTGTATCTTCCATTAGCTTCTGCATAAACCTCACATTATGTATTGATGCAAGTATTTTGTAGCTAGATTCATCCAAGCGATAAAGATGATCAAGATATGCGATAGAATGATTTCTGCAAGTGTAGCAATCGCAATCTTCATCAACCTTCCCAAAGTTATTCTTGCATTTTCCTTTCCCTAACTTTAGAACACCTTTCCTTGTAAAAAGAACTCCATGTCTTGCCATCTTTGTTGGATAAATAGAATCAAAACAGTCAACTCCTTTACCAATGCACTTGACAACGTCCTCTGGAGAGCCAACACCCATAAGATACTTTATTTTTTCTTTTCCAATATACTTTAAGGAATAATCAATTGCCTTATACATGTTTTCCTTGCTTTCACCCAATGCCAAACCACCAATTGCAATTCCGTCAAATGGTAATGAGTTAATCTCTTTTGCGCATTTTTCCCTAAGATCTTTGTAGATTCCACCCTGAACAATTCCAAACAGCAATTGTTTCTTGTTTTTATGTGCTTTTACAGCCCTTTTAGCCCAATCTATCGTAATCTCAACAGCATCTTCATATTCTTTCTTTGGCTTGTTTGCGTCAACCATATCATCTAGAATCATTGCAATGTCAGAGCCAATATTATTCTGTATTTCTATTAATCTTTCAGGTGATAAAAAAACTTTTTCTTTTGAGAAAGGATCTCTAAAGTTTACTCCTTTTTTATCAAGAGATATGAAAAACTCAGGATCTTTTAATTGGAAGCCTCCTGAGTCAGTAAATATTGATTTCTGCCAATTTAGAAAGTTATGATATCCTTTTGCTTTTTTTATAGTTTCAATTCCTGGCTTTAATGAAAGAATGTATGCGTTTGAGATAAAGCATTGTGTTTTAACATCATTAAGAATATCAAACGTAAGATATTTACCTGCTCCTTTAGTGATAACAGGCATGAAAAAAGGAGTCTTTATCTTTCCATGTGCTGTCTTCAATATTCCAGTTCTTGCAGTTCCTGATTTTGAGACTATTTTGAATACCATAGCTAATCACAATTTTTATATTATCATAAAAACAAGAGAACAACTATCAATCCAAAGAAAATATATGGTGCAAACCTTGGAAGATTATCAAAGATAGGTATTGACCGGATATTTTTCATCTTTTTTATTCTTCTAATATCTGCATCTTCAATAACAAATCTTCCTTTCAAACCTAATTTCCCCAAAAGATCTTTTTTTATGAAATCAATTGCAATAACGTCCCCATCCTCTAACTCGCTGATCTTTTTGTTCTTAAGATAAATATATTTTTTTATTTCCTGCTCAAAGATCACTGCCTTCAGTCCTAAAAGTATTGGCAACAATGTTAGATAATACTGCCAGGATCCATCAAACCTAATTACAAACAAATGAATTGCAACAAAGAATACCAGGAAAAGAGCAACTGCTTTTATGACTAAAGACTTTCTTTTTCCAAGAATCTTAATTGCATCTTTCACAGTTATCTTTCTTGATAGCTTCAGCATATAAAAGATTGACACACAGAAGACAGAAAGTAAAGACGAAAATATCAATAACCAAAGTATTGTCAGCTGTCCAAGATAATATGGAATCAATAGATGAAGTCCCAAAAACAGTTTGACATCTCCACCTCCAAGCTTTCCATACTTATACATGAAATAGCCAATCAGATATATCAAGATACCAATAGCCAAGACATCAGCAAAATAAATCCAACCAAAGGTATTTACTGAAAGGAAAGACTCAAACACAGTTATCAGCAGACCAACTCCAATCAATGGATAGGTTAGCCAATTCTGAATCAATCCTGTTTTATGGTCAGTGTATGCAGCAATTGCTGTTGCAATTAATGCCAACGCAATTTTCAAAACTAATATGTTGAACATAAATATCACTCCATAATTACAAAAACAACTTTTTGTTTTTCCACAACAAATAATATTCTACAGGTACAATCTGCTTTGTATCAAAATCAAGTTTTGAGTTTTCCTTAACTATAAGATATCTTTTAGTTAATTTAATTTTTTCAACAATTGCTGAATAAAAATGTCTGACATCTTTGTCAGCAACATAGTTTTTATATTTCACCTCAATACCTATCTTTTCAATAGGTTTTTTAATATCATTATACTTAACAAAATCAATTTCTTCTTTACCTTGATTATTCAAAAAATAATTTGGTTCAAGCTGGAAGGCAACATCAGTCTCAACAACCTTACTCATGTCAGGATTATCAGAAACATATTTCATCAAGGTTGTACAAAATGGATAAAACTTTTTTGACTTTATTTCTATTTTTCGTGCATTGTTTGAGTAATTATATATTTTTCTCACAACATTGCTTCTTATCAAGAAATCTAAATATTCAGAAACTATTTTTCTGCTAACTCCTAAGTCACTTGCAAGCCGGTTATAATCAATTATTTCTCCAGCATCCCCAAGTATTATGTTAAGAATCTTGTGAAGAGTGTCTTTATCCACATCTGGGATATATTTTTCTGAATCTTCATAAATTATCTTCTGAATCATTGTTGCAACATATGATTTTACATTTAAAGTAGAATCGATTGCAAGATCCGGATACTGCCTAAACAAATAGATATTATATTCCTTTACAAACAAATCATTCATCGCTACATTCAAGAATGATTCATTCCCACTGAATTTAAGGTATTCTGTAAAAGATAATGGTTGTATAAAAAACTCAAATATTCTTCCTGCCAACGACTCCTTCTTACTTACTCTCAATGTTGATCCGCTAACTACAATCTTTATGTTCGGATAATTATCATAAATTATTTTAAGCTCACTTTGCCAATCGTTTATCTTTTGGATTTCATCTAAAAAAAAATACACTTTGCCTTTCAACAATGATTTTTCGCGTAGCTTTTCATAATCTCCAAGCATATCAAGTACATTCTTATCATATTTGTCAAATGAAAAATAAAGTATGTCTTTTGCATTAACATCTTGTTCCAACAAATAGTTTATCAACTGCTTCATGAGTGTTGATTTCCCAACTCTCCTTGGGCCTTCCAGCGAAAGCATTAATTTATTTTTGACAAGGTTGTCTTTGAGGGTTTCAAATATTTCTCTTTTGATTGGATAGTTATACACTGATTGATTCTGCCAATGCAGATTTTGAAGCTCATAAATGTTTGCCATAGTAGAAATAAACTACAAAATATTTATAAAGGTTTCGCAAAAATCATACAATCTGGCTCAAAACAGAGCCAAATTGTCATATAATTTGGCTAAAATCACCATTGCCTTATCTTGTCAATATCCAAGGTAATCATCATCTTGTGCACTTTTTCTGTAAGTTCAAGATCCTTAAGAAGATATTCCTTGATCTTTTCAAAATCTTCTGACTTGCAAAGAAAAGCAATCTTTGAACCATCGGTGTCTTCAATCAATTCAACACCAATTGCTTCTCCAAATTCCTTCAATGTGCCTCTGCTTTTACCAAACCTAAACCCAGTTAGATATTCTCTAAGGTCAATTATTTCTTTTATGTAAAATGGATATATCTTAACCTTATTTATAAAGCTTCTTGTAACTAAGAAAGGTATGTCAAAGCTCTTTATGTTAAATCCAACAACGATGTTTCCAGAACTTGCTTTTTTAAATTCTCCAAATATTTTCCAGAATTCTTCAAGCATCTGCTTTTCAGAATAATTCATTAAGATTATTGGTTCAGCATCAGCTCGCTTGACACCAATTGCAACCACCCTTGAATCAATTGGATTAATCAGCTTTTGCTTTTCTTCATCTTCCTTATCTTCATAACCATCAAGCTGTATTGGACAGGTCTCTATATCAACATACATTGCATTCATAAAATCACCATCCATCATCAAAAATAAAAATATATAAATGATTTAGAAATATATTGTTTTCTAGGGGGTGACTCGCCGGTCATCAAATATAAAAAATCATCTTATCTTCATCTGCTTAGCCATTTCCTGAATCTGCTTTGGGTCCATTCCTTCTAATTTTGAGAAATCCATCCCACTTTTACCTAGCATCTTCTGCATGGTCATTGCCTTCTTTCCACCAACTGCCTTAAACATCTTTTTCATCTTCTTGACATGTGCAATCAATTCCTTAACATCTTCCTGTGTTGTTCCTGATCCTTTTGCAATTCTCTTGATTCTGCTTGATGTTATAAAAGAAGTTTCATCACAGTTAAGCTCTTCCTTAGTAAATGAATCTAATATTACCCTGTATTTCTTTATTTTCTTTTCACCAATATTCATCTGATCTGCAGATAGCTTGCCACCAATCCCAAGCATCCCCATGATTTTGGTAAATGGTCCTAATTTTCTTGCAGCATCAATCTGTTGCTTGAACAATGCAAAGTTAAAGTTGCCTTTTAAGATATCTTCAGGATTAAGATCCTTCATACCTTCAAAATCTTCATCTTCACTTAATTCATGTATTTTTTCAAGTAAGCTTTGAATATCTCCAAAACCAAGTATTCTTGAAAGATACCTATTAGCATCAAATATTTCAAAATCATCTGCCTTTTCGCCTGTGCCTATGAAGAAGATTGGGGACTTGGTAATATAGCAGGCTGTTATTGCTCCACCACCTTTTGCAGAACCATCTAACTTTGTAATTATAACTCCCTGGATTCCAACTGCTTTATTGAAGTTCTCTGACTGGTCTTTTGCTGCTTGACCAATGTCTGCAGAAATAACTAAAAATGAATATTCTGGATTAAAGACAGAATAGATTTCCTTAAGCTCCTGAACAAGCTCATTGTCCAGTGCGCTTCTTCCTGCTGAATCTACAATAATTAGGTTTGCACCCTGTTTCTTTAAAAATTCCATTCCCTTCTCTGTAACCTTCTTTGCAGACATTTCCTTAGGATCTCCATAGAACAGAACATCAACCTGCTTTGACAATTGCTCTAATTGCTCATAAGCTGCGGGCCTATAAACATCTGCACATATAAGTCCAACCTTCAGTCCTCTTTTTTTATAGAATTTTGCAAGCTTTGAAGCTGTTGTTGTCTTTCCTGAGCCAAACAATCCGCAGAGAAGCATTCTTTCTGGATTTTCATTAAGCTTTTTTTCCTCATCTCCGCCAATATATTTCAAAATAACATTGTAGCATGTCTTGACAAGATGCTCCTTTCTTGTGACTCCATCAGGAATTTCCTCAAAGGCCTCTTTCTCAATCTCTTGGCTAATCTTAAGAACCAACTGGATATTGACATCTGAAGTTATCAATGCCCTTTGAATTTCCTTGATGACCTCCTTGATGAGATCCTTGTCAACATGCATAGAGTTTTTAATTCTGTCAATTGCATCTCTAAGCTTTTCACCAAATGCCATAATAAGACCTAAATATTATATTGTAGAAATATATTTAAAAGGAAGCAGGAGATTCAATTATACTTTCTTAAAGATTATTTTATAAAGCACTTCCACTCTCCTAAATCGGTTTTCCATTCATGTTTAGACCTTTCTTCAAAAGTTTTAAAAGCTTCAGAACGATGTTGCTCAAATGTATTAACATCCACATTGTTGACTTTAAGAAAATGATCAATTAATTTTTGCATATCCAATTGGCCTTCACTTGCTTTAATTCCTGCTAACCCAATATGCTTTATCCAATGACAGTCTTCACATAATGCAATAAATCCTTTTAATTTTTGTATGTGCTGAAAATCATCATACTCCCAAATCTCATGACAATTTAATCTTCCACTCGCTCCACAAATTGCACAACAATTATTGTGATCATTATAAACTTTAAATCTTATGTTATCCCATTCTTTTCTTGGTAAGACACCTCTAAGGTTTGAATACCAAGCAGTTGCAGGAACTAACTCAATTGTTAGTTTTAAATCAGTCATAATAAATCCAACCAATTTTTATTTTGATTTAGATTTAGATTTTTGTCTAATATATTTCTTAAACTCCTTATCTAAATGATCAATATCTCTCAAAATTAATCTCTTAAGCAAAGTCCATTCATAAATGTTTATTGTCTTTCCAGAATATTTATCATAATATTTGGAAGATAGCTCAAAAGGGGCTTTGTCCAATATCATTAATCTGCCTTTCCAAAAAATCAATGGATATACATTCCCATTGTGCAACTCTAAAACAGCCCTAAAACCATTAATTTGTTGCAGAGGATTTGAATATGGAGATAACTCATCAAATTTCTTTAATTCTTTTTTACTCATATTTTCAAAAGGCCACTTGAGATCATTGTGCCTAACATAGATAGTAGATGTTCCCATATTATATCCTTTTTATGTGCTTATTTTTTTAATTAATTTCTGTGTATCTTCATCATGAAAAAAATCAGTTATCATAAACATATCATCAAATGTGTCCAACAATTCAATAAATCTTTCAATTCCCATATTTATATCTAAAGAAAAATACAGGTTTATGTTTTCTAGATTCAGATTGTTTTTAATATAATAATTTCTAATATCTTCTTTAAAATTAGTTATTGCAATTAAATCCCAAATAACATTAAATACTTGAATAAACAAATTCTTGACTTCTGTTTTGTTTCTGTTTTCCTTAGACAGCTTATGGTAATTGTAGATAAATGAATAAAATTCATCAAGGTATTTGCTAGTATCTGAATCATATACTATTAAATCAAGAAACTTATCTAAATTTTCAACAACAAAATCTATGTTACCTAAGTATATCTGATCCAACAATTTATCTTTAAGATCATATAACTGATCAGATTTGTGCTGATTTCTTTGTATTTCCTTTGAATTAAAGTTAATGTTGCTCAAAATTATATTTCTTATTTGCTTATCTTGATCTATAAAGCTTTCTAATATTGATTTCGGCAAATTCTGTGTGTCAATATTGGTTTGCAAAATTACTGGTGTTATTTTTCCATATTTATATCTGACTATTGGCAGTCCAAGGTTAAGATCATAATTAATCTGAACAATTATTTTGTGGGTTTGTGTTTTTTTTGGCAACTTTCCAGTTGCTGTAAACCAAACATCATTTATTTTATTATACAAATATTTGATTTCAGAAAAATGCAGATCCAAGATTTTAACCCCAAAGAAAGTATCCTTATTCTTTGCAGTTCTGAAGTTGCAAAATAGATTTGATAAGAAATAGGTGTCATTTTGTTTTACTATTATGTTGTCACTTATTAGATTATTCAATATTCTTTTTATTGTTTCTCTTAGAAGGCCAGTTCTCTGCTCAATATATCTTATATCAGAACTTGGATTAATTGCCAAATCTTTCAAGACAACATTTACATTATCTAAGCTCATAAGTTTCAATTTAGTAAATTAATAATAAATATATTGACAAATATGTTTTTATATATATCTTTTATTTTTTTAGTATATATCATATTTTTGCAAAAATACATATATTTTTATTATTTTATCTATATTATATTTTGGAGGCTGGTTTCATGCAAGAAACAGAGATTCAACAAGAAGCAAAATTAGTTAAAAAATTACTTATTGAAGATAAAGAACCTATTTTTGTAGACACAGACATGTACAAATATTATGTTGAGTACCGAAAGAAAGAGGTTTTAGTTGAATCAAACAGAGATCATATCAGATTGATCAATAACTATAAGATATTTGAGTTTATTATAAAAAATAAGATTATTGTCAAGCATAATGAAATATTGAAATTTGAGATAAACAAAATAATCAATAATTCAAAAGACATTTCGGAAAAACATTATTATAAAGAAGTAGAAGGATTATTGAACATTGACAAAAGCGTAACTACATATACCTTAGAAGAAGATTTAATTGCAAAAAAATTAGCACCAATAACAAAAGAAGGAAGAGCAGAACAGGATTTTATAATAATCATTTGTTGCAAGAAAGATAATACAAAGATGATTACAACAAACAACAGAAGACACATAAAAGCTTGTTTAGATATTTATGACAACAATAAAGAAATATTTAATAATATAGATAGACAGATATTACTATTGCCATTGGACAGATTTGCTTTGATAATTGATGAAATAAATAAAATACTTTGAACTTATAAGATGAGGTGATTAAAATAATGATAAAATGCGTTATCTTTGATGTCAGCGACACTCTGACTTTAAAATCAAAGACTTTGGAAAAAATTAATCCTACTGAGATAGGTTTTGTTCTTTTTGAAAGGTTTGGATATAATTTAGATAAACAAAAATATCTTGATGCAAGGGAAAGAGCTCTTCAAAGATACAGAGGAAATGAGTTTGATTCTAAGGCACAAAGATTTGAAAAGGGTTTTATATATTATCTCATTGCTGAAGAATGTAAGCTACAGGTTTCTCAAGATATCTGTGAAAAGATGGAAGATGCTTATAATGAGATATATTTAGAAAATGAAGTTGTTGAAGAGAATATTGGAAAAACTATTGAATGGTACAATGAGGTTAGACCACATATGTCAGTGGATCTGAATACGCCTAAAGAGGCGTATTCTATGAAAATTAACCCTAAAATATTATGGAAGTGGTTGTATGATGACAGATAACTTTTTAAAAAGAAAGAGAAATATATTGGGTATGGTGGGGTGCGAAATTATTAAGGGACAACACAGACTGTGTTGCATAACTAAAATTTATTTCATCTTCTTGCCAATAGCAATATCCTTCTTTAACAGCCCATAAACATAATCATCATATCTCTTTCCTGAATATATGCAGGAACTCCTAAGAAGGCCTTCTCTTCTGAAATGGTTTTTTTCTAAAACCTTTACTGAACCAATATTTTTTATGCAAACCTGTGCTGCTATTCTTGAAATACAGGTATCATTGAAAGTAAACTTAATAAACTCAGACAACACCTCTGACATAAATCCTTGATTCCAATATTTTGGATGCAAAATATAACCAATAAAACAACTCTGAAAATCCCTTACAACATCATACATCCCAATAGAGCCAATCAAATGATTGTCATAGATTATAAAAAAGGAGGCGCTTTTCTTTTGGTTCCAGTTTTTTATTCTTTTATTTATTTGAGAAGTAACTTTCCTTTGTGTTGTTTTGGAACTGTCAGATCCGCCATTATAAACCCATAATTCTTTGAATTTAGTCATTTTATATAATTCTTCTTTGTATTTAAGATCTGGCTTTATAAGTAATAATCTCTTTGTTTTCAATGGCTTATATTTATAGCCAGAAAGAAATATTTTTGCATTCATATGTTTCACACAATTCTTTCAACAATAAATTCAGGACTGAATGACTGTAGATCATCATACTCCTGCCCAGTACCTATATAGAAGATCGGCTTATTTATCTGATTCAAGATGGAGATCGCCACCCCGCCCTTTGGATCTGTGTCTATCTTTGTCAATATCACACCTGTCAAGCCAATCTCCTGCTCAAACTTGGATATCTGCTCAACTATTGCCTGCCCTGCCTGCGCCTCGCCAATATAAATTACAAGATCTGGAGAGACAACCCTCTTAATCTTCTTCAGCTCCTGCATAAGATTAATGTTTGTCTCCTGCCTTCCAGCAGTATCTATCAAAACAATGTCTGAACCACTTGCCTTTGCCGAAGACACTGCATCATAGGCAACTGCAGCAGGATCTGAGCCATATTTCTGCTTCACAATCTTTACATCTAATCTTTCAGCATGCTTCTCCAACTGATCTATGCTCCCTGCTCTGAATGTATCCCCAGAGGCAAGGACAACTGATTTCCCAAGCTTCTTGTAAAGATAAGCAAACTTTGCAATTGTTGTTGTCTTGCCAGCACCATTAGGCCCAACAAACATAACAATCAATGGTTTCTTTTCCTTGTCCAAGATATAATGATCAAGATTGCAGTCAATGTCAAGCTGTGACAAAAGAGTTTTCTTGATATTTTGTCTAATATCTTCCATCACATCTGACTTTGAGAAAGCGCATTCTTGAAGCCCAATCTTCAAGCTGTCAACAATCGACTTTGCAGAATCAATTGAAACATCTGCCTCAAGAAGAGACATTTCAAACTCATCCAAGAAATCAGAAATCTCCTTCTCACTAAGCTTGATATTCTGCGAGAAAATGCTTTTTATTGAAGAAATAACAGATGTTTTCACTTTTTCTGGTTTTTTGGAAGATAATGACTTGTATTCTTCAGAAGTTTCTTGAATAAGTACTGGTTCTTCAATTTTCTGCCCAATAATTAATGCTTTCTCAGAAGTTATTTTAGGTTGCTCAGAAGAAATTTCCATTGTTTCCTTCGGCTTAGAAACAAAGGTATTTGACTTCTTAGATACTTCCATCAAAATTTCTTTTGATGGTTCTTCTTTTGTGATAATTTCTGCAATTTTTTCTCTTGTTGTTTCTTTAGGCATTTCTTTTAGAAAATGTTCTGATTTTTCAGAAATAGCAGACTTAGAAACATCTTCAGTAATTGGTTTAACTTTCTCCTGAGTAAAAACAGGTTGCTCAATAGCAACATCTTGTTGAGGAATCTCTGTTTCAGGCAAAGCATCTGTCTTTTCCTTTGCCTTCCCAAATATCTTTCCAGCAAATTCCTTGAACTTATCCTTAAGCATTCCAAACAAAGCAATACACCTTTTCCAAAATTTTTATTTTACAGCTAAGATTTCCTTAATTATATTAATGTCAATAAACAAGACATTGTTTTCTTTAGCAAAACTTTTCAACATCTTCAAACTATCTGAAAATGATATTGCAATAATACAAAAATATTCTTGTCTAGTGTCCTTGTGCCATTGAAAATATTCTTTCTTCAATCTAAGATCTCTAAAAACATCTCTGAAGTTCACATTTTTTATCCACTTAACTTCCGTAAATAAAACTTTATTTTCTTTTTCATTAATACCAATAAAATCAATTTCTATTTCTTTCCTTACTCCATCAACTTTCTGATATCCCCACCAATTTGCAAGATATTCAACATCAAACGGAAGCTTTGATTCTATATTAAGCTTGATCAATATATCATGACAAACATCCTCAAAAATTTTGCCAAAATAGGCATTAAACTCTGATTCAATAGATTCCAATAACTTGGCATCCTTATTCAACTTATATATTGAAAACTTGTCATAAATAAATCTGAACCAAAACTTAACCAAGGGATGGATAATTATAAACTTGGCACCTCTCTTACTGCCAAATGTCCTAACAGACCTAATCAATCCAAACTTATCTTCAAGCTCAACTATGTGCCTTGTAATTGAACTTTCTTTAACATGCAAAAAATCCGCAATTTCATTCAATTTATTAGACCCCTTTGATATTGCAAACAATATAGAATAATATATAGTGCTTCTTCTTCCAAACTCTTGCTTCAATATATTCATCACTTCATTCTCAAGAGGTGCATTTTCCTGAATAAACAAAAAATCAACAATATCCAACACCTTTTTTTCATTTAAATCAAACTGCTCTATTGTCGAATAATATTTAGGGAATCCACCAAATACACCATAAATCTGCAACATGGTTATAATATTATTATAATTAAGCTCAGATAATGCAATAAGTGAGTTCTCTAAAGTGAATGGCATCAAGTTAATCTTTGCATGTATTCTGCCATATAATGGTTCTTTCTTATCTTCCAATATTTTTTTGAAAAGTCCAACTAAAGAGCCTAATATAATTAGATTTATTGGTGTATTCTTATTATCATCAACAATCTTCTGCAAAACAGAAAATATAGATCTATCTATATTATAGAAGTTCTGAAACTCATCAAAAACAATAACATATTTTTTACACCTACTAAAAAGCACATCAAAAAATACGCTCCAGGAATTGACATATTCAAGATCAGTAATTATATTTTCTTGTTTTAGAATTTTTGAAAACTCATACAATAGTTCATCAGATGATTTAGAGTCATATACAAAAAAATAAATCGCTTTCTTTCCATTAATAAATTCTTTGACAAGTGTTGTCTTGCCAACCCTTCTTAACCCAGAGATAGCTATAAATTGAAGTCTTTTTTTTGAAAGGAGATTATAATTTTCCAATGCCTTCAATTCAGCACCCCTGTTTATAAATTTCATAAATACCCCTTAAATTAATATTCACTTACTGAATATTCAGCTACTGAATATTATTTTATAGCAACAAATAATTTATAAACATTTGTTTTAAAAATTTAAAAAAAAGAATTACTGAGCAGTAGCGCCTTCAGGCATTGATTTTCCTATCCTGCTCTGTGCAACCATTGCCTGCAATGCCTTTGACACTGCCTGATAAGTTTGCATAGTATTTGAATAAGATTGAGTAAGCTTCTGCTTCACATCATCAAGTTCCTTTTTTCTTTTTTCAATATCAGACATAATTTCTGCAATTGTCTTGTCAACCATGACATTCCCTGGAAGAGTTATTTTTGCATTTTTGTTATTCAAAACCTCGCATTCTACAAGCACTCCAGCACCAATATTTACAAGAAGCGTCTCCTTGACTTTGTCCTTCTGCATTTCCTTAAGAGTCATCTCTGCCTTGACAATTTCCATTTGTACATTCTCAAGCTCCTGTAATCTTCCATATATTCCCTGAAGTTCTTTCTCCTTTGCCTTAAACATTGATATTGTCTGATCTTTGCTAAGTGTTATCTTTCTATATCCTTCTTCATTCACTGCATGCTTTGATTTTACCTCTGATTTAGCCATAGTTATCACCTCATAACTCTACAATCAATTCATCCGTCTTCATTAATTCAATATTGCTTGTTGCTGATCCAACAAGAAGTGCATTCCTGTTTCCAACAGCATCATTACCAACAAATGCATCTCCATAATTTAATGTTGTTCCAATACCTTTTACCTTAAACATCTTTCTAAGATAATCAAACTCCTTTTGAGATACATTAGGATTGACAATAAACAAATCATCATTGACATAGATTGAGCTTCCAGGTATCTCCAACCCACCAACAAGCCTCTGTTCAATTTCAATATTCAAAAATTTTCCAATATCCTTGACAGTTTTACCATCAAGCATTGGACTTGCAATTCCATAATGTGAATTGACAGCAATTAAATTTCCAATTGCATTATAATCATCAATCAGCAGAATCTTAATTCCTTCTTTCTCAATTA
>Ga0172374_1001910_pt1 | contig 13644 bp, 11 predicted proteins | sample LakKiv3m_FD_114536 | JGI IMG/M metagenome (GOLD analysis project Ga0172374, IMG submission 114536) | Freshwater microbial communities from Kabuno Bay, South-Kivu, Congo - kab_092012_10.3m | ecosystem: Environmental > Aquatic > Freshwater > Lake | place: Democratic Republic of the Congo... | reverse complement strand
GGGCCTCCGCATCCACATCACGGACCGGACGGACGATGACTTCAGGCTGGGCTTCGGCGCTCATGCCGTGACTCTACGCGGGCCCGGCGAGAACGGGAAATCGGGGGAGTCGTCTGTGCGAACCCGACAAACGGATCGGCGCATCGTGCGGCGCTGGCTACGATCTGATCTCGTGAACGTGATCTGGCGAACCCTGCTCGTGATGTGGCGCGCGCGCCGCAGACTCCGCCGCGAAGGACGCATCGCGCCGTCGGAGATCAGCCGCATCCGCGTGACGACGCTGCCCACCGACCTCGACATCCTCCGGCACATGAACAACGGCCGATACCTGTCGCTGTTCGACCTCGGACGCTGGGACCTTCTCGTGCGCACGGGGATGCTGGATGTGATGAAGCGCAACGACTGGTACGCGGTCGTCTCGGCCGAGACGATCACGTTCCGCAAGTCGCTCGAGCTCTGGCAGCGGTTCGACGTCGAGTCCCGCATGATCGGTCACGACGACAAGGCGATCTACCTCGAGCACCGCGCGGTCGTGGACGGCGAGGTGTACGCGCGCGCGATCATCCGCAGCCGCATGCTCAAGCGCGCAGGCGGCACGCTCTCGCACGACGAGCTGTTCGCCGCGGTCGGGCGCCCGGACGGCATCCCCGAGATCGACGAGTGGATGCACGACTGGGCTGCCGCCACCGCCCTCCCGCCGACCCGCGCCGAGGCTCCCAGCGTTTGGAAGTGAGCCCGGGCACCTGGTGACCTGGCCGCCGACCCATTAGTGTCGAGCGCACAGGCAGGCGATGAGGGAGCACAGGATGTCTGACGAGCGCATGAACCCCGACCCCGGGAAGTACGGAACTCCCGACTACCCCGACCCCATCGCCCCCGTCGCCTATCCGGGTGCCACCGGCCCCGCGAACATGGCGGGTGCGCCCGGCAGCATGTCCGAGCAGTACCCCGGCTACACCGGGCCGTCGCCGTACCCGCCCGCGCCGATCAACCAGGGTCCCGGCATCGGAGGCCTTGCGATCACCGCACTCGTTGTCGGCATCGTCGCCTTCGTCCTCGGCTGGGTGCCGATCCTGGGCCTGATCCTCGCGGTGGCGGGCATCGTGCTCGGCATCCTCGCCCTGCGCACGCCCCGCGGCAGGCTCTTCGGGATCATCGCGATCGTGCTGTCGGCGCTCGCCGCGCTCACCGGCATCCTGCTGCTCGTCGCGACCTTCCTCTGGCTCCCGTTCGCCTCGTGACGGCGATGACCGCATCCGCACCGCCGTGCTGACGATCCTCGCGACGACCGGTCGCGTGCTGTGGCGGCACTGGCCCGCTCTCGTCGCCTGGTATCTGGCCGGGATCCTCGTCCACTACGTGATCACCGAGATCGCCGGAACCATCGGCGCATCCTCGGCCACCCTCGGCTTCCTCGTGCTGCCCCTCGCGATCCTCGCCCGACTCATCAGTCTGGTCGCGATGTTCCTCGTCCTCCGCGACGGGCTGCGCAACCTTCAGGAGATCGCCCCGTTGCCCGAGTCGGCCGCGGAGCGCCGACGCACCTTCCTCACCGCGCTGCTCGCCGGAATCCTGCCGTTCTTCGCGGTCTACTGGGCGCAGGGGCTGCTCGGCGAGGATGTGCGCGCCTACTCTGCGCGGGCCCTCGCGGTCCGCAGCGACATCATCTGGATGGCCAGCGCGAACGGCGATGATCCGGTGAGCTCCGACGACACGGTGCTCAACCTGCCGCTGAGCGTGTGGACGATCACGATCATCGTCGTGGCGTTCGCGGGCCGGTGGGCATGGTCGAAGTGGTCGGACAAGATCGCCCGTTGGCTCTCGCCGGTGGCCGTCTACTTCGAAGTCGTCTGGGTGTTCTTCTCGGTCATGGTGATCGGCGACATCGTCGACGCCGTCAAGGCATGGGTCGACAACCGTGCTGCGATGGCGTTCCTCGAGTCGGTGCGCGAGCAGGTGCTGGATGCCGTCGCACCGCTGCGCTGGCTCTGGGATGCCGTCGGGTGGGTGATCACCGAGGCGGGCCCCGTGCTGCTCGCCCCGCTCGCCTGGCTGACCATCGCCGGTGTCGTCTTCGGTCAGGCGATCGTGGCAGAGAAGCTGCGCGTCGAGAGCGAGCTGATCTCGCGCTTCCGTCAGCACACCAAGTCGATCCCGAACCCTCTTGTGCGCCGGCTGCGCGACCTCGGCGACGAGCTCGGCGCCAGGTTCCGGCCGATCGGGCGGGCCCTGCTCCTCATGTGGCGCGCCGGCCCCCTGCTCGTCGCCTCCTACGCGCTGGTCTACGTGGCGGTGAAGGCCCTGGAGTCGTTCCTGGCCTTCGGGGTCACCCGCCTCATCGGTCCGCAGGACTTCGTCTTCTGGGGCGTCGCGATGCCGCTTGTCTCCCTGGCGCCGATGCTGCTCATCGAGCCGCTGCGCCTCAGTGTCATCAGCGGCGCCTACGACGCGACGCTCGGGCGCCTCCGGCGCAAGCAGAGCGAGCGCACCGAGTCCGACACGACGACGACGGCGGCCGAGGCCGAGATGCGGGCCGTCGCCGACGCGGCCGGGCTCCTGCCGTCATCCGTGGATGCCGTCGCCGCTGCCGTCGTCTCCGCACCGCCGCGGGACACGATCAGCGGTCAGGGCTCGAACGAGAACCTCAGGAACGCGCCACCGGCGTCATAGGGGCGGACATCGACCCAGAACGGGCCGTCGGCGTCGTCCGGCACCACGAAGGGCACGATCATCTCGTACTCGCCGCTCTCTGTGCTCAGGCAGGTCTCCGGCTCGTCGGAACTCGACAGCAGCCCGATCGCCAGCCGCACCGGTCGCCACTCCCGACCGGTCGACTGCTCGACGAGCTTCGGGGTCTCGCAGGCGACGCCCTCCGTGCTCGCGTCGACGGGGACCACGACGCCGAGCAGTCTCGTGCCGTCCGGCACGTCGAGCCCCGAGAGATCCTGCACCTCGCCGCCGCGCAACGGTCCCCAGGTCGCGCCGACGAGCTCGACCGACTCGTCATCGGGCACCATGACGGGGGTGACCGCGCGAGCGCCGAAACCGAAGTACTGATACCACTCCTGATATCCGACCGTGGCCGCCGTGGCGGGCAGCAGGACGGCGAGCGCCACCAGGGCGACGAGGTTGTTCCGCCACCACGACCGCTTCCGCGCCGGCCGCACGCCCTCGTCGTCGGCGGCGGGCGTCTCGTTCTCGGTCGAGGGCTGCGCCGGGGGCGGCGGCGGGATCGTCATCAGTCCGCCCACCCGGATTCCACCAGCGACGCCTCGGCCTCGACCGGAAGGCCGTCGAGGTCGATCGCCAGCTCGATCACGCCGTCCGCGATGACGTCGCCGCCGGCGGTGCCCACAGCGAGACTCAGCGTGGCCCGACCGCCCACCACGTCATCGGGGAGCTCGAACGCGAGGCTCCCGGTGCGCGGGACGCCGGTGACCAGGCGCTGGCGGGCGAAGGTGCTGCCTCGATCGGTCGCGCTGAAGGTGCGCTCGCCGATGGTGAGCCGGGTGAACGACAGAAGCCCGGACTCCTGCGTGAGCACGGTCGCGGCATCCAGATCGACCACGAGCCAGGTGCCCTCCGCCGACCACCCGGCGGCATCCGTCACGCGGTTCGCCAGGCGCACGTCGTGCACGGTGACGGCGAGGTTGCGCGTCGTCGCCTGCTCGCCGACCCGGGCCGTCGTCACGAACGGCGAGGTCGGCGCGTCGTCATCGAGCGTCGCCTTCGAGACCAGCCATGCGCCCGCCAGCAGCGCGGCGGTGAGCGACCAGACGAGGAGGTGCTTCTTCACGGGGTGCTCACCTCTTCGACGGTCGCCGAAACGCGCGCCCCGACGCGCACGTCATCCCAGTAGTCGCCGCGGACCACGCTCTCGCCGACACGGTGCGTCGAGTCCGGCAGCGTCAGGACGATCTCGTCGCCGTCGCGGAAATCGCCCGGTCCGACCAGCCAGGCCAGCAGCACGCGCGCCGGAACGTCCGGCTGGAGGACGGGCGAGCCCGTGCCGTCATCGGCCCGCGAGACCTCCGGCAGATCGTCGAGGCCCTGGATGCGGATGCCGTCGATGACGGGGGACGCCTCGGATCGGCTCGTGGAGCTGCGCGGTGATGAGAAGGTGTTGACGACGTCGACCGTGACGATGAGGACGCGTTCGCCCGCCTCCTCGTCGGGGAACACCAGCGCCTGACCCCGTTCGTCGCTGAGCTCGACTCCGACCACGGTCATCTCGAAGTCGGACCCGGCGAAGGTCTCGCCGACGGAGAGCTGCGGGGTCGGCTCGACGGCGGCGGCCTCGAGGCCCCCGAACAACGCCGTCGCTCCCAGGAGGACGGCCCCGGCGCCGGTGATCAACCACCTCGTCGGGATGAGATCGATGCTGCGCCGCGCCCACCCGAGCACCTTGGCCCTGGCATCCGCCTCCGCGGAGGGCGCGGCCTGTCCATCGCCTGTCGCCTTCGGTCCCCCCGCCACGGCAAACAGCATAGAGTGTCCGCCCGCTCCGCGCCCGGCAACGGATTTAGGCTGATCTCATGTCCGAGTCGCCCGACCAGAAGGCAGCCTCCCTCTCCGATCGTGCCGTGCAGCTCGCGCAGCGCTGGATCATCGAGGCATCCGAGGCGGAGGTCGACCCGTCGGCGGCCCGGCTCGCCGACGTGCTGCAGGACGAGAACGGCCTGCCCTTCACCCTCGGGTTCGTCGACGGCGTGATGCGCCCGGAGAGCCTGACCGCCGCGGCCGCGCAGCTGCAGCGGATCGCGCCGATCGTGCCGGAGTTCCTGCCCTGGTATCTGCGCGGAGCCGTCCGCGTCGGCGGCGGCATCGCGCCGGCGCTGCCCGCGCCCGTCGTACCGATCGCGCGTCGGGTGCTGCGCGAGATGGTCGGCCATCTCGTGGTGGATGCGCGCCCCGCCAAGCTCGAGGCGACGGTCGCGAAGCTGCGCGAGAGCGGCGCCCGGCTGAACCTGAACCTGCTCGGCGAAGCCGTGCTCGGCGAGGATGAGGCGAAGCGCCGGCTCGACGGCATCCACGACCTCATCCGCCGCGACGACGTCGACTACGTGTCGGTCAAGGTCTCGTCCGTCATGAGCCATCTGTCGATGTGGGCGTTCGACGAGGTCGTCGAACGCGTCGCCGAGCGTCTCGCGCCGCTGTACGCCACCGCTGCCCAGACCGGCACCTTCATCAACCTCGACATGGAGGAGTACCGCGACCTCGACCTCACGATCGCGGTGTTCACCCGCATCCTCGAGGACCCGGGGCTCCGAGGACTGGAGGCCGGCATCGTCCTGCAGGCGTACCTGCCCGACGCGCTCGCCGCCATGCGGGAGCTGACCGCCTGGGCGAAGGATCGCGTCATGCACGGCGGCGCACCGATCAAGGTGCGGCTGGTCAAGGGCGCGAATCTGCCGATGGAGCGGGTGGATGCCAGAATGCACGGCTGGCCGCTCGCCACCTACGACACCAAGCTCGACACCGACGCGAACTACCTGCACGTCCTCGACGAGGCGCTGCGCCCGGAGAGCACGGCGGCCGTGCGCGTCGGCATCGCTGGGCACAACCTCTTCGGCATCGCGTACGCCTGGCTGCTCGCGGGGGAGCGGGATGTCCGCGACGCGATCGAGTTCGAGATGCTGCTCGGCATGGCGCAGGGGCAGGTGCAGGCCGTGTCGCGCGAGGTCGGGCACGTGCTGCTGTACGTGCCGGTCGTCAGTCCCGCGGAGTTCGACGTCGCGATCAGCTATCTCGTGCGCCGCCTCGAGGAGAGCGCGGAGCAGGACAACTTCCTCTCCGCAGCCTTCCGCCTGCACGACGACGAGAGCCTGTTCGCCCGAGAGCGCGACCGGTTCCTCGCGGCGCTCGAGCGCGCGCGCGACCGGACGTTGCGCACCGTGCCGCTGCGCACCCAGAACCGGCAGACGCCCGTGCACGAGTCGCTGCGCCCCGCCGCACCGGCCCCGGCGATAGAGGAAGACCTCACCAAGGCGGTGCTCGGCATCGCCCGCGGTTCGGGCGGCGGCGATGCGTTCGTCGAGACGGCCGTGTACTCGCCGCGCGAAGCGGACGCCGAACCCGCCGGCGCACCCGGATTCCACAACACCTCCGACAGCGACCCGGCGCTGCCCGCCAACCGCGAGTGGGCCCGCGAGATCCGATCGCGCATCCATGACTCGACCGTCGGAGACGCCACCCTCCGCGCCGCCCTCGTCGACGACGCCGGGCTTCTCGAGGAGCGGATCCGCAGGGTGCACGATGCGGCGCCCGCATGGGGTGCGCGCCCGGCCGCCGAGCGCGCCGAGACGCTGCTGCGCGCGGCGGCGGCGCTGGAGGCGCGGCGCGCGGAACTCATCGAGGTCGCCGCATCCGAGACGGGCAAGGTGCTCGCCGAGGCCGACATCGAGGTCAGCGAAGCGGTCGACTTCGCCCGGTACTACGCCGCCAAGGCCCGCGAACTGGATGCCGTCGCCGGCGCAGCCTTCGAACCGGCGCGCATCACGGTCGTCACCCCGCCCTGGAACTTCCCGCTCGCCATCCCGGCAGGCGGCGCGCTGGCCGCGCTCGCCGCGGGGTCGGGCGTCGTCTTCAAGCCCGCGCCGCAGGCGCGCCGATGCGCCGCGGTGATCGCCGAAGCGCTGTGGGAGGCTGGCATCCCGCGCGACGTTCTCGCGCTCGTCGACATCGAGGAGGGGGAGCTCGGCCGCCAGCTGATCTCCCACGACCTTGTCGACCGCGTCATCCTCACCGGATCCTGGGACACCGCAGCCCTGTTCCGTTCCTGGCGGCCGGATCTGCCGCTGCTGGCCGAGACGAGCGGTAAGAACGCGATCGTCATCGCGCCGTCGGCAGACCTCGATCTCGCGGTCGCCGACCTCGTCAAGAGCGCCTTCGGGCACGCCGGGCAGAAGTGCTCGGCGGCGTCGCTGGCCATCCTCGTCGGCCCGGTCGGGCGATCCAAGCGCTTCGCGCGGCAGCTGGTGGACGCCGTCCGTTCGCTGCACGTCGGGTGGCCCGCGGATGCCCTGAGCGAGGTCGGCCCGGTGATCGAGAAGCCCCAGGGCAAGCTCGCCTGGGCGCTCACGGAGCTCGAGGGTGACGAGCAGTGGCTGATCGAGCCGTCGCCCGTGCCCGGGGATGAGACGGGGCGGATGTGGCGACCCGGGGTGCGCGTCGGAGTGCAGCCGGGATCGCGATTCCACACGGAGGAGTTCTTCGGACCCGTGCTCGGCATCATGCACGCGCCGAACCTCGAGCGCGCCGTCGAGATGCAGAACGCCGTCGACTACGGGCTGACGGCGGGGCTGCACACGCAGGACCCGCAGGATCTCGCGACCTGGCTGGACCGCGTGCAGGCCGGGAACCTGTACGTCAACCGGGGCATCACCGGGGCAATCGTGCAGCGTCAGCCCTTCGGCGGCTGGAAGCGCTCGTCGGTCGGACCGGGTGCGAAGGCCGGCGGACCGAACTACCTCATCGGGCTCGGCCGGTGGCGTGCGAGCAGCGGGGGAGCGGCATCCAGCACCCTGCATCTGCGCGGGCTCGACTCGCGCATCACGGACCTCATCGAAGCGGCGCAGCCGTCGCTGGACTACGAAAGCTTCGAATGGCTGCGCCGCGGCGCCCTGTCGGATGCGATCGCATGGGACCGCGAGTTCGGCCGGGTCCGCGATGTGTCGCAATTGGGCGTCGAGCGCAACCTGTTCCGCTACCGTCCCGTGCCGGTGATGATCAGGGCCACGGGCGACGCCGGTTGGCACGAGCTGCTGCGCGTGGTCGTGGCCGGCATCCGCACGGGGTCGACGTTCTTCCTGTCGGCTCCGGTCGGCCTGCCCGCAGAGGTGCGCCGGGCGCTGTCGGAGCTCCGCGTCGCGGTGGCCGTCGAGAGCGATGAGGAGTGGATCGCCCGCATGGCCGCGCCGCGGGACGCGCTGCTCGACGCGGATGCTCCGCCGCGGGCGTCGCGCGTGCGCCTGGTCGGATCGCGGAATGCCGTCGCAGAACTGCACCGTGCCCTGGCGACGGCGGTGGGCGGCGACCCCGATCTCGCGGTCTACGACGGCGAGGTGACGTCGGCAGGGCGGATCGAACTGCTGCCGTTCGTGCACGAGCAGGCCATCGCCATCACGGCGCATCGCTTCGGCAACCCGGACGACTGGAGCGCCGACATCATCTGACGCATCGATGTAAAAGATTCTTGACACGGCTGCCGCGGCGGCGGTACGGTCATCGTGTCAAGAATCTTTTACATCGGAGGTCGTCATGGTCTACCACGAACGCGCCGCATGGGCCGGGCTCGTCGCATCCGTTCTCACGCTGGCCTTCTACATCACGGCCGTTCTCCTGCAGGCCGACGGCGGCGACCTCACCAGCGTCGACTGGTTCCCGCTGATGCTCTGGACCATCGGTGGCGGCATCATCGTCACCATCGTCGTCACGATCGTCTGGGGGATCTTCGCCGGCATCCGCGATCGCGACGCCGCGATCGCCGGTGACATCCGCGACCGCGACATCAACCGTTTGGGCGGACGCGTGGAATCCGGCTTCCTCACGATCGCAGGCCTCGCGGTCATCGTGCTGTGCGCGGTCGGCGCGCACGTCTTCTGGATCGCCAACGCGATGTTCCTCGGCTTCGCCGTCTCGGCGTTCGTCGGCGGCATCGCCCGCGTCATCGCCTACCGCCGCGGACTCGTCTGATGGTCAAGCCCACGCTCGTCACCAACAGCATCCGCTCGCGCCGCGAGGAGGCCGGCATCACGCAGGCCGACCTCGCCGGTCGCATCGGCGTCACCCGGCAGACGCTGATCGCCATCGAGCAGGGCAAGTACTCGCCCACGCTCGAACTCGCCTTCCAGATCGCCCGCGCCTTCGAGGTCGGCATCGATGACCTCTTCCAGTACCCGGAGGACTGACGCATGAACACGACCCTTCGACGGGCTCAGGGACCGGCCACCATGCCCGCGTGGCTGAACGATCAGTACGGCCCGGCGAGCGGCACCAGGCAGGAGACCGTCGCCACCCCGCAGCCAGGCAAGGGAGAAGTGCTGGTGCAGGTGCGGGCCACGGCGCTCAATGCCGCCGATGTGCACCTCATGCTGGGCGACCCGCTGCTCATGCGGCTCATGTTCGGGATCCGCCGGCCGAAGCAGCCGATCCGCGGCAATGACGTCGCCGGAGTGGTCGTCGGCGTCGGCGAGGGCGTCGACGCGAACCGCAGCGGCGAGGAGGTCGTCGTGGAGCTCGACGGGGGAGGCGGGCTTGCCCCGTTCGCGGTCGCGCGCGTCGACCGCGTCGTCGCTCGCCCTGCGGAGGTCGCACCCGAGATCGCCGCGACCCTGCCGATCTCCGGCGGCACGGCCGTGCAGGCGCTCGATGTCGCCGGTGTCGAGTCCGGGCAGCGCGTGCTCGTGCTCGGGGCGTCCGGCGGAGTGGGCACGTTCGTCGTGCAGCTCGCTGCGCTCCGGGGAGCAGAGGTGTGGGCCACCTGTGGCGAGCCCAACCGGAAGCTCGTCGAATCCCTCGGCGCGACCCGCACGTTCGACTATCGCAGCACCGATGTGTCGAGCATCCCGGCATCCTTCGACGCGATCATCGACATCGCAGGCAATCTGCCGCTGCGTCGTCTGCGCAGACTCGTGACCCCGACCGGAACCGTCGCGATGGTCGGCGGGGAGGGCGGGCGCGTGCTCGGCCCCATCCCGCGGATGCTGCGGGCGATGTTCCTCTCGATCGGCTCGCGCCGGAGCATTCGCATGGTCATGGCCGTGGCGAAGCGCGAGGTCAACGAGCAGCTCGTCGCGCTGGTCGCCGACGGCCGCATCGCCCCGGTCATCGAGCAGACCCTGCCCTGGGATGCCGCGGTTTCGGGCCTGGAGCGCCTCGAGTCCGGTCGCACCGTGGGCAAGGTCGTGGTGCTCGCGCAGGAGTGAACCCCGACGTGCCGGTGGCGATCAGGGCGTGCCGGATGTCAAAATAGATCCGGCGTGCCCTGAGCGCATCTTCCCCGACCGCGGGTCGAACTTCCGCCGGGCCCCTGGACAGCGTCCGCCGCGTCCCCCTTCCAAGGAGCACCATGTCGACGCCTGAGACCACGCTTTCCCCAGCTGCGACCCGTACCGCGCAGCACCGCCGCTACCTGATGTGCCGTCCGGAGCACTTCACGGTCAGCTACAAGATCAACCCGTGGATGGAGCCCGCCAAGCCCACCGACACGGCCAAGGCGCTCGAGCAGTGGCAGAAGCTGTACGACCTTTACCTCGAACTCGGCCACGAGGTCGAGCTCATCGAGCCGCTCGCCGGCTACCCCGACATGGTCTACACGGCCAACGGCGGATTCCTCATCGATAACCGCGCGTACGTGCCGAAGTTCTACTTCGAGGAGCGTGCCGGCGAGGCGCCCGCGTTCGCCGACTGGTTCCGCGCCAACGGCTTCGACACCGTGGAGCCCGAAGAGGTCAACGAGGGCGAGGGCGACTTCCTGCTCGCCGGCGACACGATCCTCGCCGGCACCGGCTTCCGCTCCGCCGGTGACAGCCACCGCGAGGTCGCCGAGGTGTTCGGCCGTGAGGTCGTCACGCTCACGCTCATCGACCCGCGCTTCTACCACCTCGACACCGCACTCACCGTGCTCGACCCGGTCATCGGCGCAGAGAACGGCGGGCCCGAGAAGGCCAACATCGCCTATCTGCCCGGCGCATTCGACGACGCGAGCCGCGCGATCCTCGAGGAGCGATTCCCCGACGCCATCCTCGTCTCGGATGAGGACGGCGCCGTGTTCGGCCTGAACTCGGCCAGCGACGGCTACAACGTCATCATCTCGCCGCGCGCCACGGGCTTCGAGAAGCAGTTGCGCGAGCGCGGCTACAACCCCATCACCGTCGACCTGTCCGAGCTCCTGCTCGGTGGCGGCGGCATCAAGTGCTGCACGCTCGAACTGCGCGGTGCGAAGTGAGCGCCCTTCGACAGGCTCAGGGTCCGGCGGACGTGGCCGTCGAGGCGCACGTCGCGGAGAACTACCACCCGCTGCCCGTCACCGTCTCCTCCGGTGAGGGCGTGTGGGTCACGGACGTCGACGGCAAGCGCTACCTCGATCTCCTCGCCGCCTACTCGGCCGTGAACTTCGGGCACCGGCATCCCTCTCTCGTCGAGGCGACCGTACAGCAGCTCGGACGTGTCACCCTCACCAGCCGTGCGTTCATGAACGACCGGCTCGAGCCGTTCGCAGAGGCCCTTGCCCGGCTGTGCGGCAAGGAGCTCGTCCTGCCGATGAACACCGGCGCCGAGGCCGTCGAGACGGGCATCAAGGTCGCCCGTGCCTGGGGCTACCGCGTCAAGGGCATCCCCGCCGGCAAGGCGCGCATCGTCGTCGCCGCCGGCAACTTCCACGGCCGCACCACGACGATCGTCAGCTTCAGCGACGACGACACCGCGCGCGACGGGTTCGGCCCGTTCACGCCCGGCTTCGACGCGGTGCCCTACGGGGATGCGGATGCCATCGCCGCCGCCATCACCGATGAGACCGCAGCGGTCCTCGTCGAGCCCATCCAGGGCGAGGCCGGCGTCATCATCCCGCCGGAGGGGTACCTGAAGCGCATCCGCGAGATCTGCGACGAGAAGAACGTGCTGTTCATCGCCGACGAGATCCAGGCGGGCCTCGGCCGCGTCGGCGAGACGTTCGCCTGCGACCGCGAGGGCGTCGTCCCGGACCTGTACCTGCTCGGCAAGGCTCTCGGCGGCGGCATCCTGCCCGTCTCCGCCGTCGTGGGGAACCGCGACGTCCTCGGTGTCATCCGCCCCGGCGAGCACGGCTCGACGTTCGGCGGCAACCCGCTCGCGGCCGCGGTCGGACTCCGTGTGGTCGAGATGCTCGAGACCGGCGAGTTCCAGGATCGCGCCCGCCAGCTCGGGGAGCACCTGCGCGCAGGGCTCGAGAAGCTCGTGGGCGACGGCGTCACCGGCATCCGCGTCGCGGGCCTGTGGGCCGGTGTCGACATCGACCCGGCACGCGGCACCGGACGCGAGATCAGCGAGAAGCTCATGGAGCGCGGCGTGCTCGTCAAGGACACGCACGGCCAGACGATCCGCATCGCGCCGCCGCTGGTGATCCGCGCGACTGAGATCGACTGGGCGCTCGAGCAGCTGCGCGTGGTCCTCGCGGGCTGACCCACTTTCAAGTAACGCAAATGACCCCATCCGGGCGCAGGATGGGGTCATTTGCGTTACTTGAGCGCCGGGAGGGCTACGCTACCTGACCGGCGGGGCCTCGTCCTCGCCGTGGGAGGGGACGTCGTGGTCGTCGTACCCGGACAGCTCATCCGATGAGACCAGCTCGTCGACGTCGAGCGTGGCAGGTCCCGCGTCCGCGCTGCGCTCCGCATCGAGGATCGCCTGCGGAATGCGGATGGGCGTCGTGGGCGAAACGGGCATGCCCAGCCGCTTCTGCAGCTGCCGCAGCCAGCGCGGCTGCGCACCGAGCACGCCTCCCGCATCGCGCGACTCGACCTCGAGGCCGTAGTAGTCGCCGATCTTGTCGATGAGCTGTGCGCGTTCTGCTCGCGCGTACGCACGACGTTCGCGCGTGAACGCGACGATCGTCGACCAGCAGATCAGCAGCATGACCACGCTGAACGGCAGGGCGATCGTGATCGCCGCGGTCTGCAGCGCCGTCAGGCCGCCGGCCAGCAGCAGCGCGATAGCGAGCGCTGCCGTGACCGCGACGAAGAAGGTGCGGATCCAGCGCTTCGGGTTCTGCTGGCCGCCCGTGGCGATCATGCCCATCACGAGCGCTCCGGAGTCCGCCGAGGTGATGAAGAAGATCGCGATCAGGAACAGCACGCCGAAGCTCGCGATCGTGCTGCCCGGCACGTGCTGGAGCATCTCGAACAGCGCGCCCTGCAGATCGACGCCGCCCTCGTTGTTGCGCAGCGTCCCGGGGTTCTCCAGCTCCATCGCCAGTGCCGACCCGCCCATGACCGCGAACCACAGGATGCCGATCAGGGTCGGCACGAGGATGACGCCTGCGACGAACTGGCGGACCGTGCGTCCCTTCGAGATACGGGCGATGAAGATGCCGACGAACGGCGCCCACGACATCCACCAGCCCCAGTAGAACGAGGTCCAGCTCGCCTGCCAGGCTTCGCCCGCCTCGCCCTGGAACGCGCTGACGTTGAACGAGAGGCCGATGAAGTTCTGGATGTAGTACCCCATCGACTGCACGAAGTCGCGCAGCAGGAACTCGCTCGGGCCGACCACCAGCAGGTACAGCACGAGGATGCCGGCCATGATCAGGTTGATGTTCGACAGCCACTTCATGCCCTTGGTGACTCCCGAGAGCACGGAGGCGAGCACGAACACCGAGATGATGAGGATGATGACGATCTGCGTCGTCTCGTCAGGATCGGCGATGCCTGCGACGTCGAGGCCGGCGCTGATCTGCAGCACGCCGAGTCCGAGCGAGGTGGCCACGCCGAACAGGGTGCCGACGAGCGCGATGACGTCGATCACGTGCCCCCAGCCGCCTTCCACGCGCTTGCCGAGCAGGGGTTCGAGCGTCCACCGGATCGAGATCGGGCGGCGGCGACGGTGGATCGCATACGCCAGGGCGAGACCGATCACGACGTAGATCGACCAGGCGTGCACGCCCCAGTG